>Ga0160469_100133_pt1 | contig 92224 bp, 94 predicted proteins | sample HID1972M_E11MG_FD_108246 | JGI IMG/M metagenome (GOLD analysis project Ga0160469, IMG submission 108246) | Enriched pill bug-associated microbial communities from UW Madison campus, WI, USA - HID1972M_E11 MG | ecosystem: Host-associated > Arthropoda: Insects > Digestive system > Unclassified ...
AGCCCACCCCCAGCCTCGCCCACTGCGTGTGGCTCTGCACCCCCTCAAGGGGGCGCACCCCTGCGGCCCGGCGGAGCCGGTTCCGCGGGTGCTCCCGAACGGGCCTGGCTGCGCCGGCCCTTGTCACGAGTGCCAAGGACAGCTGACATGGCAGGCCCCAGTGTTCTGCAGCAGCGCGAAGGCGGGGTGGCGGTGGTGACGCTCGACCGGCCTTCGGCGAAGAACGCGATCGATGCCCAGACCACCGACCTGCTGACATCGACGCTGCGCGCCCTGCACGCCGACGAGGCGGTGCGCGCCATCGTCCTCACGGGCGCCGGCGGCGACTTCTGCGCGGGCGGCGACGTGAAGGGCATGGGCGAGGGCGGCTCGCGGTCGGTGGAGCAGCGCCGCGCGGGCATGGCGCGGTACCACGACCTGGCGCACGCGCTGATGGCGCTGGACAAGCCGCTCATCGCCGCCGTCGACGGCGTCGCCTTCGGCGCGGGCCTGAGCATGGCGCTGTTCGCCGACATCGTGCTGGTCAGCACGCGCGTGCGGATGGCGATGGTGTTCCACCGCATCGGCCTGGTGCCCGACGTCGGCGCCTGGTACACGCTGCCGCGCGCCGTCGGCCTGCAGCGCGCCAAGGAACTGATCTACTCGGCGCGGGAGTTCGGCGCCGAGGAGGCGGTGCGCATGAACCTCGCCCTCGAGGCGACGGCGCCCGAGGCCTTGCTGCCGCGCGCGATGGAGATCGCGCGCAGCCTCGAGGGCGGGTCGCCCACGGCGTTCAGCCTCTCCAAGCAGGCGCTCGCCGCGACGCTGCAGAGCGACTTTCCGACCATGCTGGCGATGGAGGCCTCGTCCCAGGCCATCGCCGGCTCGAGCGCGTATTTCCGCGAGGCGGTCCGCCGCTTCGCGGCCAAGGAGCCGGCCCCGTTCCGCTGGCCGAAGAAGGACTGACCCCGTGATCGACTACGACAAGACCAAGGCCTGGCGCTCCGGGCCGGTGCGGCACGCCTACACGCAGCGCGACACCATCCTGTACGCGCTGGGGGTGGGCTTCGGCGCCGACCCGCTCGACCCGAACGAGCTGCGCTACGTGTACGAGAAGACGCTCCAGGCCGTGCCCACCATGGCCGCCGTGCTGGCCTCGCCCGGCTTCTGGATGCGGGACCGCCAGGAGCTGGGCATCGATTTCCTGAAGCTGGTACATGGCGAGCAGTGCGTCACCCTGCATGCCCCGTTGCCGCCGGCGGCCACCCTGGTGGGCGAGAGCCGCGTGACGCGCATCGTGGACAAGGGCGAAGGCAAGGGCGCGATCATGCACGTCGAGAAGACGCTGGCCGACGAGGCGACGGGGCAGTCGCTCGCCACCGCCGAGATGGTGCTGTTCCTTCGCGGCGACGGCGGCTTCTCGAGGGACGGCGGCGGCGACGAAGCCGCGCCCGCGGCGCCCGCCGTGCCCGACACCGCGCCCGACGTCACGCTCGAGATGCCGACGCGGCCCGACGCCGCCGTGCTCTACCGGCTCTCGGGCGACCTGAACCCGCTGCATATCGACCCGGCCGTGGCCGGCAAGGCGGGCTTTCCGCGTCCCATCCTGCACGGGCTGGCCACCTACGGCATCGCCTGCCGCGGCATCCTCGGCCGCTTCTGCGACTGGGAGGCGGCGCGCCTCAGGTCGATCCGCGCGCGCCTGACCGCGCCGGTGTTTCCCGGCGAGACGCTGGTGCTGGAATGCTGGCGGCTGGACGGCCAGGAAGTCGCCTTCCGCGCCAGCGTGAAGGAGCGCGGGCTGGCCGTGCTGGCCAACGGCCGCGCCGTCCTGGCCTAGCGGGCGCTAGAGTTTCACCCGGCCCGCGTCGACCAGCCTGCGCGTGAGCGCGAGCTGCTGCGTCATGAACTCGCGGGTCCTGGCCGCGTCCCAGGCCACCGGCTCGAAGCCCAGCTCGAGCAGCTTGTCGCGCACGTCCGGCAGCATGACGATGCGGCTCAGCTCGGCGGTGAGCCTGTCGACCGCGGGCTGGGGCGTTTTGGCGGGGACGAAGGCGCCGGCCCAGCCGGGCATGTCGACTTCCGGGTAGCCGAGCTCGGCGAAGGTCGGCGTGTCGGGATAGGCGGGGAAGCGCGCGGCGCTCGCCACCGCCAGGGGCTTGATCCTGCCCGGATAGCGGTTGACGCCGCCGACCGAGGTCACCGCGGCGTCGATCTGGCCGGCCAGCAGGTCCTGCAGGGCCGGCGCCTCGCCCTTGTACGGCACGTGCACGGTGTCGATGTCGGCGGCCATGTTGAACAGCTCGCCGACGAAGTGGCCGCCGGAGCCCTGGCCGTAGGAGCCGTACGAGATCCGGCCGGGGCGCGTCTTGGCCAGCGCGACGTACTGCCGCAGCGTGGAGACCGGCAGGCTCTCGCGGATGCCGATCGCGATGGGCGTGAGCGCCAGCATGCACACCGGCTGCAGGTCTTCGAGCCTGTAGGGCGTCCGCTCCATCAGCACGGTGTTGCTCAGGAGTGCGCTGTAGCCGACCAGCACGGTGTGGCCGTCGGCGGGGCCCTGCACCACCGATGCGGCCGAGATCGCGCCGCTGGCACCGGGCTTCGATTCCACGATGCTGGGCAGGCCCCAGGCCTCGGTCAGCTTCTGGCCGATGACCCGCATCATGGTGTCGTGGCCGCCGCCTGCGGGCGTCGGAATCACGAACCGGATGACGGAGGAGGAAGGATTCTGCGCCCGGGCCGGGGCGAGGGTGCCCGTGCCGAGCGTGCCCAGGGCGGCCGCGAGGGCCTGGCGGCGATTGAGGCTCATGGCTTGTCTCCTTGTGCTCGTTGACGCTCGTCTGTATATTAGCATTGGTTCAACCATCGGATGGTTCTTTTTGTGGCTGACTTCGAGAACCTGGCCGCCCTGGACGCATTCATCCGCAGCGAGGTCGCGCCCTTCGACGGCGCGCTGCGCGTGCGGTGCGTCGAGGGCGGGCAGTCCAACCCCACCTTCATCGTCGATGCCGGCTCCCGCCGGTACGTGCTGCGCCGCAAGCCCGCCGGCGTGCTGCTTCCCTCCGCCCATGCCATCGACCGCGAGTTCCGCGTGCTGCGCGCGCTGGAGGGCTCCGACGTGCCAGTGCCCCGCGCCCGGGTGCTGTGCGAGGACGCGGCGGTGATCGGCGCGCCCTTCTACCTGATGGACTTCGCGGAAGGCCGCATCCTCACGGACCAGACGCTGCCCGGCATGGCGCCCGGCGAGCGGCGCGCCCACTACGCCGAGATGGCGCGCGTGATGGCTGCGCTGCACGCGGTGGACTGGCGGGCCCGCGGCCTGGCGGGATTCGGCCGCGAGGGCAGCTACGTGCAGCGCCAGCTCGAGCGCTGGACCCGCCAGTACCGGGCCAGCGAGACGGCGCGCATCGACGCCATGGAGCGGCTGATCGACTGGCTGCCCGCGCACGTGCCGGCGCAGGCATCGACGACGCTGGTCCACGGCGACTTCCGGCTCGACAACCTGGTGTTCCATGCCACGGAGCCGCGCATCGTCGCCGTGCTGGACTGGGAGCTTTCCACGCTCGGCGATCCGCTGGTCGACTTCGCCTACCACTGCCTCTCGTGGCGCCTGCAGCTCGGCACCCACCGCACGCTGGCCGGCGTCGATCCGCTGCCGGACGGCATCCCCGGCGAAGCCGAGCACGTGGCCGACTACTGCCGCGCGAGCGGGCGCCGGCAGGCCCACATCCCGCACTGGAGCTACCACCTCGCCTTCAACATGTTCCGCCTCGCCGCGATCCAGCAGGGCGTGGCCAGGCGCGCGCTCGACGGCAACGCCGCGAACAGCCGCGCCGCCGAGGTGGCGGCACGCGTGCGCGCCACGGCCGAGGCCGGTTGGCAGGCCGCCCTGGAGGCCGCGGCATGAACGGGCTCCCGACGACGATGCGCGCCTGGCGCGTGGAGGAGATCACCGAGCACGGCCGGATGCACCTGCGCGACGTCGAGGTGCCGCGGCCCGGCCCGGACCAGTACCTGGTGCGCGTCGAGGCGGCGGGCCTGGCCTTCGGCGACACGCTGATCGTGCGCGGCAAGTACCAGGTCAGGCCGCCGCTGCCGTTCACGCCCGGGTCGGAAGTGGTGGGCACGCTGGTGGCGGGCGAGGGCGGCGAGATCCCGCTGGGCGCGCGCATCGCCAGCTCGTCGCGCCAGGGCGGCTTCGCGCAGTACGCGCTGGTGCCGCGCAGCGAGGCGGTGGCGATTCCCGATGCGCTGGATGCCGGCGATGCGCTGGCGCTGCGCAGCAACTATCCGACCTCGCTGTATGCGCTGCGGCATGCCGGCCGGCTGCAGGCGGGCGAGACCCTGCTGGTGCATGCGGCCGCCGGCGGCGTCGGCAGCGCGGCGCTGCAACTGGGCCGGCTGATGGGCGCCCGCGTGATCGCCACTGCGGGGAGCGCACAGAAGGTGCGCGCCTGCCTCGAGGCCGGGGCCGACCATGCGCTCGACTACGCGGACCCCGGCTGGGTCGACGCCTTCCGCAAGATCGCGCAGGGCGCCGACGTGGTCTACGACCCCGTCGGCGGCGATGTCGGCGCGCAGAGCCTGCGCTGCCTGGCCTACGGTGCGCGCTACCTGGTGATCGGCTTCGCCGGCGGCGCGCTCACGCAACTGCCCGCCAACCGGCTGCTGCTGCACAACGCCAGCGCCGTCGGCGTGCTGTGGGGCGAGGTGCGCAAGCGCGACCTGGCCCTGGCCGCGCAGCTCACGCGCGAGGTGTACGGCTGGCATGCCGAGGGCCGCCTGCGGCTGATGCCGAGCCAGCCCTTTGCGTTCGAGGCCGCGCCGGAGGCGCTCGCCGCGCTGGAAGGGCGTGCCACGGTCGGCAAGGCCTGGCTGCGCATGCCCGGCTGATTCTTTCTTTTCCACCACAAGAACCACGAAGGAGACACACATGCGCAGACTCATGGCCGCCGCCCTGGCCGGCTTGCTCGCGATGGGAACGGCCGCCGCCCAGGACGTGAAGGTCGGCGTGCTGTACCCCATCAAGACGATGCTGGGCCAGCAGGGCCGCAACGGGGCCGAACTCGCCGCCCAGATGATCAATGCCGACGGCGGCGTGCTGCCCGGGCGTCCGCTCAGGCTGATCGTGTACGACGACAACTACCAGCCGGCGGACGCCGTGTCGGCCGCGCGCAGGCTGCTCGCCGAGGACAAGGTGCCGGTGATCGTAGGCGGCATCAACACCGCCGTGTCGCTGGGCATCACCCAGGTCGCCCGGCAGAGCGGCGCGATGTTCCTCGCGGCCGTGACGAAGGCGCCCCAGGTCACCGAGTACGACCGCGCCTTCCGCTTCAACCCGCTGGTCAGCACCGACGGCGAGGTGTTCAACCAGTACCTGAAGGACAGGATCAAGCCGCAGCGCATGGCCGTCGTCGTGGAGAACGGCGACTACGGACGTTCCATCATCGCCAACATGAAGGCCGCGTTCGGCAACGCGGTGGTCGCCACCGAGCTGTACGAGATCCTCAAGCAGACCGACTTCAGCACGCTCGCCTCGCGCGTGAAGTCCGCCAACCCGGACGTGGTGTGCATGGCCTTCTCGGCGCCGGAGCAGGGCGGCAGCCTGCTGCGCACGCTGGCCGAGGCCGGCGTGAAGGCCAGGCGCTGCATCCTGCCCGGCTCCGTCACGCCCGCGCTGGTCCAGGTCGCGGGCCCCGCGGCCGAAGGCGCCTTCACGCTCGACATCTGGGCGCCCACGATGAACACCGAGACCAACCGCAAGTTCGTCGCGGCCTACGAAGCGCGGTACAAGGCGCCGCCCGGCAAGGTCGACTTCCTGGGCTTCGAGAGCATGTGGGTGCTGGGCCAGGCGATCCGCGCGGCGGGCACCGCCACGGACACGGCCAGGATCGCCGCCACCCTGCGCCAGGGCACCTGGGATTCGCCGCGCGGCCCGCTCAAGTTCCCGGGCAACCAGGCCACGTCCGACAAGTGGGTGGCCCTGGAAGTCAGGGACGGCAAGATCGTCGTCAGCGACTGATCGTCGCAGCCGGATCCCATGACCGACGCGCTGCTCCAGCAGCTTCTCAACGGCCTCTCGATCGGCTTCGGCTACGCGCTCATCGCGCTGGGCCTCACGCTCGCGTTCGGCGTGCTGCACATCATCAACTTCGGCCATGGCGAAGTGGTGATGCTGGGCGCGCTGACCGTGGTGATGGCCGGCAAGCTGGGGCTGCCCTACATCGTCGCGGTGCCCCTGGCGATGCTGGTGGGCGTGCTCGCGGGCTGGGTGTTCGATGCGCTGGCCGTGTCGCCCCTGCTCGGCCGCCCGGAGGGCCGGACCGACATCCTGCTCACCACCTTCGCGATGGGCGTGCTGTTCAACCAGGCCGTGCTGTCCGTGTGGGGGCCCGCGCCGGCGCGCGTGGACGGGCTGCAGGGCCGCCTCGAGCTGGCCGGCGTGGGGCTGAGTTCCCAGCGCTTCTTCGTCATCGCGGCGAGCATCGCCGCGCTGGCGGCGCTGGACCTGCTGGCGCGCCGCACGCGCTTCGGCGTGGAGATGCGGGCCGTGGCGCAGGGCGAGCACGCGGCGCGCGTGGTCGGCATCGCGGTGAAGTCGGTGGGCACGCGCGCCTTCCTGCTCGCCGCGGCCGTCGGCGGGCTCGGCGGCGCACTGCTCGCACCGATCACCTCGTACTCGCCCATGCTGGGGCAGGCGGTGCTGATCAAGGCGTTCGTGATCGTCGTGCTGGGCGGGCTGGGCAGCGCCGGCGGCGCGGTGGTGTGCGCGCTGGGCGTCGGGGTCATCGAGGCGATGCTGGGGCTGGTGCTGGAAGAAGGCCTCGCCGCGGCCTGCGTGTACTCGCTGATGCTGCTCGTCCTGCTGCTGCGGCCGCAGGGCCTGGCGGGAGCAGTCCGATGAAGGCGACGCTGCGCGACCTGGGCATCGGCCTGGTGCTGGCGGCATCGCTGGCCAGCGTCCTCACGTCCTCCTACCTGCTGGACGTGGCCGCCTACGCCGCGGTGCTCGCCATCTTCGTGCTGGCCGTCTCCGTCACCTTCGGGCAGCTCGGCTACGTGAGCTTCGGCCACGCCGCCTTCCTGGGCCTGGGCGCGTACACCGTGGGGATCCTCGTGGCGCAGGCGGGCTGGAGCTACTGGGCGGCGCTGCCGCTGGGGCTGCTGCCCGGCCTGGTGCTGGGCGTGCTGATCGGCGCGGTGTCGGCGCGCCTGAGCGGCGCCTACTTCGCGATCGCCACCCTGGTGGTGGCGGAGATCCTGGTGCTGCTGGTCGTGAACTGGGTCGACCTCACGCGCGGCCCGATGGGGCTGATGGTGGCCGCGTCGCCGATGCCGCTGTCGGACCTGGTCGGCTGGAGCCCGCAGCAGGGCTACCTGTTCGCGGTGGCGGCGGCCCTGGTGCTGGCCTTCGTGCTGCTGCGCAACCTGCGCGACAGCGCCACGGGCCGCGAATGGACGGCGATCCGCGAGGCGCCGGCGCTGGCCGAGTCGCTGGGCATCGCCACGGCGCGCTCGCGCGTGCTGAACATCGCGGTGTCGGGCGCCCTGGCGTCGTTCGCGGGCGCGCTGCTGATCCCCAAGGTGTTCGTGCTCTCGCCCTCGCTGCTGGGGGTGAGCCATTCGGCCACCGGCATCCTGGGCGTGATCCTCGGCGGCAAGGCGACGCTGGTCGGCCCGATGCTGGGCGGCGCGCTGTTCGCGATCATTCCCGAAGGCCTGCGCTTCATGGGCGACCTCAACTTCGCGGCCTTCGCGCTGATGCTGCTGGTGGTGGTGCGCGTGCTGCCGGGCGGACTGGTGGGCTGGGCCGCGACGCGGCCCGCCGTGGCGCGCCGGCTCGCCCGGCGCTCGCCGGGCGGCATGGGCGCTTTGCCTGCGCCGGCGCCGCTCGCCGCGCGAGCCCGTCGGGACGGCACCTTGCTGGAAGTCGGCGCGGTGAGCAGGCAGTTCAAGGGGCTGAAGGCCGTGCAGGAGGTCTCGTTCTCCGTTCGCGCCGGCGAGATCGTGGGCCTCATCGGGCCCAACGGCGCAGGCAAGACCACGCTGCTGAGCATGCTCAGCGGCTTCCTGCCGGTGAGCGCCGGAACGATCCGGGCCGTGGGCCAGGACATCGCCGGGCGCCCGGCGCACGAGGTCGCGCGCCTGGGGGTGGTGCGCAGCTTCCAGCAAACGGCGCTGTGCGCGGGCCAGACGGTGGCGGCCAACATGGCCATCGCCAGCCGGCTGCACCGGCCCGCGGACCTGTCCGGGGCGCTCGTGCGCACGCCGGCCTGGCAGGCGCGCGAGCGCGAGCGCATGGCCCACGCGCTGGGCTGCCTGGACGAGGTGGGCCTGCTGCCGCGCCTGGACGAGACGGCGGGCAGCCTGCCCTACGGCGAACAGAAGCTCCTGGGCGTGGCGATGGCGCTGGCGGCGCAGCCCGAGGTGCTGCTGCTCGACGAACCGGCCGCGGGCCTGAACCCGGTGGAGGCGGCCCGGCTGGCCAGGGTGCTCTCGGGGCTGCGGGACAAGGGCATGACGCTGGTCGTGGTGGACCACAACCTGAAGATGCTGATGTCCTTCGTGGACCGCGTCGTGGTGCTGCACCACGGTGTCAAGATCGCCGACGGGGCGCCGCAGGAGGTGACGCGGATGCCCGAGGTGGTCGAGGCGTACCTGGGCCGCGCGCAGGCCGAACGGATCGAGGCGGTGGCGGCATGACGGCCTTGCTGCAGGTCGAGGAACTCTCGGTGCGCTACGGTGCGAACCGTGCGGTGCGCGGCGTTTGCGTCGAGGTGCGGCCGCGCGAGGTGGTGGCCCTGGTGGGCGCCAACGGCGCGGGCAAGTCCTCGCTGCTCAACGCACTGCTCGGCCTGGTGCCGCATGCGGGCGGGCGCATCCAACTGGCTGGCAGGCGCATCGATGCCCTGTCCACGCGCGAACGCATCGCCGCCGGACTGGCGCTGTCGCCGGAAGGGCGGCGCGTGTTCCCCGAGCTGACGGTGGAGGAGAACCTCGACCTGGGCGATCTCGGCCGCGACCTGGCCCTGCGGCGCGAGCAGCGCGACGGCGTCTACCACCGCTTTCCGCGCCTGCTCGAGCGGCGCACCCAGCTGGCCGGCACGATGTCCGGCGGCGAGCAGCAGATGCTGGCCATCGGCCGCGCCCTGATGGCGCGGCCGCGCGTGCTGATGCTGGACGAACCCACGCTGGGCCTGGCCCCGGTGATCGTGCGCGAGATCGCCGGCTTCATCCGCCACATCCGCTCGGCCGGCGTGTCGGTGCTGCTCGCGGAGCAGAACGCCGAGATGGCGCTGGGCGCCGCCGACCGCGCCTACGTGCTGCAGAACGGCGAGGTGGTGATGCACGGCGGGGCGCGCGAGATGGCGGCGCATCCCGACGTGCGTTCCGCCTACCTGGGCCTCTAGGACCGGATGCACGCCATGAGAACCCTTGCGCAGGACCTGAGTTTTCCCGAGGGGCCGGTCGCGCTGTCCGACGGCTCGCTGCTCGTCGTGGAGATCCGCGGCGCCAGGCTCACGCGCCTCTTCCCGGACGGCCGCCGGCAGGTGGTCGCCCGCACCGGCGGCGGCCCCAACGGCGCGGCCATCGGGCCGGACGGCGCGTGCTACGTCTGCAACGGCGGCGGCTTCGAGTGGCATGCGCACGGCGACGGCACGGTCACGCCGGGCCTGCAGCCGGCGGACTACGCAGGCGGGTCCATCCAGCGCGTGGACCTGGCGACCGGGGACGTGACGGTGCTGTACCACCGCAGCGACCGGGCGCCGCTGAAGGGGCCGAACGACCTCGTCTTCGACGCCAGCGGCGGCTTCTGGTTCTCCGACCTCGGCAAGCGGCGCGCGCGCGACATGGACCATGGCGCCATCTGCTACGCCCGGATCGACGGCAGCGGCTGCCGGGAAGTGATCCATCCGATGAACACGCCCAACGGCGTCGGCCTGTCGCCCGACGGCCGGCGGCTGTATGTCGCGGAGACGGCGCCCGGGCGCCTGTGGGCCTTCGACGTCGAGGCGCCGGGCCGCATCGTCCGCGCCGCCGACTCGCCGGCGGCGCACGGCGGCACGCTCGTGGCGGGCCTGCCGGGCTACCAGATGTTCGACTCGCTGGCCGTGGAGGCCGACGGCAGGATCTGCGTGGCGACGCTGTTCAACGGCGGGATCACCGTCGTCTCGCCGGACGGCGGCGCGATCGAGCACGTGGCGCTGCCGGACCGCTTCACCACCAACCTGTGCTTCGGCGGCCCCGGCATGACGACCGCCTACGCCACCCTCTCGTCCACCGGGCGCGTGGTGGCGCTCGACTGGCCGCGCCCGGGGCTGCGGCCGCACTTTTCCCAGGAACCTTCACCGAGACCCGCATGGACTTCGAACACTCCCCCCGCACCCGCGAGCTGATCGAGCGCCTCGCCGCCTTCATGGCGCAGCACGTGTACCCCAACGAGCGCGCCGAGGGCGCCATGGAGGACCTGAAGGCCCTGGCGCGGGCGGAGGGCCTGTGGAACCTGTTCCTGCCGGACAGCGAGCACGGTGCCGGGCTGAACAACCGCGACTACGCTCCGCTGGCGGAGATCATGGGGCGCTCGCCCATCGGCCCGGAGGTGTTCAACTGTTCCGCGCCCGACAGCGGCAACATGGAGATCCTGGCGCGCTACGGCTCGCCGGCGCAGAAGAAGCGCTGGCTCGAGCCGCTGCTGGCAGGCCGCATCCGCTCCTGCTTCTCCATGACCGAACCGGGCGTGGCGAGTTCGGACGCGACCAACATCGAGGCCGAGATCCGGCGCGAGGGCGACCACTACGTGGTGAACGGCCGCAAGTGGTGGACCTCGGGCATCGCCGATCCGCGCTGCGCGCTGATCGTCTTCATGGGAAAGACCGATGCGGCGAATCCCGACCGGCACCGCCAGCAGTCCATGCTGCTGATCCCGCGCGACACGCCGGGCGTCCGCGTGGTCCGCAACCTCGACGTGTTCGGCTGGGACGACGCGCCGCACGGCCACTCGGAAGTGGTCTACGAGAACGTGCGCGTGCCGGTGGAAAACATCCTGCTGGGCGAGAACCGCGGCTTCGAGATCGCCCAGGGCCGGCTCGGCCCGGGGCGCATCCACCACTGCATGCGCCTGGTGGGACGCGCCGAGCGCTGCCTGGCGCTGATGTGCAGGCGCTCCAAGGAGCGCGTGGCCTTCGGCAAGTCCGTCGCCAGCCAGACCGTGACGATGGAGCGCATCGCGCAGGCGCGCGTGCTGATCGACCAGGCGCGCCTGCTGACGCTGCATGCGGCCTGGAAGATGGACACGGTGGGCATCAAGGGCGCGCGCAGGGAGATCGCGATGATCAAGGTGGCCGCGCCGGCCATGGCCTGCCAGGTGATCGACTGGGCCATCCAGGTCCACGGCGCCGCCGGGCTCTCCCAGGACTTCATCCTCGCGCGCTCGTACGCGCAGGCGCGCGGGCTGCGCATCGCGGACGGCCCGGACGAAGTGCACCGCAACCAGATCGCCCGCCTCGAGCTGGCGGACCATTGAAAGGACCACGCCATGTACATGCCGCCCGACTCCAGGCTCAGGCTCGACCCGCGCGACGAATACACGCACCCGCCGGAACCGGTGGGCAACTACAACGAGAGCATGTATTTCAACGCCTTCGATTCGGTGCGCCGCATCGGCGCCTGGGTGCGCATCGGCAACCGCCCGAACGAGGGCCACGCCGAGATGACCTGCTGCGTCTACCTGCCGGACGGCCGCGTGGGCTTCATGTTCGGCCGTCCCGCGATCGGCAACAACGAGCAGATGGCCGCAGCCGGCATGCGCTTCGAGGTGGTGGAGCCGTTCAAGCGGCACCGCGTCACCTACGAGGGCGAGCTGCTGCTGATGGACGACCCGCTGGCGATGGCCGATCCCAGCGCGGCCTTCAAGCGCTACCCCAAGCGCCCGGCGTCCATGGCGCTGGACTTCGAAGGCGTGTCGCCCATGCACGGCGGCGAGATCGTGGGGCTCGACGGCGAGCCGCTGGCGCTCGACCCCGAGCATGCGGTGTACCGCGGCCACACCGAGCAGAACATGGCGGTCGACGGCCACATCACGGTCGACGGCGTCAGGCACGAAGTCGTCGCCGGCACCGGCTACCGCGACAAGTCCTGGGGGCCGCGGCATTGGCACAGCTTCTTCTGGTACAAGTGGCTGCCCATCACCTTCTCGCGCGACTTCGGCATCCTGCTGTCGATCAAGGGCCGGCCGGAAGGCGGCCCCCACCGCATCAGCGGCAACGTGCTGCGCGACGGTGCGTACGAGCCGGTGATCGACGGCCGCATCGAGACCGAATACGACGAGGCCTGGATTCCGCGCAGCCTCACCGCCCGGGTCAGGACGGCGCGCCAGACCCATGTGCTGACGGGCCGCATCGTCACCACCGTGCCGCTGCGCCACAAGCGCGTGGGCGCCCCGGACCTGCGCACCTACACCCGCATCACCGAAAGCCTCACCGAGTTCAGCTGCGAGGGCCGCACGGTGCTGGGCATGACGGAGTACTGCGACGTGATGAACGACGGCGTGCCGATCTCGGAACGGCCGTCGCAGGCGGCATGAGTCCGCGCGCGGCCAGGCGCCTCATGAGGAGCCGTCGATGAGCGTGTTCGAGGGACTCAGGGTGCTCGACGTGGCCAGCTTCATCGCCGGGCCCGCCGCCGCGACGATCCTCGCGGACTTCGGCGCCGACGTGATCAAGGTCGAGATGCCGGAAGGCGATGGCTTCCGCAAGACCGTGCTCAACCCCAACCTGGCCTATTCCGAGCACAACTACCTGTGGATGCAAGGTGCCCGCAGCCGGCGCGGCATCGCGCTGGACCTGAAGAAGCCCGAGGGCCAGGCCGTGCTGCACCGGCTGGCAGGGCAGGCCGACGTGCTGATCACCAACTACACGCCGCCGGTGCGCGCCAGGCTCGGACTCGGGTGGGAGCGCATCCGCGCGCTGAACCCCCGGCTCATCTACGCCTCGCTCACCGGCTACGGCGAGACCGGGCCGGAGGCGAACAAGCCGGGCTTCGACGCGACCACCTACTGGGCGCGCAGCGGCCTGGCCGACCTGACGCGGCCCGATCCCGACGGACCGCCCGCCAACCCGGCCAACGGCCTGGGCGACCAGCCGACGGCGGTGACGCTGTTCGCCGCGATCGTCACCGCCCTGTACCGGCGCGAACGCACCGGCCAGGGCGGCATGGTCGGTACCTCGCTGCTGGCCAACGGCGCCTGGGCCAACGCCATGGCGATCCAGGGGATGCTGGTGGGCGGCCGGCTCGTCTACCGGCAGCCGCGCACCGAGCCGCGCAATGCCCTCACCAACTTCTATCGCTGCCGCGACGGGCGCTGGTTCATCCTGAGCCTGGTGACCGAGGAGCGCGACTGGGAGGCCTTCCTGCGCGTGATCGAGCGCCCCGGCTTCGCGCAGGACCTGCGCTTCGCCGAGCTGGCGGCGCGTCGCGCGAACGCGAAGGTGCTGGCCGGGCTGCTGGACCAGATCTTCACCGCCCGCGAGAGCGCGGAATGGACCGCGCGCTTCGACGCCGAGGGCCTCACCGCCGCGGTGGTCGCGCGCAGCGGCGACGTCGTGGAGGACGACCAGATGCGTGCCTGCGGCGCGCTGGCGCCGGGCGAGGGCATTCCCGGCACCGGCCTGACCGTGAGCGCGCCGTTCCAGGTGGAGGGCGTCCGGAAGTCCCATCCCCGGCATGCGCCGGCCATCGGCGAACACACGGACGAGGTGCTGCGCGAGGCCGGCTATGCCGCCGAGGAGATCGCCCGCCTGCGCGCGGGCGGCGCGGTTGCATGAGCGCCCGCCCGGCCGTTCCGAAGGGCGCTCGCACCGCAGTGCGAAGCACGGAGGTTGTCGAATGAGCCGGGTTGTGACGCGCGAGGACCACGGCCCCGTCGCCGTGGTCACGATCGACCGGCCCGAGGCGCGCAACGCGGTCAATGCCGAGGCCGCACGCGCGCTGGCGGCGCACGTCGCTGCGGTCGAGCAGGACCCGCGCATCCGCGCGGTCGTGCTCACCGGCGCCGGCGCGCTGGCCTTCTGCGCCGGCGCCGACCTGAAGGAACTGGCGGCCGGCTCCGCGCCGGGCGAGCGCTCCACCGCCGAAGGCGGCTTCGCGGGCTTCGTGTTCGCCCGCCGCGAGAAGCTCTGGATCGCGGCCGTCAACGGCGCGGCCGTGGCCGGCGGCTTCGAGCTGGTCCTGGCCTGCGACTTCGCGCTCGCCGCCAGCCACGCGGTCTTCGCCTTGCCGGAAGTCCGGCGCGGCATGGCCGCCACGGCCGGCGGCGTGTGGCGGCTGCCGCGCGCGATCCCACGCGGCATGGCGCTGGAGATGATCGCCACCGGAGAATCGATCGGCGCGCACGAGGCGTTGCGCCTGGGCCTGGTCAACCGTGTCGTGCACCCCGCGCACCTGCTGCCGGAGGCCTTGCGGGTCGCGCGGCTCGCGGCGCGCAACGCCCCGCTGGCGGTGCGTGCCAGCCTGGCGCTGGCGCGCCGTGCGGCCGATGCCGACGAGACGGCGCTGCGGGCCGAGGCGCAGGCGGCGGCGCGGCAGGTGATGGCGAGCGCCGACGCGCGGGAAGGTGCGCGGGCGTTCGCCGAAGGGCGCGAGCCGCGATGGCGCGGCGCATGAAGGAGGACGGTCCGATGGAAGACGAGGTGAAGATCCTGGCGAGCGGCCTGCAATTCCCCGAAGGGCCGGTGGCCCTGGAAGACGGCTGCGTCCTGTTCGTGGAGATCGCCGCCGGCCGGCTGTCGCGCTGGCGTCCCGACGGCAGGGTGGAAGTGGTCGCCATCCCCGGCGGCGGCCCCAACGGCGCGGCGCTGGGTCCCGACGGCGCCTGCTACGTGTGCAACAACGGCGGCATGCACTGGCACACCGACCCCAACGGCGGGCTGTACCCGCATGGGCGCGCCGCGGACTACGGCGGCGGCCGCATCGAGCGCATCGACCTGCGCTCCGGCCGCGTCGAGCGGCTCTACGACCGTACCGAGCGCGGTCCGCTGATGAGCCCCAACGACCTCGCGTTCGACGCGCACGGCGGCTTCTGGTTCACCGACCTCGGCGCCATGGGCCATGCGGCCCTCGATCGCGGCCGCATCTGCTACGCGAAGGCCGACGGCTCGATGATCCGCGAGGTGGTGTTCCCGCTGCTCACGCCCAACGGCATCGGCCTGTCGCCCGACGGCAGGCACCTCTACGTGGCCGAGACGGTCACGGCGCGCGTGTGGCGCTTCGAGGTCGGCGCGCCGGGCGAACTCGCGCTGCAGGGCTGGCCGGCGCTCGCGCCGGGCGACATGCTGTTCGCCTCGCCGGTCTACTGTCTGTTCGACTCGCTCGCGGTGGAGGAGGGCGGCAACCTCTGCGTGGCCACCATCGGCGCGCCCGGCATCGCGGGCGTCACGGTCATCGATCCCGCCGGGTCGCTGGTGGAGCGCGTGCCCATGCCGGACCGCTCGACCACCAACCTGTGTTTCGGCGGCGCCGACCGGCGCGACGCCTTCGTCACGCTGTCGCGCAGCGGGCGGCTGGCGCACCGGCGCTGGCGCCGGCCCGGCCTGGCCGCCGTCACTCCATTGTGACGCCCGTGGCCTGGATGGCCGCGGACCAGCGCGCCGTCTCCTCCTGCACGAAGCGGCGCGCCGTCTCGGACGTGCCGCCTTCCGGCTGGAAGCCGTAGGCGAAGATCCGCGCCGAGACGTCCGGCATCCGCAGGACGCGCGTGATCTCGGCGGAGAGCCGGTCGGCGATCGGCCCGGGCGTGCCGGCCGGCACGGCCATCACCGACCATCCGGACAGGCTCACCGCCGGAAAGCCCAGCTCGCCGAAGGTGGGCACGTCGGGGAAGTCCTGCAGCCGGTTGGGCAGGGCGACGGCCAGCACCTTCATCTGGCCGGCCCGGGCCTGCGCGGCCAGCGTGCCCGTCGCGCCGATGACCACCGCCACCTGGCCGCCCAGGGCCGCCTGGATGGCCGGCGCCTCGCCCTTGAAGGGCACGTGCACCATGGTGATCCCGGCCTGCTGCGCGAACATGCTGCCCAGGATGTTGGCCGAGCTGCCGGGGCCGCTGGTGCCGTAGTCGACGCCGCTCTTCTGCGTGCGCGACCACGCGATGAACTGCGGGAGGCTGTCGGCCGGCACGTGCCTGGCCACGGCGAAGCCGTTGGGCAGCATGGCCACCAGCGAGACCGGCGTGAGTTCCTGCAGCGTGTAGCCGGGCGACTTCGACATCAGGCTGGTCAGCACCAGGCTGCTGAGCGACAGGACCATGGTGTAGCCGTCGGGCGCGGCCTTGGCCACCGTGCCGTAGGCGATGGCGCCATTGCCGCCCGCGCGGTTGTCCACCACCACCGGCTGCCCGAGGGCCGCCGCGAGGCGCTCGGCGATCAGGCGCGCGGTGCCGTCCAGGGCGCCACCGGGCGGCGTGGGGATCACGATGCGCAGCGGCTTCTCGGGCCAGCGGCCCGTGTCCTGTGCGCGGGCGACGCCGGCGAGGGCGAGCGGGGCGGCGCCGACCAGGCGCAGCGCGTCGCGGCGAGTGGGTTGCTTCATGCCTGTCTCCTGTGGTGCAAGGAAAGTCCCGGCGGCAGTGCGCCGAAATCCGCGGGATTGACGACCTCGCCGGGCGCGACGAGCCGGTCGATCTCGTCGAGCAGGTCGGTGGGCAGCCGCGCGCCGGCGGCGCCGAGCTGGCTGTGCAGCTGCTCGAGCGTGCGCGGCCCGACGATCGCGGCGGTGACCGCCGGATGCTCCAGCACGAAGCGCAGCGCCAGATGCACCAGCGAGATGCCGGCCTGCGCGGCGAGCACCGACAGGCGCTCGACGATCTGCGCCTTGCGCCGCCCCGCGGGGGACGCGGTGTCGAAGCGGCTCGGGTTGAAGCGCGTGCGCCAGCTCGGGGCCGCGGCTTCGCCCGCGCGGTACTTGCCCGCCAGCCAGCCGCCGGCCAGCGGACTCCAGACCAGCACGCCCAGGCGATGCCGCCGGGCCGCGGGCAGCACGTCCGCCTCGATGCTGCGCACCAGGATGGAGTAGGGCGACTGCTCGGTGACGAAACGCTCGCGCGCACGGCGCTCGGCGGTCCACTGCGCCTCCACCAGCTCCGCCGCGGGGAAGGTGGAGGTGCCGATCATCAGGAGCTTGCCTTCGCGCACCAGGTCCGACAGCACGGCCAGCGATTCGTCGATGTCGCAGTGCGGGTCCGGCCGATGCAGCTGGTACAGGTCGATGCGGTCGGTGCGCAGCCGCCGCAGGCTGCCTTCCACGGCCTGCCGGAGCCAGCGGCGCGAGTTGCCGCGCATGTTGCGTTCCTCGCCCATGGGGAAATGGCCCTTGGTGGCGAGCACGACGTGGTTGCGGCGGGCGCCCGCCAGCGCCGAGCCGACGATCTCCTCGGTCCCGCCGCGGTGGCCGTACACGTCGGCGGTATCGACGAAGTTGATGCCGGCATCCAGCGCGGCGTGGATGATGCGCGTGCAGTCGGCGACGTCGGTGTTGCCGTTCGCGCCGAACATCATGGTGCCCAGGCACAGGCGGCTGACCTGCACGCCGGTGGTTCCGAGGGTGGCGTATTCCTGCATGGCTAAGGTTCCTGCGCCCATCCGGGGCTGTTGATCGCCAGCGCCTCGCGCAGGCTCGCGGCGAGGTGCGCGAGCAGCGCCTCGTCGTCCAGGGGCAGCCCGCCGCCGTCGATGCGGGCCGCCAGGTCGGCACGCAGCGGCGGCAGGGCATCGCCGCCGCTGCCCAGCAGGGCCTGCAGCCGCTCGCGCTCGGCGGCATCCGCGCGCGGCGCCTGCGCGAGTTCGCGCGCGACCAGCCGCAGCACGTTGAGGATAATCCGGGCCCGGAACCTCGGCGGGCCGGCGAGGGCGGGCAGGACCTCGCGCTCGAGATCGATCGCGGCGGCCTGCAGCAGTGTGGCGGCGTGTGGCACGAAGGCAGGCATCGGTCAGTCCCTGATGGTGGCGAGCTGCATGAAGTCCCACAGCGGCTCTTCCAGCCGCCGCCCGATGGCGGCGAGCTCCACGCCGGCCGGGCGGCCGTCCGGCTGGGTGGCGAGGCCGCGGCGGACGCAGGCGATCGCCCACTTGAGGTTGGACATCGCCTCCCAGAAGCGCACGCGCCGCGGATCGACCGACACGCCGGATGCCCGCTCGTAGGCCGCGTACAGGTCCTCGCGCGAGCCGAAGCCGCCGCACGCGCCCGCGCCGCCGAAACGCCAGCTGCGGGTGCACAGCACGCCCAGGTCGTGCATCGGGTCGCCGATGCGGGCGATCTCCCAGTCGAGCACGCAGCGGATGCCTTCCGTGGGATCGACGATGAGGTTGCCGGTACGAAAATCGGCGTGCACGACACCCGCCCGGTCGTCCGGCGGCAGCCGCTCGCGCATCCAGCGCACCGCATACGACATGGCCGGGTGCACGAAGCCAAGGGGCTCGAGCAGCCCGGCGTAGATCGAGAGTTCCTCGGCGGCGCCGAGCATGGCGAGGAACGGGAGCCGTCCTGCGGGCAGGCGGTGGATGGCGGCCAGGATCTCGCCGCATTGCGAGGCCAGGTGCGGCCGGACCGCCCCGAAAGCGGCATCGCCGACGATGCGCCGGCCCAGCGTCTCGCCCTCGACCCGCCGGGTGACATAGCCATCGCCCAGGCCGTCGTCGGGGGCCAGCACGTGGACCACCTCCGGCGCGGGAATGCCGGCGTCCCGCGCCACGGTCATCAGCGCCGCGTCCTCGCCGGCGGTCAGCTTGGGGGCGCTCTTCGCATGCCCGCCGGCCGGCGCGGCGCGCGGCGCGGTCTGCTGCAGGATCAGTGACTGGCGGTCGTTCCCACCGGCCCAGTCGAAGGACCAGGTGGCCTTGGTCGCGCCGCCGGTCAGGCGCACCAGGTCCCGCAGCTCGCCGGGGCCCAGGACGCGCGCGAGCACGCCGGCGAGCGCTTCCTCCATCGGCTGCGCGGCGCTCATTCCGCCAGCAGCGCCGACGCCGCCTGCAACCGTTGCCGGCACTCCCGGACCATGCGCTCGAGCAGCTCGGCGCAACTGGGAATGTCGTCGATCAGCCCGGCCACCATGCCGGCCCAGATCACGCCGTTCGCGGTGTCTCCGCTCTCCAGCGCGGCGCGGCCGCGCTGGCCGTTGACGAGCGGGCGCAAGTCCTCGAACTTCGCGCCGCCGGGGCGGTGCTCCAGCGCCAGCACCTGCTCGGACACCGGGTTGAGCAGCACCCGCGAGCTGTTGCGCAGCGTGCGCATGATGAGCCGCGTGCCGTTCTCGCGTGCCGCCAGCAGGGCCTGCTTGACGTTCTCGTGCACCGGCGCCTCCCGGGTGGCCACGAAGCGCGTGCCCATGTTCACGCCTTCGGCGCCGAGCGCCAGCGCGGCGGCCATGCCGCGGCCGTCCGCGATGCCGCCCGAGGCGATCACCGGCACCTTCAGCGCCGCCACCGCGGCCGGGATCAGGACCAGGCCGGGCACGTCCTCCTCGCCCGGGTGGCCGGCGCATTCGAAGCCGTCGATGCTCACGATGTGCACGCCGCGCTTCTCGGCCGCCAGCGCATGCCGCACCGAGGTGCACTTGTGCACGATGGTGATGCCGGCCGCGCGCAGCCGCTCGAACACCTCGACCGGCACGTTGCCCGCCGTCTCCACGATGCGGATACCGTGTTCGATGATCGTGCCGAAGATGCGTTCGTACGGCGGCGGGTTCACCGTCGGCAGCATGGTGACGTTCACGCCGAAGGGCCGGTCCGTCATCGTCCGGCAGCGTTCGATCTCGCGCGCCAGGTCCTCGGGCGTGGGCTGGGTGAGCGCGCCCAGGGTGCCCAGGCCGCCCGCGTTGGAGACGGCCGCCGCCATCTCGGCGCGGCCCACCCATTGCATGCCGCCCTGCACGATGGGAAGGCGCGTGCCCAGCAGCTCGGTGACGCGGTTGCGCACGGCGCTCACTCCAGCCGGATGTTGTTCTCGCGCACGATCCGGGTCCAGCGCTGCAGGTCCTCCTGCAGGAACCGGGCGAACTCGGTGTTGGAGTTGCCCACCGGCTCGTAGCCGAAGTCGAAGATCCGCTGCTGCACGTCCGGCATCGCGACGACCTTGCGGATCTCGGCGACCCATCGGTCCATCACCGGGGCGGGGGTTCCGGCCGGCAGGAACAGCGCGCCCCAGCCCGGCAGGTTCACGTCGGGATAGCCCAGCTCGGCGAAGGTCGGCACGTCGGGAAAGCTCTTGAGGCGCCGGGAAGCGGCCATGGCCAGCAGCTTCACCTTGCCGGTGCCCACGTGGTTCGCGTAGAAGCCGACCGAGCCGTAGGCCAGGGCGATGTCGCCGCTCACCAGGTCGGTGAAGGAGGCCGCTTCGCCCTTGTAGGCCGCATGCTTGATCTGCATGCCGGCCGCCTTGTTCAGGCCCTCGCCGATGAGGTGGCCGCCCGAGCCCATGCCGTAGCTGCCGAAGGTGAGCTTGCCCGGCGACTGCCTGGCGAGCTTGACCAGTGCGGGGAAGTCGTCGGCCGGCAGCGCCGCGTTGGCCGCCAGCGCGATCGGGAAGGTGGCGACCAGCGACACCGGCGCCAGGTCGCTCATCTGGTACTGCGGGTTGGGCTGCAGCACCAGGTTCTGGATGAAGCCGCTGATGGTGAACAGGGCCGTGTAGCCGTCCGCCGGCGACTTGGCCACCGCCGTGGTCGCGAGGATGGTGTTGGCGCCCGGCCTGGACTCGACCAGGACCTGCTGGCCCCACGCAGCCGTGAGCTTGGCGGCCACCACGCGCGCCAGCGCGTCGAGGTTGCCGCCCGGGGCGGTGGGGATGACGATCTTCACCGGCTTGTCCGGAAAGGCCGCTTGCTGCGGCCAGGCGGCAGGTGCCGCGGCGGCGAGAACGGCGGCCGCGATGATCGCGCGCCGGCGCACAGAGGTCTGCATGGCTTGTCTCCTTCTATCGTTCGAACGTCGGGGTCGGGACGTGGCTGTCGGCCTGGGCTGCTGAACCGTTCGGCTCGCGCGCGAGTCGCTGTCCGGCCTACCAGCTCGGCTTCGCGATGCCGTCGCCGAAGGGTTCGTCGCGCTTGCGCACCGCGGCCTTGAAGCCCAGCGCGGCCACGTCGGCATCGAAATCCTTCTTGGCGCGCGACAGGTGGGCGCGCGCATCCATCTCGGCGGCCAGCCGCGGCAGCGTGCCCGCGCCGGCGAGTTCCAGCGCGAGGTTCACGATGCGCTTCTGCGTGGCCAGCAGTTCCGGGTCCACGGTGGCGAGGCGCCGTGCCAGCGTCATCACCTCGTCGTCGAGCCGTTCGGCCGGCGCGCTGGCGACCGCCAGGCCGATCCTGGCCGCGTCGGCGCCGCTCACGATGTCGCCCGTGAGCAGCAGGCGCTTGGCCCACTGGGGCCCGACGTTGTAGATCCACATGTGGTTGGGCGGCGAGCCCATCGCGCGCGTCGCCGGGAAGCCGATGCGCGCGTCGTCGGCCGCGATCACGAGGTCGCAGTACAGGGCCAGGTCGGTGCCGCCGGCGACGCAGTGGCCGTGCACCTTGGCGATCACCGGCTTGTGGACCGTGAAGGCGGTTCGCAGCAGTTCCTGGAACCGCTCCAGCTTCCACGCGTCGTCGTCGAAGGAGCCGCTGCCGCTGCGGTATTCCAGGGCCGCGCCGTCCTCGCTGGCGTAGCGGGCATAGGCCGACTTCATGTCGTAGCCCGCACAGAAATCGGGGCCCGCGCCGTCCAGCACGATGACGCTCGCCGACACGAGGTCGTCGGCTTCCAGCAGCGCGCCGCGCAGTTCGGTGAGCAGCTCCCAGGACAGCGCGTTGCGCCGGTCCGGGCGGTTCAGCGTGATGTGCGCCACGCGGTCGCGCACCTCGAACGCGAGGTGCTCGGCAGACTTGAGCCACTTGCCCATGGCGGACCTCAGATCCTGCGCCCGGCGTCCTGCCAGAACGGGTCGCGCAGGCGCCGCTTGAAGATCTTGCCGCTGTCCTCGCGCGGCAGCGCGTCATGGAAGTCGATCCGCCGGGGCACCTTGAACCTGGCCAGGCGCGCGGCCAGGTAGTCCCGGATCTGCGCGGCGTCGACGTCGGCGCCGGGCATCCGCTCCACGGCGGCGGCGAGCGATTCGCCGAAGTCGTCGTCGGGGATGCCGAACACGGCGCAGTCCTTCACGCCGGGGCACTGCGTCAGCACCATCTCGATCTCGGCCGGGTAGATGTTGGTGCCGCCCGAGATGACCATGTCCGAACGGCGGTCGCACAGGTACAGGCGGCCGTCCTTCATGTAGCCCACGTCGCCGAGGCTGATCAGGCCGTCGCGCTCCACCGTTCTGCGCTTCTCCTCGTGGTTGAGGTAGGTGAAGTCGGCGTAGGCGGGCACCCGCGCGAAGATCTCGCCGATCTCGCCTTCGGGCAGGCGCCGGCCCTGCTCGTCGTAGAAGGCCATGCGCGTGCCGGGCGTGGGCTGGCCCACGCAGCCGGGATGCTCCAGCCAGTCCTGCGGCGTGGCGAGCGTGGCGGTGCCGACCTCGGTGCCGCCGTAGGTCTCGTAGACCACGGGGCCCCACCAGGCCATCAGTTCCTGCTTGACCTCGCGCGGGCAGGGCGCGCCGGTGTGCGTGACCCATTCGAGCGAGCTCACGTCGTAGCGCCGGCGCACTTGCGCGGGCAGCTTGAGGAGGCGCACGAACATCGTCGGCACCATCACGGCGTTGCCGATGCGGTGCCGCTCGATGAGCTGCAGGGTCTCCTCGGGATCGAACTTGGACTGCAGCACCAGCACATCGGCCGTCAGCAGCGCATGGCGCCCGTAGGCGTTGGGCGAGGCGTGGTACAGCGGGCCGCTGACGAGTGCGCGCACGCCGGGCTTCATCCCGTACACGCTGGCGAACAGCTCGGCGTAGACCTTCGATTCCTCCGGCGTGGCCGGCTGCCGCTTCACGCCCTTGGGATGGCCGGTGGTGCCCGAGGTGTAGATCATGGTGGCGCGGCTGCGCTTCGGCGGCGCCTGGAGCGGCTCGAAGCGCCGGAGCCATTCGCCCCAGACGGTGTCGTCCGGCGCGGGGCGCGCCTGCGCATCGGGGATGCCGTAGCGGCGCTGGATCTCCGGCGGCGTCGGCACCACGAACACGTGGATGCCCGCCGGCACCGCCGCGCGGACCGGCGCCAGCAGGTCGGCGTGCGCCACCAGCACCTTGGGGCGCGCATCGCCCAGGATGTACGCCACCTCGTCGGCGCTGCCGTGCCAGTTGATGGGCACGCCGTAGGCGCCCACCGCGCCGGCGGCCTGCTGCGCCTCGAAGAAGGCGAAGTCGTTGCGCAGCAGCAGGGCGACGGTGTCGCCCTCCCGCACGCCGAGCTGATCGAAGCCGGCGGCGGCCTGCTGCGCCAGGCGCAGCACCTCGTCGCGCGGCACGCCGCGGTCGTCGAGATAGATCATCGGGGTCGTCATGGATCTGTCTTCCTCAGTTCGGGGCGGCGAGCCGCGCGGCGTGCGCGTCGGCATCGCCGAACAGCTGGTCGAGCACGTGGATGCGGCGCAGGTAGTGGCCGACGGCGTACTCCTCGGTCATGCCGATGCCGCCGTGCAGCTGGATGGCGCCGTGCGCGACCTGCCGCGCATGGCGGCCGACGGACAGCTTGGCCCGATGCAGGTCGAGGCAGGCCTCGTCCGCCTGCGGGCCGTCGGTGGCGACCGCCGCGGCGATCGCCATGCTGCGCGCCATCTCCAGGCTCACCAGCATCTCGGCCGCGCGGTGGCGCAGCGCCTGGTTCTCGCCGATGAGCCGGCCGAACTGCCTGCGCGTGCGCAGGTAGTCCATGGCCAGGTCGAAGGCGGCTTGCGCGGCGCCGGCCATGTCCGCGCACACGGCGGCGATGCCGGCGTTCACCGTGCCTTCGATGGCGCGCTGCGCGCGCCCGGCCTCGGACGGATCGCCCAGCGGCTCGGCCGCCGCGCCGTGCAGCCGCAGCTCGCCCGCGGCGCTGTCGTCCACCAGCCGGTAGCTGCGCAGCTCGGCGCCGGACGCGCCCGCATCCACCAGGAACAGCGCGCAGCCTTCGGTGTCGTCCGGCGCGCCGCGCGTGCGTGCGGTCACGACGAAGTGCTGCGCCAGGCCGGCGCCGAGCACCGGCGACTTCGCGCCCTCCAGCACCCAGCGGCCGTTCCTGTGCTCGGCACGCGTCTCGATCCACAGCGCGGCATGGCGGCCGTCCGGCTCGTCGTGCGCCCAGGCCAGCCGCGTGTCTCCGCTCGCCACGCGCGGCAGCAGCCTCGCCTGCAGGTCCTCGCCGGCGGCCAGCCGCAGGGCCGTGGCACCCAGCACGATGCTGGGCAGGAAGGGCTCGATCGACAGCGCGCGGCCGAAGGCCTGCATCAGCGGCAGCAGGTCGCGCGCGCCGCCGCCGAAGCCGCCGTGCGCCTCCGGCAGGGGGGCGGCGGTGACGCCCAGCTCCGCCAGCCCGGCCCAGGTGGCGGGGTCGTGCGGCACGTCCGACGTGGCCAGCGCGCGGCGCTTCTCGAAGGCGTAGCGGTCGGCCAGCAGGCGCGACAGGCTGTCGGCCAGCGCCGACTGTTCCTCGTTCAGTTCGAAGTTCATGGTGGGTTCCGACTCAGCCGACGACGGCCTTGGCCAGGATGTCCTTCTGGACCTCGCTCGTTCCGCCGTAGATGGATGCCGCGCGCGAATAGAAGTAGCGCGGCGCGAGGGGGCCGTGCGCGACGTCGTCGGCGCCGCGCCGCGCCAGGCCGCCGGGCCCGGCGATGCGCGCGAGCAGCTGGTGGATGTCCTGCTGCAGCTCCACGCCCTTGAGCTTCAGCACCGACGCGAAGGCGGGCAGGCGGCGCTGCTCGCTCTCGGTGAGCAGGAAGCGCCAGTTGGTGATCTCGAGCGCGCGGACCTCGGCCTCGAGCACTGCCACTTCGGCGCGCAGCCTGGGGTCGTCCCAGAGTGTCCTGCCCGCCTGGGTCTGCCGCATCGCGAGTTCGCGCGCGCGGTCGAGCCGTTCGCGGCACAGGCCGACGTTGGCGATGCCGGTGCGCTCGTTGCCGAGCAGGAACTTGGCACAGTCCCAGCCCTTGTTCTCTTCGCCCACCAGGTTGGCCGCGGGGACGCGGACCTCGTCGAAGAACACCTCGTTCAGGTGATGCTCTCCGTCGATCGAGCGGATCGGCCGGATGCGGATGCCCGGCGTCGCGAGGTCGATGAGCAGGAAGGAGATGCCTTCCTGCTTGCGGGCCTCGCTGCGGGTGCGCACCAGGGCGAACACCCAGTCGGCCAGGTGCGCCGTGGTGGTCCAGATCTTCTGCCCGTTGACGACGTAGTGCTCGCCCTCGCGCCGCGCGGCGGTGCGCAGCGAGGCGAGGTCGGAGCCGGAACCCGGCTCCGAGAAGCCCTGGCAGAACCAGAGGTCGAGGTTGGCGAGCCTGGGCAGGAAGTGGTCGCACTGCGCGGGCGTGCCGAACTTCAGCAGCACCGGGCCCAGCATCCCGACGTTGAACACCTGCGGCAGCGGCGCCGGCGCGCGGTAGATCTCCTCCAGCAGGATCAGCCGCTCGAGCTGGCCGAGGTCGGCGCCGCCGTAGCGCCGGGGCCAGTGGGGCGCCGCCCAGCCGCGCTCGTTGAGAATGCGCTGCCAGGTGACGGTGTCTTCCTTGCGAGGCGGGTGCCCGGCGCGCAGGCGCCGGCGGATGTCTTCGGGCAGGCGCTCCCGGATGAAGGAGCGCACTTCGTCGCGGAAGGCGCGCTGCGCAGGCGTGAGATCCAGATCCATGTCAGATATCTTATGGTTCAACCAATGGATATGCAATACTCCGAAACCCCGAAGGATTCCCATGGCCATCAACCCGCCCGACCCGTTCTATCAGCCCGTGCGCATCCGCCGCGGCTTCGAAGCCGTGTGCGACCGCATTCGTGAGCAACTGATGAGCGGCGCGCTCAAGCCGGGCGACCGCCTGCCCGGCGAGCGCGAGCTGGCCGATCGCTACGGCATCGGCCGCACCGCCGCGCGCGACGCCCTGCGCAGCCTGGAGGTCTCGGGCGTGGTGGAAGCGCGCAAGGGCATCCACGGCGGCTTCTACATCCGCAACGCGGCCAGCAGCGGCCTGACGCAGACGGTGCAGGACATGGTGTCGCTGGCGCAGGCCTCGATCGAGAGCGTGACCGAGGCGCGGATGGAGATCACCTGCGTCGCGGTGCGCCTGGCCTGCGCGCGAGCCACCGAGGCGGAGTTCGACGCCATCCAGCACGACGTGGACCTGCACGCCGACCTGTTCCGGCTGGGGCAGGGGTCGCGCAACACGCGCTCGGTGATCGAGTTCTACCGGCTGATCGCGCAGGCCACGCACAACCCGCTGATCGTCCTGATGGTGGATGCCCTGTCCGAGGTGATCCGCGACCTGCTGGCGCGCGTGGACCCGCGGCCGAACAAGGAGCTGATGACGATGCGCCAGCACGTGGTCGATCTCATGCGGCGGCGCGATGCGCAGGCCGCATCGGACGCGATGGCCCGGCACCTGCAGCGCGTGAGCGAGTACCTGGCCAGCGAGAGCGGCAAGCGCAAGCCGTCGTCGGCCCGCGCAAGTGCGCGGCCGGCCGCCAGGCGCGCCGGCTAGGCCGAGACCGGCGCCGGCTCGCGCACCGGCAACTGCAGCGACACCGCCGCGGCCGCGAGCAGGAGCGCGCCCGAGGCGCCGAATGCGATCCAGTGCGTGCCGAAGTGCTCGTAGCCCCAACCGCCCAGCCACGCGCTGAGCATGCCGCCGGCCTGGTGGCCGAGGTAGGCCAGGCCGTAGAGCACACCCACCAGGCGCACGCCGTACACGTCGGCCAGGATGGCCGAGGACAGGGCGATGCTGCCCGCCCACACCAGGCCGCCGATGCTGGCCGCGGCATAGAGCTCCCAGTGCGTGCCGACCACCACCAGGGCGAAGAAGCCCATCCCGCGCACCGCATAGATCGCGGCCAGGATGTTGCGGCGCGGCAGCCTGTCGGACCAGCGTCCCAGCACCAGGGTGCCGAAGATGGCGACGAAGCCGATCAGCCCGATGCCCAGCGAGCTGGCGTGTGCGTCGAAGCCGTGGTCCATGAGCATCGGCACGCCGTGCGTGCCCAGCAGGTTCATGCTGAAGCCGCAGGCGAACAAGCCGGCGAAGATCATCCAGAAGGGGGCGCTGCGCAGGGCCTCGCGCAGCCGCGGTGCGGGTGGCGCGAGGCGGCTGGCCGCGCGGGCCGCCGAGGCGTCGGAAGGCGGCAGGTCGGTGTCGGCCGGCGCCTCGTCGCGCATGACGAACAGGCCCGCCGGAACGGCGAGCAGCGTCAGCGCCGCCGCGAATCCGACGAGGGTGCTGCGCCAGCCGAAGGCCTCGATGGCCGCCATGAGCACCGGCGTGAGGATCGCCATCCCGGCCATCGAGCCGGTGGACAGGAAGAACAGCGCCATGCCGCGCCGGCGCGTGAACCAGTGGCTGATGATGGGCGTGAAGGCGACCGGGCTGGCGAACGCCAGGCCGACCGAGAGCAGCACGCCGAAGGACAGCAGGAACGACGTGGCGTCCGCCGCATGAATGGTCCATGCGGTGGCGGCATCGACGATGGCCACGCTCAGGAACAGCACGGTGCGCGTGCCGTAGCGCGCAACCAGGTGGCCCGCGACGGGCATCGCGAAGCCGTAGCAGATCATGCCGACGGCGATGATCGAGGCCAGCAGGCTGCGGCTGAAGCCCAGGTCGTGCGCCATGGGCAGGAAGAACGGGCCGATGCCCAGGCGCATGCCCACGGAGAGCAGGGTCAGCACGGCCGAGGCCGCGACGATGTTCCAGCCGAAATACCAGCGTCCTGCGTTCCTTGTCACTTCAATCCCGGTTGACCAGCACCACCTTCCCCGTGATCTTGCGCGCGGTGATGCTGCGCATGGCTTCCACGGCGCGTTCCAGCGGATGGCTGGCCGACACCAGCGGGCGCACGAGGCCGCACCCATGGTACGCCAGGATCTGCGCCAGGTTGGCCCGCGCCTCGGGCCAGGCGCCGTCGCGCCACACGTCGTAGCGAACGCCCAGGATGTCGAAGCCCTTGACCAGCGGGTAGTTGACCTTGATCTGCGGGATGCGGCCCGAGGTGAAGCCGATCACGAGGTAGCGGCCGTCGAAGGCCATGCAGCGCACCGCCTCGTCGAAGGCGTCGCCGCCGACCGGGTCGTACACCAGGTCCACGCCGCGGCCGCCGGTCAGCGCCTTGACCTGCTCGCGCCAGTCGGGCTGCGTGTAGTCGATCGCATGGTCGGCGCCCTGGGCCAGGCACAGGGCGCGCTTGTCGGGCGTGCTGGCGGCGGCGATCACGCGCGCGCCCAGCGCCTTGCCGAGCTGCACCGTCGCCAGGCCCACGCCGCCGGCCGCGCCGAGGACGAGCAGCCATTCGCCCTGCGCCAGGCGCCCACGCTGCTTGAGGGCATAGAGACTGGTGCCATAGACGACCGGCGTGGCGGCCGCCTCCTCGAAGCTCATGGACGGCGGCAGCACGAAGACGCGCTCCTGCGCGAGCACGATCTCCTGCGCGAAGCCGCCGCCGCGCTGGTCGGACACGCCCATCACGCGGTCGCCGGGCTCGAGCTGCCTGACGGCGCCGCCGACCTCCTCGACGACGCCGCCGGTCTCGCTGCCCGGCACCCAGGGCAGGTCCGGCCTGATCTGGTGCAGGCCCTCGACCTTGAGCGAGTCGGGAAAGTTCACGCCGGCGGCGTGCACCTTCACGCGCACTTCGTGGGGGAGCAGGGGGCGGGCGGGCAGGTCGGCGTAGTCGAGCTGGTCGACCGGGCCGAAGTGCCGGCAAAGGATCGCTTTCATGGCGGCCATTGTGCCGCAAATGGTCCGACCATAGAATAGACCGACCAAAAAATCGATACGCCCATGACCACCCACATCCTGTGCCTCGCGGCAGCCGACCCCTCCCTCCTGATGCGCGCCGCGCGCGACGCGCGTGCGGCGCTGCCGCAGCTTCGCCAGGTGCAGGTGCAGCGCGTGCTGCGCCACATCCCCACCGACTCGGTGTCGCCCGACCAGGCCCGTGCCGAGATCGCCCCCGGTGCGGGTGCGATCGGCGCGGTGGTGGCATGCGACTTCGGCAGCGACCCGGCACGGATGCAGGCGCAGGCGGCGCCTGCCTGGGCCGGCTTCCTGCATGCGGCGCGCGCCGCCGGCGAGCCGCTCTTCGCCTTCGATGCGTTCACGAACGTGCCGATCCCGCCTGCGGGCGGTGCCGTGCGCGGGGGCTTCCGGCGCTGGATGCTGCTGCGGCGCGCCGCGCCGACGCAGGCGGCCTTCCGCGACGCCTGGTTCGGCCGCCACGCCGATCTGGTGCGGCACCTGCCGCGGGTGGACGGCTACCTGCAGCACCTCGTCACGTCCCGCCATGGCGCCGACGGAAGGCCGGCAGGCGACGAGTCGCTCCCGGTGGACGGCATCGCGGAGCTCTGCTACGAGGACGAGGCCGCCATGCTGGCCTCGTACGCCTCGCCGGCCCGGCTGCCGCTGCGCGACGACGGGCGTGCGCTGCTCGGCGGCATCGCCACCTTGCTCCTGCAGGGCGAGGCGGCGTGACGGCCGGCACGATGAGCCCGGCGCACGGGTTCGACAGCGTCTTCGACGTGGTGGTGGTCGGTACCGGCGCCGGCGGCATGGCCGCCGCCGTGGCCGCCCGGAAGATGGGCCTGGAAGTTCTTCTGCTGGACAAGGAGCCGTTCTACGGCGGGACCACGGCACGCTCCGGCGGCGTGCTGTGGGTGCCGAACAACCCCATCTCCGCGTTCAAGCCGGAGCCGGATTCGCTGGAGGCCGCGCGCACCTACCTGCGCCACGAGTGCGGGGCCGCCTACGACAGCGAGCGGATCGAGGCGTTCCTGGAACACGGTCCCCGCATGGTGGACTTCTTCACCCGGCACACCGACGTGCAGCTGGTGCCGCTGCCCGAGTATCCCGACTACCACGCCGAAAGCCCGGGCGGCCGCACGGCAGGGCGCTCCATCATGGCCGCGCCGATGGACGCGCGCGAGCTCGGCCCGCGCGTGCGCCAGCTGCGCCCGCCGCTGCGCGAGATCACCTTCGTCGGGATGATGTTCAACTCGAGCGCGGAGATCTCGCACTTCTTCAACGCGACGCGCTCGCTGCGCTCCGCCGCCTACGTGGCCAGGCGCCTGGCCACGCACGCGGTGGAGATGCTGGTCCACGGCCGCGCCATGCGTCTGACCAACGGCAACGCGCTGGCCGCGCGGCTGGCCAAGTCCGCCTTCGCCCTCGACATCCCGATGTGGCTGCAGTCGCCCGCCGAGGCGCTGGTGCGCGAAGGCGAACGCGTGGCGGGGGTGCTGGTCCGGCGTGCCGACGGCACCCGGGTGCGCGTGCAGGCCCGCCGCGGCGTCGTGCTCGCGGCGGGCGGCTTCCCCCAGGATCCGCAGCGGCGCGGCGAGCTGTTCCCGCATGCGCCCGGCGGCCAGGGCCACCACTCGCCCGCGTCGCCGGGCAACACCGGCGACGGCCTGCGCCTGGCCGAATCGGCCGGGGGCCAGCTGGTGCGCGATCTGCCCCATGCCGCGGCGTGGATCCCGGTCTCGCTGGTGCCGCACCGCGACGGCAGCACGGGCGTGTTCCCGCACCTGATCGACCGCTACAAGCCCGGCATCATCGCCGTGAACCGCCAGGGGCGGCGCTTCGTCAACGAATCGGACTCCTACCACGATGTCGGCGTGCAGATGCTGCAGGCTTGCGCCGGGGCGCCCGAGACGGCGGCCTGGCTCATCGCCGACCACCGCGCGGTCCGGCGCTACGGCCTCGGTTTCGCCAAGCCCTTTCCCTTGCCCCTCGGCCCGCACCTGCGCAGCGGCTACCTGCTGCGGGGCCGCACGCTGGCCGAACTGGCGCAGCGGGCGGGCATCGATGCGCAGGGGCTGGAGCGGACGGTGGCCGCGTTCAACGCCGGTGCCGACCAGGGCATGGACCTGCAGTTCCGCCGCGGCTGGCGCGTCTACAACCGCTTCCTCGGCGACCGCACGCACCAGCCGAACCCGTGCGTGGCCCCCGTGCGGCACGGCCCCTTCTACGCGGTGAAGGTGGTGATGGGCGACCTCGGCACCTTCGCCGGCATCCGCACCGACGGCCGCGCCCGCGTGCTCGACGCGCAGGGCCGTCCCATCGAGGGACTGTTCGCCGCCGGCAACGACAACGCCAGCGTGATGGGCGGCGGCTACCCGGGCGGCGGCATCACGCTGGGGCCGGCGATGACCTTCGGGTTCGTCGCCGCCGAAGCGATGGCCGGCCGGCAGGCGGACCGGGCGGCGTCGGACCGCCGGGCCGCCGCCGCGCTCACTCCATCGTGATGTTGTTGGCCTTCACCACGCGGGCCCAGAGCGCGTGGTCGCTGTGGATGATGTCGCCCAGCGCCTTGGCGCCGGACTGCGGCACGACGTAGACGGCGCGGAAGCGCTCCTGGATCTCGGGCTGCGCGAGCACCTGGGCGACCGCCTCGCCCAGCCTGGCGACCACCTGCGGCGGCGTGCCCGTGCGCGCCACCAGGCCGAACCAGGTCTCCGTGTGGTAGCCGGGCACCACCTCGGCGATGCTGGGCACGTCGGGCAGCAGCGGGCTGCGCCTGGACGTGGACACGCCGAGGATGCGCATCCTGCCTTCCTTGACGAAGCCGGCGGTCGCCGACGAGGGCGTGGACAGCATGTACTTGGTCTGGCCCGCGAGCAGCGCCTGCGCGGCCGGGCCGGCGCCGGGGTAGGGCACCATCACCATCTTGCGGATGTCGGCGGCGTCGTGAAAGGCCTCCATCGCCAACTGGCCGACGCCGCCCAGCGCCGAGGCACCCCATTCCAGCGAGCCGGGATGGGCCTTGGCGTTGCGCACGAAGTCGCCGAGCGACGCCGGCATGGAGGTGTGCGTCATCAGCACCATCGGCGAGGTGCCGATCAGCGAGACCGGCACGAAGTCCTTCAGGGCGTCGTAGCTGGGCTTCTTCTGCACCAGCGGCACCGTCACCAGGCCGCTGCCGTGCAGCAGGAAGGTGTAGCCGTCGGCCGGTTGCTGGGCCACGTACTGCGACGCGATCGCGCCGCCCGCGCCGGGCTTGTACTCGAACACGATGGGCTGGCCCAGCAGCCTGGTCAGCGGCTCCTGCAGCTGGCGGCCGAGCACGTCGTTGGTGCCGCCGGCCGCGGCGGGCACGACGAACTTGATCGGCCGCTGGGGCCAGCTTTCCTGGGCCAGGACGGGGCCGGCTGCCGCGAGCGCAAGCGCGGCGCCGGCGATGAGGGTACGGCGTTGCATGGTTGTTGTCTCCTTCGGGGGAGGGCGGATCATCGCCGGGATCGCTTCAAATGTCCATAGGTCTTACCAAAATACCGTTGATCGGGTAATATGGAAATCATGAGCATCGAAGCAGCCTTCCGCACCGTGGCAGAACGCCAGTTCGACGTCGAGGACGCCCGCGGGCGCACCTACCGCGTGACGCGTTATGTGTGGGAAGAACAGCGCGACGGCCGGTGGGTCGAGCTGTTCGATCTGCTGCTGACCGTCACGGGCGGGCACCTCGATCCCTTGCCCGACGGCAGCTACTGCGTCGACGGCACGGGCACGCACGTGCGCGTGGTGTCCGGCAGCGTGCGCACGCGCGAATCCGAGCGGATGGACCCCGTGCTGCCCGCCGGCGCCACGGGCACGCACTGATGCGCCGCGGTCCGCTGGCCGGCCTGCGCGTGGTCGAGATGGCGGGCCTGGCGCCCGGCCCCTTCGCGGCCATGATGCTGGCCGACATGGGGGCCGAGGTGCTGCGCATCGACCGGCCGGAGCCGGCGGCCCGCCCGATGCCGCAGCAGTTCTGGTTCACCGACCGCAACCGCCGCTCGATCGCCATCGACCTGAAAAGGCCCGAGGGCGTGGCCCTGGCGCGCCGGCTGGTCGGCCGGTCCGATGCGCTGATCGAAGGCTTCCGCCCCGGGGTGATGGAGCGCCTGGGCCTGGGCCCGCCGGAGTGCCTGGCCCTCAATCCGCGGCTGATCTACGGCCGCATGACGGGCTGGGGCCAGGACGGGCCGCTGGCCCAGTCGCCGGGCCACGACATCAACTACATCGCGCTGGCCGGCGCGCTCGATTCGATCGGGCCGGCCGACGGGCCGCCGGTCGCGCCGCTCAACCTCGTGGGCGACTTCGGCGGCGGGGGCATGTACCTTGCCTTCGGCATCGTGTGCGGTCTGCTGGAGGCCGCGCGCTCGGGCCGGGGCCAGGTGATCGACGCTGCGATGGTCGATGGCGCCGCCTCGCTGATGACCTACTTCTACGGCTACATGGCCGGCGGCAAGTGGCCGGGCCGCGGCCGCGGCAGCCTGGGCGGTGCGGCGCCGCACTACGGCGTCTACGAGACGAAGGACGGCGGGCACGTGTCCGTGGGGGCGGCCGAACCCAAGTTCTACGCCGAGCTGCTGCGGCTGACCGGCCTGGACAGCGAGCCGCTGCCCGACCGCACCGACCCCGCCAACTGGCCGGCCCTGCGCGAGCGGTTCGCGGCCGTCTTCCGCACCCGGACCCGCGACGAGTGGAACGCCCTGATGGCGCAGGCCGAGGTCTGCTTCGCCCCCGTGCTGGACCTGCGCGAAGCGGCCGCGCATCCGCACAACGTGGCCCGCGGCACCTTCATCGAGGTCGACGGCCACGTGCAGCCCGCGCCGGCGCCGCGCTTCTCGCGCACGCCGGGCGGCGCGCCGCAGGCGGGCGTGCCGGCCGGCGTCGACGTGCACGCCGCCCTGGACGGCTGGGGGCTCGATCGCGGCGAGATCGACGCGCTGGTCGGGACCGGCGTGCTGGCATAGGGCCTGTACACGCGGCGTCGCGCGCCTTGATTGGCCCGCCGGCAGGGGCCTTCGCGACTCCGGAAATAGCGTGAACAGACCCTAGAGCCAGTCGGGCGTGGCCTGCCGCTGGCCCATGCGCGGTGCCGGCTGGGCCGGGTCGATCGCGTCGATGCGCAGGCGGGTCAGGCGCAGGAAGGCGATCTTCCAGTCGCCGTCCTCCAGCCGGTACTCCTCCTCGTAGTGGCCGTAGCCGCGAAAGCCGCGGCTGCCCGGCGTCTCCTTGACCGTGGCGCCGTCGGTCCACTCGACGTAGTCCTCCATCGCCCAGACCACGCGCGCATGGCCGGGCGACTCGAAGCGGATCTCGGGCATGTGGCAATGGTGCACCGAGAGGGTGCGGGCCAGGCGCGTGGACACGCCGTTCACGAAGGTGGCCACGTCCGCGCCCGCCGGCGCGGAGCCCAGCCCCTCGAAGCGGCAGTCGGCGGTGAACAGCGCGGCAAGCCGGTCCCACTGCTTGGTGTCGATGAAGCGGCAGTAGCGCGCCTTCGTCTCGGCGATGGCGCGTGCGGCCCACAGCTGCCGCTGGGCGTCGGGATGTTCTTGCAACGCAGGGCTCCTCGGTCGTTGACGTAAGATTGATCTTACCTATAATGGTCTTACCAATGATACATTATCGGCAGCTCCAACATGTTTGACAACCTCGAGTCCGACTTCCCGGCCCACGCGCCGCGGCCCGCCGACGCGCCCCAGGCGCTCGAAGGCATCCGGGTCGTGGATTTCAGCCACTTCCTGGCCGGTCCGTTCGCGACCATGATCCTGGGCGACATGGGCGCCGACGTGATCAAGGTCGAGTCGCCGGGCCGCGGCGACGAGTTCCGGCACTACCCCCCGGTGCCCGACGAGACGCCGGCGCAGGGGGCCCCTTATGTCTGGGGCAACCGCAACAAGCGCAGCCTGGCGCTCAACCTCAAGAGCCCCGAGGGCGTGGCCGTGGTCAAGGAACTGATCGCGCAGGCCGACGTGGTCTGCGAGAACTTCTCCACGGGCGTCATGGAGCGCTTCGGGCTCGACTATGAGAGCGTGAAGAAGCTCAACCCGAAGATCATCTACTGCTCGGTGTCCGCCTACGGCCGCGAGGGCGCCTTCAGGGACCGCCTGGGCTTCGACCCGATCGCCCAGGCCGAGAGCGGCTTCATCTCGATGAACGGCTATCCGGACCGGCAGGGCGTGCGCACCCTGTCGCCGGTGGTGGACATCAGCACGGCGATGATGGCGTCCAACGCCATCCTGGGCGCGCTCGTCGCGCGCGGGCGCACCGGCCAGGGCCAGCAGATCGAGATCGCGCTGTTCGACAACGCCGTGCTGATGACGGGCTACGCCGCGCTGCAGCACCTGTACACCGGCGCCGTCCCCCAGCGCCACGGCAACACCAGCCCCGACACCTGCCCGTCGGGCGTGTTCATGAGCCAGGACAAGCCGTTCTACATCAACTGCGGCAACGACAAGATCTTCCACCGGCTCGCGGCGCAGGTGCTGGAGCGGCCGGACCTCGCGAACGACCCCGTGTACGCCGACCGCAACGGTCGCATGGGCCGGCGCGAGGAGATCTTCAAGCTGCTGGAGGAACTGTTCGTGCAGCATCCCTGGGCCCACTGGCAGCCGCGCATGCGCGCCGCCCAGATCCCCTGCGGCGAGGTGCGCAACGTCGGCGACGCGCTGCGCTCGCCCGAGGCCAGGGAGCGCCGCCTGGTCAGCCGCGTGCCGCATCCCGTGCTGGGCTGGATTCCCAACGTGCGGCTGCCCATCCTCTACTCGGCGACGCCGCTGGCCGACCCGCAGCCTGCGCCGGCCGTGGGCCAGCACACGCACGAGGTGCTGACCGAGGTGCTGGGCTACGACGAGGCCCGCATCGCCGCGCTGCAGGCCAGCGGCGCGCTGGAGCCTGCCGCCGCGCGCAAGGCGGCTCACACGCCCGCCGAGATCGCCGCCGAATGAAGGCGCTGTCCTCGCCCGCCCGGCGTAGGCTGCTGCACACCCGCCAGGTGCAGTGCACCGGCTGGGAGCGCGAGGACGGCCTGTTCGACATCGAAGGCCGCCTGTCGGACGTGCGCAGCTTCGACCAGGACGGCGCGCGCGGCAACTTCCCGCGCAAGGCCGGCGAGCCGGTCCACCTGATGTCGCTGCGCCTCACGCTGGACGCGGCGTTCACCATCGTCGCTGCCGAAGCCTGCTCGCACCAGGTGCCGTACGCCGACTGCGTCGACATCAACCCGGCCTACCGGCAACTCGTCGGGGTGCAGATCAAGGGCGGATTCACCAAGGCGGTGAAGGCGATGTTCGAGGGCGAGCAGGGCTGCACGCACCTCACCGAGCTGCTGGGCCCGATGGCGACCACCGCGTTCCAGACCATGGGGCCCGCGATGGAGCGCCGCCGCGCCGCGCGCGGCGAGGCGATCGAGGATCCGAATTCCCTGAAGCGCCTGCTGGGAAGCTGCCACGGCCTGCGCCGCGGCGGCCAGCCCGCCGTCATCCGCTGGGGCGAGCGGGCGAAGTGACGGGGCCCGCGGCCCCGCCGGCGCGTCACTCGGGCTGAACGCCCTTGGTCTTCAGCAGCGCCTGGAAGCGGGCGCCTTCCTTGTCCACCAGCGCGCGGAACTGCTCCGGCGTGCTGTATTGCGGCTCGTTGCCCGACTTGGACAGCGCCTCGCGCAGCGCCGGGTCCGACAGGGCGGTCTTCATGGCGGCGTTCAGCCTGGCCACCACCGGCTCCGGAGTGCCGGGGGGCGCGACGAGGCCGAAGAACACCTCGGTGGTCATCCCCGGATAGCCCTGCTCGGCCATCGTCGGTACCTCGGGCAACTGCTTCTCGCGCCGGGTGCCGGTGACGGCCAGCGCCTTGAGCTTGCCCGAGCGCACCAGCGCGATGTTGGAGGAGAGGGCATCGAACAGGAAGTCGATGTTGCCCGCGAGGATGGCCGCCGCCGATTCGGCGCCGCCCTTGAAGGGCACGTGCAGCGCATCGAAGCCGGCCTCGGCCTTGAGCAGTTCCGCCAGCAGGTGCAGGCTGCCGTTGATGCCGTTGGAGCCGAAGCTCAGCTTGCCCGGGTTGGCCTTGCCGTAGGCGGCCAGCTCCTGGACGTTGTTCACGCCCAGCGCGGGCGAGGCCACCAGGATGAAGCCGGAGGTCGTGGCCTGGCTGACCGGGATCAGCGTCTTCACGTCGTAGCCCGGGTTCTTGTACAGGAAGGGCGAGATCGCCATCACGCTGTTGCCCACCCACACCAGCGTGTGGCCGTCGGCCGGCGCGCGCACGGTCTGCGCGACCGACAGCGTGCCCGATGCGCCGGGGCGGTTCTCGATCACCACCGGCTGGCCGAGCAGCCGGCCCAGGCTCTCGCCCACCAGCCGCGCCGTGAGGTCGGTGGTGCCGCCGGCGCCGGCGCCGACCAGGATCTTGATCGGACGCGTGGGGAAGGCCTCCTGCGCGAAGAGGGGGCGCGCGGCGAGGGAAGCGCCGAGGGCGCCGGCGGCGGCGAGCATCGCGCGGCGATGCAGGCGGGTGGATGTCATGGGTTTGTCTCCTATTGAATGGGTGAGAAGGACGCAGGTACCAGCAGCCGGCTCGACATCGACGCGATCATCGGCCGCACGCCGTCCAGGTAGCGGCGCCACTCGGGCAGCGCGTCCAGGGCGGCGCGGCGCGCCAGGCGGTCCTCGAAGCTGTCGTAGCCCCAGAGGTGGACCATGGCGTTGAGCTCGCCCACCTCCACGTGGAAGTAGCCCAGCAGGCGGCCGAGCGTGCGCCGCTGCAGGTCCAGCCCCTGCGCCTCGTACAGCGCGAGGTAGTCGCGCGGGCCGTAAGGCAGGCGCAGGGTGTAGCAGCGTTCCTCGACCAGCATGGGTATCGCTCCGGATTGACTTCGCTTGGACCGATTATTATATTGGTCCAACCATTAATAAGGTCAATTTCCTTGACGCACCACACCCCCTCGACGCCCATGAGCCTGACACCTGCGGCGCTGCTGGACCGCCTGCTCGCCGAGCGGCACAGCTGCCGTGCCTTCCTTCCCCGACCGGTGGACCACGCCACCATCGAGTCCATCCTGCGCACCGCGCAGCGCGCTGCTTCCTGGTGCAACTCGCAGGCCTGGCAGGTCAGCGTCACCTCGGGCGAGGCCACCGAGCGGCTGCGCCGCGCACTGGTGGCCGCGCAGTCCGCGGGCGAGCGCGGCGGCAGCGACTTCCCGTTCCCGAGCGAGTACAGCGGCGTGTACCTGGAGCGCCGGCGCGAGTGCGGCTTCCAGCTCTACCAGGCGGTGGGCGTGGCGCGCGGCGACAAGGACGGCTACGCGCGCCAGACGATGGAGAACTTCCGCCTGTTCGGCGCGCCGCACGTGGCCGTCCTGACCAGCGACCCGGGCCTGGGCGTGTACGGCGCCGTCGACGTGGGCGGCTACGTGCAGGTGCTGCTGCTCGCGATGCAGGCGCACGGCGTCGCCGCGATCGCGCAGGCGGCGCTGGCCAACCACAGCGCGCTGGTCAAGCGCGAGCTGGAGATCCCGGCCGAGCGGCTGATGGTGTGCGCCATCTCCTTCGGGTACGAGGACACCAAACATCCTGCCAACAGCTACCGCACCAGCCGCGCTTCCCTGGCGCAGGCGGTGCATTTCGTGAATACCTGAATGAAGACCCTGTCAGACCGCGGCATCGCCATCGTGGGCTATGCCGAAACGAAGCTGGTGCGCCGCAGCGGCCGCACCGCCCTCTCGCTCGCGGGCGAGGCGGTGGACCGGCTGCTGGAGCGCACCGGCGTCGAGCGCAGCCGCATCGACGGCTTCGCGACGACGCTGGCGATGAGCGAAGGCGGCAACCCCTTCTACAGCAACCTGCTGGCCGAAGGCCTGGGCCTGTCGGTCACCTGGTGCCAGGCCACCGAGATCGGCGGCGCCTCCTCGGGAGGCAACATCGCGCGCGCCGCGGCGGCGATCCAGGCCGGGCTGTGCGACATCGTGCTGTGCCTGGCCTCGGACGCGGTCTCCACCGTCGACCGGTCGGTGCAGTCCGGCCACCGCACGGAGTACGCCGATCCGGCCGGGTACGCCGGGCCGCTGTCGGCGTTCGCGCTGCTGTCCAACGTCTACGACCAGCGCCACGGGCTGCCGCACGAGGCGCTCGCGAAGCTGGCCGTCACGCAGCGCCAGGGTGCGCTGCTGAACGAGAACGCCTGCGAGGTGCTGCGCAAGCCGATCACCGAGCGCGACTACCTGGCGTCCAGGGTCGTCGCCGATCCGCTGCGCATGCTGGACTGCGTGATGCGCTGCGACGGCGCGAGCGCCGTGCTGGTGATGTCCACCCGGCGCGCGCGCGAGATGGGCTTTCGCAAGCTCGTGCATCCCGTCGCCTATGCCGAGCGCATCAACTTCGATCCGGCCGAGGCCTGCGGCGACATGCTCAGCTCCGGCTTCACCGACGTGGGCCCGCGCGCCTTCGCCAGCGCCGGCTGGAAGCCTTCCGACGTGAAGATGCTGCACTGGTACGACGACTTCCTGATCGCGCTGATCCTGCAGCTGGAGCAGACCGGCTTCTGCGACCCGGGCGAGGGCGGCGCGTTCGTGATGGCGCACGACATGACGCACGCCGGCGAACTGCCGCTCAACACCGGCGGCGGGCAGATCTCCGCCGGCCAGCCGGGCCTGGCCGGCGGCGGCGTGAACCTGGTGGAGTGCCTGCGGCAGATGTTCGGCGAGGCCGGGGCGCGCCAGGTGCGCGATGCGGGCAACGCGATGCTCACCGGCATCGGCGTGCTGCAGTACGCGCGCAACTGGGGCACGAGTTCGGTGATGCTGCTGGAGCGAAGCGAATGAGCGAGACGACCCCGCTGCCCGACCTGGGCGCCCCCTTCATCCAGGGCCTGCGCGAGCGCAGGCTGATGCTGCAGTTCGACCGCCGCACCGGCCAGGCGCAGTTCTATCCGCGGCCGCAGAGCCTCTACGGCGAGGCCGGCGTCGAGTGGCGCCAGGCCAGCGGACGCGGAACCCTGTTCGCGCTCAGCCTGAGCCGCGTCGCGCCGCCGCACCTGCAGCATGCCGTTCCCTATCCGCTCGCGCTGGTGCGGCTGGCGGAGGGACCGCGCATGCTGGCGCGGGTGCAGGCCCCGTACGAGGCGCTGCGCATCGGCCAGGCGGTCGAGGTCGATTGGGACCATCCCGACACGCCGTCCTTCCCGGTCTTCAAGCCGGCGGCCTGAGACGCCGCCGCCACCCCATCCCACATTCCTAGGAGACAATCCATGCCATTCCGCCGCCGCTTCCTGGCTGCCAGCGTCCTTGCCCTGTCTGCGCTGGCGGTGGGCCAGGCTCAGGCCCAGGGCTATCCCAGCCGCCCGATCAAGATCGTGGTGCCCTTCGCCGCCGGCGGCACGGGCGACGTGCTGATCCGCTCGCTGCAGGAGCCGATGCAGCGCCACCTGGGCCAGCCCATCATCGTGGAGAACCGGCTGGGTGCCAGCGGCACCATGGGCTCCGCGTTCGTGAAGAACGCGCCTGCGGACGGCTACACCCTGCTGCAGGTGGGCAACTCCACGCTCAGCACGCCGCTGATGCAGAAGACGCCGGCCTACGACCCGCTGAAGGACTTCGCGCCCGTCGGGCTGATCGCGACCACGCCGATGGTGTTCCTCATGCATCCCTCGGTGCCTGCAACGAACATGGCCCAGCTGATCGACTACGCGCGCGCCCATCCGGGCAAGCTGGAGTATTCGTCGGCCGGGCGCGGCTCGCTCGCCCACCTGGCCACCGAGTCGTTCAACCAGGCGGCCGGGCTGCAGATGGTGTTCGTGCCCTACCAGGGCGCCGCGCAGGCGGTGAACGCGGCGCTCGCCGGCGACGTCAAGATCGCGCTGACCACGCCCTCGGATGCGATCAACGCCTTCGTCAGCGCCGGCAGGCTGCGGATGCTGGCGGTCTCCAGCGAGAAGCGCAGCCCGCTGCTGCCCGGCGTGCCCTCGATCGCCGAGACGCTGCCGGGCTTCGCGGTCAATGCATTCTTCGGCCTGGCCGCGCCGGCGGGCACGCCGCCGCAGGTGGCCGCGAAGCTGAACGACGCGCTCAACAAGTCGGTGGCCGAGCCGGCCATGCAGGACAAGCTCAAGGCCCTGGGCATGTTCCCGCAGCCGGGCAGCGCGGCCAGCTTCGGCGAGATGTTCCGCAAGGACCACGCGCTGTGGACCGGCGTGATCGCCAAGGGAAAGATCGAGGCGATGGAGTGAGCATGGCCGCGAACGACTACTCCCCCGAGCGCATCGCCGACCGCCTGCAGATCCAGGACGGCATCCACCGTTGGTGCCGGGCGGTGGACCGGCTCGACGAGGCGGGCATGCGGGCCGTGTTCCACCCCGATGCCACCGACATGCACGGCGCCTTCAACGGCGACGTCGAGGGCCTGGTCGGCTGGATCCGCAGCCGCCATGCCGGCATCCCGTTCTCGATGCACGCGGTGAGCAACATCCTGATCGAGTTCGCGGGGCCCGACCTGGCGCTGGTCGAGACCTATGTGCGCACCACGCAGCGCTACCCGGCCGAGGCGCGCCAGGCACTGGACCAACTGGCCGGCGGCCGCGCCGGCGAGGGGGAGGGGGCCATGGACCTGCTGACATGCTCCCGCTACGTGGACCGCTTCGAGCGCCGCGGCGGCGAATGGAAGATCGCCGCGCGCACGCTGGTGGCGGACTGGAAGCAGTTCGTTCCCGTGCCCCAGGCGCAGCCGGCGCCGCCGCCCTCGCAGGAGGTCGGGCGCCGCGACCAGGACGACTTCATCTACCGCCAGCGGCGGGACCTGGGGATCGCATGAACAGGCACACCTTCCTGCGCGCCGCCACCGCGGCGCTGCTCGCTGCCGCGCCGCTGACCGCCCTGGCGGCCTATCCGGACAAGCCGATCACGCTGGTCGTGCCCTATGCGCCGGGCGGCATGGGCACCACCTTCGGCAACCTCGTGAGCGAGGCGCTGTCGCCGGCGCTGGGGCAGCGCGTGGTGGTCGACTACAAGCCGGGCGCCAACGGCGCGCTGGGCGCGGGCCACGTGGCCAAGGCGCCGGCCGACGGCTACACGCTGCTGATGGCGGTCAACAGCACGATGACCATCAATCCCCACCTGTACGCCAGGCTGCCCTTCGATCCGCTGAAGGATTTCGCGCCGGTGTCCATGGTCTTCACCAACGCCAACGTGCTGGTGGTCAATGCGAACAGCCCGGTGAAGTCGGTCGGCGACCTGGTCGCGCATGCGAAGGCCAACGCCGGCAGGGTGAACTACGGCTCGGCCGGCAACGGCTCCACGCCGCACCTGTCGGGCGAGATGTTCCGCCTGCTGACCGGCGCGCCGGTGGTGCACGTGCCCTACCGCGGCAGCGGCCCGGCGATCATGGACCTGATCGGCGGACAGCTCGATTTCGCCTTCGTCGACACCTCGGTGCTCACGCATGTGAAGGCGGGCAAGCTGCGCGCCCTCGCGGTCACCGGCAGGAAGCGCCTGGGCGCCGCGCCGGAGCTGCCCACCATGGAAGAGGCGGGCGTGAAGGGCTTCTACGTGGACACCTGGTACAGCCTGGTCGCGCCGGCGGGGACGCCGCCCGAGGCGATCCGGCGCCTGAATGCCGAAGCCGCCCGCCTGCTCGCCGACCCGGCCGTGCGCGCGCGCATGCAAAGCGTAGGGGTGGACCCGGCGGAGGACAGCAGCGCCGAGTACCTGCAGAAGGTCATCCACAGCGACACGGCGCGCTGGAAGCAGTTCCTGTCCGGCACGCGCATCCGGGTCGACTGAGGCGATTCAGATCACGCCGTCGCGCGCCAGGGCCCGGATGCGCGCGGTGTCGTAGCCGAGGATCTCGCCCAGCACGTACTCGTTGTCCTCGCCGTAGACGGGGGCGCCGCGGTCCGGCAGGCCGCCCACGTGGGCGGGCGTCCGGGACAGCCGCGCCGGCAGCCCGGTGATGGGCCAGGTGCCGATGCGGGGCGCGCCCACCTCCGTCATCCAGGCCTGCTGCGCCAGCTGGGGATCGTGCTCGCAGCGGTCCTCGGCCGTCTGGCACACGCCGGCCGCGACGCCGGCTGCCTGCAGCAGGGCCATGCACGCATAGCGCTCCTGCGTGCGCGTCCAGCGTTCCACCGCCTCGTCGAGTTCGTCCTGGTGCGCCAGGCGGGCAGGCAGCGTCGCGAAGCGCGGGTCGCTGCCCCAGGCCGGCTGCCCGGCGGCGCGCACCAGGGCCTGCCAGTCGTCCTCGCCGAAGCAGGCGATCGCGATCCAGCGGTCCTCGCCGGCACAGCGGTACGCGCCGTGCGGCGCCGCCGGCACGTAGGGCGAACGGTTGCCGGTGCGGGCGAAGGCCTTGCGCTGCAGCGCCCATTCCAGGCACTGCACGCCGGTGAGCATCAGGCCGGACTCGCACTGCGAGGCATCGATCCACTGGCCTTCGCCGGTGCGCTCGCGGTGCAGCAGGCCGGCCAGGATCGCCTGGGCGAAGCCGTACGCGCCCATCCAGTCCAGGTACGAGTAGCCCCATCCCGCGGGCGGCGCGGGGTCGGGCAGCCCCGACATCTCGCTCAGCCCGGTGAACGCGGCCGCGATGGGCCCGACCGTGCGCATGCGGCCGTACACGCCGTGCGCTCCCATGCCGGACTGCTGCACGTAGACGAGGTCGGGGCGGATCCGCTTCATCGCCTCGTAGCCCAGGCCCCAGCGTTCCATCACGCCGGGGGAGAAGCCTTCCGCCACGACGTCGCAGACGGCCACCAGTTCGCGGGCGATCTCCAGCCCGCGCGGGTCGCGGATGTTGAGGGACAGGCCCCGCTTGCCGGCGTTCTTGTGGTGGTAGTGGCCGCCCATCGCGGGATCGTCCACGCCGGGCAGCGGCCCGGTCGCCTGCCTGCGCGCCTCGCGCCCGCCGACGGGGGCCATCGCCCCCAGGCGGCTGTCGAGGTGGGTCTTCCACTCCACCTTGATGCATTCGGCGCCGAGCGCCGCGACCATGCGCGTGCCGCCCGCCGAGGCGAGGAACCAGGAGAAGTCGAGGACGCGGATGCCCTGCAGCGCGAAAGGCCTGCCGCGTGCCGAGCGCGTCGGGCGAGGCGGTGCGGCTTCGGCGGCCCGGGCGCCACGCAGGCCGGGCCCGGCGGCAGGTTCCTGCGGCCAGGGCGGGTTCGTGTGCTCGCCGAGCCCGGGCGCCGGCCGTGCGGCGATCCAGTCCGTGGTGGAGCCGATCCACTTGCGCTTGGGGTAGGGCAGGCCCTCGATCGTCGCGTACGCGTCTCTGGCCTGCCAGTGCGGATCCGAGAGGTTCTCGTGCGGCTTGCGCAGCGGCGCCCACATGAGTCCGTGCTCCTGCGCCTCCTGCCAGGGCAGGTCCTGCAGCCGGAAGCCGCGCACGAAGCGCTGCACGACCTCGAAGATGTGCGCCTTGCGCTCGTCGAAGGCCGTCGCCCCCGGCACGTCGCGCAGCTTCGGGTCGCGGTCCGGGTCGGGGCCGGTGAGGTCGCAGGCCATGCCGTGGCGCGACAGGAAGGCCAGCAGGTTCTTCTCGTCGGCCGCCGTGACCATCCAGCCGAGGTTCCAGCGCCCGTCCTTGGCCTGGGCCAGCGGCGTGGCCGGGTTCAGCACCTCCGCCGAGTGGCGGCAGGTCTGCCGGTGCTGGTGCGCCGCCCGCATCACCCAGGACATGAGGTCCATCTCGGTGGAGGTCGCGACGGCCGTGTGGACCGCGCAGGCGACGTCCTGGCCTTCGCCCGTGCGGTGCCGGTGGAGCAGGGCGCCCAGCACGCCGACCAGGGCCTGCTCGCAGGCGATGTGCCAGGCATGGAAGGCCTGCGGCGCGATCGGCGGCAGGTCGTAGCGGCCGTCCGGGCGCGGGTCGTAGCCGGTGTTCATCATCACGCCGCCGAGCGCCAGGTGCACCAGGTCCGACGCTCGCAGGTCCCGCCATGGGCCGTCGTCGCCGAAGGGGGTGATCCGCGCCGTCACGAGCGAAGGAAAGCGCTCGGCCAGCCGGGGCAGGGGCAGCCCCGTGGCGGCCTCGACGTCCTCCAGCCGCCCGCCCAGGAACACATCGGCCTCCTCGAGCAGGGACAGCAGCGCGGCACGGCCTTGCGGTGCCTGCAGGTCCAGCACCCGCGAGTCCTTGTCGCGGTTGTAGGCGCGGAAGTACAGGGACGCCTGCGCGTCGCCGGCTCCTTCGGCCCAGGGCGGCAGGCGCCGCGACGCGGCGCCGCCCGGCGGCTCCACCTTCAGCACGCGGGCGCCCAGCCCCGCCAGCAGCAGGCCGCAGTACTCCGCCTGCGGCTCGCACAACTCGACGACCCGAAGGCCGTGCAGCAATCCTTGATGATGTTTGAATGGTTGGACCATTTAAGTTATTATAGGTTTGCATTGTCCATTCCAACCCAGGAGACTCCCCATGAAAGCAGTCCGCCTGCTCGCCGCCGCGCTGGCCCTCAGCGCCGCGGCGGCGTCCGCGCAGGACCCGGCCGCCGGCTTCCCGGCCAGGCCGGTCACGATCATTGTTCCGTTCTCGGCCGGCGGCGCCACCGACCTCTCGGCGCGGCTGATCGCCGTGCTGCTGTCAAAGCAGCTCGGGCAGTCCTTCGTGGTGGAGAACCGGGCGGGGGCGGGCGGGATGGTCGGCATGGGCGCCGTCGCGCGGGCGCAGCCGGACGGCTACACGCTCGGCTGGGGCGGCAACAGCCCGATGAGCGTGACCCCCCACGTGACCCGCAATCCGCCCTACGACCCGCGCAAGGCCTTCGCGCCGATCAGCCTGGCCGCGATCTCGTCCTGGACGCTCGCCTCCAGGGCCGACCTGCAGGCGAACAGCTTCGCGGACTTCGTGGCGCTCGCCAAGGCCCAGCCCGGAAAGCTCACGATCGCCTCGTCCGGAAACGGCAGCGCGCCGCACCTGCTGTCCGAGCTCTTCAAGCAGTCCGCGGGCATCGACCTGCTGCACGTTCCCTACAAGGGCGAGATCGACGGCGTGAATGCGATGCTGGGCGGGCAGGTCGACGCGATGTTCACGTCCACGTCCGCGGCGACGCCGCTGCTCAAGGCGGGCAAGCTCAAGGGCTTTGCCGTGACCACCGCCAAGCGCGAGCCGGCGCTGCCGCAGTACCCGACGATGGCCGAGGTCGGCCAGCCGGATCTGACGCTGGAGATCTTCTTCGGCCTGGTCGCGCCCGCCGGGACGCCCGCGCCCATCGTCGCCAAGCTGGCCGCCGCGATGAAGCAGGCCGTGGCCGATGCGAACTACCGCGAGTCCATGGAGAAGGCCGGCGTCACCGCCACCGGCAGCACGCCCGAGGAGTTCGACCGGCTCCTGAAGCGGCACAACGAGCGCTGGCTGTCCGTGATCAAGGCGACCGGGATCTCCGCCGAATGAGCCGGCCTGACGCTTCCGCCGAGCCCGGCGCGGTCGCGCCCGACACCTACGACGTGCGCGACCTCTCCTTTCCGAAAGTCCTCGCCAAGTTCGCGGCCGCCTCCGGCGACAAGGTGTTCCTCACCGAGATCGCGACCGGCCGCACCTTCACCTACCGCGAGTTCGACACCTGGACCGAGCGGGTCGCCCAGGCGTTGCACGGCCTCGGCGTGGCCCGCGGCGCGCACACGGGCCTGCTCATGGGCAACTCCGCCGAGCACCTCGCCGTGTTCTTCGCGATCGCGAAGATCGGCGCCGTCTCGGTGCCGGTGAACACGGCCGCGCGCGGCGAGCTGCTGCGCTACTACCTCGGGCAGTCCGACTGCGACACCGTCATCGTCGACGCCTCGCTGGCAGGGCGCCTGCAGGAAGTTCTGGCGCAGCTGCCGCTGGTCAGGCGCGTGCTGGTCGTGCGCACCGGCGACGGCGACGAGCAGCCGCTCGCGGCGCCGGCCGGCATGCAGGTCGCCGACTTCCACGCGGTCGTGGAGGCCGCTTCGGGGGAGCGCTTCCGCCCCGCCGTGGAGCCGCGCTTCAGCGACATGGTGCTGATCGCCTACACCTCGGGCACCACCGGCCCGTCCAAGGGCAGCATGCTGACGCAGGCCGCGGCGCTGACCTACGGCACCAGTGCCGCGGAGGCGCAGGGCTACCGGTCCTCCGACATCTTCTACACCTGCTTGCCGCTGTTCCACAACAATGCGCTGCTCGCCGCGACGGCCGCCGCGCTGGTCTGCGGCGCCTCGGTGGCGCTGTCCCGGCGCTTCTCGGTGTCGCGCTTCTGGGGCGAGATCCGCGAGTCGCGCGCCACGATCACCAACTTCCTGGGCGCGATGTCCAGCTTCCTCTGGAGCCAGCCGCCGTCGCCGTCGGATGCCGACCACTGCCTGCGCCTGGTGAGCATGGCCCCGACCCCGAAGTACGCGGCCGAGTTCGAGAAGCGCTTCGGCCTGCGCGCGATGAACAACTACGGCCTGTCCGACTACGGCATGGCCACCTCGTTCACGCAGTGGGACCCGCGCGAGAAGCTCGGCTCGATCGGGCGGGCGCGCCGCGGCATCCGGGTGCGCATCGTGGACGACGACGATTTCGAGCTGCCGCCGGGCGAGGTGGGCGAGATCGTGCTGCGCTACGACGAGCCGTGGCGCGGCACCCTGGGCTACTACGAGATGCCCGAGGCCACGCTCGCGTCGCGCCGCAACCTCTGGTTCCATACCGGCGACCGCGGCATGCAGGATGCCGACGGCTACCTGTACTTCGTCGACCGCAAGAAGGACTGCATCCGCCGCCGCGGGGAGAACATCTCGGCCTTCGAGGTGGAGCAGATCATCGCGACCCACCCGGCGGTGGCCGACGCCGCGGTGTTCCCGGTCGCGACCGACGCCAACGACGAGGAAGTGGCTGCCGTGGTCGTGCGCAAGGCGGGTGCTTCGCTCGGCGAGGCGCAGCTCGTCGAGCACTGCCAGCGCAACATGGCCTACTTCATGGTGCCCCGCTACATCCAGTTCCGCGAGTCGCTGCCGACCACCATGAGCCAGAAGGTGGAGAAGTTCAGGCTGCGGCAGGAACTCGAGGCGGACCTGGCCAAGGCCTGGGACCGCGAGGCGGCCGGCATCGTGCTCGCGCGCTGATGGGCATGGACATGGCCGAGGCGCAGGATCCCGGCATCGCGGTCGTCACCGGCGCCGCGCGCGGCATCGGGCTGGCGGTCGCCGAGCGGCTGGCCGCGCTCGGCCATCGCGTGCAGGCCGTGGACCGCGACGAGGCCGTGCACGCGGCGGCGCGCGGCTTCGGCGGCGAGGGCCACGTGCTGGACGTGACCGACGAGGCGGGCATCCGGGCCTTCGTGGCCCGCACGCTCGAGCGGCACGGCCGCATCGACGTGCTGGTCAACAACGCCGGCTGGCATCCGCAGGTCGCGCGCGAGCAGCGCGGCTTCGCGCGCATTCCCACCGCCCAGTGGGACGAGGTGCTGCGCGTCAACCTCACCAGCGCCTTCCTCTTCTGCCGCGAGGTCGCGCCCTCGATGCGGGCGCGGCGCGCCGGGCGCATCATCAACATGAGTTCGCGCGCCGGCCGCATGCAGGTGCCGGGCGCGGGCGCGCACTACGCGGCCGCGAAGGCCGGGCTCGTCGCCATGACCCGGATGCTGGCCGCGGAGCTCGCCGCCGACGGCGTGACGGCCAACTGCATCGCGCCGGGCGTGGTGGAGACGCCGTTGACGGTGCAGGGCGACGAGGAGCGGCGCGCCAGGCTCGGCCGCCACGTGCCCGTGGGGCGTGCCGGCCGGCCGGACGAGATCGCGCATGCCGTCGAGTACCTGGTGTCGCCGCAGGCCGGCTATGTCACCGGCACGGTGCTGGACGTCAACGGCGGGAGCTTCATGCCATGACCATGTCCGCGGCCTCCTGGCCCGTCATCCGCCAGCTGCTCGCCCGTCGGCGCATCGTCTGCCTCGGCGGCGCGGCCGGCGTGGCGGCGCTCGCCTTCTGGCTCGGCTGGCGCACCGGCTGGCCGGAGCTGTACGGCATCGGCGTGCTGCTCGGCGCGGCGATGCACTTCGCACTGCGCGCCGCGATCGAGGTGGTCTCGCTCGTGGCCGAAACCCTCATGCCCCACTAGCCATGCCTCCTGATTTCGATCTCTGCGTCATCGGCGGTGGTCTTGCCGGCCTGTCGGCGGCCCTGCGCGCCAGCGAACTCGGCCTGCGCGCCGTGGTGCTGGAGCAGTCCGCCGAAGACCACTACCTGTGCAACTCGCGCATGAGCAGCTGCGTGTTCCATCTGGCGGCCACCAGCGTGCTGTCTCCGCCGCAGGTGCTGGAGCGGGCGGTGAACGCCGCGACGCTCGGCACGGCGCACCCCGGCCTGGCGAAGGCGCTGGCCGCCAACGCCGAGCGCGCGGTCCGCTGGCTGCAGGGGCAGGGCGTGCGCTTCATCCGCGGAGGCGCCGCGCCGTACCACGACTTCGTGGTGGCCCCGCCGGCCACGCACAAGGAAGGGCCCTTCGACATCCAGGGCCGCGGCGGCGACGTGCTCCTGCGCGCGCTGGAGGCCGCGCTCGTCGAGCGCGGCGGCCAGTTGCGGCGGGGCGTCGCGGCCCGGTCCCTGCGGGTGGAGGCGGGCCGCTGCACCGGCGTGCTTGCCGACGCGGGCGGCAGCGAGCAGCGCGTGCAGGCCCGCGCCGTCGTCGTCGCCGACGGCGGCTTCCAGGCGGATCGCGAGCTGCTGCGCGAGGCCGGCATCACGCCCGATCCGTCGAGGCTGGTGCAGCGCAATGCCGGCTCCGGGCGCGGGGCGGGCCTGCGCATGGCATTGGCGGCCGGCGCGCGTGCGTCGGGCCTGCTCGGCTTCTACGGCCACCTGATGTGCCGCGATGCGCTCGAGAACGACAGGCTGTGGCCCTATCCGTGGCTGGACCTCGTCGCCGGTGCCGGCATGGCGGTCGGGCCGGACGGCCGCCGCTTCGCCGACGAAAGCCGGGGCGGCGTCTACCTGGCGAACCGCGTCGCCGCGCTGCCGGACCCGGCCTCGGCCGTGGCCATCTTCGATCAGGCGATCTGGGAGGGCCCGGGCGCGGCCTTCCTCAACCCGCCCAATCCGCGCCTGCCGAACGCCGGCGGCACGCTGCTGAAGGCCGACACCCTGGAAGCCCTCGCCGGGCTGGCGGGCGTGCCGCCGTCGGCCCTGGCGGACGAGGTGGAGCGCCACAACGCGGCCGTCGAGGCCGGTGCCCTGGACCGCCTGTCGCCGCCCAGGAGCGGCGCGCCCCTGGCGCCCATGCCGATCCGCAGCGCGCCGTTCTACGCCGTCCCCATGGCCCCCGGGATCACGCACACGATGGGCGGCATCGCGATCGACGAACATGCCCGCGCCTCCCGGCAGGATGGCCAGGTCTTCGCCGGCCTGTATGCCGCGGGCAGCGCCACCGGCGGCGTGGAGGGCGGCGAGCATGCGGGCTATGTCGGCGGGCTGGTCAAGGCCTGCGTGACGGGGCTGCTCGCGGCGGAGCACGCGGCCATGAAGGAGGTTGCCTTATGAGCACGCCCCTCGACGGCCAGGTCGCCATCGTCACCGGTGCCGCGCGCGGACTCGGCCGGGCCTATGCGCTGCGCCTGGCCCGCCTCGGCGCCCACGTCGTGATCGCCGACGTCGACCTCGCGTCCGCGCGCGAGTTCGGCGAGCAGCTCGGGGCCGACAGCGTCATGGAGGAAGTGCGCGGCCTCGGCCGGCGCAGCCTCGGCGTGCAGGGGGACCTGCGCCGCCGCGACGCGGCCGGAGAACTGGTGGCACGCACGCTCGCCGAGTTCGGCCGGCTCGACGTCCTGGTCAACAACGCCGGCGGCGCGTTCGCGCCCGTGGATCGCAGCAGCGCCTCGCAGGTGCCCGACGAGGACACCGACGCGATGCTGGACGTCAACTACCGCAGCATGCTGCATTGCTGCCAGGCGGCGCTGCCCGCCATGCGGGAACGGGGCGGCGGCGCCGTCGTGAACGTCAGCACCATGGCGGCGCTGGACCCCTCGCGCACGCGCGGCCGCATGACGGCCTATGCCGTCGCCAAGAGCGCCGTCATCCAGTACACCCGCTACCTGGCGTACGAGGTGGGCCCCGACGGCATCCGCGTCAACTGCATCGCGCCGGGCACGATGCTGACCCCGCGCATCCAGGCCCAGGCCGCGGCCCGCGGCATGCAGAGCGACAAGGAGCTGCAGCGCATCCCGCTGCGGCGCTACGGCGTCGCGGAGGATTGCGCCAATGTGCTCGAATTCCTGGTGACGCCGCTGTCGTCCTACGTCACCGGCCAGTGCCTGTCCGTGTGCGGCGGACAGGTGCTCACCCCATCCTGAGGAGTAGGCTTGAACCCCAGAACCCTGCGCGGCCGCGTTGCCATCGTCGGCATCGGCGAGACCCCCTACTACCGGCACGGGAAGTCGCCCGACCCGGAATTCAAGCTGGCGCTCAAGGCCATCCTGGCGGCGTGCGCCGACGCGGGCATGGACCCGCGCGACATCGACGGCTTCGCCTCGTACAGCAACGACCGCACCGACCCGTCGCGCCTGGCGGCCGCGCTCGGGACCCGGCAGCTGCGCTCGACGACCATGCAGTGGGGCGGCGGGGGCGGCGGCAACTGCGCAGCCGTCGCGAACGGGGCCGCCGCCGTCGCCGCGGGGCTGGCCGATTGCGTGGTCGCGTTCCGTGCGCTGGCGCAAGGGCAGTTCGGCCGCTTCGGCCAGGCGCCTGCCGCGGCCACCATCTCGGGCGACATGGCCTGGCAGGCGCCGTACGGCGTGCTGTCGCCGGGCCAGAAGTTCGCGATGAAGGCGCGCCGCTTCATGCACGCGCACGGCGTGCGGCAGGAGGCGCTGCGGGCGATCGCGATGGCGTCGTACGCGCATGCGCAGCGCAATCCTCGCGCGGTGATGCACGGCAGGCCGCTCACCGAGTCCCAGTACGACGACTCCCGCTGGATCGTCGAGCCCTTCCACCTGTACGACTGCTGCATGGAGAACGACGGCGCCGCGGCCGTGCTCATCGTGCCGGCCGAGCGCGCCGGGGACTTCCCGAACCGGCCGGTGTACGTGGTCGGCGCCGCCATGGGCTCGGACCACCGGGTCGGCGCGGTGCCGCACAACACGCCGCGCTATGCGAGTTCGAGCTTCTCGAGCGTGGCGCCCGACCTGTTCCGGATGGCGGGCGTCACGGCCCGCGACATCGGCGTGGTCCAGAGCTACGAGAACTTCACCGGCGGCGTGCTGATGGCGCTGGCCGAGCACGGCTTCTTCCACCCCGACGAGGCCAACGAGTTCCTGCAGCTGCCCAACCTGCTGGCCCCGGACGGGAAGCTCCCGCTCAACACCAGCGGCGGCAACCTGGCGGAGTGCTACATGCACGGCTTCGAGCTGGTGCTCGAGGCGGTGCGGCAGGTGCGCGGCACCTCCACCGCGCAGGCGCCGCGCAACGACCTGGCGCTGGTGATCGGCGGGCCGATGGTGACGCCGGTGAGCAACCTGCTTCTCGGATCGGAGGCCGTGCTGTGAGCGACATCACCCCCACCCCGTCGTACCTGCCTGCCGGCCTGCCGATCCCGGTGCCGGAACCGGACGGCCTGTCCACGCCCTACTGGAGCGGCCTGCGCGAGAACCGCCTGCGGGTCCAGCGCTGCAGCGGGTGCGGCACCTGGCAGTTCGGCCCGGAATGGATCTGCCACCACTGCCACCGCTTCGATCCCGACTGGGTGGAGGTGGCGCCGCGCGGGCGCATCTACAGCTGGGAGCGGGTCTGGCACCCGGTGCACCCCTGCCTGAAGGAACATGGCCCCTACCTCGTGGTGCTGGTGGAGCTGCCGCACGCCGGCAACGTGCGCATGCTGGGCAACCTGCTCGGGGATCCGCGGCAGGAGGTGGCGATCGGCGCCGAGGTCGAGGGCGTCTTCGAGCATCATGCGCAGGCGAGCCCGCCGTACACCCTGATGCAGTGGCGTTGCCCCGCCTAGCCCTTCCGCCCATCCCGTTCGCGCTCATTGCCGCGCTGGCGCTGGGCCACGCCGGCTTCACCGGCAATCGCTTCACGCTGACGCTGCACGCCGTGGCGCTCGGCGCCTCGCCGCTGCAGATCGGCGCGTTGCTCGGCCTGGTCATGGTCGTGCCCATGTTCATGGCCGTACACATGGGACGCTGGTCGGACCGCGTCGGCTACGCGGGCGTCGCGGCGGCGGGGCTGGCGCTGCTCCTCGCCGCGGGCCTGCTGGTGGGCATGTGGCCGGCGATGCCCGCGCTGTACCTCGCCAGCGTGCTCTCCGGCACCGGCTACATGCTCGCCCACGTGGCCGTGAACAATGCCATCGGCAAGGCGACGCCGGCGGGCCGGACCACGGATGCGTTCTCGGCCATGGCGCTGGCGTTCTCGGTCTCGGGACTCACCGGGCCGCTGGCGGCGGGCGCCATGATCGACCTCGCGGGCCATCGCCATGCCTTCCTGCTGCTGTGCGCCTTCACGGCGGCGGGCCTGCTGCTGCTGCGCAGGGCGGTGCCGCGCTACCCGGTGCAGCTCGCCGCACCCGGCGTCCACGCCCGCGCCCATGTCGCGGACCTGCTGCGGCACAGGCCCCTGCGCAAGGTGCTGGCGGTCAGCGGGCTGGTCTCCATGGGCTGGGACCTGTTCGCCTTCCTCGCGCCGCTGCAGGGCGTGCGCGCCGGGCTGAGCGCGACCGCGATCGGCGTGGTGGTCGGCATCTTCGGCGCGGGCACCTTCGCCATCCGCCTGATGCTGCCGGTGCTGGCCCGCCGGGTGGGCGAATGGGGAACGATCAGCGGGGCCCTGTTCGTGACCGCGCTGGGCTATCTCGCCTTCCCGTGGCTGAACTCGTTCACTGCTCTGCTCATCGCGTCCTTCCTGCTCGGCATGAGCCTGGGCTGCGGCCAGCCGGTGTCGATGGCGCTGCTGCACATGAGCGCGCCGATCGACCGCGTGGGCGAAGCGGTCGGCGTGCGCTCCGCCATCACGAGCGCCAGCCAGACCCTGCTGCCGCTGGTGTTCGGTGCGCTCGGTTCCGCCCTGGGCCTCGGCGTGGTGTTCTGGGCGGTGTCGGGGCTGCTCGCGGCCGGCGCGGTCGCTAGCCGGCGGCGGTGAGCGCAGCGGCGGCCGCCCGGCGCCGCAGGGCGAACGCGAAGCCCAGGCCCGTGGCCAGCAGCGCGAGGCCCGGCGCGGCCAGCAGGGCGGCATAGGCGGCACGGTCGAGCAGCCCACCGAACACCATGACGCCCACGGCCTGGCCGGCGAACAGCGCGAAGGAGAACATCGACACCGCGGTGCCGCGCGCGGCCGGCGCCATCTGCGTCGCGTGCGTCTGCAGGGTGTTGTGGTACAGGTAGGTGCCGAAGCCGAGCAGCACGGCCAGGACGGACGCCGACGGCCAGTGCGGCAGCAGCCACAGGCCGGCCAGCGCCAGCGCCATCAGGGCGCCGCCCGCGCTCGCCATGCCGCGTTCCCCCAGCCGGGGCACGATGCGGCGCGCGGCGAGGGCGTACACCAGGCCGCCCACCGCGTACAGCGCGGCGACGATGGAGGCGGCCCGCAGGCCCAGCCCCTCGCGCTGGTGCAGGTAGCTCGGCAGGTAGCTCAGCGGCCCCAGCAGGAACAGGCCTTCGAGGAACACGGCCAGCAGCACCACGCGCGACCAGCGCTCGCGCAATACCGCGCCGATGCGCTGGTGATGCGCCGCCGGGGCCGCCGCCGGCGCGGATTCGCCGCCCCGCGGCCAGAGCATCGCGGCCATCACCCAGTAGCCGGCGCCGAGCGTGAGGAAGGCCCCGCGCCAGCCCGGTCCCGACTCGGCGAACAGGCCGCCGAGCAGTTGCCCCGCGACCATCCCGGACAGCGTGCCGAGCAGCAGCCGCGCGAGGACGGACTGCCGCTGCCCATAGGCGACCGAGTCGCCGATCCACGCCATCGCCAGCGGCACGATGCCCGCGGCCGCCATGCCCCAGGCGATGCGCAGGGCCATCAGGGAGGAGAAGCCGCTCACCAGCGCCGCCGCTGTGGATGCCACCGCGCAGCCGAGCAGGGCCACGGCGATCATCCGCCGCTTGCCGAAGCGGTCGGCCAGCGGGCCGAACAGCAGCTGCATGACGCCGTACGCGACCGCGAAGCCCACGATGAGGCTGCCGCTCTCGCCGGCGCTGCGCCCGAACTCGTCGGCGAAGCGCGGCAGCAGCGGGTCGCACACCCGCAGCGCGGCAGCGCTGAAGAAGGCCGCCGCGGCCAGCAGCGGCACCGGCGCGCCGGCGGCGGCCGTCATGCCCAGCGGGCGAGCACCTCGTCGGCCGGCGTGGCCCGCGCCGGCGCAGCGCCCTGGATGCGCGAGGGCGTGCGCGAGAAGCGGGGCGCGGGCGCCGGCTGGTTCACGCCGTCGACTTCGACGAAGGCGCGGCGCGCCACGTTGTGCGGATGGGCCTGCGCCTGCGACAGCGGCAGCACGGGGGCGAAGCAGACGTCCGTGCCTTCCAGCAGCGCCGTCCACTCGCTGCGGGTGCGGGTCCTGAAGATGCGCGCGAACGCCTCATGCAGGCGCGGCCACTGCGCGCGGTCGTTCTGCGTGGCGTGCAGCTCGGGCGCCACGCCCACGCGCTCGCAGAATTCGGCGAAGAACTGCGGCTCGATCGCACCCAGCGTCACGTGCAGGCCGTCGGCCGTCTCGTACACGCCGTAGTAGGGCGCGCCGCCGTCCAGCAGGTTGCTGCCGCGCTTCTCGCCGAACACGCCCCGCATCTGCTGGCTCACGAAGTTGGTCATCAGCGAGATCGCGCCGTCGGTCATCGCGGCGTCCACGACCTGGCCCTGGCCCGAAAGACCGGCCTCGCGCAGCGCAGCCAGCACGCCGACGATCAGGTACAGGCTGCCGCCGCCGTAGTCGCCGATCAGGTTCAGCGGCGGCACGGGCGGGCCGTCCCTGGGTCCGATCGCGTCGAGCGCGCCGGTGATCGCGATGTAGTTCACGTCGTGGCCGGCCGCCTGCGCCAGCGGGCCGTGCTGGCCCCAGCCGGTCATGCGGCCGTAGACGATCCTGGGGTTGCGCGCCAGCACCTCGTCGGGCCCGAAGCCCAGGCGCTCCATGACGCCGGGACGGTAGCCCTCGATCAGCACGTCGGCCCTGTCCAGCAGCTGCCAGACTTGCGCGCGGCCGGCCGCGTCCTTCAGGTCGGCCAGCACGGCGGTGCGGCCGCGGCCGGTGAGGTTGTGGCGCTCGCCCAGCTTCCTGCCGGGGCGCTCGATGGTCACCACGTCGGCGCCCATGTCCGACAGCAGCATGCAGGCGAAGGGACCGGGCCCGATGCCGGCGAATTCGATCACGCGCAGGCCCTTCAGGGGCCCGGATGCGGTGGAAGAAGGTGCGGTCACGTCGATCTCCTCAGTCGAGCAGCAGCAGGGCCGCTTCCTGGGCCGGTTGGCCGACCTGCACGCCCTTGTCGCGCGCCAGTCGGTTGGCGGCGCTGATCACGCCGTCGAAATAGGTGCTCCGGCCGTCGCCCATGCGGGCGCTGAGCGCGCTCACGCTGGCGCCGGGGATGCCGTCGGGCTCGACCGCCTCCAGCGCGCTCAGGCCCGAGTCGTTCTTGCCGATGCCGCCGTCGGAGCAGATGAAGGCCCAGGGCCGGAAGTCGCGGAAGTAGCCGACCACGCTGCGGCCCGTGTGGCCGGCGGTGCACAGCACGTTGCGCTCGCGGTCCTCGGGCAGGGCGTAGGCGATGGAGTCGGTGCAGACGATGCTGCGGCCGCTCGGGCCGGTATGCACCACCAGCCGCCGGGCGGGGTCGAAGCTTCCGGGTTTTCGCTCCCCGGTGAGCAGGCAGCGGGCCGCGTCGCTTACCGGCATGCCGGGCGCGATGCCCAGCGCCTGCGCCGCGTCGTTGACCCGGCTCACCACGCCGTTGTCGTACAGGTCGGCGCCGTTGCCCATCTCGGCCGTCATCACGTCGGCCGCAGCGGCCGGCACGCCCAGCGCCTCGTAGTACCAGAGGCCGGCGATGCCGGCGCCGTCCTTGCCGATCGCGCAGTCGAGCCCGATCGCGGCGCGCGGGCGCGCGCTCATCACCATGCGGGCGCACAGCACCCCCGAATACGACGCGTTGACGACCACGTCGCCGGCGGTGCCCGGCGTGGCCGCGACGTGGCTTTCGACGTAGGTGGCGGAGTCGAACACCAGCACGCGGCCGGCGGCGAGGGTGTGGATGTGGGGTGGGGTGGCCATGCTGAATTGTAATGGTAAGTCCATTTGTGAGGGTTGGCCATCGATGGACTGACCGCCACGGCCCCTGGGTTATCCTCGACGCCTTCCATCATCCCGGACGCAAGATGCCATCCTCCGACGAGATCTCCTTCCAGCAGGTCAAGACGCGCCGCGTGTTCGAGGAGATCTGCGAGCAGATCCGCCAGCGCCTGGCGTCGGGCGCGCTCAAGCCGGGCGACAAGCTGCCGGCCGAGCGCGACCTGGCCACCGAGTTCCGCGTCAGCCGGCCGGCCGTGCGCGAGGCGCTGCGCACGCTGGAGATCTCCGGCGTGGTGTCCTTGCAGAAGGGCGTGAAGGGCGGCGCGTTCATCCGCGACGGCAACCCCGCGATGCTCACGCAGTCGCTGCAGGACCTGATGTTCCTCGGGCGCGTGTCGCTGGCCGGCCTGGCCGAGGCGCGGCACCTGATCAACGGCCTGGTGATCGAGCTCGCCTGCGAGCGGGCCACCGAGGAGGACTTCGCCGCGCTCGAGGCCAACATGGCCGAGATCGAGCGCAGCGACGACCTGCAGCACCGGGCCGAGGAGGGCGTGCGCTTCTTCGGGCTGATCGCGCGCGCCACGCGCAACGAGGTGCTGGTGATGCTGGTGGATTCGCTGTCCGACATCATCCGCTTCGTGATCGACCGCACCGGCCGCAAGGCGCGCCCCGAACTGGTGCCGGTGCGCCGGCGCATCCTCAAGGCGATGCGCGCGCGCGACGCCAGGGCCGCCGCCAAGGGCATGGCCGAGTACCTGACGATCGTGCAGGAAGGCATGGATGCCCCGCCTGCGGCTGCACCGGTCGGCCGCACGGCCGCGAAGGCCCCCGCCAAGGCTGCGGCGAAGGCGCCCGCGGCCCGCCTCGCCGGCGGCGCCCGCCGGTAAACGGTTCGCCCCGTTCTTCTCGTGCGCCCTCGCAGAGGGTTTGACAGGAAGCGCTTCGCAGTTAAAATGGTCTAACCATTCAAATTTGCAAAGCACTTTCCTTCCATCTCATCCCCGCACGCAAGGACTCAGCCATGACCGAGATCGTCGTCAACGAAGCCAACAAGTGGCGCCTCAATACGCCCGGCTCTGCCGGCTGGGAGCGATCGCCGCATCCAGGCGCCCCGAACAAGTACCTCATGATCTCGGCGGACACGCACGCCAACGAGCCGGGGAACCTGTGGGCCGAGCGGATCGACGCCAAGTACAAGGACCGCCTGCCCAAGGTGTGGGTGGACGAGAAGGGCGTGCAGTGGCGCAAGATGGAAGCGTCCGAGCAGCCCGACCGCCTGATCCTGGCCAAGCTGGAGGGCGAGGACCTCGCGCGCTCCAGGGCGGGGGCGACCGCTTCCGAGAAGGGCCCGTCCGTCGAGCAGCGCCTCAAGGACCTCGCGCTGGACGGCGTGGACGGCGAGATCATCTTCCCCGGCAAGGGCCTGGGCATGTGGTACACGTTCGACCCGGACTTCGCCCACGCGCAGTGCGAGGTGTACAACACCTGGGCCTGGGAGAATTTCGGCCCCTACGTGGACCGCCTGTCGCCCGCCGCCGCGCTGGCCACCGGCAACATCGAGGCGACGCTCAAGGAGATCGACCGCTGCCTGAAGCTGGGCTTCCGCCATTTCACGCTGCCCTGCAAGCCGCTGTTCGGCCCGCCCAAGACCAACGAGCTGAACTACAACAAGGTCGATTTCGACCCGATGTGGGCGCGCTTCGTCGAAGCGAACGTGCCGGTCACCTTCCACGTTTCCACGGGCAAGGACCCGCGCACCACCCGCGGACTCGGCGGCGCCGTCGTCAACTACGTCGTGCACTCGCTGTCGCCGACGCTCGAGCCGCTGGTGAACATCTGCGCCTCCGGCGTGGCCGAGCGCTTCCCGGAACTGCGCTTCGGCAGCGTCGAGGCCGGCATCGGCTGGGTGCCGTGGATGCTCGACGCGATGGACGAGGCCTACCTGAAGCACCACTTCTGGGTCAGGCCCAAACTGCAGATGCTGCCTTCCGACTACTTCAAGGCCAAGGGCTTCGCCACCTTCGGCGAGGACCGCGCCGGCCTGGCGCTGATGGAGGAGCACGGCCTGGAGAACAACTTCATGTGGGCCAACGACTACCCGCACCATGAAGGCACCTGGCCGCATTCCCCCGAGGCGATCGAGCGCCAGATGGGCAAGCTGACCGAGGACACGCGCCGCAGGGTGCTGGGCGAGAACGCCGGCCGCGTCTTCGGCTTCAAGGAGCTCGGCGCCAAGTACGGCCTGACGTTCTGAGCGGCGCGTCATGGCGGCCATCACTCCCTTCCACCCCCAGCACGAGCGGCTGGGAGAGGATGCTTCCCGCTACGTCGACGTCGCGCACCTGCCCTGGAAGCCGACGCCGACGCCCGGCATCGACATGAAGGTGCTCATGCAGGACGAGGCCACCGGGCTGCTCACCGCGCTGTTCCGCTGGCAGCCCGGCACCCAGCTGCCCCTGCACGAGCACGTGGAGATCGAGCAGACCTACGTGCTGGAGGGCAGCATCGTCGACGACGAGGGCGAGGTCCGCGCCGGCGACTACGTCTGGCGGCCCAGGGGCAACCGCCACCTGGCCCGCTCGCCGGGCGGCGCCCTGGTGCTCTCGTTCTTCCTCAAGCCCAACCGCTTCCTGGAAGGCGAGCACGCGGGCCAGGAGCTCAAATGACCGTCTACCGCTGCGCGCTGTTCAACCGGCGCCCGGACCTGTCGGCCGAAGCGTTCCGCCGCCACTGGCTGGACGTGCACGCGCCGCTGGCCCACCGGCTCCCGGGCCTGGGAAGCTACCGGCAGAACCACATCGTCGAGCGCCTGCACGAGGACGCGCGCTCGCCGGTGCAGGCGATCGACGGCATCGCGCAGCTCTCGTTCCCCAGCGTGGCGGCGATGGAGGTCTCCGACGCCTCGCCGGAATACGCGGCCTGCAAGCTGGACATCCCGAAGTTCCAGGGCGGCATCACCATCCTGGTGATCGAGGCCGACGAGATCGTCCCCGGCCCGCAGGCGCCGGCCAAGCTCCTGTGGGTGTCCACGCGCCGCCCGTCGGCCGCGCCCGAGGGATTGCGCCAGCGCTGGCTCTCGGTACAGCGCGAGGCCGGACGGGACGTGCCCGGATGCCGCCGCTACGTGCAGAACTTCGTCACCGACCGCGGCCATCCGGTGGCCGCCGGCGTGCCGTCCGGCGACCCTGAGGGGGCCGAGGCGGTGGGCGAGATGTGGTTCGACGACGCGGCACACGCGCGGGCGGCGTTCGCGTCCCCCGCGGGCCGCCGGCTGCTGTTCGAGGACGAACTGCTGGCGCCGGTCGCCGTGTACCTGGTCGAGGAAGTGAGGATCGCCTGATGCGACCGGGCGGCCGCGCATCGATCGCTCCATGAACATGCTGACGGCCGACGTCGTCGTGGTCGGCGGCGGGGCCTCGGGCCTGAGCGCGGCCATCGAGGCGGCCGTCGCGGGCGCCGAGGTGCTCGTGCTGGAGAAGAACCCGCTGCCCGGCGGCAGCAGCCGGCTGTCGGTCGGCTCGATCAATGCCGCCGGCTCCATCCTCCAGCAGCGCGCCGGCATCGTCGACACGCCGGACGAGCACTTCGAGGACATGGATCACTTCATGGGGCCGTTCGCCGCGAACGAGAACCGGGCGCTGCGCCGTCTCCTGGTGGACCATGCGGCCGACACCCTGCATTGGCTGATGGGGCTCGGCCTGAGCTTCTACGGCCCCACTGCCGACCCGCCGCATCGCCATCCGCGGATGCACAACGTGCTGCCGAATTCGCGGGCGTATCCCTACTACCTCGGCCGCGAGGCCCGGCGCCGCGGGGCCCGCGTCGTCTGCGGGGCGCAGGTGGTGCGGCTGATGCAGGCCGGCGACGGGGGCGTCGACGGCGTCGTGGCGGACATCGCCGGCCAGCGCGTGGAGGTGCGGGCCCGCCGCGGCGTGGTGCTCTGCGCGGGCGACTACAGCAACGGCGCCGAGCTCAAGGCCCGCTTCCGGCCCGAGCTGGCCGCCATCCCGGCGGTGAACCCCACCGCCACGGGCGACGGCCACCGCATGGCCGAGGCGATCGGCGCGCGCATCGTCAACGGCGAGGTGGTCTACGGGCCGGGCCTGCGCTTCGGCGCACCGCCGCAGCCCAGCCTGGTGCAGCGGCTGCCGCCGTCCTGGGCCCTGGGCAAGCTGATGCAGGCTGCGCTGACGACGCTGCCCGCGTCCCTGTTCCGGCCGTTCGTGATGGCCTTCATGACGGCGTCGCTCGGGCCGGAGCCGAGCCTGCTGCGCAGCGGGGCTGTGCTGGTGAACCGGCAGGGCCGCGGTTTCGCCGAGGGCGAGGGCTCACCGGGCCTGGCGATCGCCGCGCAACCCGGCGGACAGGCCTGGCTGGTCTTCGACGACGAGGTGGCAGCGCGCTACTCCGCGCCGCCCCACCATGTCTCCACGGCGCCCGGCGTGGCCTTCGCGTACCTGCCGGACTATCGGCGGCATCGCCGGGATCTCTACCGCACGGCGGGGACGCTGCCCGAACTGGCGCGCCGGGCCGGACTGCCGCCGGACGGGCTGGACACCGCGTTCGGCGGTCGGGCGGCCCGGCCGCCGTTCCACGCCCTGGGCCCGCTGGAGGCGCGCATCGTGATCACCGACGGCGGTCTCGCCGTGAACCAGTCCCATCAGGTGCTGCGCGACGACGCCTGCGCGATCCCGCGCCTGTATGCCGCGGGCGCCGCCGGGCAGGGCGGGGTGCTGCTCGCGGGCAACGGGCACCACCTGTGCTGGGCCGTCACCTCGGGGCGCCGGGCCGGGCGCTTCGCGGCCGGCGAAGGCTGAATCACTGCCGGCGCGAGTTCCACAGCTCCATGTAGTTGGCCTGCAGGCGCTCCAGGAACTTGTTCATTTCCGCCACCGCCGCATTGGCGTCGCGCGCGCGCAGGTGCTTGAGCAGCCGGCGGCGCGAGGGCAGGGTGAAGGGGTTGTCGCTCGGGCCGATGGCCTTGACGAACTCGCGCATCACCTCCATCACGCCTTCCATCGTGATCTGGATGATGGGGTTGCGCGTGGCGGCGGCCAGCAGGTTGTGGAACTCGCGGTGGAGGTTGGCGCGCAGCTGGAAGTTGCCGGCCTTGTCGGCCTTGGTGGCGAGCGCCACGTTCTCCTCCAGGGCCGCGAGGTCCTCCTCGGTGAGCCGCTCGCAGGCGACGCGCACCACGATCTCGCTGAGCCACACGCGCGCCTCGGTGAGGTGCTCGGGCTTGATCGCGCCCAGGTGGTAGAGGTCCTTCATGCCGTTGACCACCACGCCGGAGCTGCCGGGCAGCACGAAGGCGCCGCCGACGGCGCCCTTGCGCAGCTCGATCATGCCGCTCAGCTCCAGGGCGCGCAGCGCCTCGCGCAGCGTGTTGCGGCTCACCTTGAACTTGGCGGAGAGGTCGCGCTCGGCCGGCAGGCGGTCGCCCGGCTTGAGCCTGCCGCTGGCAACCAGCTCGCGGATCTGCGCAGCGATCTCCTCGAACGCGCGCGACGGCGCGATCGGCTCGAAACCAAGGCTCATGGCAGCGACATCCTTCATGCATCCCCCATTAATGGACTGACCATGATTCTATCGATGCCCGCCGGCCGGGCGCATCATGGCAACGAGAAGGGCGCCGCGATCAGCAGTTCGTTGGCGATCTTCACCACGGTGGGGCCGTCCTTCTCGCTCTCCTGCAGAGCCTGCTGCCACTCGGGATCGGCACGGAACGCGGTCCAGGCCTCGTCCCTGTGCGCATGCGATTCCCACTGCAGCACGTACTTGAGCTGCATGTTGTCGTCGCCGACGGCGATCGTGAGCAGGGGCGTGATGCGCCGGATGCCGTGCTTCTCGAACAGCCCCAAGGTGACGGTTTCGAAGCGCCGGAGCACCACCGGCAGCTTGCCGGGCGTGCAGGTGTAGGTGCGGAACTCGTAGAACATGAGGGTCTCCAGGTCACAGAGGTCGGGAGGCGAGCAGCGGGCCGTCCTCGTACTGCAGCACCACCAGTTCCACCGACATGCCGCATTCGAAGTCCTTGCCGGCCTGCTCGACCAGCCGGGTGGCGATGCGCAGGCCGCCCTCGAGGTCGACCACGCACACGGCGTACGGGGCCTCGTCGACGAACACCTTGGGCGCCGAATGGATGCGCGTCCAGGAATACAGGGTTCCGCGGGCGCCGAGCGCCTTCCACGCCATCCGCTCCGACCAGCAGTGCGGGCACACCGGCTTGGGCGGGAAGGTGAACTTGCCGCAGGCCTCGCAGCAGGTACTCTGCCAGCGGCCGGCGCGCAGCCCCTCCCAGAACGGCTGGGTGAAGGCCGAGACGCGCGGCGGATACGCGCGGGCGCGGCCGACGGGGATCAGTTCGAGGGTCATCGTTGGGCCTCCAGCACGTGGACCAGGGCGGCGTTGTAGTTGCCCAGCTCGCCGGTGGCCAGGCCCAGGCGCGCGTCCTTGACCTGGCGTTCGCCGGCACGGCCGCGCAGCTGATCCGCCATTTCGCAGTAGTTGTAGAGCGAGGTCACGTAGGCCGGATGGCCGCGCGATGTCAGGCCGCCGGAGGTGGAGATGGGGATGCGCCCGCCCAGCCGGGTCTGCCCCTCGGCCGCGGCCGGAGCGCCGCGGCCGCGGCCGAAGAAGCCGACCGCCTCGCTCACCAGGACCTCGACGATGGTGCAGGGCGCGTAGAACTCGGCCAGGTCGATCTGCTCGGGCCCGATGCCCGCTTGCCGATAGGCGGTGGCGGCCGCCTGCTTGGCGGCGATCAGCTCCGTCATGTCGTTGGGCACCTCGTTGATCTGGTGCGAGCCGTCGTGGCAGAAGCCGCGGCCGCGCACCAGCGCATACGGGCGCCCGAGCGATTTGGCCACATCCTCCGAGGCCAGGACCAGGCAGGCGGCGCCGTCGCTGCGGCCCGGCACGTCGTACAGGCCCAGCGGCTCGACGATGGGGCGCTGCGCCAGCACCTCGTCCAGCGTGATGGGCTTGCGGTACTGCGCCAGCGGGTTCATCGACGCGTGCCAGCGGTTCTTGACCGCCACCGCGCCGAACTGCTCGCGCGTCGCCCCGTACTCGTGCATGTAGCGCATCGCGTCCATGGCGTACCAACTGATCGGGATGAACCCGCTGGAGGCGTGGAAGTCGACGTCGCCCGTGGTGCGCATGCTGCTCATCGCATGCTCCGAGGCCGGCGTTGCCGCTTCCATGTTGATGCCCAGGGCCAGCGCGACGTCGGTGCGTCCCAGCAGGATCTCGTCGCAGGCGCGGTCGAAGCAGACCGCGCCGGTCATGCCGTTGCCCATCACTTCCAGCACGCTGCCGGTGCAATTCAGGCGCAGGTGGCTCACGAGGAAGGTGGAGAAATACTTCTGCAGCGTATACGGGCGCGGCAGGGTGAGGACCAGGCTGCCGATGTCCTTCTTCTCGACGCCTGCGTCCTTCACGGCCTCGACGACCAGCCGCGTCATGATCTCCTGCTCCAGCACCTGCAGCGGCTCTTCGGCCCTGGTCTGGTGCCGGCCGACCGAGATGGCGCTGGTCCCGATGATGGCGACCCTTCGTGTCATGGGGGCTCCGGTGATTGAATGGAGGTGGCAGTATATTCTATAATGGTCAAACCATTCAAATCCAAAGACCATCATGCCGATGCCCCTGTCCCATACCCCCGAGGCGTTCGACGTGCGGGCTTTCCGCAATGCGCTGGGCAGCTTTCCCACCGGGGTTGCGATCATCACGACCACCGAGCCGGACGGCCGTCCCGTCGGGCTGACCTGCAACTCGTTCAGCTCGGTCTCGCTCGAGCCGCCGCTGGTCTCCTGGGGCCTGCGGCTGGCCAGCAAGAGCCTGGATGCCTTCCGGCGGGCCGGCGCCTTCGCCATCAACATCCTGGCCGAGGACCAGAAGGAACTGTCGGGACGGTTCGCCAGCGGCGCCATCCTCGACAAGTTCGAGGGTGTGGCCTGGTCGGCCGGCCACCGGGGCCTGCCGGTGATCTCGGGCAGCGTGGCGACCTTCGAGTGCGACAAGTTCGCCGAGCACGAGGCAGGCGACCACATGCTCTTCCTCGGCCAGGTGGCGCGCTTCGAGCACGGCCGGCAGGAGCCTTCACTGGTGTTCTACAAGGGCGCCTACATGATGCTCACGCAATCCCTGCGCGAGCTGGCCGCCGGCGGCCGCCTGGAGCCGGCCCACCTGGACCAGGCGCGGCGGCTGGTCAACTGCATGCTGCTGCGCCTGGCCTGCCGGAACGGCACACCCGAGGACTTCGACGCGGTCGAGCACAAGATCGGCGAGATCGAGAACTACGCCGATGCGCAGCGGCGCGCCGAGGCCAGCGTCGAGTTCTTCCGGCTGATCACCGCCGCCGCGCACAACGAGGTGCTGGTGGTCGTCGCCGAGACGCTCGCCACGCTCCTGCGGCACGTGCTCAAGAGCGACACCATGCTGCGGGCGCGCCCGGACCTGGTGCCGGTGCGCCGCAGGATCCTGGCGCACATGCGCGAGCGCGACCCCGACGCGGCGGAAGCCCAGATGAGCCTCTACTTCGACCAGTTGCGCCGCGACGCAGCCATCCCGGAGACCCAGACATGAACATGAACGAACTGCCCACGGTCCAGTGCGATGTGCTGGTGGTCGGTGCCGGCGCAGGCGGCCTGTCGGCCGCCATCACGGCGAAGAAGAACGGGCTCGACGTGCTGGTGGTCGAGAAGGAGCCGGTATTCGGCGGGACCACCGCCTTCTCCGGCGGCGTGCTCTGGATCCCGCTCTCGCCGCACGCGAAGAAGGCCGGGTACCCCGATTCGCGCGAGGCGGTACTCCGCTACATGAAGGCCGAAACCGGGCGCTGGTACGACGGCCCCGCCGTCGAGGCCTTCGTCGACAAGGGCCCGGAGATGGTCGAGTTCTTCGAGCGCGAGACCGAGGTGAAGTTCATCCCCACGCTCTACCCGGACTACCACCCCGATGCGGATGGCGGCGTGGACATCGGCCGCTCGATCATGGCCGCGCCCTACGACATCCGCGGCCTCGGCAAGGAGATGGCGCGGCTGCGGCCGCCGCTGGCCACCATCACCTTCATCGGGATGATGTTCAACTCGGCCAACGCCGACCTGAAGCACTTCTTCCGCTTCACGAAGTCTTTCGCATCCTTCCGCTACGTGGTCGGGCGCCTCCTGAATCACGTGAAGGAGCTGGCCCTGTACCGCCGCGGCATCAACGTCACCAGCGGCAACGCGCTGGCGGCGCGGCTGGCGAAGTCGGCGCTGGACCTCCACATCCCGATCCGCACCGGCACGCCCGCCAAGCAGCTGCTGACGGAAGACGGCCGCGTGACCGGCGCGCTGGTGCAGGGCCCGGAGGGCCTGCAGCGGATCGTCGCGCGCAAGGGCGTGGTGCTGGCCGGCGGGGGCTTCTCGCACGACGCGCAGCGCATCGCCGGCGCCTATCCGCACCTGCATGCGGGCGGCGAGCATTTCTCGCCCGTGCCGCGGGGCAACACGGGCGACGGCGCACGCATGGCCGAGCAGGTCGGCGCCCAGGTGCCGGTCCGGTTCAGCTCGCCCGCCGCCTGGATGCCCGTGTCCAAGGTGCCCATGGGCAATGGCGAGTACGGCGCCTTCCCGCACCTGCTGGACCGCTACAAGCCCGGCATCATCGGCGTGCTGAAGAACGGCCGGCGCTTCACCAACGAGTCGAACTCCTACCACGACGTCGGAGCGGCCATGATCGCGGCCCGGCAGGGCGGGGACACCGGCATGTGGCTGGTGTGCGACCAGGCCACCATCGGCAAGTACGGCCTGGGCTATGCCAAGCCGGCGCCGATGCCGCTCGGCCCGCTGCTGCGCAGCGGCTACCTGGCCAAGGGCGCGACCCTGCGCGAACTCGCCCAGCGCGCAGGCATCGACCCGGACGGACTCGAAGCCACGGTGCGCGAGTACAACGAAGGCGCCGGGGCGGGCGTGGACCGGCAGTTCGGCCGCGGCACGACCTCGTTCAACCGCTACCTGGCCGATCCGGAGCACCGGCCCAACCCCTGCGTCGCGCCCATCGGTGCCGGTCCGTACTACGCGCTGCGGCTCGTGATGGGCGACCTCGGCACCTTCGACGGCATCGTGACCGACGTGGTCGGACGCGTGCTCGATGCGCAGCGCCGGCCGATCCAGGGCCTTTACGCGGTCGGCAACGACCGGGCCAGCGTGATGGGCGGCAACTACCCCGGCGCCGGCATCACGCTGGGCCCCATCATGACCTTCGGTTACATCACCGGCCGGCACCTCGCCGGCCTCGAACCGGAACTGTCGGCCGCTTCGTCGGCGCACAAGGAGCAACGCGATGCAGTCCCCGCCTAAGCCGCTGGTCGACCATCGCATCTACACGATCCGGCTGCGCAAGATGCCGGAGTTCCTGGACGTGTTCAACCGGCTGGCGATGCCGATCCTGAGGGACACGCTGGGCACCCCGCTCGGGTTCTACGTGAGCCATGTGGGCCCGCTCAACCAGTTCGTGCACCTGTGGGGCTACGACGACCTGGCCGACTACGAGCGCCGCTGCCTGGCGCGCGACAGCCACCCCGACTTTCCGGCCTACCTGAGCGCGTCCGAGCACCTGATCGTTGCGCAGGAGACGCGCCTCATCAAGGCGGTGCAGTGGGCAGGGTGACGGGACGCGGGCTGCGCGCGGCAGCGAAGGCCGCCAGCCACGCCACGTGAGGCCGGGACGCCTCCGAGCCAGGGACAGCCTCCGGTAGGGGGAATCATTGCGGGCGCCATGCGTGCTGCCGGGCGGCATATCATGTGCGGACTCCGCGCTCAGTGCACGTTGCTGTGACCTGGGAGTTCGGCATTTCTTGTCACCCGACCGGACACATGTTGGCCAACGATACCGCCCGCCTGGCCCGTTCGCCCATCGCCTGGCTGATTGCCGTCGTGATCGCGGCAGGCGGCGCATGGCTGGCCACCCGCGAGGGTCCGTTCGGCCGCCTCGCTCACGAAGTGCATGTCCTGGACCCTTCGCAGGTGGTCGTGCTGCGTACGCCGGGCGGCTTCCTGGACGTCTCCACGCTGGTCAAGATCGAGGCGTTCGGCTGGCGTTCGTCCCGCACCTGCCTGTGGCGCGACTGCGGCTGGCTCCTCGGGGAGCGCCTCGGAACGATCAAGGTCCCCGTTCACTACACCTACCGCATTCCGCTGGCGGACACCTGGACGCTGGAGCCCGAGGGTGACGGCTACGTGCTGAGCGTTCCCGCGCCGGCGCCGCTGCTGCCGCCGGCCATCGAGATCGGAAAGGCTGAATTCAGGAGCGAAAGGGGGGGCCTGCTGGCCCCCGGCATGGCGGCCAACCAGGAGATCCTGCTGCGCAATCTCGGCCCCGAGCTCGCAAGGCGCGCGCAGCGTCTGGAGTATCTGCGCATGCAGATGCCCGCCGCCGAATCGACGGTCGGGGAATTCGCGCAGAAATGGATGAAAGAGCAGATCGGCGGGACGGAAAGGCCTGTTCGGGTGAAGGTCCGGATGGCGGACGAGAACTAGCCTCGTCCGCTCCCCATAGGTGAGCGCCCTCACACCATGAGCTCGATCAGGAACGGCCCGCTCCTGCGGAAACTGTGCGCCATGAGATCCGCGCATGCCTCCATGGTCGTGGCGCGCTCGGCCTCCATCCCCATCCCCCGGGCCAGTTCGACCCAGCGCAGCGCCGGCTCGTCCAGGTCGAGCATGCGCATCGCGGTGGGCCCGGGTTCGGCGCCGACGGCGCGGTATTCGTTGACCAGGATGGCGTAGCGGCGGTTGTTGAGCAGGATGGTGGTCACCGGCAGCTTCTCGCGGGCCTGCGTCCACAGCGCCTGCAGCGAGTACATGGCCGAGCCGTCGGCCTGCAGGCTCACCACCCGCCGCTGGCCGCCGGCGCCGATGGCCGCGCCGGTGGCCACCGGCAGGCCGTCGCCGATGGCGCCGCCGGTCAGGTGCAGCCACTCGTGCGGCGCCGCGGCGTGGGTGAAGCGATAGAAGCCGCGGCCGTAGGAGACGCTTTCGTCGGAGACGATGGCGCCGTCCGGCATCAGGGCCGCGAGGGTCTGGGCCAGCTTTTCCGGCGTGGGCGCGCCGCTGGCGGCTTCGGGTTGCGGGCCGGGATCGGGCAGGGGGGCCGGGGCCGCGCCCAGCGCCTCGGCGAGCGCGCCGAGCGCGGTCAGGGGATCCTGCTGCGGCCTCGACAGCACGTGGACCTGCGCGTGCGCCGCCTGCTGCACCGACGGCTTGCCGGGGTAGGCGAAGAAGGCCACCGGCGCCTTGGCGTTCACCAGGATGAGGTGGTCGTAGGGCGCGAGCGCCTGCATCGCGAGGTCGGTGTTGTAGGGCACGCGCTCCAGCGCCAGCCGTCCGCGCCCGCGCGACACGCGCGCGTTCACGTAGTCCGCCATGAGCCCGCAGCCGGTGGCGCGGGCGATGCGCCAGGCCAGGGCCTGCGCTTCCGGCAGGACGGCGCCGCCGGCCAGGAGCAGCAGGGCCTTGCCGCCTGCGCGCAGCACCCGCGCCGCGTGGTCGACGGCGGCGGCATCGATGGGCGCCGGATCGGGCACGGGCAGGGCCTGCGCCGCCACGCCGCCTTCGTCCCACGAGGCGTCCGACGGCAGCACCAGCGTGGCGATCTGGCCCTGGGCCATGCGGGCCGCCTGCACGGCCGCGGCCGCGTCGCGCCCGACGGCCTGCGCATCGGCGCTGGTGCGCACCCAGGCCGAGACGCTGCGCGCCAGGGCTTCGGTGTCGGCCGCCAGGGGCGGATCGTGCGGCCGGTGCCAGGTGGCCTGATCGCCGACGATGTTGACGATGCCGCTGTGCGCGCGCCGCGCGTTGTGCAGGTTGGCCAGCCCGTTGGCCAGGCCGGGGCCGCAGTGCAGCAGCGTGCAGGCGGGCCGGCCCGCCATGCGCCAGTAGCCGTCGGCCATGCCGGTGACCACGTTCTCCTGCAGGCCGAGCACGCAGCGCATGCCGGCCGCCTGGTCCAGGGCCGCCACGAAGTGCATCTCGCTCGTGCCGGGGTTGGCGAAACAGGTGTCCACGCCGCCGGCGAGCAGCGTCTCCACCAGGCTCCTGGCGCCGTTCATGCCGGCCTCCCGGGCCGCCGCAGCCGGCGTTCAGGCCGTCCAGTCGCGCGCCTGGCGCACGATGCGTTCTCGATCGAAGTCATTGATCTCCCGGATCATGCTGGGATCCCAGACCTTGGCGGCAGGGATCGGTTGTTTCATCTGCCCGCCGGCCACCAGCAGGTTCTGGTAGCCGGCGATCTGCGCCTCGGTGACGTTGCCGAACAGGCCGTCCGGCATGTCCACGTTCCTCAGTCTCGCCTGCAGCGGCATCAGGCTCTTGCGCAGGGCCTCGGCCTCGCTCACGCCGCGCGGCTTGGTGGCAGGATAGACCTTCCAGTGGATGCGCACGGCCGCCTCGGGATTGGTCTGCGCGAACAGGACCGACTTGGCGACGCCCCGCGCCAGGCCGACGAGCATGGGGCGCCGGTTCTCGATGTCCTCCTGCCGCACGATGAGGCCGGCGTTGAAGCCCACCTTGTCGCGCGCGACGAACTCGCTCTGCAGTTCCCGCAGCTTCACGCCCTCGGCCTCGATGCCGGCGTACAGGCCGTCGTAGAGCGCCAGCGCGTCCACGCGCCGGGTGGTCAGCGCATGGGCGGCCTCCACGCCTTCGCCCACGGCGAGGAAGCTGATGCTCGCGGGATCGCCGCCGGTCTGCTGCACCAGCGCCTTGATCAGGGGCACCTGGCTGTTGGCCAGGCTCTGCACGCCCACCATCTTGCCGTTGAGGTCGCCGATGCCGCGCAGCGGGCTGTCCTGCAGCACGACGGGCAGGCTGTTGAGGGCGTTGGTGTGGATGAAGTAGGTCTTCAGCCCCACGTCCGGGAACTTCTCCAGCAGCGCGAACAGCGCCGAATGGGTGCCGGGCACCATGTCGACCTTCTTGCCCTGCAGCGCCTGGAGGGCGACGTTGGCGCCGGGCAGGCCGATCACCTCGACGTCCAGCCCTTCGTCCTTCCAGTACAGCTCCAGCGGCAGCGAGCTGAAGTAGGCGGCCAGGGTCTGCATGGTGGTCACCGCACCGCCCACCACCACCTTGGTCCGGCGCTGCTGCGCGAGCACGGCGGAAGGCATCGCCACCGCGCCTGCCGCCAGCAGGCAGCCCTTGAGGAACGACTTTCTCTTCATGATTGTCTCCTTCGGTTGACGGGAACCAGGGAACGCGCGCTCAGCCGTCGCGCAGGGCATCGACCTCGTAGGCTGCCGCGACCTTGCGGACCAGCTCCTTCGGGGGCGATTCGTACAGCATGTGCCGGCTCACGCACACGCCGGTGAGCCTGTGCATCACGGCCATGGTCTCGGCCACCTTGGCCAGCAGGGTGTAGGTGTCGAGCAGGGGCACGCCGTCGATCTGGAAGATGCCGCGCTGGGCCAGCAGCGCGCCGGGCGGGCCGGGGGCGATCAGCACTTCGGAGCCCTGCTCGATGGCGCGCCGCGCCGCGCGCATGGTCTCGGCAACCACGGTCTCGGCGACGGCGGGGTCGGTGAAGGCGTCGTCCTGGCGGCGCACGTCGTCGAAGAACAGCGGCTCGCAGGCCGCCAGCCGGTCGCGCAGGCCGTAGCCGATCGGGATCTCGCGGTAGCGCGCGATCATCTTGCGGTTCGGCACGATCAGGCCGAAGCGGTCGCCCATGGTGCACGCGGTGAAGCAGTTCACTTCCATGAACGAGACCACCGGGATGTCCAGCATCTCGCGCAGCTCCACCAGCGCGGGGTCCAGCGAGTTGGCCAGCACGAAGGCGTCGTAGCCGCCTTCCTTGCGCACCTTCAGCGCGTTGTCGATCACCTCGCGCGTGTCGTAGTTGTAGAACAGGCGGAACTGGTCGCCCAGCACGCCCTGCGTGGTGCCGCGCACCTGAACCTCGGTGCCGGGCGCAACGACCCGGTCGACCAGTTTCTGGGTGGCGGCGATGAAGTTCTTCATGCCGGTTTCGGACGACAGCAGCTGGTACCACAGGCGCATGGGCGGTTCTCCTTCGGGGTTGGGGGAATGGCAGGGGAGGTTCAGGCGGACACCTGGCTGATGTCCCGGGCCCAGAAGGCCACGTGCTTCTCGAGCTGCTTCATCAGGCCATGCAGCACCACGCCGATGACCATGAGCAGCAGCAGGCAGGCGTAGACGCTCGCCAGGTCGAAGTTGGCCTTGGACTGCAGCATCACGTAGCCCACGCCGGCGTTGGTGCCGACGAACTCGGCCACGACGGTGCCGATGAGCGCGAAGATCACGCCGATGTGCAGCCCCGCGAAGATGTACGGCAGCGCGTGCGGCAGCCGCAGCCGCAGGAAGAGCTGCATCCGGGTGGCGCCCAGCGAGCGCATCAGCTCCAGGTGGTCGCGGTCGCGCAGCTTCAGGCCGTGCAGGGCGTTCATCAGGATCGGGAAGAAGCAGGCCGTGATCACGATCACCGTCTTGGACAGCTCGCCGAAGCCGAACCAGATCACCACCAGCGGGGCGATCGCCACCTTGGGCATGCTCTGGAAGGCGACGAAGAAGGGCGTGAGCACGCGCTCGAGCACCGGGATGCTGGCGAGCGTGCCGGCGATGGAGATGGCGGCCGTGGCGGCGATGGCGAAGCCCGCGAAGATCGAGCCGACGGTCGAGCGCAGGTGCGGCCCGTAGAAGCCGGACGAGAAGCCGTCCACCAGCACCGCCCAGACCTGGCTCGGCGCCGCCATCACCAGCGGCGACACCCAGCCGCGGTTGGCCGCCACCTCGGCCAGGGCCAGCAGCGACAGCAGCAGGAGCAGGGAGGCGGTGTACTCGCGCCAGTGGACAGGATGGGGCGCGCGCGTGTGCCGGGCGGATGCGGGCGCGCGCAGGACTGCGTCAACCATGGTGGGCTTCCTCCGTCTCTCTGACATCGCCGCGGTCCAGCAGCGCGCGGATTCGCTCGACCGCGCGCAGGAAGCGCGGATCGGCCTTGCAGGACAGGGACCGTGGGCGGGGCAGGTCGATGCGCAGCGTGGCGACGAGCTGGCCCGGCCCGAGGGAGAACACGAAGACGCGGTCCGACAGCAGCACCGCCTCCTCGATGTCGTGGGTGACGAACAGGACGGTCTTGCGCTGGTCCAGGCTGATGCGCTGCAGCTCCATGTTGAGCTGCTCGCGCGTCATCGCGTCCAGGGCGCCGAAGGGCTCGTCCATGAACAGCACCTCGGGGTCGTGCAGCAGTGCGCGTGCGATCGAGGCGCGCTGCTGCATGCCGCCCGAGAGCTGGTTGGGGTAGGAAGCGGCCACGCGCGCCAGATGCACCAGCTCCAGGAGCTGTATGGCGCGTTCGCGCGCCCGTGCCAGCGGCAGGCCGAGGATCACGGCCGGCAGCATCACGTTCTCCAGCACGGTGCGCCAGGGCAGCAGGGCGGCGGCCTGGAACACGAAGCCGTAGGCGCCCGGCCGGATCGGCTGGCCGGTGTCGCGGAACGCGATGCCGCCCTCGCTCGGCGCGATCAGCCCGGCGGCCATCTTCAGCAGCGTGGTCTTGCCGCAGCCGCTGGGGCCGACGAAGCTCACGAACTCGGCCGGGGCGATGGATTCGGTCACCGGCAGCAGGGCCGGCACCGCCGTGCCGGAGGCCGCGCGATAGGACTTGCCGACGCCCTGCAGGCGCAGGATCGGCGCAGTGCTGGATGGCTCGGCGATGTGTTCATCCGTGGGGCGGGAGGCTGCGAGCAACATATGTTTGAATGGAACGTTTGTTCTGGATCGTGGGCGAGCGTCGGCGCGGATCGGCGGGCGATGCCTTCAGTCGCGGGCGAAGCCGCCGTCCACCACGAAGACCTCGCCCGTGGTGTAGCCCGCCGCGTCGGAGGCGGCGAAGGCGATCGTGTTGGCGACCTCGTCCACGGTGCACCACCGCTGGCCGGGCAGTACGACGCGCTGCGCCCAGCGCGCCTTGAGTTCGGCCGGCGGCACGCCTTCGGTGTTCATCTGCGCCAGCCACCGCTCGGTGCGCTCGGGCACCTCCACGAAGTTGGGCGCGACGCAGTTGACGCGGATGTTGTGCCGGCCCATCTCCGCCGCCAGCGCCTTGGTGAAGCGGATCTCCGCGGCCTTGGCCGGCCCGGTGCAGGTGGAGAAGAAGGGCGGTTCCAGCACCTGCAGGCCGGAGCAGCCCGCCACGTTGACGATGGCGCCGCCGCCCTGGCGCATCATCGCCGGCACGAAGCGCTGCGAAACCCGGAACTGCGCGAAGAAGTTCAGCGCCATGCCCGAGGCGAGGTCTTCCTCGGTCACTTCCAGGAAGGGCTTGTAGATGCCGGTGCCTGCGTTGTTGACCAGCACGTCGGCGCGGCCGTAGCGCTGCAGCACGGCATCGCGCAGCGCATCGACCTCCTCGGGGCGGGTCACGTCGGCGGCCAGCACCTCCACCCGGGCGCCGGTGGCCGCCGTGATCTGCCGCGCGGCCTCCTGCAGCGGGCCTTCGCGCCGGGCGCAGAGGAACAGCTGGGCCCCCTCCTGCGCGAAGCGGTGGGCGGCGCCCAGTCCGATGCCGCTGCTGCCGCCGGTGATCACGACGGTCTTGCCTTCCAGCTTCAGGTTCATGTGCGGGCTCCGGTGGGCGAGGGGCGGTAGGCGGCGAGGTCGTTGCGCTGCACGAACTCCAGGAGGTTGCCCTCGGGGTCCTGCGCGAATGCCAGCTCCACCACGCCGGGGCGGAAGGGCACGGGCTCCCCGCCGGTGCGCAGCGTGGCGCCGGCCGCGCGCAAGGCCGCGATGACGGCCCGCACGTCCGGCACGATGAAGGTGAGGTAGGCCAGGCCGTGCCGCTGCATCGCGTGGGCGACGGCCGCCTGCGCGGCCGGCCTGTCCTGTGGCACGACGATCTTGAGCCTGTCGCCGCCGGCGGAGTCCAGGCGGGCGATGGCGTAGCCCTGTGCGGACAGGCCTGCCATCCGCGCCTGCTCGGCCGGGATCCGGTCCAGCGAGAACAGCGTCATGCCCAGCGCGTCGCGGTAGAAGGCGAGCATGCGATCCATGTCGTGCGCCACGATGGCGGGCTCGAAGGGGGCCGAGACTTGCATGGCGGGGATCTCCTAGGTCGGCCAGGTGGCGGGGTCGCGCATGCGGAATCCCTTGCGGATCAGCTCGATGAAGTAGCCGCCGAGGCTGCGCGTGTCCATGTAGATGGCGACGCCCGGCCCGCCGTCCTTGCGCAGCATGGGCGGATAGCCCGCGGCGCCGAATGCGGCGATCGAGGCCTCGAAGTCCTCCACCTCGTAGGCCAGGTGCTGCAGGCCCTCGCCGCGCTGGTGCAGGAAGTCCTCGTGGATGGCGTTGCGGCCGCTCCTGAGCTCGATGATCTCCAGGTCCAGCGTCGGCGTCAGCGGCGCCAGCGCCATGTGCAGCGTGTAGGTGCTGCGCTCTCCCAGCACGACCGCGGTGTTGGTGTACTCGAAGCGGTCGAAGGGCCCGGGGATCAGCCCGGACAGCCCGGCGATCGCCCGCTCGCGGTCGCGCACCAGCATCGAGACGTGGTCCAGCCGCGCGCCCGCCAGCAGGGGCTGGAGCCGTGCGGCGGTGTCGGGCAGGGCGATCATGGCTCGCGGCCCGTGCGCTGGGCGGGCGGGCCTTCCGTGAAGAAGCGCGTGCCGGCCTCGAAGGCATTGGGCTTGTTGAAGATGGACAGGAACACGGCCCCGCCGCGCGAACGCGCGATGTGGCGATTGCCGCCGGGCCGCCAGACGAAGTTGCCTTGCGTGCAGGCGCCCTCGTCGTCCTCCAGGTCGCCTTCGAGCATGTAGGTCATCTCCAGCGCCTCGTGCCGGTGCAGCGGCACCACGGCACCCGGCTGGAGGCGGAACAGGATGGCCGAGCGGCCCTGCATGTCGCTGTACAGGATCTTCATCTCGATGCCCTCGAACTCGGTGGGCGACCACGGCATTCCCGCGGCATCGACGAAGTGGGAGCGCAGTTCGGGAGGATTCATGGACAATCTTCGATCAAACGTTTGTTCCATTTCGGATCGGCCATCCCGCGGATTCGGTCCATCGGGGCGGCCTGTCCGCTATTTGTAGATCACGTTGCCGGCCGTGCTGAAGCCGGCGGCGCAGAAGTCGACGATCTCGGTGATGGCGTTCTCCACGCTCCAGTGGCGCGGCGGCTGCGGCGGCTCGGCCGCCGGCGGGCGCAGCATGCGCTGGGGGCCCGCCAGGGCGTAGATCAGCGCGCCCACCATCAGGTTGTAGCGCCACAAGATGGTTTCGTAGGGCAGGCCCGGCAGGATGGTCGCGAGGCAGCCGATGAAGCGGCTTCGCACCTCGCCGTAGTAGGCCTCCAGGAACACGTGTTCCCTGGGCATGGCCAGCGTGCGGCTGAGAAAGCGCATCATCACCAGGCCCTGCGCGCCATGCGAGATGGGGTCGCCCAGCAGCAGGGGCGGCCGGACGAAGGCTTCGACCAGGTCGCGCAGGCCGGGCTTGCCGTGCGGGCTGCGCGCCTCGGCGGCGCGCAGCAGCTCGAGGCGCATCGTGTTCACCGGGATGACGCGGCGCGCGAACAGGGCCTCGAACAGCCGTTCCTTGGAGCCGAAGTGGTAGTTGACCGCCGCGACGTTGGCCTTCGCCGCGACGGCGATGTCGCGGATCGACACGCGCGTGAAGCCCTGCTCGGCGAACAGCGACTCGGCCGCATCGAGGATCTGCGTCTTCTTGCGGTCGGCCGCGGGCACGGCGAGCAATGGTGCACTGGCCGGGGAGGGGGGAGTGGTCTGGCCGCGCTGCGCGGCCGTGCCTTTTTTCGCGGGCTGTTTCGTCGGCATGGAGATGTCGGCAGGGCCGCCCGCAGTCCGGACGGCCGACCGGCGATTATCGTGCAGGCGTTCGCTCATGCCCTCAATCCGCCTGGATGTTGGCGCGCCGGATCACGTCGGCCCACTTGCCGGTCTCGGCCGCGAGGAACCGGCCGAACTGCTCCGGCGAGAAGGGCGTCACCGCCACGCCCATCTCCTGCAGGCGGTCGCGCACGGACGGATGGGTCAGCGCCTTGTTGATCTCGGCATTGAGGCGGGCGATGGCCTCGCGCGGCGTCTTGCCCGGTGCGACGAAGCCCCACCACACGGTCGCCTCGAAACCGGGCAGGCCCGACTCGGCCACGGTGGGCACGTCGGGCAGCAGGTCGAACCGTTCCTTGCTGCCGACCACGAGGGCCTTCAGCCGCTGCGCCTTGACCTGGGGCATGGCCAGCGGCGGGTCGATGAACATCACGTCCACGCGCGCCGCCTGGAGGTCGACGAAGGCCTGGGTGCCGCCCTTGTAGGCCACGTGCGCCAGATCCACCTGCGCCGCCAGCTTGAGCATCTCGCTGGCCAGGTGGCCGGAGGTGCCGTTGCCGCCGGTGGCGTAGGTCACCTTGCCCGGCTGCGCCTTGGCCAGCGCGATCAGTTCCTGCAGGCCGTTCGGCGGGAAGGAGGGCGCGGCCACCATGATGAGCGGCGAGGCGCCGACATATGCCACGGGCGCGAAGTCGCGCAGCATGTCGAAGGGCAGGTTGGGATAGAGCGCACCGTTGGCCGCCAGCCCGTTGGCGCCGATCAGCAGGGTGTAGCCGTCCGCGGGCGCCGAGGCGACATGGCCCGCCGCGATGTTGCCGCCGGCGCCCGGCCGGTTCTCGATCAGCACTGGCTGGCCGACCTGCTCGGACAGGCGCTGGCCGACCATGCGCGCCAGCGTGTCCACCCCGCCGCCGGCGGAGAAGGGCACGACGATGCGGATGGGGCGGGACGGGTAGTCCTGTGCGGCCGCCGGTGCGGACGGCAGCACGACGGCCGCACCCAGGGCGAGGAGGCCGCGGCGCAGGCGGCAGGGCAGTGTGGTCATGGCGATGCTCCTTCCGGTCGATCAACCGTTGCGCAGGGCCGAGACCCCGTAGGCGGCACCGACCTTGCGCGTCAACTCGGGGGCAGGGGATTCGTAGAGCAGGTGCCGGCTCACGCAGACGCCGGTCAGCCTGTGCATGGTCGCCATGGTTTCCGCGAGCTTGGCGAGCAGCGTGTAGGTGTCGAGCAGGGGCGCGGTGTCGATGGCGAAGATGCCGCGCGAGGCCATCAGCGCGCCGGGCGGGCCGCCGACGAAGAGCACCTCCGCACCCTTCGCGATCGCGCGCCGACCCGCTTCCACCACCTGTTCCTGCAGCATGTCGCCGAAGGCCGGGTCGGTGAAGCCCAGGTCGAGGCTGCGCGTGTCGTTCACGTCCATGGGCTCGACCGCCGCGAGGCGGCTGCCGAGCCCGTAGCTGCAGACGATGGAGCGGTACCACGCCATGAGCTTGCGGTTGACGCCGATGACGCCGAAGCGGTCCCCCATCGTGCAGGCGGTGAGGCTGCATGCCTCCATGAAGGCGAGCACCGGGATGTCGAGCATCTCCCGCAGCTCGACCAGCACCGGGTCCATCGAATTGGCGATGACGAAGGCGTCGTAGCCGCCTTCCTCGCGGATGCGCAGCGCGTTGTCGATGACCTCGCGCGAGTCGTAGTTGCAGAACAGGCGGTATTGGTCGCCCAGCACGCCGTGGGTGGTGCCTCGCACTTCCACCGCCGTGCCCGGCGCTATGGCCCGGTCGACCAGCCTCTGCGCGGTCGACAGAAAGCCCTTCATGCCTGTCTCCGACGACAGGAGCTGGAACCAGATTTTCATATGTCTCTCGTTTTGATTTAAACAATCGTTTGAAACGAATTATCTGCCTCCGGCCATGGGCGTCAAGGCGCTCAGGCCTAGGGTTTACCTGCGGATGGCTTGGCCACGGCTGTCGAGCTGGGCTGCCGCGCGGGCAGCCCCGCATCGCGTTAGCGCAAGGAAAGACCGCCGATCAGGGGCATGGCGGGTGCGCTGCGGCTGCGCTGTGCAGGCCGCTCGATGAACGCGCCGTCGGCCAGCCTCTCGATCTCCTGGCGCTTCTTCAGCAGCAGGCGGCCGTAGTGGTGCCGGACGAGCCCCAGTTCCTCCCAGTTCCGCAGGATCTGGTTGACCCGCTGGCGGGTGGAGCCGATGAGCATGGCCAGCGTCTCCTGCGGCAGGTGCAGGTCGATGCGCCCCTCGGCGTCGCCCGGCACGCCGAAGGCGCTGTCCAGCATCAGCAGCCGGCTGGCCAGCCGTCCTTCCAGCGGCTGGACGGAGTACTGCTCGATGGCCAGCAGCAGGATGCCCAGGCGCAGCGCAGCCAGCATGATGAAGGCGCGGCTGAGTGAATGGCTGCGGGCCAGCAGGGCGTCCAGTTCCTTCTGGCCGATGTGCAGCAGGGTCGTGGGCGCATGGGCCTCGATGTCGTGAAACCGGCCCAGATGGCTCAGCGAGGAGACTTCGCCGAACCAGGTGTTCCTGCCATAGAAGTCGAGCACCGTTTCCCGGCCGTCCCTGGACAGCCCGGAGAGCCGCACCACGCCGGACTCGATGCCGTAGACCCCGTCCGGCGCATCCCCGCGCGAACAGATCCGTTCGCCGGCCTTGAGGGATCGCCGCCTGGCACTGTGCAGCAACAGGTCCGCATCCTCTTGGGAAAGATCGACGAACCACCGGTTGATGCGCTGGGCCTGCTGGTGCAACGAAGGAAAGGGTTCCACGAAATCCTCCGGAATCGACAGCAGCCTGAAACAGCCATGGTCGAATTGCAATAGCACTTACCTTCGGCCTTTGGATTGCATGGGATCCATAAATAATACAATGTATATTATGTTAAATACAATCTGCAGCGAAGGAGCGGCTGCCCGATGACTTTGAACCTGGATCTCAACCTGCTCATCACCTTCGACGCCCTGCTGGACGAGCGCAGCGTGAGCCGGACCGCCAAGCGCTTCGGGATGTCGCAGACGGCAGTCAGCGCCCAGTTGGCCCGCCTGCGCGACCACTTCGAGGACCCGCTGTTCACATCCAATGGCCGGGGGGTCGAGCCGACGGCGTTTGCGCTGCAGCTCGCACAACCGGTCCGGGACGTGGTCTGGAACGCCCAGCAGATCGCGGCTGCACGGCACTTCTTCGAGCCCTCGACGGCGCAGCGCCGCTTCGCCTTGACAGCCGGCAGCAGGGACATCGGCATGCTCCTGGCAGAGGTGAACCGCCGCGTGGGCGCTGCTGCGCCAGGAATTCAAATGACCGTGGCGCCGTTCTCCTCGCATCCCGATCAGCGGGCATTCAGCGTGAGCGAGATGCTGGAACGGCAGGGATACGATTTCGCGCTGATCCCCGAGGGCTTTCACGCCTCCACCCACCCGGTCATCCAACTCTTTCGCGACCGCTACGTCGCCCTGGCCGACCGCGATCACCCGGACATCGGCGATGCGCTGACTGTCGGGCAGTACCGCACGCTCACGCATGCAGCCGTCCAGCTGGGCGGCCGCGGCATGCCGAGCATCCTGGAGCGGCACCTTCACAGGACCGGCGAGGTCCGCCGCGTGGGGCCCGTCGTCGAGTCCTACGGCTCCCTGCCCTACTTCATCACGGGCACGCGCTTCATCGCCATCGTGACGTCCGCGTTCGCACACGCGGTCGCGCCCCGGCACGGCCTGCGCGTTCTGGAACTGCCGGTGACTGTTCCCGTGCACAGCGTGGTGATGCAGTGGGCCCACCGCACGCACACCGACGCAGCGGCCATCTGGTTCCGGGAGCAGATCGTGGCGACCGCCAGGGACCTGCTGCCGTCCGCCTGAGGTCTCGGGCGGGTGCATGAGCCACCACCCACAGTGCTGCGCCCAATCAACACGGTTGCTACCTTGAGGACCGGCTAACGAAATCGGAAGTTCTTCGTTGGCCGTGCGCACACGGCTTCCTACATTGGCGCTTCACAGGAGCCGTCAGACCAAGGAATGCCATGACACCCACGACACGACCACCGAAGCACCCGGCGACGATCCCGCTGCCGTCGGCGCGCGCATGCTGAACGCCGAGGACAACCGCCTGCTCACCGGCGTGGGGCCCGACACCCCGATGGGCAGGATGCTGCGCGGCTACTGGCATCCCGTCCTGCGCTCGGCACGCCTGGAGGCGGATGGCGCGCCGGTGCGTGTCGGCCTGCTGGGCCAGAAGTTCGTCGCTTTCCGCGTCACGCACGGTGAAGTCGGCTTCGTGGATGAGGCCTGCCCGCATCGCTGCACGTCGCTGGCACTGGCCCGCAACGAGGACAACGGCCTGCGCTGCATCTTCCATGGCTGGAAGATCGACGTGACCGGCCGCGTGGTGGACGTGCCCACCGAACCGCGTGCCTGCCGCGCGGCGTTCGCCGAATCCGTTCCACGCCCTCGATACCACGTACGCGAGTCTGGCGGCATCGTCTGGGTGTGCCTGCAACAGGGCCAGCCGCCCGCCTTCCCTGACTTCGAGTTCCATGCGCTGCCTGAATCGCAGCGCGAGACGCGCATCGCCGTGATGCACTGCAACTGGGTCCAGGCCATGGAATCGGTGCTGGATTCGGCCCATCTCGGCCTGCTGCACCAGGGGCAGCTGCAGCGTGCACCCGCCGACGCCTCGATGGCGGACCATGTCCGGACGGTCTTCGGCAACACGCAGCAGGACACGGCACCGCAACTCGAGGTGGAGCCGCAAGGTTACGGATTCCGCGAGGGTGCGTTGCGCCAGCTGCCCGATGGTCGCCGCTACGTGCAGATCCGCGAGTTCGTGGCGCCCTACTACTCGCTGCTGCCGGCCGCGCCGACGGTCGCGCGCCGGTTCATCGTCGCCTCCGTGCCCATCGACGACGAATGGACCGCACAGTGGTTCATCCACTTCAGCCTCGACGGGCCGCTCACCCCCGAACTGCTGGCCGAGCGGTGGCAGCATGCCCCCGAGAACCCGGACAACTTCTACGAGAACCCGGGCGACATCGGCAACCTCTGGGGCCAGGACCGCGAGGCGATGAGGAACGGCCATTTCAGCGGGTTCCCGGGCCGGCACATCTTCCACGAGGACTTCATCGTGCAGGAGGCCATGGGCCCCATCGTGGATCGCAGCCGCGAGTACCTCAGCAGCAGCGACAGGGTGATCATCCACACGCGCCGACAGCTTCTCAGGCATGCGCGGGCGCATGCCGCCGGCGCGCCGGCCTGGGGCCTGGGGCCGCAGGCGCCCGCTTCGCTCGCCCGCATCCGCGCCGGTTCGGCCTACCTGAAGCCCGGCCAGGACTGGCGCGAGATCGACACCCACGCGGCCGTCGAGCCACAGCCGGCATCCGCCGAAGCGCTGGCGCCGCACGGCGAAACCACCACGACCTGACAGAAGACGCCATGGGACAGCACATCATTCTTGAAGACGGCGCCGGAGCCCGAATCCCGGCCTACATCGCCCTGCCCGAGCGAGGCGCCGCCGGCGCGCCGGCCGTCGTGGTCGTGCAGGAGGTCTACGGCCTCAACCGCGAGATTCGCCGTGTGGTGGATGCCTACGCGCGGGCTGGCTTCGCGGCGCTCGCGCCCCATCTGCTGTGGCGCGTCTCGGGCGAGCGCGTGTTCGAGTACGCACAGCGCGACGAGGCCATCGCCGCCGCACGCGAGCTCGACGAGGCGCAGGCCGCGGCCGACCTGGGGGCGGCGCTTGCCTACTTGCGCGCCCCATCCGGTGCCGCCGGGCGGGCCGGCCTGCTGAGTTTCGGCTGGGGCGGCAAGTACGCCTTCCGGGCGGCTCGCGAGAGCCGCGCAGACGCACTGGTGGCCTACTACCCAGGCAACATCCGGCAGGTCCAGGGGCTCGAGGACTTCGACCTGCCCGTGGCAGTGCATTTCGGCGGGCAGGACCCCCTCACGCCGCCTGACACGGTGGCGCTGGTCCGGCAGGCCTGGAAGGCACGGTCCCGCGCCCAGGTGCTTGTTCACGCCGAGGCCGGCCACGGGTTCGCGAATCCGGATCGGGCCGAGTTCCATCCGGGGCTGGCCGCCGCCGCGGACCGGCACAGCCAGGACTTCCTGCTCGGCTTCCTTCGCGCCGGATGAGCACGGCGCCGTTCAATCCTTCTCCACGACATGTCATCGATTTCCAACATGCGCAAAGGGCTCGGCCTTGTGCTGCTCAGCCTGTTCACAGGCCTGTCTCTGCCGGCCAGCGCCGCCCCGGACACCGCCTCGCCTATCCGTATCGTGCTCGGCTTTTCCGCGGGGGGCTCGCTCGACGGGGTCGCGCGGCCCCTGGGCGACCTGCTGCGCCAGGAATTGGGCCAACAGGTCATCATCGACTACAAGACCGGCGCGTCCGGCCGGATGGCCATCAACGAAGTCAAGCGCGCCCGCCCCGACGGGCTCACGCTGCTGCTGACGCCCAGTTCACCGGTCATCCTGTATCCGCACACCTTCCGCCATCTCGAGTACGACGCCTTCACCGACTTGACCCCCATCGGGCTGGCGACCACCTTCGACTTTGCGGTCACCATCGGCAACCACGTTCCGGCCCGCAGCGTGCCCGAGCTTCTCGGCTGGCTCAGGGCCCATCCGGCGCAGGCCAGCTTCGGCAGCGCCGGGGCTGGAACCGCCATGCACTTCGTGGGCGTGATGCTGGGCCAGAAAGGCGGCGTCGACCTGGTTCACGCGCCCTATCGCGGCGGCGCGCAGGCCCTGGTCGATGTGATCGGTGGCAATCTGGCCCTGGTGGTGGACACCACCGTGCTGTCCATCGAGGCCCATCGCGCCGGCAAGGCCCGCATCGTCGCGACCACCGGAGAGGTGCGCTCGGCGCTGCTGCCGGACGTGCCCACGCTCAAGGAATCCGGGGTCGACATGGTCGCCGACAGTTTCATCGGGCTGTATGCGCCGGCGGGTACGCCGGCGGACGTGGTGGCGCGCATCAACGCCGCCCTGGTCAAGGCCGTGGCCACGCCCGCCTTCCAGTCGCGCATGGCCTCGCTGGGCATGTCGGCCACGTCGTCGACCCCCGCCGAATTCGATGCCAGGATGCGGCGTGACCTGGCGCACTGGAAGCAGCCCATCATGGCCTCGGGCTTCCATGCAGACTGAGCGCCGGCCCGACCCCGTCCGCCCCTTCCAGCAGGTCGCGTGGATCGGCCGCGACCCGCGGCGCGCCCTCACCCGTCCAGCGGCACGCCACCCCCGAACCGGGCGATCCACTGGTCCCGAAGCTCCTGGTTGACCGCGATGCAGGAGCGCTGCCAGGCCGCCAGGGCCTGCAGCTGGATGCATTGCGCCTGCACCAGGCTGTCGAAGCATGCGGCCTGCCAGGCGAAAAGCGTCTGGAGGCCTTCGCTGCCGGCGTGGGAAGTGGGCGGTGCTGCACTGGGCATGGTGGATCTCCTCGAAGAATGGTCCATCGTAGAACGATGCGCGCTCAATGCGACATCAGGATTGGTACGGTCATGTGCGCCAGGATCTCGCGCGTGACGCCGCCGAGCACCAGCTCGCGCAGCCGCGTGTGGCCGTAGCCGCCCATCACGATCAGGTCGGCGCCCAGGTCCGCCGCCCGGGACAGCAGCGCGTCGCTGACCGGAATCCCGGTCACGTGCCGTTCGCAGATCGCCTGGACGCCGTGCCGCAGCAGCCAGTGTTCCAGCTCGGCCGTCTGCAGCCTGCCTTCGTCCTGCGCCTCGCCGGCGCCGCGGAAGGCCGCCAGCGTCACGGTCGAGGCCTTGCGCAGCAGCGGCAGTGCGTCGCGGATCGCCACCGCGGCGGCGCGCGAGCCGTCCCAGGCGGCGATGGCGCGCCGGCCGGCGTCGTCGAAGCGCCCTGCATAGGGCACGACGAGCACCGGACGGCCGGCCTGCATCATCACCTGCTGGGCGATGTCGCGCGCCACCACGTCGTCGTCCGCCTCGCGCCGGTCCTGCCCCACGATGACCAGGTCGCTGGTGCGGGCATGGCGGACGACCGCCTCGGCGACGGGGCCGTCGACCCGGCGCACTTCGTACGACAGCGCGCCGGCACCGCCGATGCCGTCCTTGAACGCCTGCGCGATGTCTTCCGCCCGCTGGCGCAGGTAGTCCGCCGATTTGGAGAGGAAGTCGACATTGCCCGCCGGCAGGGCGCCGATGGGAATGGCGCCGTCGTGCAGCCCCGTGGGTATCAGGCCGGCCAGGTGGCTGCCGTGCGCCCGTGCCAGGCGCGCGGCCAGCGCGACGCGCTGCGCGCACCGGTCCGTGCGGTCGAGATGGACGAGGATGGTGGCGATGTTCACGGGAGGTCCTCCATGATGGGAACGCGCCTGCATCTTGGCACCCGTGGCGCCCGGGCGCCTTGACATCGCTCAATCGAGGATCCGGCCGACCGGCAGGGCTCGGCCCCGCGTTGGCGCGCCGCGAGGGCAGCGACTAACATCGCGGCGTGACCGCGCCCACCCACCTCGCCATCCTCGACGACGACATCGACATCACGCAGCTCGTAGGCACGTACCTCCAGGGGCATGGCTTTCGCGTCAGCCAGGTGCATTCGGGCCGTGCCCTCGCCCAGCTGATGGCGCGCGATGTGCCCGCCCTGGTCCTGCTCGACCTGGGCCTGCCGGGCGAAGACGGCTTCGCGATCGCGCGCCAGCTGCGCGAGCACTGGCACTGCGGCCTGGTGATCCTCACCGGCCGCGGCGATGCGGTCGACAAGGTGGTGGGGCTGGAAGTCGGCGCCGACGACTACGTCACCAAGCCCTTCGACCTGCGCGAGCTGCTGGCGCGCATCAAGGCCGTGCTGCGCCGCCTGGCCCCCTCGCCTGCCGCCGCCGCCGCCGAGCCTCGGCCGCCGGCCGCGCCCCGGCTTCGCTTCGCCGACTGGGCGCTCGACACCGCGGCTCGGCGCCTGCTCAATCCGGCCGGCGACGAGGTCGCGCTGACCACCGGCGAGTTCGACCTGCTGGCCACCTTCGCGGCGCATCCGGGCCGCGTGCTGTCGCGCGACTTCCTGCTGGAGCGCACGCGCGGGCGCGACGCCGGCCCGTTCGACCGCACCATCGACGTCCAGATCGGCCGGCTGCGCAAGAAGCTCGAGGCCGATCCGAACAACCCTCAGCTCATCAAGTCGGTGCGCGGCGCGGGCTACCTTCTCGTCCCCCGGGTCGAGGTCGACGGATGACCCCCGCCGCCCTGCCCCCGGGCATCGACGACGATGCGGTCTTTCGTTCGCTTTTCGCGGCCTACCCCGACGCGCTGCTGCTGGTCGACCTGCAGGGCGTGATCGCACGGGCCAACCCGGCCGCCCTCGCGCTGCTGGGCTACGAGGCGGCGGAACTGGTGGGCCTGTCGGTCGACGAACTGGTGCCCGACGCGATCCGGCCGCGCCACGCGGCCTACCGCAACGCCTACGCCGGCCATCCCCGCGCCCGGCCGATGGGCATGCAGATGGACCTGGTGGCCAAGCGCCGCGACGGCAGCGAGGTGATGGTGGAGATCGCCCTGAGCCCGCTGCAGGACCGCGGCTTGCCCTACGTGGTGGCCGCGATCCGCGGCGTGGGCGACTACCCCCGGGTCAAGCAGGCGCTGCAGCGCGCGCGCTACGCCGAGCACCTGGCCCAGTTCGGCCGCTTCGCGGTGGACGCGCGCGACCCGCAGCTGCTGCTGGCGCGCGTGCCTGCGACCGTCGCCGAGGCGCTGCAGATCGAGACCGCGCAGATCCTGCTGCTGGAGCCCGATGGCCGCCATTTCCGCGTCGCCGCGGGCATCGGCGCCCTGCAGGATGCCGCCGTCGAGGAGCGCATCGTCAATGCGGCGGCCGAATTCGTCGTGGCGCACGGCCAGAGCGTGGTGGTGGGCGATGCCGCGCAGGAGCGGCGCTTCGAGATCTCCGCGCGCGCCCTCGCGCTCGGCGCGGCCAGCGAGGCCTGGGTGCCGCTGTCGGACCGCGGCCGCACCATCGGCACGCTGGGCGCGCGTTCGCGCGCGGCGGCCCGCTTCGGCGACGACGAGCTGCGCTTTCTCGACTCGCTGTCCAGCCTGCTGGCCACGGTGCTGCAGCGCGCCAAGAGCGAGGACGCGCTGAACCACGCCCAGCGGCTGGAGACCGTCGGCCAGCTCACCGGCGGCGTGGCGCACGACTTCAACAACCTGCTGACGGTCATCTCCGGCAACCTGCAGGTGCTCGAGGAAGCGCCGGCCTACGCCGACGACCCGTTCATCCAGCAGCTCGTGGGCGCCGCCGCGCGCGCGACGCGGCGCGGCGCCGAGCTCACCAGCAAGCTGCTGACCTTCTCGCGCCGCCAGGTCCTGCAGCCGACCATCGTCGACACGCGGGCCCTGCTGCACTCGCTGACCGACATGCTGCGCCGCACGCTGGACCAGCGCATCGTCATCACGCTCGAGGCCGACGACGTGCTGTGCGAGGCCGATCCGGTGCAGCTCGAATCGGCGCTGCTGAACGTGGCCATCAACGCGCGCGACGCGATGCCCCAGGGCGGCACGCTGGCCTTCGCCTGCCGCGCGGCGGCGGCGCTGCCCGGGGAGCTCGGCCCGGAGCCGGCGGCCGAGGACGGCTACGTGGCGATCGCCATCGCCGACAGCGGCCAGGGCATGGCCGAGGCGGTCAAGGAGCGTGCCTTCGAGCCCTTCTTCACCACCAAGGATCCGGGCCGCGGCACCGGGCTGGGCCTGTCCACGGTCTACGGCTTCGCCAAGCAGTCGCGCGGCGCCGTGCGGCTGGAGAGCGTGCCGGGCGCCGGCACCACGGTCACGCTGTACCTGCCGCGCGTCGATGCCGGCGCGGCCTTCGACGACGACATGCCGCCGGCGGACGCGGGCGGGGTGCCCGCGGGCCTGCGCGTGCTGCTGGTCGAGGACGACCCCGAGGTCCGCGCGGTGGTGCAGGCCTTCCTGGGGTCGATGGCCTGCGAGGTGGTCGCCTGCGCCGACGCGGCGCAGGCGCTGGAGGTGCTCGCGCACGACACCGGCTTCGGCCTCCTGCTCACCGACATCCTGCTGGGCTCGGGCATGCGCGGCACCGCGCTGGCCGAGGCCGTGCGCGCGCGCCTGCCGGGCCTGCCGGTGCTGCTGATGTCGGGCTTTTCGAGCGAGCTGCTCGACGAACCGTCCGAATGGGAGCTGCTGCGCAAGCCCTACACGCGGCCCGAGCTCGAGCGGGCCATGGCGAAGGTGCTGAACGCCGCTCAGTGAAGCATGGCCGCGGCGGGGGTCGCCGCACGCTGGATGAAGGTGGTGAGCGCGGCCACCTGCGGGATCTGGATGTCGCGCCGGCCCTTCTCGCAGAAGCGGATCACGTCGCCGCGCGCCAGGCGCGAGAGCGCGCGGCTCACCGTCTCCAGGGTCATGCCGAGGTAGTTGCCGATCTCGGCGCGCGTCATGCGCAGCGTGATCTGGTCGGTGCGCAGGCCGCGCTGGTCCAGCGCGTCGGCCCAGTAGCGCAGGAAGCCGGCCACCCGCGCATCGGCCGGCAGGGTGCACAGCGCCAGCTTCGATTCGTGGTCGCGCGCCAGCTCGCGGCTCATGGCCTCGTGCAGCGCGCGCAGCACGGCGGGCGTGCGCACGGCGGCCTCGAGCAGCGCGTCGTAGCGGATCGACCAGACTTCGCCGGTGTCCATGGCGATGGCGTCGCAGCCGTGCACGCCGGTGGCGATGCCGTCCAGGCCCAGCCAGTCGCCCTTGAAGTGCAGCCCGACCACCTGCTCGCGGCCATCTCCGGAGAGGTTGACCATCTTGAAGAAGCCCGAATTCACGACGTGCAGGCAGTGGAAGGCCTGGCCGACCTCGTAGACCGGGTCGCCCGTGCGCACGATGCGCCGCTGGATGGGCAGCGTGTCCTGCAGCAGCTGCAGCGTGGCGGCGATGCGCCCGGCGACGGGTTGGGCGGCGGCGGGTGCGGGGGGCGTGTGGCGCATCATGGTGAAGTCCTCGTGATCGATGCAATGAGCTTAGGAAGCCTGTGCAACATCACCGCGAACGCGCACCCGGCGTTCGGTAACAGCGGGTGAACGGCGCGTGTCCGGCGCGTAACGAAGGGCGGCCGTGTCACGGGAAGTTGACGCGGGTCAACAGGCGCGCTGCGGCAGCCTCGTAGCGTAGAGGGCCGTGATGCTTCATGCCCTTTCCATGCCGCCTCCCCGGTCGTGGCCCGACGCGCCCCTGCCCCCGCCGATCGATGCGGCCGGGGTGATCGCGGCGGCACGGCGGCTCAAGGCGGGCCTGCACGCGGGGGGCCTCGCGCCGCTGCTGCTCGGCAGGAACCTGGCGCTGTTGTGCAGCGCGCCGGACGCCGCCGAGGCATCGCCGCTGTACCGTGCCGCGACCGGCCTGGGCGCGCGGGTGGCCCTGCTGCGCTTCGAGGATGCCTCGCGCGCCGAGCTGCGGGACCTGTCGAAGATGCTGGGACGGATGTACGACGCGATCGACTGCGGCGCGATGGCGCCTGCACTGGTGCGCCAGATCGAGCAGGACGCGGGCGTGCCGGTGTACGCCGGGCTGGACCGCGAGGCGCACCCGGCGCGCGCGCTGGCCGACCTGATGACCCTGCTCGAGCGCTGCCCGCCCTCGCCGCCCGCCCCGTCGATCGCCTTCCGCGGCGACCCGCACGGCAGCCGCGCGTGCGCCTTCCTGGCGGGGGCGCGGCAACTGGGCTTCGTGGTGCATGCCGGCGACGAATCCGATGCCGCCGAGCCGCCCACCTTCAGGGTCGACGCCTCGCAGCCGGCGTGCTGGACCTTCCGGATGCCCTCCGCGCCGCCGCAGGACGGCGGGTGGGCGGAGAATCATCGCCTCGTGCTGCAGGCCGTGCTCATCGGCAGCATCGTGCGGGCCTGAGGATTCAGACGGGCTTGGCGATCACGCGCGGCACCTTGCCGCTGCGTCCGCGCAGGCCGGCTTCGCCGCCGCGGCACCGGATGCGCACGCCGGCGGCGCCCTGCCCCGCCAGGAAATCCGTGAGCACGCGCCGCGCGCGGCCCAATGCGGCCTGCCCCGCCTCGCCGTCCAGGCCGGTGCGCAGCAGCAGGTCGCAGGGCCCGCGCTGCTCGAGCTGGAAATCGAACAGGCCGGCCTCTTCCTCCAGCACCGTGCTCAGCGCCAGCGGCAGCACGGCCACGGGGCGCGTCCTGGCGCGTCCCAGCTTCAGCGTGTCGTCGCAGCGTCCGCCGACCTCGATCGCCGGCAGCGGCGAGCCGCAGGCGCAGGGCTCGGCATGCAGCGTCACCCGGTCACCCAGGTCGTAACGGATCAGGGGCTGCAGGTGGTTCGCGAGATTGGTCAGCAGCGTGGTGGCGCCGGCCTCGCCGGGCGGCACCGCCCGGCCCTGCGCGTCCACCGGCTCCAGGATCACCCAGTCGCTGTTCAGGTGCAGGCGGCCCCGGTCGCATTCCGACGCCATCGACAGGAACTCCGAGGCGCCGTAGCTGCTGGCCACCCGGCAGCCGAAGGCCTGCTGCACGAAGTGGCGCATGGCGGCGGACAGGTCTTCGCCGCCGGTCCAGATCTCGCGCGGCGCGGCGCGCAGCCGCCCGGCCATGCGCTCCTCGGCCAGCAGGGCCGCGGCGCTCGGGTAGGTCGCCACGATGGTGGGCGCGAACGCATCCAGCGCGGCCACCAGCGCATCGATCGGCTGCAGGAAGGAGATGCCGCGCAGCCGTCCGGCCAGCGCGGGCTGCAGGCGCCGCAGCCGCTCGATCGACACCGTGCTCGCGAAGTGGCCGCCGGTCGCGCCGACGAAGGCGATCCGCTCGCCCAGGTACCACGGGTCCATGAGCCGGGCCAGCGGCTGCAGCACCGGTTTGCGCAGCGCCTCGAGCGTGTCGTAGACCGCCATCGCCGCGGCATCCTGCACGAAGATGCCGGGCTCGCCGCTGCTGCCGGAGCTCTCCCAGACCACGTAGCGGTCGAGAAAGGGATCGGCGATGCGCGCGCGGTCGGCCACGAAGCGCCGCAGCGCGGCCAGGTGCAGCGCCGGATCGGCCACCCAGTCCTCGAAGCGGCGCATCAGCTCGGCCTTGTGCACGACCGGCAGGTCCTGCAGGCGCGAGGGATCGGCGCCCTTCAGCCGGCGGCGGTAGAAGGCCGAGCGCTGCGCCGCCGATGCGAGCAGCGCCGCCAGGCGGCGTGCGCGCCGCTCGGCCAGCGCGGCCGCGCCGGCGCGCGTGGCCGAGGCGACGTCGACGGTCGTGGTGTACGCGAGCCACGGATCGAACGGCGGCATCGCACGGGGTGCGGTCGGCTTCATGGGCTGTCTTCCATGCAAGCCTATACGCATGCGCCGGCCGCGTGCGCGTTTGCGCTTGATCGGCATCAAGAAAGCCGCCGGCAAGGCCGGCGGCTTTTGCCTGGAGAGGCAGGCTCAGTCGGCGTAGGCGCCAGCGGCCTTGAACACCGGGCCGAAGCGCGCCACCTCCGACTGCACGAACTTCTTGTGCTCGGCCGGCTCCACGCGGTTGTCGTTGACCACCACCGCGCCCAGGCCCTCCTGCTTGGTGATGAAGTTCGGGTCCTTCAGCGCCACCTTCAGCGCATCGTTGAGCTTCTTGGTGATCGCCGCCGGCGTGCCCTTGGGCGCGTACAGACCGTGCCAGATCGTCACCTGGAAGCCCTTCAGCCCCGCCTCGTCCAGCGTCGGGATGTCCTTCAGGGCCGGCGTGTTCAGCCGCTTGAGCGTGGACACCGCGTAGGCCTTGACCTTCTTGGCCTCGATCTGCCCGGTGGTGTTGGTGGTCTGGTCGCACAGCAGGTCGATCTGCCCGCCCAGCAGGTCGGCAATCGCCGGGGCCGTGCCCTTGTACGGCACGGTGGTCATCTCCGTCTTGATCTCGCTCTGGAACATCAGCCCGCACAGGTGCGAGGCCGAGCCCAGCCCGGCGTTGCCCAGGTTGGCCTTGCCGCTGTTCTTGGCGATCCACTCGCGCAGCTCGGCGAAGGTGTTGGCCTGCAGCCCGGGCTTGCCGATCAGCGTCATGGGCACGTCGTTGACCATGCCCAGGTACTCGAAGTCGGTCTCGTAGTTGTAGGTCAGCTTGCGGTACAGCACCGGGGTGGTGGCCATGCCCACGTGGGTCAGCAGCAGCGTGTAGCCGTCGTTCCTGGCCCGCGCGACCTTGGCCGTGCCGATGGTGCTGCCCGCGCCGGCGGTGTTGTCCACCACGATGGTGGCGCCCAGGGGCTTTTGCATGGCCTCGGCCAGGTCGCGCGCCACCCGGTCGGTCGGCCCGCCGGCCGCGAACGGCACCACCAGCGTGATGGGCTTGCCGGCCGCAGGGAAATCCTGGGCATGGGC
>Ga0160469_100138_pt1 | contig 87131 bp, 77 predicted proteins | sample HID1972M_E11MG_FD_108246 | JGI IMG/M metagenome (GOLD analysis project Ga0160469, IMG submission 108246) | Enriched pill bug-associated microbial communities from UW Madison campus, WI, USA - HID1972M_E11 MG | ecosystem: Host-associated > Arthropoda: Insects > Digestive system > Unclassified ...
CCGCCACGTCCGGGTCCAGGTTGTTCTGGATCATGCGGTACGCCGCCTCGGTCAGCCAGCTCTTGCAGCTCAGTTCGCTGCCGCGCGGCGCGCGGATCTCGCGGCTCGGGTCGTGGCGCGGGTTGAGGCCCAGTTCGGTGCTATGGGATGCGTTCATGGTGTGGTACTCCTCGATGTCGGGTTGACGTGTGGTTCAGTGCAGGCCCAGGTAGGCGGCCGTCAGGGTGGGGTCGTTGCGCGCGTCGGCGGCGGCGCCGCTCCATACCGCGCGCCCCGACTCGAGCACGCAGATGTCGTCGGCCACCGACAGCACGCGCTCCGTGTTCTGCTCGACCAGCAGCACCGTCATGCCTTCGCTGCGCAGCTGCTGCAGCGCGCGGTAGCACAGGTCGATCACCTTGGGCATGAGGCCCAGCGAGAGCTCGTCGATCATGATCAGGCGCGGCCGCGCCATCAGCGCGCGGCCGATGGCCAGCATCTGCTGCTCGCCGCCCGACAGGTTGCCGGCCAGCGACTTCAGGCGCTCGCCCAGCCGCGGGAACAGCGCCAGCACGCGGTCGCGGTCCTGCGCATAGCCGGCGGCCGGGTGGATCACGCCGCCCACGCGCAAGTTGTCCTCCACGCTGAGGTCCTTGAACAGGCGCCGCCCCTCGGGCGAGATGGCGATGCCGCGGCGCACGCGCTCCGTGGGCGGCAGCGTGCTCACGTCCTCGCCGTCGAACAGGATCGCGCCGCCCTGCATCGCCACGTGGCCGGCCACGCACATCAGCGTGGAGGACTTGCCGGCGCCGTTGGGGCCGATCAGCCCGGTGATGGTGCCGGGGCGCAGCGCGAGCGTGAGCCCGTGCACGGCCTGGAAGGCGCCGTAGCCGCAGGACAGGTTGTGCAGGTCAAGCATGGGCGTTCTCCTTCGGCGTGGCGGCCTCGGCCAGCGTGTCGCCGCCCAGGTAGGCGCTGCGCACGGCGGGGTCGTCCATCACGGCGCGCGGCTCGCCCTCGGCGATCCTGCGGCCGTTGTCCAGCACCACCAGGCGCCGGCAGATGCGCATCACCTCGCCCAGGTTGTGCTCGATCAGCACCACGGTGACGCCCTGGCGGTTGATGTCGGCGATGGTGTCGGCGAGCGCGCGTGCCTCCCGGGTGTTCAGGCCGGCCAGCGGCTCGTCGAGCAGCAGCAGGCGCGGCTGCTGCGCCAGCGCGCGCGCCATCTCCAGCCGCTTGAGCACGCCCAGCGGCTGCACCGCCGGGTTCTGCCCCGCATGGGCCGCGATGCCGACCCGTTGCAAGGCCGCGCGCGCCTGCGCCAGCTCGTCGCGCTGCGACACGTGCAGCAGCGAGCGCAGCGGCGAGGCGGTCTTGCCTGCGCCGGCGGCCAGCGCCACGTTCTCGATCACCGACACGCTGCGCAGCGGCTTGACGAGCTGCTGCGACAGCGCCAGGCCGCGGCGGATGCGCTTTTCGATCGGCTGGCCGTCCAGCGCCGCGCCGTCCAGGCGCACGCTGCCCTCGCTGACCCGCACCACGCCGGTGATGGAGCGCAGCATGGTGGTCTTGCCGGCGCCGTTGGGGCCGATCAGGCCCAGCAGCTCGCCCTGGTGGACATCGAAGGACACGCCGTCGATCGCGGTGAGGCCGCCGAAGCGCACCGTCACGTTCTCGACCTGCAGCAGGGGGGCGGTGGATGGCGTGCTCATCGCGCACCCTCCTTGCGCGCGCCGCGCGTCCAGCGCCGCACCAGCGCGGCCAGGCCGCCGGGCGAGAAGCGCATCATCAGGAACAGCAGGCCGCCGTACACCAGCAGCTTGTAGTCGCCGATGACCTGGAACCACTGCGGCAGCACCGACAGCAGCGCCGCCGCCACCGCCACGCCGGTCACCGAGCCGATGCCGCCGACCACCACCATCGACAGCACGGTGATCGACTCGGCGAAGCCGAAGCTGTCCGGCCCGATGAAGCGCAGGTGGTAGGCATACAGCGCGCCCGCCACGCCGGCCAGCGCCGTGCCCAGCGCGAAGGCGGCCAGCTTGTAGCGCGGCACGTCGATGCCGAGCACGCGCATGGTGTCTTCGTCCTCGGCGATGCCGTTGAACACGCGGCCCATCCACGACACGCGCACGTACTGGCTCAGGCCCGCCGCCGCGGCGGCCAGCGCCAGCGTCAGCGCCAGGTAGCCCAGGTCCGAGAAGCCGGTCTCGGGCATCTGGCTCAGGCCCAGCTCGCCGCCCAGCCATTCCTGCTGGCGCACCACGCCGATGAACAGGAAGCCCACGCCCATGGTGGTGATCGCCAGGAAGTCGGCGCGCACGCGCAGGCTGGCCAGCCCGACCACGACGCCGATCGCGCCGGCCGCCAGCGCCGCCAGCGGCAGCGTCGCGAGGAAGGGCAGGCCGGCGTCGCCCAGCAGCACCGCCACGTAGGCGCCGATGCCCAGGAAGGCCGCGTGCCCGAGGCTGATCTGCCCGCAGAAGCCGCTGATCAGGTTCAGCGAGAGCGCGAACAGGATGCTGATGCCCATGGTGGTGAGCAGGGAGATTTCGTAATCCATGTCGGCTCCTCAGCGTCTCGCGAACAGGCCCTGCGGCCGGAACATCAGCACCAGGATCAGGAACGCGAAGGCGATCGCGTTGCGGTCCAGCAGCGAGCCCAGGTAGATCGTGCCGAAGGACTCGACCACGCCCAGCACCAGCGCCGCCAGCAGCGTGCCGCGCACCGAACCCAGGCCGCCGAGCACGATGATGGCCAGCGCCTTGTACGAGGGCACGCTGCCCATGGTGGGCTCCACCAGGTTGTTCAGCAGCGCCACCCACACGCCGGCGAAGCCGGCCAGCGCCGAGCCGACGAAGAAGTTCAGGTCGCGCACGGTGCGCAGCCGGATGCCGAAGGACTCGGCCATCTGCGGGTCGGACACCGTGGCCTGGCAGGCCACGCCGATGCGCGTGCGCGTCTGCAGCCAGCCCAGCACGCCGATCACCGCCGCGGTGCCGACCATCACGGCCAGTTCGGCCTGCTTGAACTGCAGGCCGCCGCCCAGCGACACCTGCGCCTGCAGGAAGGGCTCGGCGAAGGACAGGCCGGAGGCGCCGAACAGCAGCCGGAAGCCTTCCTCGGCGGCGATGAACAGGCCGATGGAGGCGATCAGCGCCACGAAGGGCGGCTGCGACAGCAGGGGCTGGTAGGCCAGGCGGAACATGGCGATGCCGGCCAGGCCGCTGACCAGCATGGCCGCCGCGAAGCCCAGCAGCGGCATGCCGGTGGCGTTGCACACCAGCACCCCCATGTAGCCGCCGAGCGTGAACAGCGCGGCATGGGCCACGTGCAGAATGCGCAGCAGGCCGTAGACCAGCGTCAGCCCCAGCGCGATCAGCGCATAGATGCTGCCCTGGACCAGGCCCTGCGCGACGAGTTCGAGCGCGAGCATGAAGCGGTGCCGTCGAAGGTGGGGTCTAGTTGCCGGCCTTGGTCGGCGGGGCCAGCAGCACCGGGTCGGAGATCACCGAGTGGCGCCGGAAGGCCTTGTCCTTGACCACCTGCACCTGCACGTCCTTGCGCACCTCGTGCAGGTCGTTGAACGACAGCTTGCCGATCGGCGTGTCGAAGCTGGCCGCGGCGATCGCGTCCTTCAGCGCCTCGCCGCCCTTGCCGCCGGTCTTGCGCAGGCCCTCGATCAGCACCTGCGTGGCGGTGTAGGTGGCCGCCGCGACCATGTCGGCGCCCGCGCCCGCCTCCTTGCGGAAGTCGCGCAGGAAGGCCTGCGTCACCGGCGATTCGGAATCGCGGTCCAGCGAGGTGGTGACCAGCGTGCCTTCGGCGGCGGCGCCGGCGATCTCGATGAACTTGTCCGAGTCGTAGCCCTCCTGGCCGATGATCGGCACCGTCACGCCGGCCGCGCGCAGCTGGCTGACCAGCGGGCCGGCGGTGAAGAAGTAGCCCGAGGCGTAGACGACCTCGGGCGCGTCGGCCTTGACCTTGGAGACCAGGGCGCCGAACTGGCGGTCCTGCAGGCCGTACTCGTACTCGTTGACGATGTTCAGGCCGAACTTGGGCGCGGCCTCCTTGAAGCCGGCCGCCAGCGCCTGGCCGAAGTCGTTCTTGACCGTGACCAGCGCCACCTTCTTCTTGCCCAGTTCGTGGACCAGCTTCGCGCCGGCGCGGCCCTGCACCTCGCCCATCGCCGAGACGCGGAACATGTAGTCGCCGGCCAGCGTGATGTCGGGATGGATCGCGTAGGCCACCACGTAGGGCACCTTGGCGCGCTGGAAGATCCCCGCCGCGGCGCGCGTGGAGCCCGAGTAGGAGCCGGACACCGCGCCGACCACCTTGTCGCGCCCCACCAGCTTGGTGGCGGCGGGCACGGCCTCCTTGGGCGAGGCCTGGTCGTCGTAGCTGACCAGCTCGAGCTTCTGCCCGGCCACGCCGCCGGCAGCATTGGCCTGCGCCACGGCGAGCCTGGCGCCGTCCAGCGCCGACTTGCCGTCGGCCGCCGCGAAGCCGGTCAGCGGCACGTTGAGGCCGATGCGGATGTCGGCATGGGCCGGCGCCAGCCAGCCGGCGGCCGCCGTGGTGAGCACCAGTGCCAGTGCGGATCGCTTGAAATCAGACATGTCGAAGCTCCTTGTCCCTGTTGACGAATTGAGGATGGCCGCCGGCCCGGATCGGACGGTCGACATGAATGTACTTGTATAGACATGATCGATCAACAACGAAAACTAGGTATTTACCCGAGAGCTGGGGCGAATGTGTCGCTTTCTTGTCCATACAGGATCGATCCAGTAATCTCAGGGGATGACATTCATCCCCCCTGCCGCGGCCTATTCCCGGGTCAAGACCTACCTGAAGGACGGACTGGCCGGCGGCCAGTGGCCGCCCGGCACGCTGATGCCGTCCGAGGCCGAGCTGGTGGCGCACTTCGGCGTCAGCCGGATGACGGTCAACCGCGCGGTGCGCGAGCTGCAGGCCGAAGGCCTGCTCGAGCGGGTGCAGGGCGTGGGCACCTTCGCCGCTCAGCCCTACCGCGCCTCGTCGACGCTGACCATCCGCGACCTGCACACCGAGATCGCCGAGCGCGGCCACAAGCACGACGCCCAGGTGCTGTACGTGCGCGAGGAGAAGGTCACGGCCGGCCTGTCCAAGCGCATGGGGCTGCCGGCCGGCGGGCGGGTCTTCCACTCGCTGATCGTGCACCGCGAGGACGGCGTGGCGCTGCTGTGCGAAGACCGCTACGTGAATCCGGCGAGCGCGCCGGACTACCTGAAGGTGGACTTCACGCGCACCACGCCCACGCAGTACCTGCTGTCGGTCGCACCGCTGTGGGAGGCGCAGTACTCGATCGAGGCCAGCCGCCCGACGGCGCAGGAGGCGCGGCTGCTGGACATCGAGGCGGACGAGCCCTGCCTGGTCGTCGTGCGGCGCACCGAGAGCCAGGGTGCGCCGATCACGCTCGCGCGGCTGGTGCACCCGGGCTCGCGCTACACGATCGAAGGTTCGTTCAAGCCCTGAGCGGGGGGACGCTGCCCGGCAGCAGGATGCCGCGATCGACGCGGCGGATGTCGGTGTGGCCGCAGAAGGCCATGGTCACGTCCAGCTCCTTGTGCAGGATCTGCAGCGCGCGCGTCACGCCCGGCTGGCCGAAGGCGCCCAGCCCGTAGAGGAAGGCGCGCCCGATCAGCGTGCCGCGCGCGCCCAGGGCCACGGCCTTGAGCACGTCCTGCCCGCTGCGCACGCCGCCGTCCATCCACACCTCGATGCGCGAGCCCACGGCCTCCACGATCGCCGGCAGCGCCGAGATGGAGGAGGGCGCGCCGTCGAGCTGGCGCCCGCCGTGGTTGGAGACGATCAGCGCGTCGGCGCCGCTGTCGGCGGCCAGCCGCGCGTCCTCCGCGTCCAGGATGCCCTTGAGGACCAGCGGGCCGCCCCAGCGCCGCTTGATCCATTCCACGTCGGCCCAGCTCAGCGAGGGATCGAACTGCGCGTTGGTCCAGGCACTCAGCGAGGCCATGTCGCCCACGCCTTTGGCGTGGCCCAGGATGTTGCCGAAACTGCGCCGCGTCGTGCCCAGCATGCCCAGGCACCAGTGCGGCTTGGTCGCCAGGTCGAGCAGGTTGCGCAGCGTGGGCTTGGGCGGCGCCGAGAGGCCGTTCCGGATGTCCTTGTGGCGCTGGCCCATCACCTGCAGGTCCAGCGTGAGCTGCAGGGCCGAGACGTTGGCCGCCTTGGCGCGGTCGATCAGGCGCTCGATGAAGTCGCGGTCCTTCATCACGTAGAGCTGGAACCAGAAGGGATGCCGCCCGGTGTGCTCGGCGATGTCTTCCAGCGAGCAGATGCTCATGGTCGACAGTGTGAAGGGAATGCCGAAGTCGCGCGCCGCGCGCGCGGCCAGGATCTCGCCGTCGGCATGCTGCATGCCGGTCAGGCCCGTGGGCGCGATGGCCACCGGCATCGCCGCGTCCTGCCCGGCCATCGTGGTGCGGGTGGAGCGCCCCTCCATGTTCACGGCCACGCGCTGGCGCAGCTTGATGGCCTGGAAGTCGGCCTCGTTGGCGCGGTAGGTGCCCTCGGTCCAGGCGCCGGAGTCGGCGTAGTCGTAGAACATCCTCGGCACCCGCCGGCGGGCCACCTGGCGCAGGTCTTCGATGCAGGTGATCCTGGACAGATCGGGCACGGGGTCTCCTCTTGTTCTCTCGGTGGCGGCCCTGGATGCTACTCGGGCGTGATCCTGCGCTCGCGCACCAGCGCGCCCCATTGCTGCGATTCGCGCGGCAGGTCGGCGGCCAGCGCGCGCGCATCCAGGTAGGCCGGCACCGCGCCCTGCGCGGCGGCCGCCTGCGCCAGGTCGGGCTCGGCCATCACGCGGCCCAGTGCCTCGCTCAGCCGCTGCACCACCGCCGGCGGCGTGCCGGCCGGCGCGGCGACGAAGATGCGCGGCGCCGCGTCGAAGCCGGGCAGCTCCTGCGCCAGCGCGGGGATCGTCTCGGCGCCGGCCAGCGTCACCGGGCTCATCACGCCGATCGCGCGCAGCTTGCCGGCCTTCACCTGCGCGATCGCCGCCGTGGCGCTGACCACGCCGATCGGCACCTGGCCGCTGATCACGTCGGGCAGGATCTGCGCGGCGCCGCGGTAGGGCACATGCACGACCTCGGCGCCGGTGCGCGCCTTGAGCAGCTCGAAGCCCAGGTGCTGCACCTGCCCCACGCCCGAGGTGGCGTACGAATGCTTGCCGGGCGCCGCCTTGAGCTGCGCGATGAACTCGGCCGGCGTGCGCGCCGGAAAGGCGTCGTTGACCACGATCACCAGCGGCAGCGTGAACAGGCCCGCCACCGGCGCGAAGCTCTTGATCGGGTCGAAGCTCATGCGCGGCTGCAGGTGCTGCGCGATCAGCGTCGAGCTGTCGCCCAGCAGCAGGGTGTAGCCGTCGGGCGCCGCCTTGGCGGCCAGGTCGCCGGCGATCAGCCCGGCGGCGCCGGCGCGGTTCTCCACCACGATCTGCTGGCCCAGCACGTTCGACAGGCGCGGACCGATCAGGCGCGCCACGGCATCGATGCCGCCGCCGGCCGAGTAGCCCACCAGCAGCCGCACAGGACGGCTCGGGTAGTCGCCGGCCCAGGCGGGCGCGCCGCCGAGGCACAGGGCGGCGCCGGCCGCCAGCAGGGTGCGCAATGCCGTGCGGCGCGCGGAGGTGGGGTGCAGTGGGTTCATCGTGTTGTCTCCTTCGTGGTGTGCCGGCCGCGCGCCGGCGGCATGTTCAGGCCTTGCCGGCGCCGCGCGAGCCGGGGCGTTTCGCCAGCTCGGCGATGCGCTCGCGATGGGGCTTGAAGCCCAGGCCCGACTGTTCGGGCAGGCGCAGCACGCCGGCCTGCGGTTCGGGCAGGCCGTCGAAGACCAGCTTGCAGCATTCGACGGCCACCGAGTGGTATTCCACCAGCGAGCCGTTGGCCAGGCCCGCGTGCAGGTGCATGTTGTGATGCGGCCAGGCGCCGCCGTTGGCGAAGCGCGTGTTGAAGGCCGCCGCCATGCCGGCGATGCGCTGGCACTGCGTGAAGCCGCCGCTGATGCAGGCGTTGGGCTGCACCACGTCCACCGCCTGCGCCACCAGCAGGTCGCGAAAGCGCGAGGCGAGGCCCTCGTTCTGGCCGGCCGCCAGCGGGATCGCGGTCTTGGCGCGCAGCCTGGCCAGGTTGGGCACGTCGTTGTGCGACACCGGCTCCTCGAAGAAGCTGATGCCGTAGGGCTCGACGCGCTGCGCCAGCGCCAGCGCATGGAAGTAGTCCAGGCTGCAGTTGGCGTCGATGTAGAGCTGCACGTCCGGCCCCACAGCCTCGCGCACCGCGCGGATGCGCTGCACGTCCTCGGCGATCACCGCGTCCAGCGGCCGCGGCTCGTCGCGGCGCTGCAGGGCGTGGTGGCCCACGGTCATCTTCAGCCGCGTGAAGCCGCGCGACACCCAGGCGCGCGCCGCCTCGGCCAGCTCGTCGCGGTCGAAGAAGGCGAAGCCGAAGGTGGCATACACCGGCACTTCGGCGCGCGCGCCGCCCAGCAGGCGCCAGCAGGGCTCGCCCAGTGCCTGGCCCTTGAGATCCCACAGCGCCAGGTCGATGGCGGAGATCGCGTGGCTGGCATAGCCCGACTGCCCGCGCGGCGTGAGCAGCCAGTACAGGCGGTCCCAGAGCTGCTCGTGGCGCATCGGGTCCTGGCCGACCAGCGCGTGCGCGGCGATGTCGTTGACGATGGAGGCGATCACCTCCTCCTCGGTGATCGCCGTCATGCCGGTGCCGACCAGGCCGGTGTCGGTCTCGACGTCGACCAGGCACAGCGACAGCGAGGTGGACTTGGTGCCCCCCGCGCTGGGCATGGTGACGGGCAGGTTCAGGGGCGTGGCGTGGACGCGTGTGATCTTCATCGTGTGCGGGCCGCGCGATGCGGCGGGTTGTCTCGGGTGTCGGACCAGTGTAGGAAGCGGCCCGGCGGCGCCGCAAGAACGCGCGGCGAAGGCGGCTTTCGCGGATGGCGAAAGCTGAAGTGAGCCCACCCCCGTCCCTCGCGCACTTCGTGTCGCTCGACTCCCCCCTCAAGGGGGCGACCCCGACGGCCCGGCCAAGCCGGTTCCGTGGGGTCTCCCGAACGGGCCTGGCTGCGCCGGCCCTGGCGGTGGCGGCCGCTTGGTTTCATCGGCTGCGGGTGGCGCGCAGCGCCATGGACCGCTGATACGGATTCGCTTCGAACCTCGAGAAACCGTTCGCACCGAGCCTGTCGAAGTGCCGTCCCGGGCTTCGACCCTTCGGCGTGCTCAGGACAGGCCAGGCTCAGCCTGAACGGTTCCTGTCGATCGAACGCATTCGGTATCAGCCCCTGTCCTTGAGCGCCTGCAGCAGCGTGCGCGCGGCCGGCGAGAGCGTGCCGTCCGCGCGCGTGGCCAGGTGGTGCGTGCGGCGCGCCCACCCGTCGGCCAGCGGCACGGCGGCCAGCGGCAGGTGCGCGAGCTGCGGCGCGATCGCCTCCAGCGGCAGCACGCCCACGCCCAGGCCGCCGGCGATCATGCGGCACACGGCGTCGAAGCTGCGCATCTGCATCCGGATGCGGATCGGCCGACCGGCCTCGGCGGCCGCGGCCACCAGCCGGTTCGACAGCGCAGTGCCGTCGGCCAGGGTGATGAAGGCCTCGTCCAGCGCCTGCGCCAGCGCCGCCCGGCGTACCTTCGCGAAGCGATGCCCGGCGGGCACGACCAGCACCAGCGTGTCGGAGAAGAAGGCGTCGAAGCGGATGCCCTGCGGCGCATGCGCGATGTCCACCACGCCCAGGTCGGCGCGGCCTTCCAGCACCGCCAGCGGGATCTCGGGGCTGCTGCGCTCTTCCAGCTCGAGGCGGATCGCGGGGTGCGCGCGCACGAAGCGCTCCAGCCGCGCCGGCAGCACCTCCAGCATGGCCGAGGCGTTGGCCAGCATGCGCACCTGCCCCTGCAGGCCGCGGCTGTAGTCGTGCAGGTCCAGCGACAGCCGCTGCGCGTCGGCCAGCAGCTCGCGGCTGCGCTGCACCAGCATGTGGCCGGCCGGCGTGAGCTGCACCCCGCGCGGCGAGCGCTCGAAGACGCGAAAGCCCAGCGACTCCTCGAGCTGCGACACGCGCGCGCTCGCCGCCGCCACCGCCAGGCCCATGCGCTCGCCGGCCGCGCTCAGCGAGCCGGCGTCGGCGGCGTTGACGATCACGCGCAGGGTGGTGAGGTCGATGGGTTCGGGCATGTCGGCTTCGGGCGGGCGAAGCCGACAGTGTGCACTGGTCCGCGGCTCAGTCGATCACCCCGGTCAGCGCCACGCGCCCCACCACGCCGGTGCCGCTGACCGCCAGGCCGGCGGTGATGCTGTAGCGGCCGTCGCGCGTGGTCCGGCGCACCGAGGCGCCCAGCGCGCCCTCGCTGCGGTAGCCGCCCAGCCCCACGGCGTAGCTGGTCTTGCCCGGCACGTGGGGCGCCGCCTCCATCGCCGCCACGCCGGCAATGCCGGCGTAGGCGCGGCGCCTCACCTCGTCGAGCTCGCCGCGGATCTGCTGCGCGGTGAGGTCCGTGTAGGCCCGGCCGGGAATGCCGCCCTGCAGCAGCGCCTGGTCGGTGTAGGCATTGGCGCTGGCCACGCCGTCCTGCACCAGGCCCTGCACCTGCCCCACGTTGGCGGCGTCGTCCGGCGCGCTGCCGGCGGCCACGCCGGTGATCTGCCGGCCGCCCACGGCCACCTCGCCCGCCGACTGCTGCGGCGCGGCCAGGCCGGGCGCGAAGTAGGCGGCCTGCGCGCCGCGCACCGCCGCGCTGCCGGCGCCCAGCGCGATGCCGCCGGCCTGCGAGGCGACGGCGCCGGTGCCGATGGCGATCGCATCGTCGGCGCTGGCGCGCGCCCCGTTGCCGATGGACACCGTCTGACTGGCGTTGACGTAGACGCCGGCGCCGGTGCCGATCGCGATGCCGTCGCTGCCTGTGACGTTCTGGCCCGCGCCGCTGCCCTGCGCGATGTTGCCGCTGCCGACCACGCCCTGGCCCGCCGCCGCGCCGAGCGCCAGGTTGCGGCTGCCCTGCACGCCGCCGCCGGCGGCCTGGCCCATGGCCACGTTCTGGTTGCCGTTCACCTGCGCGCCGGCCATCAGCCCCGAGGCCTGGTTCCCCGCGCCCGTCACGCCGCTGCCGGCGCCCTGGCCCATCGAGAGGTTGTGGCTGCCATCGACATCGCGGCCCGCGTCACCGCCATAGGCCTGGTTGTTGCTGCCCACCACGTTGCGGCCGGCGTTGCTCCCGTAGGCTTCGTTGCCGGTACCCTGCACGTCGGTGCCGGCCCAGAAGCCGACGGCATTGTTGTAGTCGCCGGTGACGTTCTGGCCGGCGCTGCGGCCCATCGACTGGTTCCAGCCGCCGTTGACGTTGGTGCCGGCGTAGTAGCCGATGGCCTGGTTGGCGTTCTTGCCCGACACGTTGCTGCCCGCGCCTTCGCCGATGGCCAGGTTCCAGTTGGTGCCGACGTTGTTGCCGGCGCCGTTGCCGAAGGCCTGGTTGTTGCTGCCGGTGACGGTGCGGCCCGCGTTCGCGCCGTAGGCGTTGTTGTACGAGCCGGTCACGCCGGTGCCGGCCCAGAAGCCGGTGGCGTTGTTGTAGTTGCCGGTGACGTTCTGGCCCGCGCTGCGGCCGATCGACTGGTTCCACCCGCCGTTCACGTTCTGGCCCGCGTTGAAGCCGATGGCCGTGTTGGCGTTGCCGCCGCTCACGTTGGTGCCCGCGGCCTCGCCGATGCCCAGGTTCCAGTGGGTGCCGACGTTGTTGCCGGCGCCCTTGCCGATCGCCTGGTTGTTGTTGCCGGTGACGCCGGTGCCGGCGTTCTCGCCGATGCCCAGGTTGCCCGTGGCCGGGTCCCAGGCCACCGGCTGGGCGGACGCGGTCCCGGCCGCCAGGGCCAGGCCGAGCAGGGCCGCGCCTGCGCGCCCGCGCTGATGCGTGTGCTTCATGATGTCCATGTCCTCGGAGTTCGGTGGACGGCGTTCAGGCCTGCTGCAGGTGCAGCGCCATCGCCGGGTCGCTCACGCCCGCCTTGCCGGTTTCCACCCGGCCGGCGAAGCGGCGCTCGAAGTGCTCGGCGGTCACGGTGAAGTCGTACCAGTGGCCGCTGTCCTGCAGGTCCCAGTGCAGCGTGCCGGTCCCGCCGGCGGGCACTTCCAGGCGCCATGGGCCGTCGCCGCGGTAGGCGTTGGCCTGGACGTCCACGGTGCCGGCCGCGCTGCCGGTGTTGTGCACCTTCACGTAGACCTGGCCGCCCTCGGGTTCGTAGCAGACCTGCACCTCCGGCTTGAAGGCGGCGGCGTCGGCCGCCAGCGCATCGCCCTGGAAGCTGCGCACGAAGCCGTTGGTGCCATACACCCACAGGTCGTACTTGCCGCTGTCCGTGGCGCCGGCGTTCCAGTAGTCCTGAAGCTGCTTGCCGGCTTCCACCGTGTAGCGGCGCGGAATGAGGTCCAGGTGCAGCTTGTCGTAGACGTGGAACACCGCGCCTTGCGCGCCGGTGTTGGCGAAGATCAGCGACACCAGGCCGCGCGGCTCGACGCGCGCGCTGGTGTGCAGCTCGTAGGGCAGCGCCCGCGACGGGCGCGTGCCGGTCTCCTGGTACAGCGGCTGCGGCGTGGCAGGCGCGGTGGTCACGGGGGCCGTGGGCAGAAGCCGCTGCGCCGCATTGATCGCGGGATAGTTGCTCGTGTCGGGCAGCGCGGGGAAGACCGGATCGTTCGGGGTGGCGAAGTCGAGGCAGGAGGTGAGATCGCCGCAGACCGCGCGGTGCCACGGGCTGATGGCCTCCACCGCGACGCCGAAGCGCTTCTCCAAGAACATGCCCACCGAGGTGTGGTCGAACACCTGCGAATCGACCCAGCCGCCCTTGCTCCACGGCGACACCACGTACATCGGCACGCGCGAGCTCAGGCCCCATGGGCGGATCCTGCCGCTGGTGGTGTCGTTGGCGTTCAGGTAGTTGCCCACGGAGGCGTCGAAGTACTCGCCGTCCAGCGGCACGGTGGATTTGCCCATCAGATTGCCGCCGGCGTCGTACGACGGCACCGCCGGCATCGCCAGATGGTCGAAGAAGCCGTCGTTCTCGTCGAAGGTCACGAAAAGCACCGTCTTGCTCCAGACGGCGGGATTGGATGTCAGCGCGTCCAGCACGTCCGAGATGAAGTCGGCGGCGCCGGCAACGCCTTCGCTGCTGCCGGGATGCTCGGCCAGGGCCTGCGTGGGCAGCACCCACGAGACCTGCGGCAGGGTGCCATCGATCACGTCCTGCTTGAGCTGGGCCAGGAAGTTGACGGCGCCGTCGGCCGTCTCGGGGCCGCCCGTCAGGCCGTGCTCGTAGATCGGCGAGCCCGGCTGCGCGGTGCGGAAACTCTCGAAGGCCAGGCAGCCGTGCATGGCGCCCGTCCAGTTGTTGTTCATGTTCTGGTAGATGTGCCAGCTGATGCCCGCTTTCTGCAGGACATCCGGCAACGTCTCCCATTTGAAGGCGGTGTTGGTGTACTTGTAGTTGTAGGCATCCGTATCGGGGTCGATCTGACCCGACCCGTCCGCCTGCTGCGCCCTGCCCGCGGCCCATCTGGACGGGTTGGGCCAGCAGCGCGAGTTGACGGGCTCGGAATCGGTGTCCGTGCTGTTGATGCCCCTCTTGCGCAGCTCCGGATTGAAGTTGGAGCCCGACCAGAACACGATGCGGTTCGGGTCGGTGCCGGTGAGGATGGAGCAGTGGTAGCCGTCGCAGATCGTGAAGGCATCGGCCAGCGCGAACTGGAACGGAATGTCCTCGCGCAGGTAGTAGCCCATCGTCGCCTGGTTCTTGAACTGGATCCAGCGGTCCATCTTCCCCTGGTTCCACGCCGCCTGCTGGTCGGGGAAGTTGTGCGGCGTGCCGGAGCCGATCAGCGCATTGGCGATCCTGGAATCGCGGCGGAAGGGCGGGATCTCCGGGCCGCCCGCGGGGTTGGGCTGGAAAAACACCGGCTTGCCGCTGGCCAGCGGAAGCGGGAAGCGGTCGCCGAAGCCGCGCACGCCGCGCAGGGTGCCGAAGTAGTGGTCGAAGCTGCGGTTCTCCTGCATCAGGATCACGATGTGCTTGACGTCCTGGATGGTGCCGGTCTCGACCGCGGCCTCGACGGCGAGCGCCTTGCGGATCGAGGGCGGGAGCATGGTGAGGGCCGAGGCCGCGCCGAGGGCGCCGGCCGACTTGCGGAAGAAATCGCGACGGGAAGTGTTCTTCATGGGGTTCTTTCAACGCAAAGGCGAGGTGGAACGGAATGGAAGCTGCGAAAGGGGCGGCGACGGCTCAGGGCGCGCACTTGAGCGCGGGCTGGGCCGGCGGGTCGTCGCCGCCGCCGGAAGGCGGGGGATTGCCGCCGCCGTCGCCGGCCGGCGGCGGCAGGATCGGCAGGCCGCCGCCACCGCCGCCGCCGCCGCCGCAGGCGGCGAGGCCCAGGCACAGGAGAAGGCCCGCCGCAGCGAGGCCGTACCGGGAAGAGGCTGTTTTCATGAGGGTTCCTTTTCGAGTCGGAGGACGTGAGGGGGAAGAAGGCGAAGAAGAAGGCGCACGGGGCGCGGCCGACGCCGCTCCGCGCGGCCGGCAGGCCGCGCGAGAGTTCGGGCAGAAGGGGGGTGAGACGGACGCCGCGGACGCGGCGCCCGAAGGCGGTCAGGGCTCAGCCATAGCGGCTGCGCAGCCGGGCGGCCACGCGATCGAGCGCGAGCACGGTCAGGAAGATCGCGATCAGGATCGTCCCGACGTGCGCGTAGTTGTACATGTCGTAGCGGCCCTTGAGCTCCTGCCCGATGCCGCCCGCGCCCACCAGGCCGACCACCGTGGCCATGCGCACGTTGCGGTCGAGCACGTAGAGGGTGTAGGCGATGAACTGCGGCATCACCTGCGGCAGCACCGCGAAGCGCATCACCTTGAGCTTGTTGGCGCCGATGGCGCGCAGCGCTTCCTGCGGCCTGTCGTCGGCGGTCTCGATGTCCTCGGCGTAGAACTTGCCGAGGAAGCCCGCCGAGTGCAGCGCGAGCGCCAGCACGCCGGCGATCGGCCCGAAGCCGTAGGCGAGCACGAGGAACAGTGCGCTCACGAGCTCGGGCACCGCGCGGAACATGCCCACCACGCTTCGCGCCAGCGTATAGGCGAGGCGGTTGGGCGCGTAGTTCTTCGCGCTGCACCAGGCCAGCGGCGCGCTCAGCACGATGGCGAGCAGCGTGGCCCAGGCCGCGATCTCGAAGGTCTCGAGCATCTTCACCGCCACGCGCCAGAGGTAGCCGAAGGGCTCCACCAGCACTTCCTGCCGCTCGACGGTGTCTTCGATCGCGAGGGTCTGCGGATTGAGCTTGGGCTGGCGGGTCTCGATCGTCTCCACGTGCGAGAACCAGGGCAGCCGGTCGCGGTCGAAGCCCTCGATGCGCGCGACCTCGGTGTGTTCCGAGATCTGCGGCGGGAAGAGCGAGCGCCCGATCGCGCCGAGGCCCGAGAGCACCTGCGACTGCTCGCGCAGCCCGACGGCGGCCAGCACGCCCTCGCCGGTGAGCGAGAGCATGCGGCCCATCTCCACGCGCTGGCCCGCGAAGAAGCCCGCCACGAGCACGATGAGCAGCACGGCCAGCGTGCGGGCGCCGAAGGGCCTGGGCAGGTCCCAGGCCGAGGCCGGGCGTGCCGGGGACGTGCCGGACGGCGTGGTGGACGGATTCATGGCGCCAGCTCCAGCACGCCCGAAGGCCGGTGCGGCACGGCCGCGGGCGCGATGCCGGTCGAGGGGCTCGGGGCGATGTCCGCAGGGCCCTCTTCGCGGCCATAGATCGCATCGAAGACCTGCGGCCGGAATGCCCGGGGCGAGCCGTCGAACACCACCATGCCGCGGCGCAGCGCCACGATGCGGTCGGCGAACTCGCGGGCCAGCTCGACCTGGTGCAGGCTGCACAGCACGGTCGCGCCGCGCTCGCGCGCCTGCCGGCGCAGCAGCGAGAGCACGTCGTGGCTGGTCTGCGGATCGAGGCTGGCCACGGGCTCGTCGGCCAGCACCAGCGGCGGATCGAGCATGAACGCGCGCGCGATGCCCACGCGTTGCTGCTGGCCGCCCGAGAGCTCGCTCACGCGCCGCAGCAGATGTTCTTCCCCGAGGCCCACGGACTCGACCAGCGCGCACGCCTTGCGCCGCGCGGCGTCGGAGAACAGGCCCAGCAGCGCGCGCCAGGTGGGCATCGCGGGCAAGGCGCCGGCCAGCACGTTGTCGGCCACGGTGGAGCGCAGCACGAGGTTGAACTGCTGGTGGATCATGCCGATGCGCGGCCGGATCCGCGCGAGCGAGTCCGCACCGATGCGCACGCCCTCGACATGCACCACGCCCTGGGTCGGCGTCACGAGGCCGTTGGCGGTGCGCAGCAATGTCGACTTGCCGGCACCCGAGGCGCCGAGCACCACGCAGAACTGGCCCGCAGGCACCTCGAGCGACACGCCGCCCAGCGCGCGCGTGCCGTCGGCATGGCGCATGGCAACCGATTCGAAACTCAGCATGGGCGTGCTCCCGGCGGCAGGCGTGGCTGGCGTGCGCAGCGGTCCGTTCAACGCTCGGCCGCCTTCGAGAGGATGCGGCCCTTGAGGTCGTCGGTCAGCAGGCCCAGCTTCTCGGCCGCGACGTTGAACTCCGCCTCCGAGAACCGGGTGTCGTAGCCGTCGATCTTGCCGCCGCCGTAGCCGCGGATCATGTCGGGCGTGATGCCGGGCGCCTTGTGCACCGTGGCGAAGGCGTCCTTGAGCCTGGCCTTGAGCGGCTCGGGCAGCTTGGCGTTGAGCGCCAGCGGCGGGTACGGAATGGGCATGCTCTTGGCGATCACCTTGATCGTCTTCGGGTCGGCTGCGCCCTGCTTGACTGCCTTCTCGTAGGAGTCGAACGAGAGCGAGGCCACGTCGACCTGGCCCTGCACCAGCGCGGCCAGGCTGCTCGCGTGGCTGCCGGTCATGCGGATGGCCGCGAGGTCCTTGGCCGGGTCCATGCCCGCGTCGAGCAGCATCGCGACCTGGAAGGTGAAGCTCGAGGCCGAGTTCACGTCGCCGAAGGCCACGCGCTTGCCCTTCACGTCCTCGATCGAGGCGATGGGCGCATCGGCCTTGGCGAACATGCCGGCGTAGTAGACCGAGGCGCCCTTTTCCACGCCCACGGCCAGCAGCTGCGCACAGCCGCGCTTGTGGGCCTGCACATACGACACGGGGCCGAAGAAGGCGATGTCGGCCAGCTGGTTGCACATGCCTTCCACCACCGCGCCGTACGACTGGCCGACCTTGAGGTCGAAGTTCAGGCCGGTGGTGCGGGTGATGGCGTTGAACACCGGGGCGTAGTCGGCCTTGGTGCCGGACTCGGTGCCGCCATCGGCGGGAATCAGCAGCACGCGCAGCGGGCGCTCGCGCGATCCGTCGGCCACGGCCTGCGCGTGAGCGGGGTGGACCAGCGCCGTGGCGAGCGAGAGGGCGGCGGCCGCGACGGCCAGGAGTTTCTTCATGATCGGTTCCTTCGTTTCCGGGTGGTGTGCTCGGGCGGGTGCATCGCTCGAATGGGGATGAGCTTAGGAACCGAAGATGACAGGAAAATGAAATTTACTCATCATAAAAACTGAATATGATTGAATAATGTTCAATGCCATGCCGCCCCAGGGCCAGGACACGCCCCCGTCCGACCGCGGCCCGAACCGGAGACCCATGCAGACCATCCAGCACCACACACCGGAAAACGCCGGTGCGGCCGCCATCGGCCCGCTCGCGCAGGCCCGCCACCTGCTTCTCGATCTCGACGGCACGCTGGTGCGCCAGAACGAGGCCATCGACGGCGCGGCCGAACTGCTCGAACGCTTCGAGGGCCGCTTCGCGATCGTGTCGAACAACTCGACCCACACGGCGCAGGGCCTGTCGCTGCGCCTGCGCCGGCTGGGCCTGCACGTGCCGCCGCAGCGCATCGTGCTCGCGGGCGAACTCGCGGTGCGGTGGCTCGCGCGGCGGCACCCCGGCGCCCACGTGCTGATGGTGGGCAGCACCGTGCTGCAGCGTCATGCACGCGCCCTCGGCTGCACGCTCGTGCGGGCCGATGCCGATGTCGTGCTGCTCGCGCTCGACATGCGCTTCAGCCATGCGCGCCTGGCGGCCGTGGCCAACGAACTGCTGCGCGGCGCCCGGCTGGTCGTCACCAATGCCGACGTCAGCCATCCCGGCCCGCAGGGCCGCGTGGTGCCCGAAACCGGCGCGCTGCTGGCGGCCGTGACCGCCGCCAGCGGCGTGCGGCCCTGGCGTGTCATCGGCAAGCCCGCGCCGCTGCTGTTCGAGGAAGGCCTGCGCTGCCTGGGCGCCGACGCGGCGAGCACCGTCGTGGTGGGCGACAACCCGGCCACCGATGCCGCGGGGGCCGCCCGGCTAGGCATGGCCTGCGTGCTCGTAGGTGGCGTGGCCGGTGCCGTGGCGCCCACGGTGGCCGGGCTGCTGGCGCCGCGCCGCCCGGGGCCGGCCGGCACGGCGGCCCCGGGCGTGCCGGCCGAGGCCGCCAGCCTCAGTACCGCTTGAGCGAGAGGACGTCGAAGGTCTGGCGCAGCGTGCGCACCGAGGCGTCGTAGTCCGACAGCGCCAGGCAGGCGATCAGCACGTCGATGATCGCGAGCTGCGCGAGACGGCTGGTCATGGCCTCGGTCCGGAAGTTGGTCTCGCGGGCCATCGTGAACAGCAGCACGTCGGAGAAGGCCTGGATCGGCGACTTGCCGAAGTTGGTGATGCACACGGTCGAGGCGCCTGCCTCCTTGGCCAGCCGCGTGGCCATCACCGTCTCGTGCGTGCTGCCCGAGTGCGAGATCGTGAGCACGGCGGTCTTCGCGTCGGCGAGCGAGGCGCTGATCGCCTGCACATGCGAATCGACCACCACCTTGGCATTGAGGCCGATGCGCAGCATGCGGTAGTGCGCGTCCTCCGCGATGGTGGCCGAGCTGCCGATGCCGTAGATCTCGATGCGTTCGGCCTGGCGCAGCAGCTTGACCGCGCGCGCCATCGCGCCGGCGTCCAGGGTGGCCTGGGTGTCGTGCAGCGTCTGCACGTTGCTCTGGAAGATCTTGCGGATCACCGCATCGGTGTTGTCCTGCGGATCGAGGTCCTCGTGGATGAACTGCACCGGCCGCACGATCTCCTGGGCGAGCGCGATCTTGACCTGCTGGAAACCGGTGGCGCCGAGCGTCTTGCACAGGCCGACGATGCTGCCTTCGCTGGAGCCGGTGCGCTCGGCGACCTCGCTGACCGACATGTGGACCACCTCGTGCGGGTTCTCGACGATGAACTGGGCGATGCGCTGGCCCACCGGGCCGAGCGAAGACCACATCGTCTCGATGCGCGCCAGCACGGCCGACACCTGCCCGCCGGCGGGCTGTGCGTCGGGCTTGGCGGGGGAGGGGTCCTTTCGGTTGCGCTGCTGCTTCATGGGCGCGAGCTTACTTGGCTGCCAAGACACGCCATGGGCGCATGCCGCGTCATGGGCCGCTTGCCCGCCGCGCGGGCGTTGCGGCCACGCCGGCGCCGCGCACCTCCAGCCGGATGCGGTCGAGCACCCGGCCGCGCGCGTCCGCCAGTTCGATGGTGTGGCGGCCGGGCCAGGGCAGCCACTGCGCCGTCGCGCCGCGCGCGAAGGGCTGGCCGTCGATGCGCCACTGCAGCCTGGCCGCGCCCTCGGCCGCGAAGCGCACGCGCTGGTGGCGCGGCGGGATGTCCGGATCCAGCGCGATGATGGTGCCGTCCGACGGCGCGGTGATGCGCGTGCTTGTGCCGGCACCGCCCGTGTCCAGCGCGAACAGGGGCTGCGCGGTGCCGGCGACGAACCATTCGTCGCGCGCGGCCTCCAGGTCGCCGCCGAAGCGCACCGGTGCATGCACCACGCCGGCCGGCGGCGCCGGTGCGCGGCTGGGCTCGTGCCGGTGCAGGAAGCGCATCACCTCGGCCCACACGGGCGCGGCGCCGCTGATGCCGCTCACGTCCCACATCGGCGCGCCGCTGGCGTTGCCCACCCACACGCCGACCGTGTAGCGCTCGGACCAGCCCAGGGCCCAGTTGTCGCGCATGTCCTTGCTGGTGCCGGTCTTCACCGCGGTCCAGAAGCGTGTGTCCAGGATGCTGTCGACGCCGAAGGTGCGGGTGCGCGCGTTGGCGTCCGACAGGATGTCGCCGACGATGAAGGCGGCGCGCGGGTCGATCGCGTCGCGGAACTCGGGCGCCGCGTGCGCGGGCAGGATGCGCGTGGTGCTGTGGCGGCCCTGGTTGGCGAGGGTGCGGAAGGCGTTGGTGAGCGCCAGCAGCGAGACCTCGGGGCTGCCCAGGGCGAGGCTGTAGCCGTAGTAGTCGCCGCTCTCGCGCAGCGGCAGGCCGGCCGCGCGCAGCTGCCGCGCGAAGGATTCGGGCGAGACCATCACCAGCGTGCGCACGGCCGGCACGTTGAGCGAGGCGGCCAGCGCAGTGCGCACCGACACCAGCCCCTTGAACTGGCGGTCGTAGTTCTGCGGGATGTACAGGCCGCCGGCGGTGCTGATCTGCGCCGGCGAGTCGTCCAGCAGCGAGGCCGCGGTGAGCCGCCGCTCGGCGATGGCCTGCGCGTACAGCAGCGGCTTGAGCGTGGAGCCGGGCTGGCGCGGCGCCAGCGCGGCGTCCACCTCGGCGGCGCGGCTCAGCGCGCCCGACGATCCGATCCAGGCCAGCACCTCGCCGCTGGCGTTGTCCAGCGCGATCAGGGCCGCGTCCTCGACGTTGCGCCCGCGCATCTCGCGCAAATGCCGCTGCAGCGTGGTGTGCGCGAAGCGCTGCAGCGGCGCCCGCAGCGTGGTGTGCAGCGGTGCGCCGGGTACGCGCGTGCCGGCGGCTTCCTGCGCGGCCGCCTCGCGCAGCGCCTGCCGTGCGAGATGCGGTGCGATGCCGGTGCTGGCGTCGAAGGCCCGGCGCTGCAGCGCGGCGCTGGCGAACATGCCGAGGGCTTCGCAATCCGTGCGGGCGGCTTCCATGGCGCGCAGCACCTCGCAGGCGCGCTGCGCCACGCGCGCGGGGCTGGCGTTGGGCGCGCGCACCAGCGCCGCCGCCACCGCCGCCTCGCGCGCGTCCAGGCCGTGCGGAGCCTTGCCGAACAGGGTGCGCGACAGCGCATCGATGCCCACGATCTCGCCGCGCAGCGGCACCAGGTTGAGATAGGCCTCCAGGATCTGGTCCTTGCGCCAGCGCGCCTCCAGCCGCGTCGCCGCCACGCTCTGGCCGAGCTTCTGCGTCAGGCTGCGCCCGCCGGTGCTGCGGCGCAGGTCGTCGTCCAGCAGGCCGGCGAGCTGCATCGTGATCGTCGAGGCGCCGCGCGTGCGGCTGTGCCACAGGTTGCCCCAGGCGGCGGCGGAGACGGCACGCCAGTCCACGCCGCTGTGTGCCCAGAAGCGCCGGTCCTCGCTCAGCACCATGGCCGTGCGCAGCGCCGGCGAAACGTCGGCCAGCTCGATCCACTGGCCGCGGCGCACCGCGGCATCGGTGCGCACGCGCTGCAGCAGTTCGCCGTCGCGGTCGAGCACGGCCGTGTCGGACGGGCGGAAGTCGCGCCGGACCGTCTCGAAGGCGGGCAGCGCCCAGGCGCTGCCGGCGGCCAGCAGGAGGGCGGCCAGCGGCCAGGAGAAGCGGTGCAGGGCGCGCATGCGGTGGAGCGGGGGAGACGGCGCCTACTGTAGCCGGCCGGCGCGTCCGGCACATCCGGTAACCAACTTCACGTGCGGGCGGGTACGGCGATATGCGTCGGACACCGGCGCGCCGTTCAATGCAGGCATCGTGTTCCAGGAGTCACGCATGAAGAAGTACCGCATCCAATCCCTCGTCGCCGTGCTCGGCGCCTCGGCCATCCTGGCCGGCTGCGTTGCCGTGCCGTACGACCGCCCGCCGCCGCCGCGCGGCCACCACGGCTACTACGGCCACGGCGACCGGGACCGTCATGGTGCGCCCCCTCGCTACGGACGCGACCGCGATCGCGACGGCGTGCCCGATCGCTATGATCGCCGGCCGAACGATCCGTGGCGGAGGTAGAGACCACCCCCAGCCTCGCCCACTTCGTGTGGCTCTGCACCCCCTCGAGGGGGCGACACCGACGGCCCGGCGTAGCCGGTTCCGTGGTGTCTCCCGAACGGGCCTCTGGCTGCGCCGGCCCTTGGGGGAGTATGCGAGTCAAGTCCTGCGTCATGGATCGGCGCTCCGCGCGAGCAGGTCCACGTAGGCGCCTTCGATCAGCGCCTCTTGCGCGAGGCCCAGTTCGCGCATCAGCGCATGCGCCTCGCGTACGCCCTGTTCGGCCGGCTCGTCATCCGCCAGCACGACCTCCAGTTCCAGGAAGTGCCCCAGTCCCTCGACCTCATCCAGATGCATCCGCGTGCGGCCGACGAGGAACAGTGTGCGCTGCTTGACCACGCGCCCGGTCACGCCGTAGGCCAGCGCGAGCGATTCGCGCAGCGTGTCGGGGCTGTGCGTGGGCGAGCGCACATGGAACGATTCCTTCGGCCCCTGCCGGTCGGCACGCCGATAGAAGATCAGTTCGCCCGACGAGAGCGAGAAGCTGCGCAGCTTCAGCCGGCCGGTCTCGCAGCGAAAGAAGGTGTCGTCCTGCGCGATGGCGATCGGGCCCTCGTCGGCGATGCGGGCCACGAGGGTGCGCAGGGCCTGCATGTCGTCGACGCGGGCCTTGATTTCGATGTTGCGGGGCATCGGCTCCCGTCTCGTTCAGCCGTGCACCGCCCGCTGCAGCGCCGCCCGGGCGAGCAGCCGCGTGGAATCGAGCGTGGGCAGCGGCGAGTTGCCGTCGTTCATGATCAGCGGGATCTCGGTGCAGCCGAGGATCACCGCCTCGCAGCCTTCGCCCTTCATGCGTTCGAACACCTGCTGAAAGCAGGCCACGCCCTCGGGCCGGAACACGCCGTACACCAGCTCGTCCATGATCACGCGGTTGATCGCCTCGCGCTCCTGAGCGGTCGGGCGCACGCAGGCCAACCCCTGCGCGGCGAGCGCGTCGGGGTAGACCGCGCTGCCCACCAGCCAGCGCGTGCCGGTCAGGCCCAGGCGCTGCCAGCCGCGCCGCACCGCCTCGTCTGCCACCACCTCGGCGATGTGCAGCCAGGGACGCGGCGAATGCGGCGCGACGAGGTGCAGCGCCTGGTGGATGGTGTTGTCCGGGCAGACGAGGAAGTCGGCGCCGATGGCCGCGAGCTTGCGGGCCGAGGAGAGCATCAGGTCGGCCACGCCCTGCAGGTCGCCGCGCTCCAGGCAGTCCACGTAGTCGGCCAGCGAATGCGAATGCATCGACACCTCGGGATGCGCATGCGGGCCGAGCAGGCCGGCACCCTCGGCGCAGAGGGTGCGGTAGCACAGCGCGGCCCCTTCGGCCGAGCAGGCGACGATGCCGATGTGCTGGGGCATGGGTTCGGGCTCCGTGTCTGGGTGGTTCAGCGCGTCTCGCGGCGCAGCGCCTCGATGTCGCGCAGGAACCGGTCCTTGTCCTGCGGCGAGATCATGAGCATCTTGCCGCGTCCGTAGTCGATGCGCAGCCGGTCCAGCGAAAGGGCGGGGCTGGACAGGGGGTTGGAGGTGGGGGTGATGGCCGTGATCTCGGCCAGCGGCACCTGCCAGCGGAAGGGGCCGCTGTGCACCCGCAGCCGCTGCGGCTCCAGCGTGTAGCGCGTGCCGCACAGCAGCCACAGCGGCAGCGCGAAGCCGGCGCCCAGGCTCAGCGCGGCGCTCCACCACTGCTGCGGCGGGCTGCGGGTCAGCACCGCGAAGGCCGCCCACAGCGAGGCGCCCATCGCGACGAGGAGCACGGCCAGCAGCCAGGCATCGATCTTGGAGCGGTGGACCAGGGGTTTCGTCATCGCGGTGGCACGGTTGCGGCTTGGGGGCGGGCGTCTTCGAGGAGCGCGCCCGGATCGAGGAAGAACATCTTCTTCCAGCCCTGCGTGCCCGAACTGTAGCGCCACGGCAGCGGAAGCAGCGACACCACCGCGTAGTGCAGGTGCGGCGCCTTGCCCGCCGCGTTGCCGGAGGCCCCCACGGCGCCGAGCATCGTGCCCTGGCGCACGAGGCGCGAAGGCGCGTGGGCATCGGCCAGGTGCGCGTGGTAGTGGATCCGCCACTTCGGGCCCAGCACCGCGACCACGTGCCCGCCCCGGGGAAGATGGCCGCGGTAGACCACGATCCCGGGCACTGCGGCCACGACACGCCGGCCATGGGGCGCGAAGATGTCGATGCCCTTGTGCACGCCCGAGGCGCCCCAGGGCTCGTACCAGAAGGACTTCGGATGCCAGTCGTTCCGGCTGGCGCCTTCCACGGGCATGCGCATGCCGGCCGGCAGCAGCAAGCCGAGGGCGGCGACCCCGGCAAGCCCGGCCAGGAAGGCGCGAAGGAGGCGGGCCGGACGGTATGGCGATACGCTCATTTCAGTTTTTCACGGCGCCGCGCGCCACCCGCAGGGCATGAAACCCAGGCCGCGTAGCGGCCCGTTCGGGAGCACCCGCGGAACCGGCTTGGCCGGGCCGCAGGGGTGCGCCCCCTTGAGGGGGTGCAGAGCCACACGCAGTGGGCGAGGCTGGGGGTGGGCTTCATCTCACTGGCTCCACCTTCACCCGCGCATTCGGCGCCTCCCCGAACATCTCCGGCGCGTACAGCGCCTCGACGCGGCTGGGCGGCAGGGCGAAGTCGCCGACGTTGTTCAGGCGCACCGTGTATTCCATCTTCACCGTGCCCTTGGGCAGGTACTCGTAGTAGCTGCGGAAGGCCTCGAAGCTGCGCTCCTCGAAGGCCGGCCAGCCGGCGCCGCTGCGGCGCTCGCCCTGGGTGGCGATCTGCGAATCGCGGCCCAGGCCGCTGCCCAGGATGGTGGCGCCGCCGGGGATCGGGTCGGTGATCGCGACCCAGGTCATGTCGGCGCTGGCGTTCACCTCCAGGCTCACGCGCAGCACGTCGCCGCGGCTGTACCGGCCAGGCTGCGCCTGCTCGACGGGCGTGATGGTCTTCCTGATCGCATAGCCGGCGGCGAAGGGCGCCTTCAGCGGCACGGCCGCGACCGACTGCAGCGTGAGCCATGGGCTGCCGCTGCCGTCATGCGTCACGGCCAACGTGTCCTTCGACGCGCTCTTCCATGGCAGGAACATCGTGTTGTGGCGCAGCTGGCCGGGCGCGGCGGGCGCACCGAACATCGTGCCCTGGTGGGACGCGCTTTCCGCATCGCCGGCCTTCACGCGCTCGACGCGGCGCCAGTCCACCTGCGCGGCGGCGCCGGCCGCCCCCAATGTGGCCGCGGTCGTGCCGGCCACCGGCGTGCTCTCGAAGGCCTTCGAGAATTTCTCCAGCGCCAGTCCGCCCCACAGGTTGGCGGTGGTGGTGTGCCAGGCACCGTTCTGCTGCCGGCCGATGAAGCCGGCGGCCAGGCGGCCGATGTCCTCCTTCCATGCGGGGTCGTCGAGCACCGCGAGCAGCAGGCGCGCGGTGTTGACGTCGCCGTTGGCCATCAGCCACCACCAGTAGTCGTCGCGCTCGGTGCTGAAGACGAGCTTGGTGCCCTGGTAGGACAGGCGTGCCTTGAGCACGTTGTTCGCTTCCTCCAGCCGCTGCGCGCGCTGCGGCACGTCGGGCACGCGCTGCAGGACGTTGAGCCAGTCGATCACCGCGCTGGTGGGCCACTGGTTGGGCGCGATGGTGATGCTGGTCGTCATGCTGCCGCGCGCCTTGCCGTAGCGCGACAGCGCTTCCAGCGCGGCGAGCTTGCGCACGTCCAGGTCCTGGCGCGGGCTCCAGAACTGGCGCTGGATGCGGCCCTCGACGAAGGCGATCAGCCCGCTTTCCATCGGCACGCGCGCCGCGTCGGGCAGCGTGAAGGCGGGGTCGAGCGCGGCGGCCTCGTGGGTGGCCGCCAGCAGGTAGGCCGTGAGGATGTCGCTGCCGCGGTTGGCGTCGCCGTCGCGAGGCGGGAAGTAGCTGGCCAGCCCGTCGCCGTCCAGGTAGCCGGGCAGCTGCGCCACCACGGCCTGCCAGGCCTTGGCGTCGCGCAGGCCGATCGACTTGCTGGCCTTCTGCTCCAGGCAGGCGTAGGGATAGCGCGCGAACCAGTCGCGCACGCCGTCCAGGCCTTCGGCCAGCCGCGGCTGCAGCGAGAGCTTGAGGCCGCCGCGGCCGGGCAGCGCGTCCTGCGGCGGCCCGACGTCGAGCGTGAAGGGCGCGTCGAGCTGCACCAGCGTGGCCTGCTGCACCGTCAGCGGCACGGCCGGCACGATGCGCTGGCTCAGCTTGAGCGCGTCGCGCGCGTCGCCCAGCGTGTCCTTCGCCTCGATCTCCCACAGGATCGCCTCGGCGCGCGTGAGCGCGAGCTGCGCCGGCGCGGTCACGTTCCACGCCAGCTCGCGCGATTCGCCGGCCGGGATGTCGACGGTCTGCGGCGTCAGATCGAGCAGGGTGGCGCGCGGCGTGGCCTCGACCTTCATCGCCTTGGCCGTGGTGTTGCGCAGCGTGACCTGGGCACGGAACTGATCGTCCTCGCGCACCAGCGGCGGCAGGCCGCTGATGATCTGCAGGTCCTGCGTGGCGGCGATGGTCGCGTGGCCGGTGCCGAACAGGCCGGTGCCCGCGTCGGCCACGGCGACGATGCGAAAGCTCGTCAGCGCATCGTTGAGCGGCACCGTCACCTGCGCCTGGCCCTGCGCGTCGAGCACGATGCGCGGGTTCCACAGCAGCAGCGTGTCCAGCAGCTCGCGCGTGGGCGCCTTGCCGCCGCCGCCGCCCGCGGGCACGGCCTTGCGGCCGTAGTGGCGCCGGCCTACGATCTCCATCTGCGCGGTGGAGGTGGAAACGCCCCAGCTGCGCCGCTGCAGCATGGCCTCGAGCAGGTTCCAGCTGGTGTTGGGCATCAGCTCCAGCAGCGCCTGGTCGACCGCGGCCAGCGCCACTTCGGCGCCGGCGGCGGGCTTGCCGTCCGGCAGCGTGCCCGTGATCGTCACCTGCGCCTTGCCGCGCACCGGGTAGCTGGGCTGGTCGCTGGCGACCTTCACGTCGATCTGGTGCGCCTGCGTGCCGACGCGGATCTCGGCCAGGCCGAAGCGGTAGGCGGGCTTGCTCAGGTCCACCAGCGCGGAGGGCGCGACGTAGTCGCGGCCCTCGTGGCGGAAGGCGGTCCACCATTCGCGCGGCGCCTTCCAGCCCCAGGTGAAGAAGCTGTACCACGGCACCTCGCGCAGCCGGCCGCGCAGGGCCAGCACGCTCACGTAGGCATTCGGGCCCCATTCGGGCTTGACCTGCAGCGCCACCGTCGGATCCTGGCCGTTGAGCTGCATCACGTGCGTCTCGATCACGCCCTCGCGTTCCACCGCCACCAGCGCGGTGGCGAAGCGGAAGGGGCTGCGCACCTGGAACCTGGCGGTCTCGCCGGGCTGGTAGTTTTTCTTCTCGGGCAGCACGTCGATGCGGTCGTGGTCCTCGCCGCCGAACCACAGCTCGCCCTGCTTCGTCACCCACACCGAACTCGCGGCCACGCTGGCCTTGCCCTGCGCGTCCTTGGCGGTGGCGACCAGCTCCACCTGGCCGGCGTCCTTCAGCGCGGTCTCGCACAGCAGCAGGCCGCGCGCGTCGCTCTTGCCGCTGCACACGGTGCCCAGCTCGCGCGTGTCGGTCTGGCTGTCGTAGGTGTAGAAGCCCCCGACCATGCGCTTGCGGCTGGTGGTGGTGGTGCGGGCGACGGCCTTCACCTCCAGCGGCACGCCGGCCTGCGGCTGCCCGGCGAGGTCCAGCGCCAGCGCCTGGAAGCGCAGCTGCCGATCGGTCGAGATCCAGCCTTCGGTGCGCAGTCCGGCGATCACCGCCGCGGGCCACATCGTCTGCACGCTGCGGATGGTCTGGATCTCGCCGTTGGGGTCGGCGTAGCTGGCTTCCAGCAGCAACTCGCGCGGCGCCTTCACCTGCGGCAGCTTCTCGATCACGGTGCGGCCGGCGCCGTTGCGGTCGAGGGTGAGGGACTGCTTGTCGGCGATCACGCGGGTCTCGCCCGGGTTGGCGAGGTCGCCGCCGCGCTCCTGCGCCGCAGTGGCGGCCGCCTCGCCGTCGTCGTCGGCCTGCGGCGGGCGGAAGCTGAAGCCGTCGTGGTCGGCGAAGTCCAGCGACTTGCCGCGCAGCATGGCCGACACGCGCACCGGCAGGTTGCCCGCGCCGCCGCCGGAGACATAGTTGATCTGCACATCGGCCGTCAACGCGGCGGCATCGACCAGCGGCTTGCCGTCGCTCGGCGCGATGCGGCCTTCGAGCACCGGCAGGCGGAATTCCTCCACGCGGAACTGGCCGGTCTCGTCGCTGCCGTTGTCGTGCCCGTTGCGCAATGCGACCTGGTAGAGGCCGAGCTTGGCCGCGGGCGGCACAGCGAAGCTGTTCTCCGCGCTCTGTCCGCCGGTGCCGGTCTGGCGCCACTGCAGCGGCTGCGTGAACTCCTGCCCGCTGCCCACGTGCGTGACCACCAGCGTGTCGGGCAGGCGCGCGGGCAGGCCGAAGCCCTGGCGCGTGAGGGTGCGCACCAGGTGCTTCATCGACACCGTCTCGCCGGCGCGCAGCAGCGTCCGGTCGAACACGGTGTGGGCCACGCGGTCGGGTTCCGCGTCGAGGCTGGTCGGCACGTTGAAGCGCCAGGGCTCGATGCCGCGCTGCCAGTCGCTCCAGGTGAAGGCGAGGTCTTCCACGCCCTGGGCGTCCCCGGCGCCTGTGCCGGTCGATGTCGCGCGGGCGCTCACGAACCAGGCCGGCGCGCTGTAGTCCTCGTCATTGGAGCAGTTCGGCGCTTCCGGCGGCACGTCCGCCAGCGTCGCGATGCCGCGGGCATCGGTGGTGGCGCTCGCCACTTCCCGGCCGCGGCAGTCCGACACGCGCACCGCCGCGCCCGCCACCGGCTGGCCCTTGTCCAGCGTGGTGACCCAGGCCAGCGCGTTCTCGCGGCCGAGCTTGAAGTGCACCGCGAGGTTGGTCGCCAGCGCCGTGGTGCGCACGTACATCGTGCGGCCGCCGCCGTAGCGCTCGTCCAGCAGCGCATCGCCGAGTTGGCGCGAGGCGATCTCCAGCACGTGGAAGCCCGGCGCGAGCGGGATGCCGATCACCTCGAAGGGGCGCGGGTCGTCTTCGGCGCGCGGCATGTCCAGCGTCTTCACGCCGGCCTGGCCGCCGAGCAGCGAGACCATGCGCGTCTGGATGCGCTCGCGGTCGTCCTTGTCGACCGCCGGCGGCAGGGGCTGGCGGCTGTCCTGCCGGGCGCTCGCGCGCGGCACGGTGTAGTTGTCGTCGTAGCGCCGCACCTTGCGGAACCAGGCGATGATCTCGGCATCGGTCTTCGGGTTCAGGTTGCTCACCTGACCGGGCGTGAAGGCCTGCACGGCGAGCTGCGGCTCCACGCGGCGCACGGTCACCGGCATCAGCGCGGTGCCGCCCGGCTCGGCGAGCCGCTCCACCACGCCGAAGGGCGCGGCGGCGAACTTGGCCAGCGGCGGCATGGCGCCGGTCGACACCTTCAGCGGAAAGCTCTCGGGCGCGGCCAGCGGGCGGCCGGACGCATCCTCGAAGCCGCGCGGCAGCGCGATCGTGAAGGCGGTCTGCTCGGGCAGCGGCGCGGCGAAGCGGATCGCGTCGACCACCGCGTCCTCGCTCGTGTTCTCGTCCTCGAAGGCCGGCTTGAAGGTCTTGCCGCCGCCTTCGAGTTCGATCTGCGACGCCAGCCTGCGCGTGACCGGCGCGTTGAACGACAGCGTCATCGGCCGCAGCGGCAGGCAGGCGGCCTGCGCGTTCTCGCGCTCGCAGCTGAAGGAGGCGGCGAAGGGCTCGCGCACCTGGAAGTTGAAGCGCCGCTCGACGTTGTTGACGATGCCCGACGGCGTCGCGACGCCCTTGCCGTAGACGATCTGCAGGCGGCTGCCGGGCGTGAGCGTGCGGTTGCACTGCAGCGTGACCACACGCAGCGGGTCCTGCCTGGCGGCGCGCTCGTAGCCGAAGGCCTTGAGCAGCGCGTCGCGCTGCTCGCCTTCCACCAGCGTCACCGGCACGCGCTCGCCCAGGCCGTCGGCCGCGCACCACATGTGCGCGCGCACGCTCTCGGGCGTGGCCGGGCCGTTGAGCTCGAAGGCGAAGCGCTGCTGCTCGTCGATCCGGCCGTAGCTCGGCCGCCAGCTGCGCACGAAGGGGCCGCCGGTGTTGAACTGGTAGCGCGCCGGGCCGCTCAGCGCCGAGCCCGTGGCCGATGCGAAGCCGGCCACCGGCGTCACGGTGCAGCGCACGCCGGGCGGCAGGTCGTTCTCGAAGTCGAAGACCCAGCGCTTCTCGCCCGTCCAGCGGCCGCTGCCGCGCGCGGCCTGCGCGTCGCTGCAGCTCACCGTGAGCGGCGCGGGCGCCTTCGGGTCGCCGAAGTTCACGGCCGCCTGGTCGAAGGTGGCGACGATCTGGCGCACGCGCGACACCTCGCCCTGCGGGCTGAGGCTGCCGATCTGCAGCGCTTGCGCGCCCGTCGCGGCCAGTGCACCGGCGGCGGCAAGGGCAAGGAGGGAATTCATTCGGATCACGGCCAAGGTCTCCTGACAGGGAACGCCGCCGAGGGTAGCCGATCCAGGCGCAGGGTCGGCTCGGCCGAACGGCAGGGGCCGCAGGCGGACTGCTTAAAATCCGTGCACCTTCGAGCGTGCGTTGCGCCGAATGCCAACGATCCTGCCGCCTTGATGAAACGCTCCTGGGAAATCGACGCGCTGCGCGGCCTGATGCTCGTGCTGATGACCGTCACGCACCTGCCTTCGCGGCTGACCAATCCGCTGGGTCAGCCCTTCGGCTTCGTGTCGGCGGCCGAAGGCTTCGTCCTGCTGTCGGCGTACATGGCCGGGCTGATCTACAGCCGCTACGGCTACCGGGACGGCATCGACGTCATGCGCCGCGCCTTCTGGCGCCGCGCGCTCAAGGTCTACCTGGCGCAGGCGGCCACGCTGCTGTTCCTGTTCACCGTCATCGCGGCGCTGGGGCTGCGCGGCTCCCAGACGGCGGTGACCAATCTCGTCTCCTGGTACCTCGCCCAGCCGCTGTCCGGCTTCATCTACGGGCTGCTGCTGATCTACGAGCCGGCGCTGCTGGACATCCTGCCGATGTACATCCTGTTCATGCTGCTGAGTCCCTGGGTGCTCGCCTTCGCGATGAAGCACGGCTGGGCGGGCGTGATGCTCGTCAGCGTGGCGATGTGGGGGCTGGCGCAGTTCGGGCTGAGCGAGTTCGTCTACGGCTGGACCGTGGCCCTCACCGGGCTGCCGGTGCCCTACCTGGAGACGGGCGCGTTCAACACCTTCGCCTGGCAGTTCCTCTGGTTCGCCGGCCTGTGGATGGGCGCCAGCCGCAACGCGCCCGATGCGCAGCCCATCCGTTTCCCGCGCTGGCTGCTCATGCTGTGCGCCGCGCTGGCGCTGTACGGCATCTGGTGGCGCCACGTGGGCCCCAACGGGCAGGCGCCCTTCGGGCCGGACGCGCGAATGAACCTGCTGTTCGACAAGTGGCAGCTCGGCCCGCTGCGCCTGTTCAATCTGACGGTGCTGGGCATCCTGGTCATCGGCTGGGGGCCGGCGCTGGCGCGCCGCCTGCCGCGCATGCACTGGCTGGAGCTCATGGGCTCCGCCTCGCTGCCGGTGTTCAGCGCCCACCTGGTGGCGGTGCTGCTGGTGCTGGCCATCTACGGCGGCAGCCAGTTCGCCCGGCCCTGGTGGGGCGATGCGCTGCTGCTGGCGGCGGTGTTCGGCTTTCTCTACCTGGTGGCGCGCGTCGCCCAGGGGGCGGACGTGACGCCGCCGGAGGATCCGACGCCGGCGCCGACCGAGGCGCAGGCGCGCTGGAGCCGCTGAGCCCGGCGCCTCAGGGAGGGTCGGCCGCGGCCGACGCCGTGGTGACGGGCTCCGCCGGCTCGGGCACCGGTGCCGGCGCGTCGGCCCGATGGGCCGCCATCAGGGGCGCCTGCGGCGTCGCCGGCACGTGGTTGGCGATCACCGACTGCCACAGCCGATAGCCGGTGTCGTTCAGGTGCAGCCGGTCGCTGCGGAACAGCTCGGCGCGCGGGCGGCCGTCCTCGTCCAGCATCGGCGTGAAGGTGTCGATGTACTCGCTGTTGGCCAGCGTGCGGATGTAGGCCGAAATGATGTTGTTGGCCTCGTGCACCTGGGGCAGCAGGCGCTCGCGCGAGGGGCTGGGCTTGATCGAGATGTAGCTGATGCGCGTGTCGGGCAGTTCCTCGCGCAGCACGGCCGCGAAATGGGCGAAGCTCTCCAGGATCTGCATCGGCGTGCGGCCTTCGGCGAGGTCGTTGTCGCCCGCGTACACCAGCACCTGGCGCGGCTTGTAGCGCACCACGAGATCGCGCACGAACAGGCTGCAGTCGGCCATGGTGGAGCCGCCGAAGCCGCGGTTGATGACCACCGGGACCTGGCGGAAGTCCTGCGCCAGGCTGTTCCACATCCGGATGGTGGAACTGCCCACGAAGAGCACGCCGCCGGCGGCGGGGAACTGCTGGCGGTCCGTGTCGGCGAAGGCGGCCAGGGCGTTGCGCCAGCGGGTCTGGGCAGCCAGGTAGGCGGGGGAGGCCGCGAGCGACTCGCTCTCCGGCACCTCCTGTGCCTGCGCTGCGGCCGCCGTGCACAGCCCCAGCGCCAGGGCGGCCAGGGGCAGGACGCATCGGAAGCGGCGAATGTCGCGTGCGGCGGCTTTCATCGGGGCAGGGCGCGAAAGAAAGTGGAACGTCCCGCACTCGCCACAGCGATCCGCGGACATGGCGATGCATATTACGGGTTCCGCCTGGGCCTTGCCAGGGGATTCTTCTGACCCGTCGCCCTGCTGCGTCATCTGCCGGGTCAGAGCGTCTTCTCGATCAGGGCGCCCTTGAACAGCACCGGGCCCGTCGGCCCGCGCTCGCTGGGCACGCCGCCCAGGGGCTCCAGGCTGATCGCCAGCGCGGGCACCGTGCGCACGTCGGCTTCGGAGGCCGCCAGCCGCAGCGCGGGCTCGCTGCCCAGCACGCCCAGCGAACGCGGCGCGCCGCCGGGCGGCAGCGCCCACAGCTGCAGCGACCTGTCGGGCGCCTCGCGGTAGTCGCCCACGCGCTGCAGCGTGAGCTGGCGGTTCTTCGGATCGAAGGTCACCAGCATGGAGGCGTTGGACTGGTCGTCGGCGAGCACGGCGACGTACTGGACCAGCGGCGCCTGCTGCCACTGCGCGCGCCACTGGACGCCGACGACGACGGCCACCAGCGTCGCCAGCGCCCCGGCGGCGGCGGCGCTGCGCCACAGGGCCAGGCTGCGCAGCCAGCCGCCGGTCGCGGGCGGCTGTGCAGCGGCGCGCTGGCGCTGCAGCGCCTCTTGCGCCTGCTCGGCCTCGATGAGGTTGCGGATGCGCGTCCAGACGACGGCGTCGGGCTCCACCGGCGCCTGCAGCTCGGCCATGCTCGCGAAGCGGCCCTGCCAGGCCAGCGCGGCGGCGCGCACGGCGGCGTCCTCGCGGGCGACGGCCTCGAAGCGGCGCCGCGCGCCGCCGCGCAGCGTGCCCAGGGCATGGCTGGCCGCGAGCAGCGCCAGGAGGCGGGGGTTGGCGGAGAAGTTCATCGCACGGCCTGCGCGGGGTCAGGCGAAGCGCGCCATGCAGGTGCGCAGCTTGTCCAGCCCGCGCCGGATCCAGGTCTTCACGGTGCCCAGCGGCAGGCGCAGCTGCGCGGCCAGCTCGCCGTGGCTCAGGTCGCGCAGGTACGCCAGGCTCAGCACCTCGCGCTGGCGGCCCTCGAGCTGCTGCAGGCAACGGTGCAGCGCCGAGGCCTGCTCGCCGGCCTCGGCATGGGCCAGCGGGCCCGGCGCCTCGGAGGCGATCGTGTCGGTCATCGCCTCGTCGAACTCCTGCGTCACCGGCACCCGCTCGGCGCTCTGGCGGCGCAGCAGGTCCAGCGCCCGGCTGCGCACGATCAGGCCCAGCCAGGCCATCGGCGGGCTGAGCGAGGCGCGGTAGTCGCCGGCCACGCGCCAGACGGTGAGGAAGGCCTCCTGCAGCACGTCCTCGGCCCAGTCGCGCCGCCGCACCACGCGCAGCGCCAGGCCGAACAGCCGGGAGGCGGTGCGGTCGTAGAGCAGGCGCAGCGCCGCGTCGTCGCGGCGGCCGATCCGGTCGAGCAGGGTCATGAGTTCGGCATCGGGGCTGGGGGTGGGCATCGGCCGATTGTGGGGCAGGTGCGGGGCATGGCCGGAATACGGGCCGGCGCGGCGGATGGATTCGGCACGACGCTGAATCCATCCGCCCGCCGGCTGCGTAGGCAGGAGACGGGGACGGCTGCGGCCGCCTCGTGCCTTTCGTTTTTTCTTCGTTCGACCCATTCCGGAAAGGAATCGACCATGCACACCCTCCTTCGCCCCCTCGCGGCCACCCTGGCCGTCGCCGGCCTGGCCGCCTGCGCCAGCACCACCGCCCCCTTCGACCAGGCCGGGCTGCCCGATCCGGTCAAGGTGCCCGCCGGCCACCGCGTGGCCATGGAAACCGTGGGCACCGGCGACATCACCTACGAATGCCGGGTCAAGGCCGGCGCGCCGGGGCAGTACGAGTGGTTCTTCGTCGGGCCCGACGCCGGCCTGTGGGACCGCGGCGGCAAGCAGGTGGGCCGCTACTACGGCCCGCCGGCCACCTGGGAGAACAGCGACGGCTCGAAGGTCACGGCCACGCAGGTGGCGGTGGCGCCCGCCGGCAGCGGCAACATCCCCTACCAGCTCGTCAAGGCCAACCCGGCGATGGGCGCCGGCGCGATGCAGGGCGTGAGCTACATCCAGCGCGTGGCCACGCGCGGCGGGGTGGCGCCGGCCATGGCCTGCGGCGGCGCGAACACGGGGCAGCAGCAGGTGGTGAAGTACCAGGCCGACTACATCTTCTACAAGGCCGCGATGTAGGCGCCCGCCGCGCTCAGCCCAGCCGCGCGCGGTGCCGCGCCACCTGCGCGCGCACCTGCGCCGGCGCGGTGCCGCCCAGCACGTTGCGGGCGTTGAGCGAGCCGCGCAGGCTCAGCACGTCGTAGACGTCCTTCTCGATCGTCGGGTTGAACTCCTGCAGCACCTTCAGCGGGAGCTCCGACAGGTCGACGCTGTGCGAGATCGCCGCCTTCACCGCGTGCGCCACCGTCTCGTGCGCGTCGCGGAAGGGCAGGCCCTTCTTGACCAGGTAGTCCGCCAGGTCGGTGGCGGTGGCGTAGCCGCGCAGCGCGGCCTGCTCCATCGCCTGCGGCTTGACCGTGATGCCGCCGACCATCTCGACGAAGATGCGCAGCGTGTCCTTGAGCGTGTCCACGGTGTCGAACAGCGGCTCCTTGTCTTCCTGGTTGTCCTTGTTGTAGGCCAGCGGCTGGCCCTTCATGAGCGTGATCAGGCCCATCAGGTGGCCCACCACGCGGCCGGTCTTGCCGCGCGCCAGCTCGGGCACGTCGGGGTTCTTCTTCTGCGGCATGATCGAGCTGCCGGTGCAGAAGCGGTCGGCGATGTCGATGAAGCCGAAGCTCTGGCTCATCCACAGCACCAGCTCCTCGCTCAGCCGGCTGATGTGCACCATCGCCAGCGCCGCGGCGGCGCTGAACTCGATGGCGAAGTCGCGGTCGCTCACCGCGTCCAGGCTGTTCTGGCACACGCCTTCCATGCCCAGCGTCTTCGCCACGCGCTCGCGGTCCAGCGGGTAGCTGGTGCCGGCCAGCGCCGCGGCGCCCAGCGGCAGGCGGTTGACGCGCCGGCGGATGTCGCCCAGGCGCTCGGCGTCGCGCGCGAACATCTCCACGTAGGCCAGCATGTGGTGGCCGAAGCTCACCGGCTGCGCCACCTGCAGGTGGGTGAAGCCCGGCAGGATCGTCTCGGCGTTCTTCTCGGCGATGTCCACCAGCGCCTTCTGCAGGTCCACCAGCAGGCCGCCGATCAGGTCGATCTCGCCGCGCAGCCACAGGCGCACGTCGGTGGCGACCTGGTCGTTGCGGCTGCGGCCGGTGTGCAGGCGCTTGCCGGCGTCGCCCACCAGCTGGGTCAGGCGCGCCTCGATGTTCAGGTGCACGTCTTCCAGGTCGAGCTTCCATTCGAAGGCGCCGGCGGCGATCTCGTCGCGGATCTTGGCCATGCCGCGCACGATCTGCTCGCGGTCCTGCGCGCTGATGATGCCCTGCGCCGCCAGCATCTCGGCGTGCGCCAGCGAACCCTCGATGTCGGCCTGCCACAGGCGCTTGTCGAAATCGACGCTGGCCGTGTAGCGCTTGACCAGGTCGCTCATCGGTTCGGAGAAGAGCGCCGACCAGGCTTCGGATTTCTTGTCGAGTTGGTTCTGTGTCATGGGAGGATGCCGCGAGGCAATAATGGGTTCGTCACCCGGTGTTCAGCGATGCGCAACCCTTTGATTTTATCGGGCGCCCCTTCCGCGCCGACCGCCCGGGCCCGTGCGCCGCGGGCCGGGGCGGCGCTGTTCGACGTCTGCCGCATCGGCGTGGTGCTGCGCACGGTGCTGCTGGTGCAGGCCGTGGTGGCGGTGGCAGTGCTGTTCGTGGCGCCGTCCGCGCCCGATTGGCTGGTGCTGAGCGCCACGGTGACCGGCGGCGCGCTGCCCGCGACGCTGCTGTGGCTGGTGGCCGCCTGCGCGCTCAAGAAGGTGCTGGCGCGGCTGCCGGCGCCGGCCCAGTACGCCGCCGGGGCGGCGCTGGGCGCGCTGGCCGCGCTCTACGGCTGCGCGCTGCTGCACTGGACCGGCGCGCTCGCCGAGCCGCCCTGGCTGGCCAGCGCGCTCGCCGGGCTGATGCTGTCGGCCCTGGTCATGGTGGTGCTGGTGCTGCGCGCCAGCGGGCAGATGCCGGCCGCGGCCACGGCGCGGCTGGAGGAGTTGCAGGCGCGCATCCGCCCGCACTTCCTCTTCAACACCCTCAACAGCGCGATCGCCCTGGTGCGCGAGGAGCCAGCCAAGGCCGAGGCGATGCTGGAGGACCTGGGCGAGCTGTTCCGCCAGGCGCTGGCCGACCCCGGCGAATCGGTGACGCTGGCCGACGAGATCGCGCTGGCCGAGCGCTACCTGGCGATCGAACAGGTGCGCTTCGGCAGGCGCCTGCGCATCCGCTGGAGCCTGGACGCCGCGGCCAGCGGCGCGCGGCTGCCGCCGCTGCTGCTGCAGCCGCTGGTGGAGAACGCGGTCAAGCATGGCGTGGAGCCCAGCTCGGAAGGCGGGCGGCTGCGCATCCGCACCGAGCGGCGCGGCAGCAAGGTGGTGATCGAGGTGGTCAACAGCCTGCCGCCGCTGCGCTGGGCCGACGAGCCGCTGCCGCGCGGCCACGGCATCGCCCTGGCCAACGTGCGCGACCGGCTGCGCCTGCTGCACGACATGCAGGCGAGTTTCAGCGCCGGCGTCGATCAGGGACACTACCGCGTCCGCATCGACATCCCCGCCGACTCATGAACGCCTCCGCCGCCCTGCGCACCCTGATCGTCGACGACGAGGCCCTGGCCCGCTCGCGCCTGCGCACCCTGCTGGCCGAATGCCAGGCGCCGGCGGCGGTGGTGGCGGCCGAGGCCGCGCAGGGCGCCGAGGCGCTGCAGCAGCTCGCGCAGGCCCCCTTCGACCTGGTGCTGCTGGACGTGCACATGCCCGGCATCGACGGGGTGGAACTCGCGCGCACGCTGCACGGACGCCCCGACGCGCCGGCCGTGGTCTTCGTCACCGCCCATGCGGCGCACGCCGTGACCGCCTTCGAACTCGACGCCGTGGACTACCTCACCAAGCCGGTGCGCGCGCAGCGGCTGCAGCAGGCGCTGCACAAGGCCGAGCGCTATCTGAAGGAGCGCCGCGCGCCGGCGCCGGATGCGTCGTCGCAGGAGGTGCTCGTGATCCAGGACCGCGGCCGCACCGAGCGCGTGCCGCTGGCCGACGTGTTGTACCTGAAGTCCGAGTTCAAGTACCTCACGGTGCGCACCGCGGCCAGGAGCCACATCCTCGACGGTGCGCTGGCCGACTTCGAGGAGCGCTACCCGCAGCGCTTCGTGCGCGTGCACCGCAACGCGCTGGTGGCGCGCGCGGCGATCCGCGCCCTGGAGCGCTGCGATGACGGCGAGGACGGCGAGGGCTGGGCCCTGCGCCTGAACGGCATTCCCGAGCCGGTGGCCGTCTCGCGCCGCCAGCTCGCCGCCGTGCGCGAGGCGATCCGCGCCTCATGAACGGGCGCCTGCCTCAGCCTGTATTGCGCAGACCCGCCGCCACCCCGTTGATCGAGATGTGGATGCCGCGCTGCAGCCGGTCGCTGCCCTCGCCGGCGCGGTGGCGCCGCATCAGCTCCACCTGCAGGTGGTGCAGCGGATCGATGTAGGGGAAGCGGTAGCGCACCGAGCGCTGCATCTCGGGGTTGTCCTGCAGCCGCTGCTTCGCGCCGGTGATCAGCGTCAGTGCGTCGGCGGTGCGGTGCCATTCGGCCTCGATCATCGAGAACACCTTCTGGCGCAGCTTGCGCTCGGCCACCAGTTCGGCGTAGCGCGTGGCCAGTGCCAGGTCGCTCTTGGCCAGCACCATGTCCATGTTCGACAGCAGGGTGCGGAAGAACGGCCACTGCGCGTACATGCGCTGCAGCAGCGCCTGGCGTTCCTTGCGCTGGGCCGCGCCGGCGGCGCCGTCGAGGAACTGCGCCACCGCGCTGCCGAAGCCGTACCAGCCGTTGAGCGTCAGGCGGCACTGGCCCCAGCTGAAGCTCCAGGGTACCGCGCGCAGGTCTTCCAGGCTGCGGCTGGGGTTGCGCGAGGCCGGGCGCGAGCCGATGTTGAGCTCGGCGATCTCGCGGATCGGCGTGGCGCTGAAGAAGTAGTCGGCGAAGCCCGGCGTCTCGTAGACCAGGTGGCGGTAGGCCGCCATGCTGGCGGACGACAGCGCCTCGGCCGTGGCCACGAAGGCGGCCGGCGCGGCCTTGGCCGGCGGCAGCAGCGTGGCTTCCAGCGTGGCGGCCACCAGCGTCTCCAGGTTGCGCCGGCCGATCTCGCGGTTGGCGTACTTGGAGTTGATCACCTCGCCCTGCTCGGTCAGGCGCAGCTGGCCGCGCACCGTGCCGGGCGGCTGCGCCAGGACGGCCTGGTAGCTCGGCCCGCCGCCGCGCCCCACCGTGCCGCCGCGGCCGTGGAACATCCTCAGCCTGATCGGCGGGGCCTGGTCCTTGTTGAGCGCGTCGAACAGCCGCGCCAGCGCCAGGCCGGCGCGGTACAGCTCCCAGTTGCTGGTGAAGATGCCGCCGTCCTTGTTGCTGTCGCTGTAGCCCAGCATCACGTCCTGTTCGGCGCCCGAGCGCTGCACCAGCGCCTGGATGCCCGGCAGTTCGTAGAAGGCGCGCACGATCGGCGCGGCGTTGCGCAGGTCGGCGATGGTCTCGAACAGCGGCACCACGATCAGATCGGCCGTCGCGTCCTCGTCCAGCGTGCCGCGCAGCAGGCCCACTTCCTTTTGCAGCAGCAGCGCTTCCAGCAGATCGCTCACCGTCTCGGTGTGGCTGATGATGTAGTGGCGGATCGCCGCGGCGCCGTAGCGCGCGCGGGCGCTGCGCGCGGCCTCGAAGATCGCCAGCTCGCTCGCGGTGAGGGGCGCGTAGTGGCCGTCGCGGATGCGCAAGGGGCGCGCGTCGTTGAGCAGCCCGAGCAGCAGCGTCTGCTTGGCGTCCTCGGCCAGCGCGGCGTAGTCCGGCTCGATGCGCGCGATGCGCAGCAGGTCGGCCACCACCGCCTCGTGCTTGTCCGAGCTCTGGCGCAGGTCCACCGTGGCGAGGTGGAAGCCGAACACCTCCACCGCGCGGATCAGCGGGGCCAGCCGGTGCGCGATCAGCGTGGCGCCGTGCTTCTCGCGCAGCGAGTCCTCGATGGCGCGCAGGTCGGCGAGGAACTCCTCGGCGCTGGCGTAGGGATTCTGCGGCGCCACCGCATGGCGTGCCGCCTCGCCGCCGGTGAGCGTGCGCAGCGTGGCCGCCAGGCGCGAGTAGACGCCGGTGAGCGCGCGCCGGTAGGGCTCGTCGCGGCGGTGCTCGCTGGTGTCGGGCGAGCGCTCGGCCAGCGCCTGCATCTCCACCGACACGTCCACCAGCGTGGCCGACAGCGACAGCTCGCCGCCCAGGTAGTGCACCTCGGTGAGGTAGTGGCGCAGCGCCAGCTCGGCCTGCCGGCGCAGGGCGTATTCGAGCGTCTCGGCCGTCACGTTGGGGTTGCCGTCGCGGTCGCCGCCGATCCACTGGCCCATGCGCAGGAAGGGCGCGAGGCCTTCCTGGCCCAGCGCGCGCTCGAGGTCGGCGTACACGCGCGGGATCTCGCGCAGGAAGGTCGCCTCGTAGTAGGACAGGGCGTTCTCGATCTCGTCGGCCACCTGCAGCTTGGAAAAGCGCAGCAGCCGCGTCTGCCACAGCTGCGTGACGCGGATGCGCAGCTGCGTCTCGTTGTCGGCCAGCTCGCGCGGCGTCAGCGCGTCCTTCTGGCCGGCGAAGATGCGCTGGCGCTGGCCGATCTCGTCGCGCGCGGTCAGCAGTTGCGCGATGCCGCGCTCGGCGTCCAGGATGCTCTTGCGCTGCACCTCGGTCGGGTGCGCGGTGAGCACCGGCGACAGATAGCTGTGCGCCAGCGTCTGCGCGACCGCCTCGGGCGCGATGCCGGCCTTGCGCAGGCGCGCCAGCGCCACGTCCAGGCTGCCCTCGATGGCTTCGCCGGTGCGCTCGAGCTCGGTGCGCCGCCGGATCTGGTGGCGGTCTTCCGCCAGGTTGGCCAGGTGGCTGAAATAGGTGAAGGCACGGATCACGCGCACCGTCTCGGCCGCGCTCAGGCCCTTGAGCAGGCTCTTGAGCGCGCGGTCGGCCGAATGGTCGGCGTCACGCCGGTAGGCCACGGACAGCGTGCGGATCTTCTCGACCAGCTCGTAAGTGTCCTTGCCCTCCTGCTCCCGGATCACGTCGCCGAGGATGCGGCCGAGCAGCCGGATGTCGTCGATCAGCGGCTGATCGTCGCTCCTGCCGCGGGACGTGGTGGTCGGGGTCCGGGGGGTCTTCTTCACGTGCCGTTCTCCTCGTGGGCTGTTCGCCGTTGCTGCGTTGCAGCATGCTAGCATCCCCGTTCCCCCCGAATTCATACGCTGACAGCGCGGAGACACGCCCTTGAGCACCCTCGTGATCGCCACGCGCGAGAGCCGCCTCGCCCTGTGGCAGGCCGAACACGTCCAGCAGCTGCTGCGCGCGCGCGGCCATGACGTGCGCCTGCTGGGCATGACCACCCGCGGCGACCAGATCCTGGACCGCACCCTCAGCAAGGTCGGCGGCAAGGGCCTGTTCGTGAAGGAACTCGAACTCGCCCTCGAGGATGGCCGCGCCGACCTGGCGGTGCATTCGCTCAAGGACGTGCCGATGGACCTGCCCGAGGGCTTCGCGCTGGCCTGCGTGCCGCAGCGCGAGGATCCGCGCGACGCCTTCGTCTCGCCGCAGTACGCGTCGCTGGACGATCTGCCCGAAGGCGCCGTCGTAGGCACCTCCAGCCTGCGGCGCACCGTGCTGCTGCGCGCCCTGCGGCCCGACCTGCGCATCGAGCCGCTGCGCGGCAACCTGGACACCCGGCTGCGCAAACTCGACGAGGGCCACTATGCCGCGATCGTGCTGGCCGCCGCGGGGCTGAAGCGCCTCGGCCTGGACAGCCGCATCCGCACCGTCTTCGAGCCCGACGCCATGCTGCCGGCCGCGGGGCAGGGCGCGCTCGGCATCGAGGTGCGCGCCGGGCGCGCCGACCTGTTCGACGCGCTGGCGCCGCTGGGCCACGCGCCGACGCGGCTGGCCTGCGAGGCCGAGCGCGCCGTGAGCCGCGCCATGGGCGGAAGCTGTTCCATGCCGCTGGCCGCGCATGCGCGCTGGCAGGCCGACGGCCGCCTGCGCATCGAGGCCGCCTGGGGCGACGCCGAGCAGCCCGGGCCGCTGGTGCGCGCGCAGGCCGAGGAGGCGGTCGGCGACATCGCGCATGCCCAGGCGCTGGGCCGGCAGGTGGCGCAGCGCCTGCAGGCGGGCGGCGCCCACTGACGCGCATGGCCCAGGCGCCCACCGTGATCGTGACGCGGCCCGCGCGCGAGGCGGCGCGCTGGGTCGAGGCCCTGCGTGCCGCCGGGCTGGACGCCGCCGCCCTGCCCCTGATCGCGATCGAGCCCGCGACGGACCGCGCGCCGCTGGCCGACGCCTGGGCGCGGCTTGCGGACTACGCGGCGCTGATGTTCGTCAGCGCTGCTGCCGTCGAGCATTTCTTCGCGGCCGCCCCCGCAGCGCCCGATGCGGCCGCGTTCGCGCAGCGCCGCTGGTGGTCCACCGGCCCCGGCACCGCCCGCGCGCTGCGGCAGGCCGGCGTGCCGGCGGCGGCGATCGACACGCCGTCGGAGGCGGCGGCGCAGTTCGATTCCGAGGCGCTGTGGCAGGACGTGCAGGCGCAGGTGCGGCCCGGCCTGCGGGTGCTGATCGTGCGCGGCGGCGACGCGCAGGGCCGGCCGGCTGGCCGGGAATGGCTGAAGGACCGGATCGAGTCGGCGGGCGGCCAGTGCGAGGTGGTCGCCAGCTACCGCCGGCTCAGGCCCGTGCTCGACGCCGCCGCGCGTGCGCTGGCTCGCCGGGGCGCTGCGGGCGAGGCGGTGTGGCTGTTCAGCAGTTCGGAAGCGGTGGCGAACCTGTGCGCGGCGCTGCCGGATGTGGGCTGGCAGGCCGCGCGCGCCGTCGCCACCCACGCGCGCGTCGCGCAGGCCGCGCAGGCCGCCCGTTTCGGGGCGGTGCGCGTCGCGCCGCCGGTCATGGACACGCTGGTCGCGTCGATAGAATCCTTTCGATGACTGCCTCGCTGCCAGACGATCGCCCGCCGGAGGCAGCGGCCCGCGCGCCGCTGCCGGTGACGCTGCAGGCGCCGCCGTCCGCCGGCATGCTGCTGCTCACGCGCGTCCTCTTCGGCGCCGTGGCCGCGATCGCGGTGGTGGCGCTGCTGGCGGTCCTGGTGCTGTGGCAGAAGGTCAGCGGCATGCAGGAAGCGCTCGCGCGCCAGAGCGCCGATGCGCTGGCGCAGTCCACCGAGGCCCGCACCCTGGCGCGCCAGGCCCAGGAGACGGTGCGGGACACCGCCGCCCGCCTGGCCCTGAACGAAACCCGCGTGGCCGAGGTCGCGCTCCAGCGCGCGCAGCTCGAAGAGCTGATGCAGAGCCTGTCGCGCTCGCGCGACGAGAACCTGGTGGTCGACATCGAATCGACGGTGCGCCTGGCGCTGCAGCAGGCGCAGGTGACCGGCAGCGTCGAGCCGCTGCTGGCGGCGCTGAAGTCCGCCGACCTGCGCATCGCACGCGCCGCGCAGCCGCGCCTGGGGCCGCTGCAGCGCGCGATCCAGCGCGACGCCGACCGCATCCGCGCCAGCGCCAATGCCGACGACGGCGAAGCCCTGCGCAGGATCGACGAGCTGATGCGCGGCGTGGACGAGCTGCCGCCGCTCAATGCCCTGCCGGGCCGCGGCATCACCGATCACCGGATGACCCGCACGCTGCCGCCCGACGCCCCCTGGTGGCGGCGCCTGCTCGCCGCGGTGGGCAACGAGGCCCGCGCGCTGGTGCGCGTCGGGCGTATCGAGCGGCCCGAGGCGGTGCTGCTGGCGCCCGAGCAGACCTTCTTCCTGCGCGAGAACCTCAAGCTCAAGCTGCTCAACGCGCGCTTGGCGCTGATCTCCCGCCAGGTCGACACCGTGCGTTCCGAGCTGGCCACGGTGACGGCGGCACTCAACCGCTACTTCGACCCGGCCTCGCGCCGCACGCAGCACGCCGCCACGCTGCTGCAGCAGCTGCAGGCCATGGTCAGGACCGCCGAGCCGGTGCGCATCGACGAGACGCTGGCCGCGCTCGCCACCGCCGCGGCAGGACGCTGACTGCCCATGCGCGCGGCCCTCTGGCTCCTGGCCCTGTTCGGCATCGCGGCTGCGGTCGCGCTGTTCGCCGGCAACAACCAGGGCACGATCACCGTCTTCTGGCCGCCGTGGCGGGTGGACCTGTCGCTCAACCTCGTGCTGCTGCTCCTGCTGCTGGCCTTCGTCCTGCTGCACATGGCGCTGCGCGGGCTCTCGGCGCTGTTCTCGCTGCCGCACCAGGCCCGGCAGTGGCGCCTGCAGCAGAAGGAGCGGGCGCTGCATGCCGCGCTGCTCGATGCGATGGTGCAGCTGCTGGCCGGGCGCTTCTCCCGCGCGCGCAAGGCGGCGCAGGCGGCGCTGGTGCAGGAAAAGACCCTGGCGGCACTCGATGCCCGCCTGCCGCAGGCGCAGCAGGTGCGCGTGCTGGCGCATCTTCTGGCCGCCGAGGGGGCGCAGGTGCTGCAGGACCGTCCGGCGCGCGACGCGCACCTGCAGCAGGCGCTCAACGAGAGCGCCGAGCGCGGCGCGGCCATCAGCCTGGAGACGCGCGAAGGGGTGCAGCTGCGCGCCGCGCGCTGGGCACTGGAAGACCGCGATGCCCCCGCGGTGCTCGCCCGCCTGGAGGAACTGCCCCAGGGCGCGCAGCGCCGCACCCTGGCCCTGCGCCTGCGCCTGAAGGCCGCGCGGCTGGACGGGCGCACGCTCGAAGCGCTGGAGACGGCGCGGCTGCTGGCCAAGCACCGCGCCTTCTCCGACGCCGCCGCGCGCAGCATCGTGCGCGGGCTGGCGATCGACCTGCTCGCCGGCGCGCATGATCCCGCCCAGCTGCTGCGGGCCTGGGGCGAGCTGTACAGGCCGGAACGCGAGATGCCGGAAGTGGCCGTGCATGCCGCGCAGCGCATGGTGGCCCTGGGCGGCGACCTGGCCCTGGCGCGCGAGTGGCTGCTGCCCGCCTGGGAGCGGATGACGGCCGATCCGGACAGCTTGGGCGACGTGCTGCGCGCCCGCCTGACCCAGGCGCTGGAGGCGGGCCTGGACTCGGTCGATCCGCAATGGCTGGCGCGCATCGAGTCCGCGCAGCGCAACAACCCGCGCGACCCCAACCTGCAGTACCTCGCCGGCATGGCCTGCATGAAGCGCCAGTTGTGGGGCAAGGCGCAGCAGCTGCTGACCCAGGCTGGCCAGGGGGTGAAGGACGCCGCCCTGCAGCGCCGTACCTGGATCGCCCTGGCCGAACTGGCCGAGGGCCGCCAGGACGCCGAGCAGGCCGGCGCCGCCTGGAAGCGGGCCGCCCAGGGCTGAGAGTCCCCGCCCGCGCGCCGGTCCCTCTGCCGGGCCGGTGATTTCGCACGTTATTCCAAAAGTTCTAATCCAAGAAACATTTGGGGCATGCCCGCGCATGCGCTACAGTAGCAACTGTGTCCAAAAGTATTAATTAATGGATGCAGTGAGGTCTGGATTGAAACTAACTACTCTATGTGCTGCCTGGGCGGCGCCACTGGCGGCCCTGTTGTTACAGGGTTGCACCGCGATCGGGCCGGGTTTCGATTTCGCGGCGCGGGGCGTGCCCGATGCCTCTCCGGCGGAACTGGCGGCCAGCGGCGACCAGCCGGCACCGGGCGTCGTCACGCCCATCACCCCGGACCTGATCGACCGCTTGCGCGCGAACCAGCCCAGGCCCGTCTCGTCCGAGGTGCAGGCGCTGCTCGGGAAGACGGAGGACTACCGCCTCGGGCCCGGCGACGTCGTCGGCATCATCGTCTACGACCATCCGGAGCTCGTCTTCAGCGCGATCCCGGCCACCACCGTGGCCGATCCGGCGAGCGTGTCGCCGGCGCCGGGCTTCATCATCTCGAACACCGGGCAACTGAGCTTTCCCTACGCCGGCACGCTGCGCGCGGCCGGCATGACGGTGCAGGGGCTCGAGGACGAACTGACCCGCCGGCTGTCGCGCGTCTACAAGAACCCGCAGCTGAACGTGCGGGTCCAGGCCTTCCGCAGCAAGCGCGCCTACGTCGAAGGCGAGGTGAGGACGCCCGGCCTGCAGGTGTTCACCGACATTCCCATGACGCTGCCCGAGGCGATCAACCGCGCCGGCGGCGTCCTGCCCACCGGCGACCGTTCCTTCGTCACGCTCACCCGCGCCGGCAGGACCACGCAGATCGACCTGGTCGGCATGGCCGAGGCGGGCGTGGACCCCACGCGCATCCCGCTGCGCGACGGCGACATGGTCATGGTGCGCAGCCGCGACGAGCGCAAGGTCGCGGTGATGGGCGAGGTGCAACTGCCTTCGGCCGTGTTCATGCACAACGGCCGCCTGAGCCTGAACGACGCGCTCAGCGAAGTCGGCGGCGTGAACCTGGGCACTGCCAATCCGCGGCAGATCTATGTCATCCGCAATTCGCCGCAGGGCGGCCAGGCGATCTTCCATCTCGACGCGCGCACGCCCACCGCGCTGGCGCTGGCCGAGGCGTTTCCGCTGAAGCCCAAGGACGTGGTCTACGTCGACCCGGTGGCGCTGGTCATGTGGAGCCGCATCGTCAACCTGATCCTGCCGTCGACGACGACCGCCAATTCCATCCGCGATCTCGATCGCGCGCGCCGCTGATGACGGGAAAGACGAAGTGTCCATGAATACCTCTACTTCACCCGCGACTTCATCGATCCTGCCCCAGGGCGCGGGCGGCGGCACCTTCTCCGAGGGCGAGGGGCTCGACCTCGGGCACTACCTGGACATCCTGGCGGCGAACAAGTGGCTCATCGCTGCCGTCACGGCGGTCGTGCTGGCCATCGGCGTGGCGATCGCGGTGCTCACGCGGCCGGTCTTCGAAAGCAATGTCCTGATCCAGGTGGAAGACCAGGAAGGGGCGAGCAAGAGCATCCTGGCCGAGGCCGGCAGCCTGTTCGACGTCAAGACCGCGGCCAGCGCCGAGATGGAGATCATCCGCTCGCGCATGATCATCGGCCAGGCGGTCGAGGCTACCAAGCTGTACATCGACGCGCATCCGCGCTATCTGCCGCTGGTCGGCGGCTGGCTGGCGCGCCGCGCCGATGGGCTGTCCAATCCCGGCTTTCTCGGCATGGGCGGCTACGTGTCCGGCACCGAGCGCATCTCGGTGGCGCGCCTGGACGTGCCGCCTGCACTCGAGAACAGCCAGTTCAGGGTGGAGGCGCAGGGCGAGGGCCAGTACCTGGTGTCGAACAAGCGCTGGAGCGAGCCGCTGCGCGGCACCGTCGGCACGCCGTTGCAGGCCGAGACGCCCGACGGCCCCGTCACGCTGCTGATCCAGACGCTGGTAGGCCATCCCGGCGCGCAGTTCATCGTCAACCGCTATTCGAAGCTCAGCACCATCGGCAACCTGCAGCAGGTGCTGAACCTGACGGAAAAAGGCAAGCAGTCGGGCGTGATCAGCGTGAGCCTGGAGGACACGAACCCCTATCGGCTCACCAGCATCCTCAACGCCGTCGGCACCCAGTACGTGCAGCAGAACATCGAGCGCAAGGCGGCCGAGGCGCAGAAGACGCTGGCCTTCCTCGACGTGCAACTGCCGCTGTACAAGCGCCAGCTGGAGGAATCCGAGGAGATCTACAACCGCTACCGCAACCAGAAGGGCACGGTGGCCTTCGACGAGGAAGCCAAGCTGATCCTGGCGCAGGCGGTCGATCGGCAGACCAAACTGCTGGAAGCCCAGCAGCGGCGGCGCGAGATGGAATCCCGCTTCACGCCCGAGCATCCCACCATGCAGACGCTGGGCGCGCAGATCGGCGCGCTGGAGCGCGAGATCGGCGACATCCAGACGCGCATCAAGGGCTTGCCGGCGGTGCAGCAGGACGCGATACGCATGGAGCGCGACCTCACGGTGAACACCACGCTGTACCAGTCGCTGCTCAACAACGCGCTGCAGCTTCGCCTGGTCAAGGAGGGCAAGGTCGGCAACGTCCGGCTGCTGGACGAGGCCGTGGTGCCGGAGCGCCCGATCAAGCCCCAGCGTCGCACGATCGTCGCCATGGCGCTGCTGCTGGGCCTGTTCCTGGGCGTGCTGGCGGCTTTCGTGCGCAGCTTCTTCGTCGAACAGCGCATCCGCGACCCGCACGAGGTCGAGGCCGACATCTCGCTGCCGGTGTTCTCCAGCATTCCCGTCAGCGCCGCCCAGGAGGCGATCGGCGCGCGCCGCTTCACCGGCGCCACCGGCGTGCGGCTGCTGGCCATCGAGCGGCCGGACGATGCGGCCATCGAAAGCCTGCGCAGCCTGCGCACCGCGATGCAGTTCGCCATGCTGGAGGCGCCGGACAACCGCGTCATGATCACCGGCCCGACCCCGGGTGTGGGCAAGAGCTTCGTCACCGCCAACTTCGCGGCGCTGATGGCCTCCGCCGGCAAGCGCACGCTGCTGGTGGACGCCGACATGCGGCGCGGCCACCTGCACCAGTACCTGGGCCTGCAGCGCCACGGCGGCCTGTCCGAGTTGATCGCGGGCAGCCTGACGGTGCAGCAGACGGTACATCGGCAGGTGGTGGGCAACCTCGACTTCCTGGCGACCGGCCAGCTGCCGCCGAACCCCGCGGAACTGCTGGTGTCCGAATCGTTCCGCACCGCGATCGAGAAACTCTCGGCCGACTACGACCTGGTCGTGATCGATGCGCCGCCGGTGCTGGTCGCCTCCGACGCCGCCACGCTCGCGAACCATGCCGGCACGGTGCTGCTGGTGGCGCGCGCCGGCGTGTCCACCATGGGCGAGCTGCGCGAGAGCACGCGCCGCCTGGCGCTCAGCGGCAAGGCGGCCACCGGCGTGCTGCTCAACGCGATGGACACCTCCAAGCGGGGCTACCAGGCGTACAAGTACGGGCGCTACCGCTACACCCACTACAACTACGAGAGCATCCTGCCGGAGCAGCAGTAGACCGGCGGGGTGCGCGGCGGCGGGGCGCCGGCCCCGTGCCCGAACCCCGCTCAGCCCGGACGGCGCTCGTCGAGCGAAGGCAGCGCGGCGTCAGCCGCCTCGCGCGGGCCGACGCAGTGCGCCAGCATCTGCGCGAAGCGCGCCAGCACGGCGTCGCGGGCCAACTGTTCCTCGGCATGGCGGCGCGCCTCGCGCCCCAGCTGCGCACGGCGCGGCGCATCGGCGGCGAGTTCGCGCAGGCTGGCTGCCAGCGCGTCCGCATCCTCGGGCGGGATCACCACGCCGCAGCGCGCCACCACCTCGCCCAGCTCGGTGGCCGGGTGCGTGGTCGCGATCACCGGACGGCCGCTGCTGAGCATGCCGGTGAGCTTGGAGGGCATGACCAGGTCGGCCGCGTCCGCGCGCTGCGGCAGCAGGTGGATGTCGGCCAGCCCCAGCAGTTCGCCCAGGCGCTCCAGCGGCTGCAGGTCGAGGAAGCGCACGTTCGGCAGCCCGGCGCAGCGCTGCGCGAGGTCCGCGCGGCCCTGGCCGTTGCCGCACAGCACGAACTGGATCGCGGGCGTGTCGGCCAGCCGCCGGGCCGCGTCGGCCAGCACCTCCAGGCCCTGCTTGCCCCCCATGTTGCCGGAGTACAGCGCCACCACCGCGTCCGGCGCAATGCCCAGCTCGCGGCGGTAGGCGCTCTCGCGCGCCAGCGGCTGGATCGCCGAGACGTCGACCCAGTTGGGAAAGCTCACCAGCCGGTCCTCCGCCACGCCTTTGTGGCGGGCGCGCGCCAGCATGCGCTGCGAGATGGTGGAGACCCGGTCGAAGCGCCGCATCAGCCAGCGCTCGCCGGCCGTCACCATGCCGCGCAGCCGCGCGCCCTTGAGCAGGCCCAGCTCGAAGGCCGCGTCCACCTCGTAGTCCTGGATGTGCAGCCACGCGCGCGCGCCGCGGCAGCGCGCGAACAGCAGCGCCGCCGGCGTGCACAGCAGCGGTGGCTCGGTCACCCAGACCACGTCGGGCTTCCAGCGCCACTGCGCCAGCAGGCTGGGAATGCTGGAGGCCGCGAAGCTGGCCAGGTGCAGCAGTCGCTTCAGCCCGGAGGCCGTCTTCGGTACCCACAGCGGGGCGCGGTACACGGTCACGCCCTGCCAGTCGGACCTGGTGTAGCGGCCCGCGCGGTAGCCGGGCCAGACGGCCCAGTCGGGGTAGTAGGGCGGCGCGGTGACCACGCGCACGTCGTGGCCGGCGGCGGCGAGCCAGGCGGCCATCTCGCCGCTGTATTTGCCGATGCCGGTGAGTTCGGGCGCGAAGTTGATGCCGTACAGAAGGATTTTCATGGGTTTGCGTCGCCGGTGCGCAGCACGCGCTGCTTGCGCCACTCGGCCGGGTTGCCGACGTAGACGCCGAAGGGCTGCGCGTCGCGAAAGAGCACCGCTCGCGCGCCGACGACCGCGCCGGGGCCGACCGTCACGCCGGGGCCGACGAAGGCCTCGGCGGCGATCCAGGCGCGCGCGCCGATGGCGATCGGCCGCGCGATCAGCTGGAACGCGGGGTCGCCGATGTCGTGGCTGCCGGCGCACAGGTGCGCGCGCTGCGAGACGATGGCCCGCTCGCCGATGGCGATCGGTGCCATGCAGTAGCACTGCACGCCCGGGCCCAGGCAGGCGTGCGCGTCCATGCGCAGGTGCGGCGGATACCAGATCCGGGCGCTGCCGTACACGCGCACGCTGGGATGCACCTGCGCACCGAAGCAGCGCAGCAGGAAGCTGCGCCAGCGGTGCAGCGGCGGCGGCGTCCAGGCGGCCAGGCACAGCCAGGTGATGTTCCAGGCGGCGCGAAAGAGCCGGTGGCCGAGCGAGAAGCTGGGGCCGCCTTCCAGCGGCTTCGCGTGGTGGGCGTCAAGAATGGACATCGCCGGGCGCCAGTGCGGGGGTGGGGGACATGCGGCCGGTCGGCACGTGCTCGGCCAGGATGGTGGCCAGGCGGCGGGCCGCCGCCTCGATGCGGAAATGCCGCTCGAAGCAGACCCGTGCGGCCGTGCCGGCCTGGGCGAGCTGCGCCGGCGTGGCGGCCAGCCAGTGCGCCAGCGCCTGCGTGGTGCCGGCCTGCGTGTCGGGCTGGACCCAGCCTGCGCCCCCGGCCTCGATTTCGCGCCAGATGTTGACCTTGTCGGAGATCGCCACCGGCCGCCCGCATGCCAGGGCCTCGGCCACGGCGATGCCGAAGTTCTCCTGGTGCGAGGGCAGGCAGAAGGCCTCGGCGGCCTGGAACGCGGCCCACTTGAGCTCGCCGGTGAGCATGCCGGTCCAGGTGATGCGCTCGGCGACGCCGCGCTCGGCGGCCAGCGCCTTCAGCGCCGCGGCCCAGTTCTGCGGGTCGGGCCCGGCCATCACCAGGTGCGCGCGGGCATCGTGATGCGCCACGCCGGCGAAGGCCTTGATCAGCAGATCGCAGCCCTTCTTTTCCTGGATGCGGCCGAGGAACAGCACGAGCCGCTTGCCGGCCAGTCCCGGAAAGCGTGCATGGAAGGCTGCGAGCCGCGCGGCGTCCGGTGGCGGCACGTCGGCGGTGCCCAGGCCGGCCACCACTTCGTTGGCGCGGTACAGGCCGAAGGAGCGGCGTGCCAGCAGGCGTTCTTCCTCGCAGGTGAACAGCACCGCGCGCGCGTCGCGCAGCACCCGGTATTCCGCCCAGGGCCAGTACAGCCACTTCTTCAGGTGCTTGAGCGGGTAGGCGGTCTTGAACCAGGGGTCCAGCATGCCGTGCGGGTAGACGAAATAGGGCAGCCGGCCGCCGGCGAAGGCGCGCCAGGCGGCCAGGCCGGGGTACTGCCACAGGCCGTCCACCACGGCGGCGTCGAATCGCTCGCCGTTGGCCCGCAGCCAGGGCAGGAGGGCGGGGCTGTAGCGGTAGCCCTCGCGCGCAAAGCCGAGGCTGTGCACGCGCGCCGGGTAGTCGGCGCCCAGCTCGCTGTCGACGGCGTCCAGCGTCGCCACTTCCACACTGTGGCCCAGGCGCAGCAGCTCGGCGTCGATGCGCCGCGCAGCCTCGGCCGGCCCGCCGCTGCGCGGGTCGATCGTGGGAATCACTCTGAGCAGTTTCACGGTGGCACTCCTCTCAGAAGACGAAACCCGACGGCCGGTGGAAATACGCCGCATCGGGCGGCAGCGCCTTGACGGCCCTGGCCGGCGCACCGGCGTACAGCTGGCAGGGCTCGTCGAAGGCCCGCTGCAGCACCGAGCCGGCGCCGAGTACGCTGCGCTCGGGCAGGCGCGAGCCGGCCAGCAGGATGCAGCCGGTGCCCACGAAGCAGTAGTCGCCGACGGCGACCGGCCTGGCGCGCTGCGCGGCGGTGACGATGTCGATGCTGTGCGACAGGATCTGCGAACGGAAACCGGCGAAGGTCGTGTGATGGCCGAAGCTCACGCTGTCGGTGCAGTCGATCAGGTGGCGGCTGGTGATCGCCGATTCGTCGCCCAGGCGCAGCGAGGGATCGCGCTGCGTGTCCGCGGTGAAATGGGGCGAGCCGGACCGCAGCGGGAAGCCGGTGATCCAGTTGAAGCTGCCGATGATGGCGTTGGTGCCCATTTCCAGACGGTGCAGCCCCTTGATCACCGTGAAGTGCCCGATGCGGGCGCCGGCTTCCAGGCGCACCGCGTCCGCGAGCACCAGCGACAGGCCGATGCGGCTGGTGGGCGCCAGCGAATAGCCGCACAGCCGGGACAGCACGTGTCGGCGCAGCGGCCAGGGCAGCAGCACGGACAGGAGGCCAAGCAGCCGTTTCATGTGCGCCGCTCCGCGAGTTCCCGGTAGAGCTGCTCGTAAGCGTCGATCATGCCCGCCTTGGAGAACTGCGCGGCGTTGCGCAGGCCCTCCTCGCGCATCTCGCGCAGGCGGGGGGCCTGCGCCAGCAGCGCGGCGGCCATCGCCTCGGGATCGTTCGGGTCGACATACATGGCCGCCTTGCCGCCGATCTGGTTCATCGGCGCGATGTCCGAGGTCAGCACCGGGCAGCCGCAGGCCTGCGCCTCGATGATCGGCCAGCCGAAGCCTTCGCTGGTGGAGGGGAACAGCAGCGCCAGCGCCATCGAATAGACGCTGCGCAGCGCCTCGGCGGACAGATCCTGCAGCACGTGAACGCGCCCGGCCAGACCCTGCGCCTCGGCGAAGGCGCGCATGGACGCCGACAGGGGCGGACCGACGAAGACCAGCGTCAGTTGCGGCCACAGCGCGCGCGCGTCCGGCGAGGCGGCCAGCGCGGCGAAGGCCCGCAGCACGGCGAAGCGGTTCTTGCGCGGCAGGTCCAGGCCGACGTGCAGCAGGTAGGGCGCATCCGGGCGCAGACCCAGTGCGCCCAGGGCCGCGGCGGCCGCCTGCGGTTCGGCGGGCCGGAAGTCGGCATTCAGGCCGTTGTAGACGATGGTCGTGCGCTCGGGCGGGGCGATGTCCAGCGCGATCAGATCCTCCCGCGTGCGCTGCGATACGCAGGCGATGCGCTGCGCGCGCCCCAGGCCGCGCCGGATGAGCCGCTGGAATACCCGGCCCGAGGCAGAGACCTGCCAGCCCTCGATCATGCCCGCCGCCGCCTGGATGGCGATCACGTCGTGGCAGGTGACCAGGTTGGGGCGAGTGCGCACGTGGGGCACGTACATCGCGTTCGAGTGGTCGCACACGTGCACCACCTCGGCCCATGCGGCCTGGCGGCGCAGCCGCCAGGGGTAGAGCAGGAACTTGTCGATGTAGCCTAGCCACTTGAAGAGCCCGCCCGAGCGGGCGAGGCGGGCGAACATCAGGGGCGGATGCACGAGGCGCGCCTCGTGGCCGCGCGCCTGCAGCTCGTGCCACAGCACATGGCCGAAGGCGAGCATGCTGCGCTGCTGGTCTTCGATGACATTGCCGACGAGAAGAATTTTCATCAGGGTTGAGCGAGCCGTGGGTCGCGTGGCCGTACGCCGGGGCGCATGCCTGGCCGCACACCCGGCAGCGGGCGGCCCGCGGGCGCCGGGCGCACCGGCGCGCGCGACAGGGCGGGAAAGCGCAGCGCGAGCACGACGAAGGCGATCAGCAGCCCCAGCATGGCGTTGACGGTGAGCTGCCCGATGGCGGACCAGGTCGGCAGCGCGATGAGCAGTGCCAGCCAGGCCACCATCGGGGCAGGGGAGAAGCTGCGCTGCGCCACGCGCCAGGCGGCGACGAGGCCGGCGGCCAGCACGCACAGCTTGAGAAGGGTGAACAGGCCGCCCAGCCATCCGCCTTCCAGCAGGATGCGGGCCGGCTCGCTCTCGGCCAGCGCAAAGATGCGCTCGCCCGCCTGGAAGTAGCCCGCCAGGTTGGAGCCCGTGCCCAGTCCGTGCCCGAGCCAGGACAGGCGCGCGTAGATCTCCGGCTCGCCGGCGAAGATGGACAGCACCCGGGCGACGAAGTTCTCGGCCTCGGCCGCGGCCTGGAAGCGCTGCTGCATGGCCAGGATGGCGCCGGGGAAGGCAGCCAGCACGGACACCAGCAACAGGCCGGAGAACGCCAGCGCAATCACCGCGTAGAGCTTGCGCGCGCCGCGCGAGAACCAGATCGCGCCCAGCAGGTAGGCGGCCAGCATGATGCCGTAGCCGATGATGGCGCTGCGCGAGCCGCTGAGCACGCTGCCCACGAGCAGCGAGGCGAAGGCCAGCAGGAACACCAGCCGGCTCTTGCGCGTGGCCGGTCCGATGCCGGGCCACAGCACGGCCACCGGGAAGGCCAGCGCGAGCAGGGTGGTGTAGCCGAGCGTGAAGCTGAAGGTGCCGGTCGGGCGCACCACGCCGAGGATCACCACGAAGATGTCCGCCTCCTCGGTGTCGAGCTGCGTGTTGATGAAGGCGCCCGGCGGCGAGTTGTGCTGCAGCACGATCAGCGGCGTCGAGGCGATCAGCACGTACAGCAGCACCAGCGCGGCGCGCCGGTAGTCCTCCCGCGTCATCCCCATGGCCGCCGCATAGCCGAACCAGAAGTACAGCAGCCAGAAGCGAAGCCCCACCGCGAGCACCAGCGGGGGCGTCTGCAGCCACAGCGTCTGCCACAGGCCCCAGGCGATGACCACGCACGACCAGGCGGTCAGCAGGCGCGTGGGCAGGGCCTTCACCGGCATCAGGCCCAGCCGGGCCGTGTACCAGATCGTGTAGAGCGCCAGCGCATCGCGCAGCGCCACCAGCGGCATGGTCAGCGACGGCGAGACCCACTTGCGCAGGGCGCCTTCCAGCAGGACCACCAGCATCACCGCGATGAACAGCCAGCCGGTGCGGCTCATCCGGGGCGCGGGGGCGGCCGCGTGTCGTGTTCTCATGTCAGTGATCCCTTGCGCTGCGCGCGACCCGCGCCGCATGAACCCGCGCGCATTCGAAGGCCCGGTGCCCTCTCCCCCACCCTCTCCCAGAGGGAGAGGGTGCAAAAACCACCCTGAACAAAGCCGGCCGGCGCAGCCAGGCCCGTTCGCAGGCACCTGCGCAACCGGCTTGGCCGGGCCGCAGGGGTGCGCGCCCTCGAGGGGATGCTGAGCCACACGCAGTGGGCGAGGCTGGGGGTGGGCTTCATCCCAAATGCTCCCGAAGCAACCGGCCGGCGCGCTGCCGGTAGCTCTGCCAGGTGAAGTCGTCTGCGGCGCGGCGCGCATGCGGTCGCGCGGCGAACAGTCTTTCGCGCGCCTGCGCCAGCGCGCGCACTTGGGCATGCAGCGCATCCGCCTGCGGCGCCACGATCCAGCCGCTGCCGGGGTGCTGCTCGATGATGGCCTTGGCGCCGGTCTGGGTCGACACCAGCGCGGGCGTGCCGCAGGCCATGGCTTCGGCCACGACCATGCCGAAGGAATCGAAGCGCGAGGGCAGCAGCAGGCAGTCGGCCTGGGCCAGCAGGCCGTACAGCTGCGCCTGCGGCACGCCCGGGTGGTACACCGCGTTGGGCGTGCCTTGCACCGCCTCCAGCCATTCCCGTCCGGCGCTGCCGCCGACGAAGTGCACCTCGCAGGGAACGCCGTCGGCATGCAGGCGGCGGAACACCTCGCAGATGACGTCGATCGACTTGCGGTAGCTCAGCACGCCGGCGAACAGGAAGCGCGGCACCGGCGCCGGCCGGAATTCGGTCTGCGTGCCCGCGGGCAGCTGCGCACCCAGCAGCAGCGACGCCACCTTGTGCGCCGCGACGCCGTTGTCGGTGTAGCTGCGGGCCGCCAGCGGGGAGCAGGTCAGCACCAGGTCCGCGGCCTCGACCTCGGCGTCCTTGCGCCGGTTGATCTCGGCTGTATAGGGCGTGGAGGGCACTTCCATCAGCCGGTCGCCGGTCACGTGATGCAGGGACGGTGCATCGAGGATGCAGCGCGCGCCGATGCGTCGCGCCGCCTGGAAGGTGTGGTACGCCGCGTTCTCGTAGGCGACCACGGCGCGGGGGCGCAGCCGCTCGATGCGCCGCGCCATCCATGCGTCGAAGGCATGCATGACGCGGTGGAGGTAGTCCGACTTGTTGCAGGGCAGCGGCATGGCGCCGCCGACGCGGGTGAGCAACTGGAAGCGCAATGGATGATGCCGCCGCGCGCGCGGAATCGGCACCGTGCGGATGCGCTGCTTGTATCGGGCCGGCAGCCAGAAGGGAATGTCGCCGCCGTCCTCCGTGACGGGCACGCCCGACCAGAAGGCCTGCAGCAGCTGTTCCTCGTGCAGCGCCAGCGCCATCTGGTGTGCGTGCTGCAGGCCGGGGTGGGTCACGAGGACGGCGCGGTCGAAGTCCATGGCGGTGCTGACTCTCAGGTGGCTGCGCCGGCGCGTGCCTGGCTCGACGGGGCGATGTCCATCAGGTGCGCCAGGTAGGCGCGCGCCACGGCGCCGGCCTGATGGTGCTCGAGATGGCGTGCGGCTTCGGGCGTGGGCACGAGCCTGGGCTGCCGCCGGGCCAGCGCGGCTTCGAGGCCGGCGGCCAGCGCAGCGGCGTTGCCGGGCGGGAAGGTCGTTCCGCACCGGCCCAGCGCCTCGGGCAGTCCGCCGATGTCGGCTGCCACCACCTGCATGCCGCAGGCCATGCCTTCCAGCACCACGAGTCCGAAGGGTTCCGCCCAGCGCGAAGGAACGGCCAGGACGCGATGCGCGTTGAGCTGCGCCACCAGCGCCGGCCCGCGCAGCGCACCGAGGAAGCGCACCTGCGCCTGCAGGCCCAGCTTCTGCGCCTGCGCCTTCAGCGCGTCCTCCTCGGGGCCGCTGCCGATGATCGACAACTGCGCCGTCGTGCCGCGCGCGGCCAGCAGGGCGAGGGCGTCCAGCAGGAGGTCGGCGCCCTTGTCGCTGACCAGCCGGCCGAGAAAGAGCAGGTCGCCGGTGCGGGCCGCGGCGGGGTCGCACACGAAGAGCGCGTCGTCGTACGGATTGGGGATGACACCGCAGCGCGGCGAGATGGCACGCGCCAGGCAGGCGCTGACGGCCAGGTTGCGCGACACCCCGCGCGCAGCCAGGCGCTTGAGCCGGTCCTGCCAGGCGATGCGCCCGTCCGGGCGCTGCAGCCAGGTGTGGTAGACCACCAGCGTCGGCGTGCGCAGCAGCAGCGCCGGCCACAGGAAATGCAGCGCGATGTTGGATTGCAGGTAGACGTCCGCCCATCGCAGCAGGCCGAACAGGGTGCGCGTGTTGGGCGAGCGGACCACCGCATAGTCGCGCGGCGCTTCCTGCCCGGCGGTCGTGCGGGTCACCACGCGGACCTCATGCCCGAGTGCGGTGAACTCGCCGGCCAGGGTCGCGGTCACCTGCTCGATGCCGCCGACCGCCGGCGCGAAACTGTGCGATGCGATCAGGATCTTCATGCGCGCAGTTCTCCACGGCGGTGGGCGGCATGGATGTCTGCGCAGGCCGCCGTCAGCAGTGCGAAGGGGTAGCCGAGCTGGAACCACATGATGTCGGCCAGTCGGGAGAGGTCGAGAAAATGCGGCGCGGCCAGGCACCAGAGGACGAACACCGGCACCTGCAGCATCACCCAGCGGTTCCAGCCTCGATTGGCTGCCAGCGCCCAGACCGTGTTGGCGAGCATGCCGAGCGAGAAGGCGAAGCTGCCGATCAGCATCTCGTGCTGCAGGCTGGCGTAGTTCGGACCCACCAGCAGCAGCAGCAGGTCAGGGGACACGACGGCCACGGCGATCAGGCCCAGCCCCGGCACCAGGCCCAGCATCGACCAGCCCAGCAGCGCCCGCAGTACGCCCGTGCGGGTCTGGCTGAAGCGAGGAATGGCGTAGGCGTTCACCAGCATCGTGATGGGAACGAACAACTGCGAGATGCGCGTGAGCGCACCGAACGAGGCGATGTCGGTCGGCGTGCTGATCCAGGCCATGATGAACAGCGCGATCTGGGCCTGGAACACCAGGAAGACTTCGATCGGCAGCTGCCGCTTCGTGACGGAGCGGATTTCGCGCCGGTCGTCCTCGGCCGGCGGCGCGGGCCCGGCGGGCAACTCCTGGCGCGTCCAGCGCTGGACAAAGGGGGCGCGCAGCGCCACGCCCAGCGCACCCACGACGCTGATGAGGACCACCGACAGCAGTCCCGCGAAGTGCAGTGCGATGGTGACCACCAGCCGCAGGAACGAGAGCACCGTGTCGACCACCTGCAGCCCCAGCGCGCGGCCGGCGAACAACAGCAACTGGCCGGCGATCTTGAGCTTCATGTCGAAATGCCACTGCACCAGCAGGATGGCCAGCAGGGCGGCGATCGTCGGCGCGCCGGCATGGGCGCGGTACAGCAGCCAGGTGGCGATGCCCAGGAAGAAGGGCAGCACCACCACGGAGATGAGCTGGCGCTCGTTCAGGCTGGCCTGCAGCGCCTGCGCGGCGCGCTGGCGGTCGGGCCATGTGCGCCCGACGATGGTGGAGAAGGCGATGTTGACGCCGCCGGTGGTCAGCACCGTCATGGCGCCGGTGAGGAACATCAGCACCGTGTAGATGGCGTAGTGCTCCACGGAGAACCATCGCGCGAGCAGCAGGCCGGCCAGCGCGGTCAGGCCATGGGAGATCGTCGCGCCCGAGAGGAAGGCCAGGATCTTTTTCACGCCTTTCCAGTCCCGGCCAAGGCTGCTCCAGAGCGTGCGTGCATGGGTGATCCTGCCTGATGGCCGTCAGGCGGTGCGCGTGCGCGCCTGCGGCTGTGCCAGGCGTGCCTTGAAGTCGTCGTAGGCGAGCGTGATGCCCTCGCGCAGCGGGACGCGCGGCGACCATCCCAGGCCGCGCAGGCGGCTCACGTCCAGCAGCTTGCGCGGCGCGCCGTCGGGCCTGGCGCTGTCGAAGGCGATGCGCCCCTGGAAGCCGATCACCTCCTTGACGATCTGCGCCAGCTCGGCGATCGACAGGTCTTCGCCGGTGCCGATGTTGACGTGGCTTTCCATCGGTGCGGTGATGCCGCGGTAGCTGTCCGCCGGCAGGTCCATCACGTGCAGGCAGGCCGAGGCCATGTCGTCCACGTAGAGGAATTCGCGCTTCGGCGTGCCGGTGCCCCAGATCGTCACCGATTCGGCACTGCGTTCGCGCGCATCGTGGAAGCGCCGGATCAGCGCCGGCAGCACATGGCTGTTCTCGGGGTGGTAGTTGTCGCCCGGGCCGTACAGGTTGGTGGGCATCACGCTGCGAAAGTCGCAGCCGTACTGGCGGTTGTAGCTCTCGCACAGCTTGATGCCGGCGATCTTGGCGATGGCGTAGGGCTCGTTGGTGGGTTCGAGCTTGCCGGTCAGCAGCGCCGTCTCGGCCATCGGCTGGGGCGCCAGGCGCGGATAGATGCAGCTCGAGCCCAGGAACAGCAGCCGCTGCACGCCGTGGCGCCAGGCCTCGTGTACCACGTTCGCCTCGACCATCAGGTTCTCGTAGATGAACTGGGCCGGATAGGTGTTGTTGGCATGGATGCCGCCCACGCGCGCCGCGGCCAGGTACACCTGGGCGGGACGGTGCTGCGCGAAGAAGTCCCGCACCTGCGCCTGGTCGGTGAGGTCCAGTTCGTCGCGCGAGCGCGTGAGGATGTTCGTGCAGCCGCGCTGGCGCAACTGCCGCACGATGGCGCTGCCGACCATGCCGCGATGGCCGGCAACGTAGATGGGCTGGGTCGATTCGTTCATGGCATGCGGTTCGGTCGGCGCCGCCCGGCGGGTGCGTCGGGGCGGGGACCGTCCGCAAGAATGCCCGATCCCTGCGACGGTGTGCGCTTCATCGCGTCCCTTCTCCGGTCACGACCGCCTTGAAGGTGCGCAGCAGGATCTGCAGGTCCAGCCAGATCGACCAGTTGTCCGCGTAATAGGCATCGAGCTCGACGCGCTTGGCATAGGGCAGGCGGTTGCGGCCGCTGACCTGCCACAGGCCGGTGATGCCCGGACGCATGGCGCAGTAGTGCGGCCAGTGGTTGCCGTAGAGACTGCGCTGACGCTCCATGCAGGGCCGCGGCCCGACCAGGCTCATGTCGCCCTTGAGGACATTCCAGAACTGGGGCAGCTCGTCCAGGCTCGTCTTGCGGATCAGGTGGCCGAAGGGGGTGATGCGCGGGTCGCGCTCCAGCTTCTGGAAGGTGTCCCACTGCGTGCGGGCCATGTCGTTCTTGCTCAGGAACTCGTCGAGCACGTCGTCCGAGTTGTGCACCATGGAGCGGAACTTGTAGAAACGGAACCGCCGGCCGCCTTCGCCCATCCGGTTCTGCCAGTAGTGCACCGGCCCACCCATGAAGAGGCGAACGCCGGCAGCGACCAGCAGGTAGACCGGTCCGAGCACGACGAAAAAGATCAGCGCGCCGACGATGTCCATCGTTCGCTTGAGTGTGCGCTGCGACCAGGTCAGCCGGCGCGGCGCCACGGACACCGGCGCCGCGGGCGCTCCTCCGCCACCGGGCGGAATTCGCTGGACAACAGGGCCATGTGCAGGCGAATCGGAACGGAACATAGGAATCCCCTTGAAAAGGGCACTGCCTGGATGTGCACACGCACTGCGTCAGGCATGTAACTCTTTAATACTATATTTCAGAATTTGACCACAACGCAGACGCCCTGTCCTGCAATCAAAAGTCGTACATCTTCAGCAGGCGCGGCTTTGTTGCGGCTCACTCCCCCTGGAGAACGGTTTCTGATGCGGTGCAGCAAATATGGGGAAATTTTAGACCTTTCGACTGACATCGAGTAAACAAAAAGATGTAACCCGAACAGTTCTTCTGCGGCAAAGTTGGCAACCACTCCGGGTAATCCGGCTTGTGAGAGGCGGGGAAGGCGCACCCCGGCCTGGCCAGGTGGCAAGTCGCCGGCCGTTGCGCTGCGGTCCGGGATGAAGAGAACGGTGCAAGAGGCCTGCACGTGCCGTCGCTGCCCCCATGGGGGCGCTGTCTGCCTTGGGGGCGGCCTGCGGCAAAAAAAAAGCCGACCTGGGGCGCGCGCTGCCCCCAGGTCGGCTGCGGCCTCAGCGCGTGGCGCTGTCCGCGGCGGACGAGGTGTTCTCGAACGGCAGCACGAAGCCGCCCAGGTCGCGCTTCGTTTCCACGAGCACCAGCGGGCCTTCATCGATCACGATCGCCGGCGGGCGCTCGCGCGGTACCCGCACCGGCCGTGGCTCTGCCGCGATCGCGGCGCGGACCTGGGCCACGCGTTCGGCGTCCGAATGCACCCACTGCAGTCCCGAGTTCTCCGCAACTTGCGCGAGTTGCTCGAGCGGCAGGTCGAAGGCTTCGACCTTGGGCATGGTGCGGGTGGGCGCGGCCGGTGCGGCGGATGGCGCCGGGCTGGCGACGACATCGGCCGCGGCCTGGGGGGTGGCGGAGGCCGCCTCGGCATGTTCGACGCCGGCTGCTTCGCCGCGCGGCGCACGTTCGCGCCGGTCGCGGCCGTAGCGGTCGCGAGAGCGGCCACGGCGTTCGCGTTCTTCCTCGGCGGCCGGCTCGCGCGGCGCGTCGTTCAGCGGCAGGTCGGCCTGGTCGGCGGCCGGCGCCGCATCCTGTTCCTGCGGACGGCCCGCGCCCTCGCCGCGTCGTTCGCGGCGGCTCTCGCCGCGCCGGCGATCCTCGCGCGGTGCGCGCGCCTCGCCGTCGCTCGCCGATTCGGCGGCAGGGCCGCGGTCCTGCGCCGCCGCATCGCGGCGCTCCGGGCGTTCACGGCGATCCTCGCGTGCTGCGCGGGGCGGCCGCTCGGTGGCCGGGGCGAGATCGGCGGCGCCGTTGAGCGTCAACGAGGCGTCGTCGATCACGGCCGCGGTGCGCGGCTCGGTTTCCCGGCGTTCGCCGCGGCCGCCGCGGCGTTCACCGTCGCGCGGGCCGCGATTGTTCTCGCGCGGCTCGCGCGCTTCGCGCACCGCGGCGTCGCCGCGCACCTCGTCGCGGCCTTCACGCCGCTCGCCGCCCTCGCGGCGACCGCCATCGCGGCCGCCGCGGCCGTTGCGGCCTTCGCTGCGGCCGGTCCGGCGGCCATCGCCGCCGCGCTCATCACGGCCGCCGCGCCCGCCGCGGCCGGCCTCGCGGCGCGACGGCGATGTCCTGGCAGGCTCGGCCGGTGCCGCCACCGGGGCGGGCGCCGGCGCCGGCGCCGCGCCGAACAGGCTCTTGATCCAGCCGAATAAGCCGCCTTCGGCCGGCGCGGGCGCGACGGGGGCGGGCGGTGCCACGGGGGCCGGTGCGGCGGCCCTCGCCGGTTCCGGCCTGGGGGCCACGACCGGCGCCGGCGCATCGGGCAGCACGCCCTTGATCACCGGGCTCTGGCGGTTGGTCGGCTCCTGCGAACGCCGGGTGACGGCCGTCGGGTCCTCGACCTCCTCGGCCATCGAGTAGCTGGCGCGCACCTGGTCCAGGCGCGGGTCGTCGTGCTTGAGGCGCTCGAGCTTGTAGTTCGGCGTTTCGAGCGACTTGTTGGGCACCATCAGCACGGTGACGCGCTGCTTGAGCTCGATCTTGGCGATCTCGGGGCGCTTTTCGTTCAGCAGGAAGGAGGCCACCTCGACCGGCACCTGCACGTGCACGGCCGCCGTGTTGTCCTTCATGGACTCTTCCTGGATGATGCGCAGGATCTGCAGCGCGCTCGATTCGGTGTCGCGGATGTGGCCCGAGCCGCCGCAGCGGGGGCAGGGGATCGAGGAGCCTTCGGACAGCGCCGGCTTCAGGCGCTGGCGGCTCATTTCCATCAGGCCGAACTTGCTGATCGAGCCGAACTGCACCCGCGCGCGGTCCTGGCGCAGCGCGTCGCGCAGGCGGCTCTCGACCTCTCGGCGGTTCTTCGACTCGTCCATGTCGATGAAGTCGATCACGATCAGCCCGCCCAGGTCGCGCAGGCGCATCTGGCGCGCCACCTCGTCGGCGGCTTCCAGGTTGGTGCGGGTGGCGGTTTCCTCGATGTCGCCGCCCTTGATGGCGCGCGCCGAGTTGACGTCGATGGACACCAGCGCCTCGGTGTGGTCGATCACGATCGCGCCGCCCGAGGGCAGGCTCACGGTGCGCGCATAGGCCGATTCGATCTGGTGCTCGATCTGGAAGCGGCTGAACAGCGCCGCGTCGTCGCGGTAGCGCTTCACGCGGGCCGCATGTTCCGGCATCACGTGGGCCATGAACTGCTGGGCCTGCTCGTAGATGTCGTCGGTGTCGATCAGGATGTCGCCGATGTCGTGATTGAAGTAGTCACGGATGGCGCGGATCACCAGCGAGGATTCCTGGTAGATCAGGAAGGCGCCCTTGCCGCCCTTGGCGGCGCCGTCGATCGCGCTCCAGAGCTTGAGCAGGTAGTTCAGGTCCCACTGCAGCTCGGGCGCCGAGCGGCCGATGCCGGCGGTGCGGGCGATGATGCTCATGCCCTTGGGGTACTCGAGCTGGTCCATCGCCTCCTTGAGCTCGGCCCGGTCCTCGCCCTCGATGCGGCGCGAGACGCCGCCGCCGCGCGGGTTGTTGGGCATCAGCACCACGTAGCGGCCGGCCAGCGAGATGAAGGTGGTCAGCGCCGCGCCCTTGTTGCCGCGCTCTTCCTTCTCGACCTGGACGATCAGCTCCTGGCCTTCCTTGATCGCGTCCTGGATGCGGGCCTGGCTGGCCGACACGCCTTCGGCGAAGAACTGCTTGGAGATTTCCTTGAACGGCAGGAAGCCGTGGCGGTCTTCGCCGTAGTCGACGAAGCAGGCCTCCAGGCTGGGCTCGACCCGGGTGACCACGGCCTTGTAGATGTTGCCCTTGCGCTGTTCGCGCCCTTCGATCTCGATTTCGTAGTCGAGGAGCTTCTGTCCGTCGACGATGGCCAGGCGGCGCTCTTCGGCCTGCGTGGCGTTGATCAGCATCCGTTTCATGGGAGTGCGTCCTTCTCGTGTGTATGCCTACCGGCCCATGACGGGCCCACGATGCACGGACGACGCGTGGAAACGACGGGGGAATTGCCGCTGAACTCCGGTGCCTGGCGCGGACGGCAGGAGCCGGCCGCCGCCATGAGCGTCAACTCGGCAGCCGGAGCGGGGGCGCAAGGATGGGGGCGAGCCCGATGTGGCGCCGGGGGAGGGTCTGGTCGACCCCCGGCGTCGCAACAACCGCAGGCGCTGCCGGCAATTCAATGCCCGAGGGCGCGGGCAGCAGCCAGCGCAGGCACATTCGAATCAGCAGCATCAGCACAGGAGAACTCGCTTCGATCCGCCGGCGAGCCCGTTGAGGGGCTTGCCGGCTTGGTATTCCGTATCGGGGTTTCGTCGGCGTCGGCTTGACTCCGGCGCCGGGCCTGCCACTTTGCGCTGAAGCGCGGGGTTTGCAAGCCATGCGACAAAGCGGCATCGACCTCTCAGTGCGGCGGGCAGGTGCTCTAAACTTCTACTTAATCAAGCACTTACACGACCGCGCTGGTGAAAAACATTATAGGGGCGAAGCCTGCTGCCGCGGCGGAAGTTCGATTTCTGACCGTGGACGGCGAATCCGCCGGCCAGCGGCTCGACAATTTCCTGTTCCGCCATCTGAAAGGCGTACCCAAGACCCACGTCTACCGGATCATCCGCTCCGGCGAGGTGCGGGTGAACAAGGGCCGCGCCCAGGCCGAGACGCGGGTGGAGGCCGGCGACGTGCTGCGCGTGCCCCCCCTGCGCCTGCCGGCGGCGGCCCAGGCCGCGCCGCCCGTGCCGCCGCGCAGCTTCGCGATCCTGCACGAGGACGAGGCCCTGCTGGCGATCGACAAGCCCGCCGGCGTGGCGGTGCACGGCGGCAGCGGCGTGAGCTTCGGCGTCATCGAGCAGCTGCGCGCTGCCCGGCCGGGCGCGCGCTTCCTCGAGCTGGTGCACCGGCTCGACCGCGAGACCTCGGGCATCCTGCTGGTGGCCAAGAAGCGCAGCGCGCTCACCGCGCTGCAGGACCAGTTCCGCGAGCGCGACACCGGCAAGACCTACCTGGCGCTGGTCGAGGGCCAGTGGCCGGCCCGCCGCAAGGTGCTCGATGCCCCGCTGGCGCGCTACCTGCTGCCCAACGGCGAGCGCCGGGTGCGGGTGGTGGCCAAGGACCATCCCGACGCGATGCGCGCCGTGACCCTGGTCAGGACGCTGGCGAGCCTGCCCGGGCTGGGCGACGACGCCGTGCCGATGACCCTGCTGGCTGTCACCATCAAGACCGGCCGCACCCACCAGATCCGGGTGCACCTGGCGTCCGGCGGCCATCCGATCGCCGGCGACGACAAGTACGCCCCGCCCGGGCGCCGCGACGCGCTGCAGCGCCAGGGCCTGGGGCGCATGTTCCTGCATGCCTGGCGCCTGCAGTTCACCCACCCGGCCGGCGGCGAGCGCATGGCGCTGCAGTCCGACCTGCCCGGCGAACTGGCGCGGCTGCTGCCGCCCGCCGCACTGGCTATGCTCTCGGGCCATGATTGACGCCCGCCCCCGCCGCTTCGACCTGATCGCCTTCGATTGGGACGGCACGCTGTACGACTCCACCACGGTCATCGTGCGCTGCATCCGGGCCGCGGTGGTCGACGTGGGCGGCACGGCGCCCAGCGAGCGCGACGCCGCCTGGGTCATCGGCCTGGGCCTGGCCGAGGCGCTGGCGCGCGCCGCGCCGGACGTGCCGAAGGAGAAATACGCCGAGCTGGGCGCGCGCTACCGCCATCACTACCTGCGCCACCACGACGACCTGGTGCTGTTCGACGGCGTGCTGCCGATGCTCGACGCGCTGCGGGCCCGGGGCCACACGCTGGCCGTGGCGACCGGCAAGTCGCGCCGCGGGCTCGATGCCGCGCTGGACACCGTCGCGCTGCGCGACCGCTTCGACGGCTCGCGCACCGCCGACGAGACGCACGGCAAGCCCCATCCGCGCATGCTGCTCGAGCTGATGGAGGAGTTCGACGTCACGCCGGAGCGCACGCTGATGATCGGCGACACCACGCACGACCTGCAACTGGCGGCCAACGCCGGCTGCGCCAGCATCGGCGTGGGCTACGGCGCCCACGAGACGGCGGGCTTCGCGGCGCTGAATCCTCTGTACGTCGCGCCTTCCGTCGCCAGCCTGAGCGACTGGCTGCAGCGCCATGGATGACGGCAGCCTCGCCATCCCCCTGTGCAACGCCGCCGACCTGGTCGAAGGCGGCCTGGCGGTGCCCTTCGACGTGGTCCATGCCGGCCAGACCTGCCGTGCCTTCGCCGTGCGCTTCGAGGGCGTGGCGCACGCCTACCTCAACCGCTGCTCGCACGTGGCGATGGAAATGGATTTCCAGCCCGACCGCTTCTTCGACGACACCGGCCAGTGGCTGCTGTGCGCCACGCACGGCGCCGTCTACCGGCCCGACACCGGCGAATGCGCGGGCGGCCCCTGCCGCGGCGGCCTCGTGAAGATCGCCCTGAGCGAGCGGGGCGGCGTGGTGCACTGGCATACTGACTGGAATCTCCGCCCCGTCGACTTCTAGGGCGGCACCGCCCCCTTTCTTTCACTGCATCACATGAGCCAATCCGACCGCACGGAGCCCGAGGGATTCGAACCCTTCGGCACCCCTGCGCCCCTGACGCCCCCTCCGGGCCCTTCTGCCGCCTCCGTGAAATCCGATCCGACCTCCTCTCCCGGCTGGGAGCGCGCCACCCTCGAGAAACTGGCCTTCGCCGCCCTGCGCGAGCAGCGCGCCGCGCGGCGCTGGAAGGTGTTCGTGCGCCTGGGCTGGCTGGCCTTCTTCATCGCCATCGCCTGGCTCGTGCTCTCGCGCGCCGCGCCGGTGACCACCAAGACGGCACCCCACACGGCCGTGGTGGAGATCAAGGGCGAGATCGCCCGCGGCGCCGATGCCAGCGCGGAGTTCGTCGTCGCAGCCATGAAGAGCGCCTTCGAGGACGACGGCGCCAAGGGCGTGGTGCTGCTGATCAACTCGCCCGGCGGCAGCCCGGTGCAGGCCGGCATCATCAACGACGAGATCGCGCGCCTGAAGGCCAAGCACAAGAAGCCGGTCTATGCCGTGGTCGAGGAAACCTGCGCCTCGGCCGCCTACTACATCGCCGCCGGCGCCGACCAGGTGTTCGTCGACAAGGCCAGCCTGGTGGGCAGCATCGGGGTGCTGATGGGTGGCTTCGGCTTCACCGGCACGATGGAAAAGCTCGGCGTCGAGCGCCGCCTGCTCACCTCGGGCGAGAACAAGGGCTTTCTCGACCCCTTCAGCCCGATGAGCGAGCCGCAGCGCCAGCATGCCCAGCAGATGCTCGACCAGATCCACACTCAGTTCATCGACGTGGTGAAGAAGGGGCGCGGCGACCGCCTCAAGACCCAGACCCCCGGTCTGTTCAGCGGCCTGTTCTGGACCGGCCAGCAGGCTGTCGACCTGGGCCTGGCCGACCAGCTCGGCAACGTGGACTTCGTCGCGCGCGAGGTGGTCAAGGCCGAGGAGGTCATCGACTACACGCGCCGCGACAACGTGGCCGAACGCCTGGCCAAGCGCTTCGGCGCGGCCTTCGCCGACGCCACGGTGCGCGCCGTGCACACGTTCCCGGCGCTGCGCTGAGTCAGCGCGGGCCGGCGCGCCGCGCGGACACGGCCAGCGCGGCGGCGAAGCCCACCACGAGCCAGAGCGCGGCGGTCAGCGAGCTGAGCTGCGCGGCGAAGCCGATCACCGGCGGCCCGGCCATGAAGCCCAGGTACGCGGCCGCCGACACCGCGGCGATGCCGCTGGCCGGCGCGATGCCCGGCACCCGGGCGGCGGTGGCGAACAGGATCGGCACCACGTTCGCGAAGCCGATGCCCGCACCGGCGAAGCCGGCCAGCGCCAGCCACACCGAATCGGTGCGCAGCACCAGCACCATCGACGCCAGGGCCAGCAGCGCGCTGCCGCGCAGCAGGTGCGCCGGCGCGAAGCGTGCGCGCAAGGCATCGCCGCCGAAGCGCGCCGCCGCCATCGCGGCGGAGAAGCTCGCGTAGGCGAGCGCGGCCTGCTGCTGCGGCGCACCCAGCTCCTGCTGAAGGAACAGCACGCTCCAGTCGTACATCGCGCCCTCGGCGATCATGCCGAGCGCCGCCAGGATGCCGAGCACCGCCAGAACGCCGCGCGGCAGCCGCATGCCCGCGCCGATGGCGGTCGCGGCCTGGAAGCTGGGCGGCAGCATGCGGGTGCCCGCCGCCGCGATCGCCAGCGCCATCGCCGCCGCGACGATGGCCAGGTGCCACGGCGCGCCCAGGCCGGCCGCCAGGGCCGCGCTGCCGCTCATGGCGCCGGCCATGCCGCCGAGGCTGAACATGCCGTGCATGCCGCTCATCAGCGGTCGGCCGCCGCGCAGTTCCAGCCGCGCGGCCTCGGTGTTGATCGCGACGTCGAACACGCCGGTCACCACGCCGAACACCCCGAGCAGCGCCAGCAGCGCGCCGTAGCCGGGCATGGCGATCAGCCCGGCCAGCAGCAGCGCGTAGACCGTGCCGCACAGCAGGCCGATGCGGCGCGCGCCGTGGCGGCCGATCCAGCGGCTGGCCTGGCTCAGGCCCAGCAGGGCCCCGACGCCGGCCGCGAGCATCGCCATCCCGAGCTGCGCCTCGTCGATGCCGTAGTGCGCCTTGACGGTGGGAATGTGGATGCCCCAGGTGGCGAAGACGACGCCGGAGGAGAAGAACAGGGTGCGCGCCGCCCAGCGGGCGGGGGTGTCGGAGGAAGAGGGCGCGTCGGCCGGGGGCGAAGTCATCAAGGCCCGATCGCGAACACCGCGGGCGCACGCTCGTCCTGCGGTGCGGGTCGCTCGCGCCAGGCTTTCACGCTGTCGCTGCGCACGCTGGCGCCCTGCAGCGTGAGACCGCGCGCCACCGCCAGCCGCGTGGCCGGCCGCAGCGCCTGCACCAGCGCCTGCAGCACGGCGGCATTGCGGTAGGGGGTCTCGATGAACAGCTGCGTCTGCCCGGTCTTCAGCGCCAGCGCTTCCAGCTCCAGGATGCGCTGCCGGCGCGCCTGCGCGTCCTGCGGCAGGTAGCCGACGAAGGCGAAATTCTGACCGTTCAGGCCGCTGGCCGCCAGGGCCAGCAGCAGGGAGGCGGGGCCGACCAGCGGCACGACCTCGGCGCCCAGCAGGTGCGCCGCGCGGACCACCGACGCGCCCGGATCGGCGACCGCCGGCATGCCGGCCTCGCTGAGCAGGCCCATGTCCTGTCCCTCGCGCAGCGGCGCCAGCAGGGGACGGGCGTCGAAGGGCGCGGCGTGGTCGCCCTTCTTGTGGATCTCGCGCGGCAGCTCCTGCAGGGACTGCGCCTGCAGCGGCGCGGCGAGCGGCACGACGGCATCGATGCGCTTGAGGTAGGCGCGGGCGGTCTTCGCGTTCTCGCAGATCCAGTGCGTCAGCCGCGCGGCCGCCTGCAGCGTGCCCGCGGGCATCACGTCCTGCAGCGGCGTGAGCGTGTCGCAGCCGAAATCCAGCGGCGCCGGCACGAGATAGAGCCGGCCAGGGGTCACAGCAGGTCCACGCCGGCAGCGCGCAGCATGCGGCAGGTGCGGATCAGCGGCAGGCCGACCAGGGCCGTGGGGTCGTCGCTGTCGATCGCCTCGAGCAGTGCGATGCCCAGCCCTTCGCTCTTGGCGCTGCCGGCGCAGTCGTAGGGTTGTTCGAGCTGCAGATAGCGCTCGATCGCGGCGTCGTTCAGGTCGCGGAAACGCACGCGCACCGGCGCCAGATCCTGCTGCTCGAAGCCCGTGGCCCGGCACACGACGGCGACGGCCGTCTGGAAAATCAGCGTGTGGCCGCGCATGCGGCGCAGCTGCGCGATGGCGCGCGCATGGTCGCCGGGCTTGCCCAGCGGCTCGCCTTCGAGGTCGGCGACCTGGTCGGAGCCGATGACCACCGCCTGCGGGAAGCGCTCGGCCACCGCCTGCGCCTTGGCCAGCGCCAGGCGCTGCGCGAGCGCCGCCGGCGTTTCTGCCGGCGCAGGTGTTTCGTCGACCTCCGGCGCCTGGACGTCGAAGGGGATGTGCAGGCGCGACAGCAGCTCGCGCCGATAGCGTGAGGTCGAGCCCAGGATCACTTGGCGTTGCATCCCGGCATTGTGCGCGAGGGCTTTAGACTGGCGCCATGAACAAGGAATTCACGCCCGACCGGCTCGACGTCGCGGCCTTCGCCGCCGCCGGCGCGGTGCTGGCGGCCGACGATCCGCTGTCGGCCTACGAGCGTCTGGCCCACGAGGCGGCCGAGGACACGCAGGCGCCGGTGCGCTGGCAAGCCCAGGGCGAAGCGCGCGCGAACCCGGGCGGCGAGGCCATGCCCTGGCTGCATCTGGCGGCGCAGGCCACGGTGCCGCTGGTCTGCCAGCGCTGCCTGTCGCCCGTGGCCACGCCGCTGCAGGTCGACCGCTGGTTCCGCTTCGTCGCCGACGAGGCCACGGCGGAGGCCGAGGACGAGGCGTCCGAGGAGGACGTGCTCGTCGTGCGCCGCGATTTCGACCTGCGGGAACTCGTCGAGGACGAGCTCCTGATGGCGCTGCCCGTCGCGCCGCGGCACGAGGCGTGCCCGGTCCAGGTGCCGCTGTCCGCCGTGGATCCCGATTTCGAGGCGGCCGAAGCCGCCCGGCCGAATCCGTTCGCGGCGCTGGACGCGCTGCGCCGCAAGTCCGAGTAAGCGAGTAAGGGCCGCTGGCGTGCCGCTTTTCCCTTGGGCTATAATCGAGGACTTCGCGCGCCGCACCAGGGCAAGAACCCCGTGTGCCGCCGGATGGCCTCGTACACCGGCCGCCCCTACCACCACTCATATCGAACACCAGGAGCCATCATGGCCGTCCAGCAAAACAAGAAGTCGCCGTCCAAGCGCGGCATGCACCGCTCGCACAACGCCCTGGGCGTGCCCGGCATCGCCGTGGAGCCCACCACCGGCGAAACGCACCTGCGCCACCACATCAGCCCGAACGGCTTCTACCGTGGCCGCAAGGTGCTCAAGACCAAATCCGAAGCCTGAGTTTTCGTCTCAAGGCCGAGGCCCGAGGCTACTTTTGCCGTAGCGTCGGGCCTTTGTTTTGATGCTCACGCCTTCCCCGTCCGATTCGGCGTCCCCCGCAATCACGCTCGCCGTCGATTGCATGGGGGGTGATCACGGCCCCCGGGTCACGCTGGCGGCTTGCCACGCCTTTCTCGAACGCCACCCCGCGGCGTCGCTGCTGCTCGTGGGTGCGCCTGCCGCGCTCGGCCATTTCTCGCACCCCCGCGCCCGGATCGTGGCCGCCACCGAGGTGGTCGGCATGGACGACCCGATCGAAGTCGCCCTGCGCAAGAAGAAGGATTCGTCCATGCGGGTGGCGATCCAGCAGGTCAAGGACGGCGCCGCCCAGGCGGCGGTGTCGGCCGGCAACACCGGTGCGCTGATGGCCATCGCCCGCTACCTGCTCAAGACCCTGGACGGCATCGACCGGCCGGCCATCGCCCCGCAGCTGCCCAACAGCAAGGGCGGCGCGACCACCGTCCTGGACCTCGGCGCGAACGTCGACTGCGACGCCGAAGACCTGCTGCAGTTCGCCGTGCTGGGCTCGGCCCTGGTCTCGGCGCTGACCGGCAACGAGTCGCCCTCCGTGGGCCTGCTGAATGTGGGCGAAGAAGCCATCAAAGGCAGCGAAACGATCAAGAAAGCCAGTCAACTGCTGCGAGCAGCAGCCAACTCGCAGGATCTGAACTTCCACGGCAACGTCGAGGGCAACGACATCTTCAAGGGCACCACCGACATCGTGGTGTGCGACGGCTTCGTCGGCAACGTCACGCTGAAGGCCACCGAGGGCGTGGCGTCGATGATCGTGGACTTCCTGCGGGAAGAGTATTCGCGCGGCATCGTCGGAAAGTTTGCGGCGATCGTGTCCTATCCGGTGTTAAAAGCGCTCAAAAGCCGTTTGGATCATCGTCGCTACAACGGCGCGGCGCTGCTGGGCCTGCGCGGGCTGGTGTTCAAGAGCCATGGCTCGGCGGACGAGGTGGCTTTCGGCCATGCACTGGATCGCGCTTATGATGCCGCTCGCAACAACCTGCTCGATCGCGTGCGGGCCCGCATCGCTCACGCCGCGCCATTGCTCGCGCGGCAGGAGCCGGCGGTGCCGGCCGACGCAGCGGCACTCCACGTTTGATGACCCCCTTTTCCCGCATTACCGGCACCGGCAGCTACCTGCCACCGCGCCGGGTGACCAACGACGATCTGGCGCGCCAACTGGCCGAGCGCGGCATCGAGACTTCCGACCAGTGGATCGTGGAGCGCACCGGCATCCATGCCCGCCATTTCGCCGAGCCCCACGTCACCAGCAGCGAGCTCGGCGTCGAGGCAGCGCGCCAGGCGCTGGAGGCTGCGGGGCGTTCGGCGAGCGACGTCGACCTGATCATCGTCGCCACCTCGACGCCGGACATGGTCTTTCCCTCGTCGGCCGCGATCCTGCAGCACAAGCTGGGCATCGCCGGCTGTGCGGCCTTCGACGTCCAGGCCGTGTGCAGCGGCTTCGTCTACGCGCTGACGGTGGCCGACGCGATGGTGCGCACCGGCAGCGCCCGCTGCGCCCTGGTGGTCGGCGCCGAGGTGTTCTCGCGCATCCTGGACTTCAACGACCGCACCACCTGCGTGCTGTTCGGCGACGGCGCCGGCGCGGTGGTGCTCGAGGCCAGCCCGGAACCGGGCATCCTGTCTAGCGACCTGCATGCCGACGGCGCGCATGTCGGCATCCTGTGCGTGCCCGGCCACGTGAGCGGCGGCGAGGTGCTGGGCAGCCCGCTGCTGCGCATGGACGGCCAGGCGGTCTTCAAGCTCGCGGTGCGGGTGCTGGAAGACGCGGCGCGCGCCACGCTGGCCAAGGCCGGCAAGACGGAGGCCGACATCGACTGGCTGATCCCGCACCAGGCCAACATCCGCATCATGCAGGGCACGGCCCGCAAGCTGAAGGTGCCGATGGACAAGCTCATCGTCACCGTCGACGAGCACGGCAACACCTCGGCCGCCTCGATCCCGCTGGCCCTCGATGCCGCCGTGCGCGAGGGCAAGGTGAAGAAGGGCGACACCGTGCTGCTCGAAGGCGTGGGCGGCGGCTTCACCTGGGGCGCGGTGCTATTGAACCTGTAGCCGGCCGCGCCCGTCAGGGGCGCCGCGGCACGCTTGGAGACGCAACACCATGAAATCCTTCGCTTTCGTTTTCCCGGGCCAGGGCTCGCAGGCCGTCGGCATGCTCGACGCCTGGGGCGATCACCCCGCCGTCCAGGAAACCCTGGCCGAGGCCTCCGAGGCCCTGGGCGAAGACGTCGCCAAGCTGATCCGCGAGGGGCCCAAGGAGGCGCTCGCCCTCACGACCAACACGCAGCCGGTGATGCTGGTGGCCGGCGTGGCGGCCTGGCGCGCCTGGCTGGCCGATGGCGGCGCCACGCCGTCCGTGGTCGCCGGGCACTCGCTGGGCGAATATTCGGCGCTGGTCGCCGCCGGCGTGCTGACGCTGGCCCAGGCCGCGCCGCTGGTGCGCTTGCGCGCACAGGCGATGCAGGAGGCCGTGCCCGTGGGGGTGGGCGCCATGGCGGCGATCCTGGGGCTGGATTCGGCGAAGGTCGTGGCCGGCTGTGCCGAAGTGTCTTCCGCCTTCCCCGCCGGCAGCGGCGAAGTGGTGGAAGCGGTCAATTTCAACGACCCGGTGCAGACCGTCATCGCCGGCAGCAAGGCCGCGGTGGACAAGGCCTGCGAGGTGCTCAAGGGCCTGGGCGCCAAGCGCGCGCTGCCGCTGCCGGTGTCGGCGCCCTTCCATTCGAGCCTGATGAAGCCCGCCGCCGAGGCGCTGCGCGGCCGGCTGGCCGACATCACGCTCGCCGCGCCCGCCATCCCCGTGCTGAACAACGTCGACGTCGCCGTCGAGACCGATCCGGCGCGCATCCGCGACGCGCTGGTGCGTCAGGCGGCCGGCCCGGTGCGCTGGGTCGAGAGCGTGCAGGCGCTGCAGGCCCGGGGTGTGCAGGCGATCGTCGAGTGCGGCCCCGGTCGCGTCCTGTCCGGCATGGTCAAGCGCATCGCGCCGGACGTGGCCACCGGCACCATCTACGACCCGGCTTCGCTGGGCGAAGCGAAACAACTGCTGGCCTGAGAAGACCATGAGCACTCCTTCCATCCAGGGCCAGGTGGCCCTCGTCACCGGCGCGACGCGCGGCATCGGCGCGTCGATCGCGCTCGAGCTGGCCCAGCGCGGCTACAAGGTCGTCGGTACCGGCACCACCGCCGACGGCGCGGCCAGGATCACGGCGGCCCTGTCGGCGCATGGCGGCCAGGGCCAGGTGCTGGACGTCACCGACGGCGCGGCCGTCGACGCGCTGGTGGACGAACTGGTCAAGACGCACGGCGGCCTGCACGTGCTGGTCAACAACGCCGGCATCACGCGCGACACGCTCGCGATGCGCCTGAAGGACGCGGACTGGGACGCGGTGCTGGACACCAACCTCAAGGCCGTGTTCCGTCTCTCGCGCGCCGCGATCCGTCCGATGATGAAGCAGCGCTACGGCCGCATCATCAGCATCACCAGCGTGGTGGGCGCCTCCGGCAACGCCGGGCAGGCCAACTACGCGGCGGCCAAGGCCGGCGTGGCGGGCATGACGCGCGCGCTGGCGCGCGAGCTCGGCAGCCGCGCCATCACGGTCAACTGCGTGGCCCCCGGCTTCATCGAAACCGACATGACCGCCAGCCTGCCCGAGGCGCAGCAGCAGGCGCTGCTGTCGCAGATCCCGCTGGGCCAGCTGGGCAAGCCGGCCGACATCGCCCATGCGGTGGCGTACCTGGCGTCGCCGCAGGCTGCCTACGTGACGGGGCAGGAACTGCACGTCAACGGCGGCATGCACATGTAGTCAAGCGGTGCAAGCCTTGCCCGTATGGCGGGCGAGGCGAAGGCTTCGGCCCGGCCCGCTAAAATCCACCGATTCTTTACAACCCTCAGAGGGAACCAAATGAGCGATATCGAAGCACGTGTCAAGAAAATCATCGCCGAACAGCTAGGCGTGGAAGAGTCCCAGGTCACCAACGAAAAGGCTTTCGTGGCCGACCTCGGCGCGGACTCGCTCGACACGGTCGAACTCGTGATGGCGCTCGAAGACGAATTCGGCATCGAGATCCCCGACGAAGACGCGGAGAAGATCACCACGGTGCAGAACGCCGTCGACTACGCCACCAAGAATCAGAAGGCCTGATACCGGCCGCATCGAAGCCGTTCCGGCCCGCGGTATCCGCGTGAGTCGCACGGCGGCTTCAAAGAGTTCCCAGAAAGGTTTGCCGGCATGACCAAACGCCGCGTCGTGGTGACCGGGCTCGGTTGCATCGCCCCTGTCGGAAACACGGTGACCGACGCCTGGACCCATCTTCTGGCCGGGAAGTCGGGGATCGACACCGTCACGAAGTTCGATGCCAGCAATCTGGCCTGCCGGTTCGCCGGGCAGGTCAAGGATTTCGACATCACCCAGTACATCCCCGAGAAAGAAGCGCGTCACATGGACCGCTTCATTCACTTCGGGCTGGCGGCCGCGATGCAGGCCGTGCAGGACAGCGGCCTGCCCACCGGCGAGGCCCTGGCGCCCGAAGAGGCGGTGCGCATCGGCTGCAACATCGGCTCGGGCATCGGCGGGCTGCCGCTGATCGAGGAGACGCACGGCGAGCTGGTCAACCGCGGGCCGCGGCGCATCTCGCCCTTCTTCGTGCCGGCCTCGATCATCAACATGATCTCGGGCCACGTGTCGATCAAGTACGGCTTCAAGGGGCCGAACATCGCCATCGTGACCGCCTGCACGACGGGGCTGCACGCGATCGGCACCTCGGCGCGCATGATCGAGTACGGCGATGCCGACGTCATGATCGCCGGCGGCGCGGAATCCACCGTCTCGCCCCTGGGCATCGGCGGCTTCGCGGCCGCGCGCGCGCTGAGCACCCGCAACGACGACCCGGCCACCGCCTCGCGCCCCTGGGACAAGGACCGCGACGGCTTCGTGCTGGGCGAGGGCGCCGGCGTGGTGGTGCTCGAGGAGTACGAGCACGCCAAGGCGCGCGGCGCCAGGATCTACGCCGAGCTCAGCGGCTTCGGCATGAGCGCCGATGCCTTCCACATGACCGCGCCGAACGTCGACGGCCCGCGCCGCTCGATGGAGATGGCGCTGGCCAATGCCGGCGTCAACGCCGACCAGGTCCACTACCTCAATGCGCACGGCACCTCCACGCCGCTGGGCGACCTGAACGAGACCAACGCCATCAAGGCGGCCTTCGGCGACCACGCGAAGAAGCTGGTCGTGAACTCGACCAAGTCGATGACGGGGCACCTGCTGGGCGGGGCCGGCGGCATCGAGTCGGTGTTCACCGTGCTCGCCGTCCATCACCAGAAGAGTCCGCCGACCACGAACATCTTCAACCAGGATCCGGAGTGCGACCTCGACTACTGCGCCAACGAGGCGCGCGATCTGAAGATCGACGTCGCGGTCAAGAACAACTTCGGCTTCGGCGGCACCAACGGCACGCTGGTGTTCAAGCGCGTCTGATCGCACCGCGTTCATGCACGGCGCACCCTCGGTGAGCTATCCGGCGGGGCGCTCGCGAAGGGCCCGGGCGCTGCTGGCGGCGCTCTGGGCGGGCGGTGCCGGCGCCGCGGCCGCCTGGGTCTGGCAGCAGGCCGGCGGGCAGCTCGCACCGACCGATCCGCGGCCCTGGCTGGTGTTCGCGGCGGTCCTGCTGGCCGGCCTGGCGGCCTGGCGGGCGAATGCGGCGCCTGCCGGCGAATTGCGGTGGGACGGCCAGGGCTGGACGCTGCCAGGCGCTGCCCTGACCCGGCCGGCGCGCGTCGAGGTGCATCTGGACCTGCAGTCGCTCTTCCTGTTGCGTCTTGTAGCACCTGGCGAGCCCGCGCGCTGGCTGTGGCTCGAGCGGGGCAGCCGGCCCGAAAGCTGGCGCGATCTGCGCCGTGCGGTATATTCCCGCGCCCCGGCGGCGGATGTCGACGCCGACTCGCGGCCGGCTTCCGGCCGGCCGGCCGGCCCCCCCTTTTCATGACCGCTCCACCCCCACCGCCCGCCTCGCCGGACACCGCCGCCCTGCCGGATGGCGGTGCCGCGCCGCCGCGGCCGGGCGATGCCGACCTCCAGCTCGTCCAGCGGACGGTCGCAGGCGATCAGAAAGCCTTCGAACTGCTGGTGATCAAGTACCAGCGCCGCATCGAGCGGCTGATCGGCCGGATGGTGCGCGACGTCGACCTGGTCGAGGACATCGCGCAGGAGACCTTCATCCGCGCCTACCGGGCGCTGCACCAGTTCCGCGGCGAGGCCCAGTTCTACACCTGGCTCTACCGGATCGCCGTCAACACTGCCAAGAAGGCGCTGGTGGACATGAAGCGCGACCCGACGGTGTCCGAGGCGGCATTGCGTTCGTCCGACGACGACGATGAAACTTACCGGCCCGGAAACGAACCAATCAGCGACGAAACCCCCGAATCCGTGCTGGCGGCCCATGAGATCGCGGCTGCGGTCAATGCGGCCATGGAAGCCCTTCCGGTCGAATTGCGGCAGGCGGTGACGCTGCGCGAAATCGAAGGTTTGAGCTACGAAGAGATTGCCGAGGTCATGAACTGTCCGATCGGCACCGTGCGTTCGCGGATATTCCGGGCGCGCGAGGCCATTTCGGCCAGGGTCAAGCCCCTGCTGGACAACCAGTCGGGCAAGCGTTGGTGAGCAGGTGATGAAATGAACCAGACAGAACAATGGCGCGAACAGGTCTCCGCCCTGGCGGATGGACAGCTCGAGGGCGTGGCGTTCGCCCGGACCGTGGATGCGTTGTGCGAGCATGACGAGTTGCAGGCGAGCTGGCGGGCCTACCACCTGGTAGGCGACGTGCTGCGTTCGGGCGTCCATGCGCCGTGCACCGACAGCAGCGCCTTCCTGTCGCGCCTGCAGCAGCGGCTGGCGGCCGAAGCCGCACCGGTGCCTGCCCGGGTGCCGCAGGCGACCGCGGTGGCGTTGCCGGTGCGGGCCGAAGCCGCCAACGAGCCGGTGTTCCGCTGGAAGATGGTCGCCGGCGTCGCGTCCATCGCGGCCGCGGCGGCGATCGGCTGGAACTGGATCGGCAGCCCCTCCGGCGCACCCGCCGGCGCGCAGGTGGCCCAGCAGTCGGCGCCCGCGCCGGCCGCCGGCCAGGCGCTCGCGCCGGTCACGCAGAGCCGCGTCCTGGTCGGCAACGGCCCACAGGTGATGCTGCGCGATCCCCGGCTCGACGAATTGCTGCAGGCCCACCAGGAAGCCGGCGGCGTCTCCCAGATGGGCGCGGGTTTCCTGCGCAACGCGACCTTCGAAGGGGCGTCGCGCTGACGGCGCGGGGGGCTTGTCTGGCCATGACTGTGCCGATGCCGGTTTCCGCACGCTTCGTCCTGCTGGCATTCGCCATGCTTTGCATGGCACAGATCGCCAGTGCCCAGACGCGCCATGCGCCGCCCGCCGAGAAAGCCGCCGAGCAGGCGGCGCCCGGCCCGCTTCCCGAGCTGGACGTGAGCCAATGGCTGCAGCGCATGCACAACGCCGCCCGGCAGAGCAACTATGTCGGCACCTTCGTCGTCTCGGCCGCCGTCGGGAGCATGTCGAGCGCGCGCATCTGGCACGCTTGCGAGGATGACCTGCAGGTCGAGCGCGTGGAGGCGCTCACCGGCCCGCCGCGCTCGACCTTCCGGCGCAACGACCGCGTGCTGACCTTCCTGCCCGAAGCGCGCGTGGTCAAGAGCGAGAAGCGCGAGAACCTCGAGCTCTTTCCCAACCTGCTGGGCGTGTCGGGGCCGGCGCTCGCCGATTTCTACGATGCGCGACTGCTCGGCAAGGGGCGCGTGGCGGGCTTCGATGCCGACCTGGTGCATCTCGTGCCGCGCGACGCGCTGCGCTTCGGCTACCGCGTCTGGAGCGAGCGCCGCTCGGGGCTGGTCATCAAGCTGCAGACGCTCGACGGCGATGGTCGCGTGGTGGAACAGTCGGCTTTCTCGGAACTGCAGCTCGATGCCCCGATCAGCGCCAAGTCGCTGGAGCAGATGATGAGCAGCACCGCCGGCTATCGGGTCGAGAAGACCGAACTCAAGCGCACCACGCCGGAAGCCGAGGGCTGGACGATGAGCGCGCCGGTGGCGGGCTTTCGCCACGTGAACGCCTATCGGCGCCTGCTGGCCAGCAGTCAGGCCGGGCCGGGGCGTACGCATGTCATGCAATGGATTTTCTCGGACGGGCTGGCCTCGGTGTCGCTGTTCATCGAGCCCTACGACGCGGAGCGCACGCTCCAGGAGGGCGTGTTCGCGCTGGGCGCGACCCACACGGTCACCCGCCGCCTGACGCTCAAGGACGGCCAGTGGTGGCTCACCGCGGTGGGCGAGGTGCCGGTACAGACGCTGGACGTGTTCGCACAGAGCCTGGCGCGAAGGTGATGCCCGGGCGGCGGCCCCGGGGCGCTGCGCCGGCTGAACCAATTCGGCGCGCAGGGCTCATAGCAGGTGCTGTTTTTTTCGAGTTCTTCCGTTGAGAGAGAAAAGGCGATGATGCTCCAGATCGAGGGAAAGAAAATCCGTTCGTACCTGCTGGCCTGCGGGCTGGCGATCACGGCGACCGCCGGTTTCCTGCCCGCTTCGCCGGCGACGGCGCAGGCAGTGCGCGCGTTGCCCGACTTCACCGACCTGGTCGACCAGGTCGGCCCGTCGGTGGTCAACATCCGCACCGTCGAGCGCGTCGCGCAGCGCGGCGGCAGCCCGGAGATGGACCAGGAGATGCAGGAGTTCTTCCGGCGCTTCTTCGGCCAGCCCTTTCCGGGCATGCCGCGCCCGAACCGGCCGCAGGAAGAGGAGCGCGAGCGCCCGCGCGGCGTGGGCTCCGGCTTCATCCTGACCGCGGACGGCTATGTGATGACCAACGCGCACGTGGTCGAGGACGCCTCCGAAGTGCTGGTCACGCTGCCCGACAAGCGCGAGTTCAAGGCCAAGATCGTCGGCACCGACAAGCGCACCGACGTGGCCGTGGTCAAGATCGACGCGACGGGCCTGCCGGCGGTGAAGATCGGCGACATCTCCAGGCTGCGCGTGGGCGAATGGGTGATGGCCATCGGCTCGCCTTTCGGGCTGGAGAACACCGTGACGGCCGGCATCGTGAGCGCCAAGCAGCGCGACACGGGCGACTACCTGCCCTTCATCCAGACCGACGTGGCGATCAACCCCGGCAACTCGGGCGGCCCGCTGATCAACATGCGCGGCGAGGTGGTGGGCATCAACAGCCAGATCTATTCGCGCTCCGGCGGCTTCATGGGCATCTCGTTCTCGATCCCGATCGACGAGGCGATCCGCGTGAGCGACCAACTGCGCACCGCCGGCCGCGTCTCGCGCGGACGCATCGGCGTGCAGATCGACCAGGTGACCAAGGACGTGGCCGAGTCCATCGGACTGGGCAAGGCGCAGGGCGCGCTGGTGCGCAGCGTGGAAAGCGGCTCGCCGGGCGAAAAGGCGGGCATCGAGGCCGGTGACATCATCACCCGCTTCGACGACACGGCGATCGAGAAGCCCAGCGACCTGCCGCGCCTGGTGGGCAACACCAAGCCGGGGACCAGGAGCAAGGTCACCGTCTTTCGCCGCGGCAGCTCGCGCGACCTGACGGTCACGATCGCCGAGATCGAACCCGACAAGCCGGCCCGCGTGGCGTCGCCGGGCGGGGAGGCCGACAGCGGCGCGTCGTCCGCCTCCGCCGCGGCCCGCTCCATGGGCCTGGTGGTGAGCGATCTCACCGAGTCGCAAAAGCGCGAACTCAAGCTGCGTGGCGGGGTGCGCGTGAATGCCGCCAGCGAGGCGGCGGCCCGTGCCGGCCTGCGCGAAGGCGACGTGATCCTGGCCATCGGCAACCTGGAGATCTCCAGCGTCAAGGAGTTCGAGAGCGCGGTCGCCAAGGTCGACCGTTCCAAGCCGGTGAACGTCCTGTTCCGCCGCGGGGAGTGGGCGCAGTACGCTCTGATCCGGCCTGCGCGCTGAACTGCGCGCGCGTCAAGTGGCCCCACCCGCCAGTCGGGTTTGGGGTCTTTTTTTGGCCACGATCCGGAGGGCTGTGCAGGCCTGACAAAAAAATTTCGAGCCCCGCCCAGGCACCAATTATGTTTGCAAGCGCTAACTTATTTTTCGACTAACAACAGATTTCGGTAGAATCGGGCTCCCATTGCGGCAGGCTGCTGCATAAGCCTCGTGACGTTCTTCACGATGCGAGATGGGCTGTTACCGTCCACCGCTGTTCCACAGATCGCCCACAAGTTGTTCAGCAAATGCTCCACCGACTCTGTGCATAAGCTGTGTATAAAAATCATGTTGCTGACCTGCAACGACCCTTCCCGGCCGGTTTCCGCCCTGTACGCGCTCCCCTTTTTGCCTACAATGAAGTCCCAACTACTGCAGTTGCCATTGCTTGTTGGTTCAGGGCGCGTCTTATCCGGACGCGCCCTTTTTTCTTGCCTGTGCGCCCCCGCGTCCGAGTGAATTCAAGTACTTAAGCGTTCCCGTTGATGAACCACATCAGAAATTTTTCGATCATTGCGCACATCGATCACGGCAAGTCGACGCTCGCGGACCGCCTCATCCAGCGCTGTGGCGGCCTGGCGGAGCGCCAAATGGAAGCGCAGGTGCTCGACTCGATGGACATCGAGAAAGAGCGTGGGATAACCATCAAGGCCCAGACCGCCGCGCTGGAGTACAAGGCGCTCGACGGCAAGGTCTACAACCTCAATCTCATCGACACGCCGGGGCACGTCGACTTCTCCTACGAGGTTTCGCGTTCGCTGTCCGCGTGCGAAGGCGCGCTGCTCGTGGTCGATGCATCGCAGGGCGTCGAGGCGCAGACCGTGGCCAACTGCTACACCGCACTGGACCTCGGCGTCGAGGTGCTGCCGGTGCTCAACAAGATGGACCTGCCGCAGGCCGACCCCGACAACGCGAAGGCGGAGATCGAGGACGTGATCGGCATCGATGCGAGCGATGCCATCCCGTGCTCGGCCAAGACCGGGCTGGGTATCGACGAGATCCTGGAGGCCATCGTCGCCAAGGTTCCGCCGCCGCGCGGCAAGGCCGAGGGCGCGCTGCGCGCGATGATCATCGACAGCTGGTTCGATCCCTACGTGGGCGTCGTGATGCTGGTGCGCGTGGTCGACGGCCGCCTGGCCAAGGGCGAGCGCATCAGGATGATGGCCACCGGCGCGACCTACAACGCCGACAACCTGGGCGTGTTCACGCCGGCCAACCAGCCGCGCGATTCGCTGGAGGCGGGCGAGGTGGGCTACATCATCGCCGGCATCAAGGAGCTGCAGGCGGCCAAGGTCGGCGACACGGTGACGCTGGTCAAGGGCGGCAGCGGCGGCGCGGCCTTCACCGCCACCGAGGCGCTGCCGGGCTTCAAGGAAATCCAGCCGCAGGTGTTCGCGGGCCTGTACCCGACCGAGGCCAGCGAGTACGACGCGCTGCGCGACGCGCTGGAAAAGCTCAAGCTCAACGACGCCTCGCTGCACTACGAGCCGGAGGTCAGCCAGGCGCTGGGCTTCGGCTTTCGCTGCGGCTTCCTGGGCCTGTTGCACATGGAGATCGTGCAGGAGCGGCTGGAGCGCGAGTTCGACCAGGACCTGATCACGACCGCGCCGAGCGTGGTCTACGAGGTGCTCAAGAGCGATGGCGAGGTGATCATGGTCGAGAACCCGTCCAAGATGCCCGACGTGGGCAAGATGGCCGAGATCCGCGAGCCGGTGGTCACCGTGCACCTGTACATGCCGCAGGACTACGTCGGGCCGGTGATGACGCTGGCCAACCAGAAGCGCGGGGTGCAGATCAACATGGCCTACCACGGCCGGCAGGTGATGCTGACCTACGAGATGCCGCTGGGCGAGATCGTGCTGGACTTCTTCGACAAGCTGAAGTCCGTGAGCCGCGGCTACGCGAGCATGGACTACGAGTTCAAGGAGTACCGGGCCTCGGACGTGGTCAAGGTCGACATCCTGCTCAACGGCGAGAAGGTGGATGCGCTGTCGATCATCGTGCATCGCACGCAGGCGCAGTACCGCGGCCGGGCGGTGGTGAGCAAGATGCGCGAGATCATCAGCCGCCAGATGTTCGACGTCGCCATCCAGGCGGCCATCGGGGCCAACATCATCGCGCGCGAAACCATCAAGGCGCTGCGCAAGAACGTGCTGGCAAAATGCTACGGCGGCGACATCACCCGCAAGCGCAAGCTGCTGGAAAAGCAGAAGGCGGGCAAGAAGCGGATGAAGCAGATCGGCTCGGTCGAGGTGCCGCAAGAGGCCTTCCTCGCCATCTTGCAAGTCGAAGACTAAGCAATGAGCCCACCCCCAGCCTCGCCCACTTCGTGTGGCTCTGCACCCCCTGCGAGGGGGCGCACCCGGCGGCCCGGCGGAGCCGTTCCGCGGGTGCCTGCGAATGGGCCTGGCGTCGCGGGTGGTGTGACACGGTGAAAAACGAAGAACGAATCCTCAAGCAATGGCCCTTCTCACTTCCCTGATCCTGGCAGCGTTCGCCGGCTACATCGGCGCCTGGTACGTCGGCGCGGTCGAAGGCAACTTCGCGCTGCTGCTGTTCCTGGCCACCGCGGTCACCGGCCTGTACTGGCTGGCCGAGCGCTTCTACTTCCTGCCGGCGCGCCGGCGCGCTGCCGAGGCGCTGGACGCCTCGCTGGTGCAGCGCCGCGAGGAGCTGGCCCGCCAGGGGATCACCAAGGTCGACACCGTGGACGGCACGGCGCGCGAGAAGCTGCTGATGCAGCCCTGGTGGCTGGACTGGACCGCCGGCCTGTTCCCGGTGATCCTGGTCGTGTTCCTGCTGCGTTCCTTCCTGGTCGAGCCCTTCAAGATCCCGTCGGGCTCGATGATGCCCACGCTGCTCACGGGCGACCTGATCCTGGTGAACAAGTTCACCTACGGCCTGCGCCTGCCGGTGCTCAACACCAAGATCACCGACGGCAAGCCGCTGGCGCGCGGCGACGTGGTGGTGTTCCGCTACCCGCCCAAGCCGAGCATGGACTACATCAAGCGCGTGGTCGGCATCCCCGGCGACGAGGTGGCCTACCTGGACAAGAAGCTCACCATCAACGGCCAGCCGGTGCCCAAGGACGCGGTGCCCGACTACTTCGACGAGGAGGCGATGCGCTACCTCAAGCAGTACAGCGAGGACGTCGGTGGCACGCGGCACAGGCTGCTCAACGACGAGGGGCGCCGCGCCGGCCTCTCGGAGGCCGAGATCATGAGCTTTCCGGGCCGGGAGAATTGCCGCTACAGTGTCGAGGGCGTGGTCTGCAAGGTGCCCGAAGGCCACTATTTCATGATGGGCGACAACCGCGACAACTCGCTCGATTCGCGCTACTGGGGCTTCGTGCCGGATCAGAACGTCGTGGGCCGGGCGTTCTTCGTCTGGATGAATTTCGGCGACCTCGGGCGCATCGGGCCGTTCCAATAATCAGGTTTTTCATTTCGGGGGAAGAGGGTATGAGGGCATCTCGACTGAGCAAGCAGCGCGGCATCTCGTTCATCGGGCTGCTGTTCGTGGCCGCCGTCCTGGCCTGCGTGGGCGTGGTGGCGGCCCAGGTGGTTCCGACGCTGATCGAATACCAGGCGATCGACAAGGCCGCCAACAAGGCCAAGGAAGGGTCCACGGTGCCGGAAGTGCGGGCGATCTTCGACCGCCAGCAGGCCATCGACGACTTCAAGTCGGTCAGCGGCAAGGACCTGGACGTCCAGAAGGTGGGCGAGAAGGTGGTGGTGTCGTACGCCTACGAGCGGGAGATCCACCTGTTCGGGCCGGCCTATCTCACGCTCAAATACCAGGGCCAATCGCGCTGAAATGAGCTCACCCCCAGGCTTCGCGCACTGCGTGTCGCTGCGCCACCCCCCTTCGAGGGGGCAACACCGGCGGCCCGGCCAAGCCGGCTCCGCGGCGTTTCCCGGAGGGGCATCGCTGCGCGTGCTGCCGGCGTCGGCCACGGCGCGCTGCACGGCCGAGACATGACCGGGGACGGGCTTGTCGCGCTCCAGACGCGCCTTCAGCACCGCTTCGCCGACGCGCGGCTGCTGCGCGTCGCGCTGACGCACCGCAGTTTCTCGGCCGACCACAACGAGCGGCTCGAGTTTCTCGGCGACTCGGTGCTCAACCTGGCCGTCTCGCACCTGCTGTACACCCGCCTGGCGCAGCTGCCCGAGGGCGATCTCTCGCGCGTGCGGGCCAACCTGGTCAAGCAGGACACCCTGCACCACATCGCCCTGCGCCTGCAGCTGTCGCCCCTGCTGCGCCTGGGCGAGGGCGAGACGCGCTCGGGCGGCTCGGCGCGCCCGTCGATCCTGGCCGATGCGCTGGAGGCGGTGATCGGCGCCGTCTACCTGGACGCCGGCTACGCCGCCGCGCAGGCGCTGGTGCACCGGCTGTACGAGTCGGTGGAGATCAATCCGCGCATGGACGCGGTCGCCAAGGACCCGAAGACCGAATTGCAGGAATGGCTGCAGGGCCACAAAATGAAGCTGCCGGCCTACCGCGTGGTCGGCACGCTCGGCGCGGCGCACAAGCAGACCTTCGATGTCGAATGCGAAGTGCCCGAACTGGGCCTGGTCGAGCGCGGCATCGGCGGCTCGCGCCGGGCCGGCGAGCAGGCGGCGGCGGCGGCGATGCTGATCCAACTGAAAGCCAGGCATAAATGAGCGATGCGATGAACAGTGCGGCGCAGTCCGAGGCGGCGCCGGAGAACGGGCAGCGCTGCGGCCTGGTGGCGATCGTCGGCAAGCCGAACGTGGGCAAGTCCACACTGCTCAACGCGCTGGTGGGCCAGAAGATCAGCATCACCTCGCGCAAGGCACAGACCACGCGCCACCGCATCACCGGCATCCGCACGCGGGAGGCGACGCAGTTCGTCTTCGTCGACACGCCGGGCTTCCAGACGCGCCACGCCAACGCGCTGAACCGCTCGCTCAACAAGACCGTGCTGGGCGCAGTGGCCGACGTCGACCTGATCCTGTTCGTGGTCGAGGCCGGACGCTTCACGCCGGCCGATGCCAAGGTGCTCTCGCTGCTGGGCAAGAACATCCCCGTGCTGCTGATCGCCAACAAGCTGGACACCGTGCACCGCCGCGCCGACATCGCGCCCTGGCTGGCGCAAATGCACAAGGAGCACGCCTTCACGGAATTCGTGCCGATGTCGGCCAAGAATGCCAAGGACATCGATCGCCTGTTCGGCATCTGCGCGAAGTACCTGCCCGCGCAGCCCTGGTGGTACGCCGAGGACGAGCTCACCGACCGCAGCGAGCGCTTCCTGGCCAGCGAGACGGTGCGCGAGAAGCTGTTCCGCCTGACCGGCGACGAACTGCCCTACACCTCCACCGTCGTGATCGACAGCTTCGAGGAAACGCCGCCGCAGAAGAAGGGCCAGAAGCGCTTGGTGAAGATCGCCGCCACCATCGTCGTCGAGCGCGACGGCCACAAGGCGATGGTGATCGGCGACAAGGGCGAGCGCATCAAGCGCATCGGCACCGAGACCCGGCAGGCGCTGGAGGCGCTGATGGATGCCAAGGTGTTCATCGAGCTGTGGGTCAAGGTGCGCTCGGGTTGGGCCGACGACGAGGCGCGCGTCCGCTCCTTCGGCTATGAGTAGGCCTACCGCTTGCCAGGCGTGGTGAACGGCTAGGATGAAACCGAACTTTTCGAATCGACGAGACCTGGGTGATTTGACGACTGCGGGTCAGTGTGGGCGGGCTCACGCCGACGGCGTGCCCTGCTCCGCGAATGTCCCCCGGCCTGCGGCCTCCTCCTTTATTTCGCTGCGCAGGGCACGCCATCGACGTGATCCATCGGCGCTGCGCTCGATCGGCCGGCACCACGCGGCGTGTCCCGTGCCGAGGGCGCTGGGTAGCCCCCGCAGCG
>Ga0160469_100143_pt1 | contig 84897 bp, 75 predicted proteins | sample HID1972M_E11MG_FD_108246 | JGI IMG/M metagenome (GOLD analysis project Ga0160469, IMG submission 108246) | Enriched pill bug-associated microbial communities from UW Madison campus, WI, USA - HID1972M_E11 MG | ecosystem: Host-associated > Arthropoda: Insects > Digestive system > Unclassified ...
ATCGGCCCAGGTGTAGCGGTGCAGGTCGCCCTCCACCCGCCGCGAGACGATCTCCGCGTCCCCGTGGTGGCGCTGCGCGAATTCGATCAGCGTCGAGATCAGCAGCGGGTGGTCTTGCATCAAACCCAGCATCTACAGACTCCTTCTTTCCAGGTAATACAGCGGTTTCAAGAACATCCGTGATTCATGCAATCTTTGTGCGTTCGCACAATGACAGAAACCCGCAGTATGCGAGCATCAATCTGTCGCCCGGACGACAGCCGGCGCAGGCCGGGGTCTTCGCCGCCGGCCTGCACCAGATGTGTGCGAACTGTTCCGGGGAATCGAGGCGCGGCCGGCTGCAGCGATGGATGCGCGGCCCGGACAGATTCTCGCCCCTTCGCGACGCAGTCAAGGCACGCTGTTCTGCAGTTGCGCCTGGCTCGCGTCGAAGACGATCTGGCGCGGCCAGTTGGGCCAGGTCACGCCGAGGCCAGGATGGTTCGGGTCGCCCGTGCGCGCGAACGCCGCCAGGCTGCCGACCATCGCCTCCGACAGCGCCTCGCGCCCGGGCTTGTTCGCGGCGCTGTAGGCGAACGAGAACACGTTGGTGCCGAAGTTGTGGAAGAAGAACACCGTGTCCATCCCGTGCGTGGCGCCGTAGACGGTGTCGAAGGGGGCCGGCGCCTGGCTCCAATCGAAACGGTAGTACCAGGTCTTCGTCGGCAGGTGCGCGGCGATCGCGTCGATCTGCGCCGGCAGGCCATTGAGGAAGATCGAGTCCGTGACCACCTGCGCCACGGCGTTCCACCCGGTCTGCGGCGTGTCCACCGGCAGGTAGGCCGAATGGATCAGGTCGGCCTCGGTGAGGCTGCCGGGCGCATCGGGGTCGAAGTCGTACTGCAGGCCGAAGCGGTCGTAGTCGCTGAGCTTGAAGCCCGGGATGCCCGAGCCCGTGTAGAGCCCGAACAGGCCGCCGAACAGCGTGCCCTCGTCCTTGGTGTTGCCGACGATCATCGGCACCTTGTTGAAGTTGCCGCCCGCCACCACGGCGCGCGAGTTCACGGGCAGGATGCTGCCGTCCTCGATCGGTGCGGGCGCGTTGCCGAGCTGCGGGTTCGCCAGCATGATGGTCAGGAGCTTGTCCGCCGGCAGGCTGCGCAGGTAGCTCGCCACCTGCGCATCCGTCTGCGCCGCCAGCCAGGCACCCGCCGAGTCGGTGTCGGTGGCCTTGCCGTCGGCGACGACGATGGCGTTGACCAGTGCCTTCGCATACGTCTGCGCGTTGGTGCGCGAGGAGAAGGCGATCCCGCCGCTCAGCGCCACCGCCTTGTGCAGCAGCCCGGCCGACGCCGGCGAGCTGACCAGGGCCCAGGTGTTGACCGCCCCTGCCGACTGCCCCATCACCGTGACGCTGTCCGGGTCGCCGCCGAAGGCGTCGATGTTGCCCCGGATGAACTTCAGGGCCTGCATCTGGTCCAGCAGCGCGAAGTTGCCCGAGTCGTTCGCCGGGTCGCCGTTCTTGAGCTGCGGCAGGTCGAACCAGCCGAGCAAGCCGAGGCGGTAGTTGACGGTGACGACGACGGCATTGGCCCGCTTCGCCAGTTGCGCCCCGTCGTAGCTCGGGTCGGCCGTGTAGCCCGAGATGTTGCTGCCGCCGTAGATGAACACGATCACCGGCAGCTTCTCGTCCGCGCTGGCCGGGCGCCAGATGTTGAGCGTCAGGCAGTCCTCGTCGCCCACCGGCTTGCCGAAGCCTTCCCGGACGGCCATGCCGTAGGGCGCGCCATTGGGCGCGGGGCTGAAGTAGCGCCCGCCCTGGGCGCAGCTGGGGCCGAACTGCGTCGCCGTGCGCACGCCCTCCCAAGGCTGCGGCTCCACGGGCGGCGCCCAGCGTAGGTCGCCGACGGGCGGCTGCGCGAACGGCACGCCCTTCCAGGAATAGGTGCCGGTGCCGGCGCTGTCGTCCGTGCCCTCGATCTTGCCGGCGGCGGTATCGCGCACCATCGGGCCGTCCTGCGCGGGCGGAGGCGGCACCGGGAGGAACACGGCGGGCGGACCCGAGGAGCCGCCGCCGCAGGCCGCGAGCGCGACGCAGGCCATCGCGACGGCCAGAATCCTGACGATGGCCGCCGCCGGGCCGGCCAAGGCCGCTCCCTGGTTCGGTACGGTAGTCATTCTTTGCATCTGTCTTGTCTCCACACAGGGTTAACCGGAATTCCTCTACCGGCGCTCGGCGTCCATACTCCCGACCCCGTCGGCAGCCAAAAAATTCTAGGATTCGCACCCCGCTTTCACGCTATCGCAAGCGAGCCAATTCAGTGACTTTTGGAGCCCTCCCCTCCCACAGACCCCGGCGCCGACCGGGCTGCATGCCGCAGCCCGAGCTGCGCACCAGTTCGGCCGCGTGGCTCGAAGGGGTGCTTTCGATGTTCGAGGCCGAAGGGCTGGACCGGCCCACGCTGCTGCGCGACGCCGGCTTCGACCCCGATTCGCTGCACCGGCAGAACGCGCGCATCCCGGTCGACGAGATCACCGTGCTGTGGCAGCTCGCGATCGCGCGGGCCGACAGGCCGACGCTGGGACTGAGCCGCGACCTCGCGGCCACCCACAGCAAGCTCGGCACGGTGGGCCATGCCATGGCCTGCTGCGCCGATCTGGGCACCGCGTTCGGGCTGGTCACCCGCTACATGCCGGTCATCTCCGACGCCACCGCCTTCTCGGTGGCGCACGAGGCGCGCGGCGCCTGGGTGGCCATAGAGCACATCGGCGGCCGGCTGCCGATCCCGCGCCAGCGCGTGGAATACGCGCTGCTCACGATCCTGATGCAGAGTTGCTGGCTCACGCGCCGCGAGCTCCAGCCGCTGGCCATGGAGTTCGCCTTCCCTGCGCCGGCCGACGACCGCCCGCACCGCGAGGCCTTCGGCTGCCCGGTGCACTTCGATGCGCCGGCCAACCGCATGCTGATATCGAATGCCGACCTGGCGCTGCCGCTGCCGACGCACCACCCGGTGCTCGCCGAGATGCAGAAGGAGTTGCTCGAAGGGCAGCTCGACCAGCTCGGACAGACCACCACCAGCACGCTGGTGTGCGCCGAGATCGCGCGCCGGCTGCCGCACGGCGAGCCACGCCGGCAGGAAGTGGCCTCGGGCCTCGGCCTGGCCGAGCGCACGCTGCAGCGCCGGCTGCAGGAGGAATCGGTGTCGTTCCAGGCCCTGCTCGACCGCACCCGGCGCGAGCTGGCGCGGCAGTATCTCGCGCAGGGGCATCACACGCTGAGCGACGTGGCCGACCTGCTGGGCTTCGTCGACAGCAGCAACTTCTTCCGTGCCTGCAAGCGCTGGTTCGGCCTGCCGCCGACCCAGTACCGCTCACAGCTCTGGCAGGAAGGCGACGCAGCCGACGCGCCAGGGCTGCGGGCCGCGCTGGCGGCCGGCTGAAACGGACCGCGCCGGCCCGCCGGGGCGAGTCCCCCCGCGGCCAGGGGTCTCGCCGTCTGGCGGACAATCCCCCCATGACGCCCACGAGCCTGCTTGCCGAATCAGAAGGCACGGATACCGGACGCAGCACCGACCTCGGCCTGCGCTGGGTCGAGGGCTTTTCGACGCTGGGCCCGCGCTTCTACACCGCGCTTCGCCCCACCCCGCTGAGCCCGCCTGCGCCGCTCTACTGGGTCGGCCACAGCGACCGGGTGGCTCGCCTGCTGGGCCTGTCCGCGAACTGGCGCAGCGACGCGGCCCTGGAGGCGCTCAGCGGCAACCTCCCGGTCACCGGCACGCGGCCGCTGGCCACCGTCTACAGCGGCCACCAGTTCGGCGTATGGGCCGGCCAGCTCGGCGACGGCCGTGCGATCCTGCTGGGCGAGACGGCCGATGGCCTGGAAGTGCAGCTCAAGGGCGCCGGCCGCACGCCCTACTCGCGCATGGGCGACGGCCGCGCGGTGCTGCGCTCCAGCATCCGCGAGTTCCTGTGCAGCGAGGCGATGCACCACCTGGGCATTCCCACCACGCGCGCCCTGTGCGTGACCGGCGCCGACACGCCGGTGCGCCGCGAGACGATCGAGACCGCCGCCGTCGTCACGCGCGTGGCGCCCAGCTTCATCCGCTTCGGCCATTTCGAGCACTTCGCCGCCGCCGACCGGCAGGAAGAGCTGCGGGCCCTGGCCGACTTCGTCATCGACCGCTTCTACCCCGAATGCCGCGGCACGGACCGCTTCGGCGGCAACGCCTACGCCGCTTTCCTCGAGGCGGTGAGCGAGCGCACCGCCGCCCTGCTCGCCCAGTGGCAGGCGGTGGGCTTCTGCCACGGTGTGATGAACACCGACAACATGAGCATCCTGGGACTCACGATCGACTACGGCCCCTTCCAGTTCCTGGACGGCTTCGATCCGGCCCACATCTGCAACCACAGCGACAGCGGCGGGCGCTACGCCTTCAACCAGCAACCCAACGTGGCCTACTGGAACCTGTTCTGCCTCGCGCAGGCGCTGCTGCCCCTGATCGGCGACGAGGAAACCGCGGTGGCGGCACTCGCCTCCTACCGCGAGGTGTTCCCGCGCGAGTTCGAAGGCCGCATGCGCGCCAAGCTGGGCCTGGCGGATGCGCAAGCCGGCGATCCGGCGCTCATCGAAGGCGTGCTCAAGCTGCTGGCCAGGGAGCGCGTGGACTGGACCATCTTCTGGCGCCGCCTGTCGCAGCACCAGGCCGGTGCGCCGCTCGCCACGGTGCGCGACCTGTTCCTCGACCGCGAGGGCTTCGACGCCTGGATGCAGGCCCGGTCCACGCGCCTGGGCACGGATCCCGCCGCCGCCGGCCGCATGCTCGCCGCCAACCCCAAGTTCGTGCTGCGGAACCACCTGGCCCAACAGGCCATCGAAGCGGCCAGCGCCAAGGACTTCTCCGGCGTCGCCACCTTGCTGACGCTGCTCGAAACCCCATCTGACGAACATCCCGGCATGGACGCCCATGCCGACTTCCCGCCCGACTGGGCCTCCTCGATCGAAATCAGCTGCTCATCATGACCGGACCCACGATCCAGAAAACCGACGCCGAATGGAAGGCGCTGCTGGCCGAGAAAGGCGCCGAGCCGGCGGCCTTCGAAGTCACGCGCCACGCCGCCACCGAGCGCCCCTTCACCGGCAAGTACGAGGCCCACTGGGCCGACGGCAGCTACCACTGCGTGTGCTGCGGCGCCAAGCTCTTCGAATCCGGCACCAAGTTCGACGCCGGCTGCGGCTGGCCGAGCTTCTCCGAAGCGGCGGTGCCCGGCGCGATCACGGAGATCGTCGACCGCTCGCACGGCATGGTGCGCACCGAGACCGTCTGTGCCGCCTGCGGCGCCCACCTGGGCCACGTGTTCCCCGACGGCCCCGCGCCCACCGGCCTGCGCTACTGCATGAACTCGGCCTCGCTGGATTTCGAACCCCGATGAAACTGCTGCTCGATTTCTTCCCGATCCTGCTGTTCTTCGGGGCCTTCAAGCTCTACGACATCTACGTCGCCACCGGCGTGCTGATGGCCGCCACCGCGGTGCAGATGGCGATCGCCTGGTTCACCGAAGGCCGCCTGCAGCCCATGCAGAAGGCCACGCTGGTGCTGATCCTGCTGTTCGGCTCGCTCACGCTGGTGCTGCAGGACGACCGCTTCATCAAGTGGAAGCCCACCGTGCTGTACGGCGCCATGGCCCTCGCGCTCGCGGTCGCGCTGTGGGGGTTCCGCAAGAACTTCCTCAAGATGCTGCTGGGCGGCCAGCTCGTGCTGCCCGAACCCATCTGGGGCCGGCTCAACGTCGCCTGGGTCGCCTACTGCCTCTTCATGGCGGCCATCAACGCCTACGTCGCGCTCTACTACAGCACCGAGGCCTGGGTCGACTTCAAGCTCTGGGGCTACGTGTTCCCGATCGCCTTCCTGGTCGCGCAGGGCCTGTACATCGCGCCGCATCTGCGCTCGGACGAACCCACGTCATGAGCGCCGCGCCGGACCGCCCCAAGCAAGCTCGCACCGCAGTGCGAAGCACGAAGGTACTCCAGTGACCGCGCTGCCCACCGCCGACGATCTGCAGCAGCGGCTGCGCGAGGCGCTGGCGCCCACCCGGCTGGAGGTGATCGACGAAAGCGCGGCCCATGCCGGCCACGCGGGCGCCAATGCCGAAGGCCGCGGCACCCATTTCCGGGTGCGGATCGCCTCGCCGCACTTCGCCGGCAAGCCGCGTGTGGCCTGCCATCGGCTTGTGTATGATGCCCTGCAGGATTTCATCGCGCGCGGCCTTCACGCCATCGCCATCGAGACACTTCCGGATACGCCTTCTGCCTGACATTTCCGGTCGCCTCGCGACTGCCGGCCGCCATTCCCACTTTTTCCACCGCACCCCGACCGGGGTTTTCTTCATGAAGAAACGACTCTTGCATGCTGTCGCAGCTGCCACCCTGGCAGGCGCCCTTCCCTTCGCAGCCTTCGCCCAGAACGCCGCCATCGTCAACGGCAAGCCCGTGCCCAAGGCGCGCATGGACCTGCTGGCCCAGCAGCTCGCCGCCGCCGGCCGCCCGGTCACGCCGGAGATGCAGGACCAGCTGCGCGAGGAAGTCATCGCCCGCGAGGTCTTCATGCAGGAAGCGCAGAAGCAGGGCCTGGACGCCACCGACGACTACAAGAGCCAGATCGAACTCGCGCGCCAGGCCATCCTGATCCGCCAGCTCTTCGAGGAGCACCGCAAGAAGAACCCGGTGAGCGACGCCGAGCTGCAGAGCGAATACGACAAGCTCGTGGCCGCCAACAGCGGCAAGGAATACAAGGCGCGCCACATCCTCGTGGAGACCGAGGACGAGGCCAAGAAGGTCCTGGCCGACCTCAAGAAGGGCGGCAAGTTCGAGGACATCGCCAAGAAGCAGTCCAAGGACCCGGGCTCCGGCGCCAACGGCGGCGACCTGGACTGGACCAACCCGGCCGGCCTGGTGCCCGAGTTCTCCGAGGCGATGATCAAGCTCAAGAAGGGCGAGACCACCGCGGCGCCGGTCAAGTCGCAGTTCGGCTGGCACGTGATCCGCCTGGACGACGTGCGCGACGTGCAGTTCCCCCAACTCGATGAGATCAAGCCGCAGCTCACGCAGCAGATGCAGCAGCAAAAGCTCCAGCAGTACCAGGAAGAACTGCGCACCAAGGCGAAGGTCGAGTAAGGCGCGCGCGCCCTCTTCCCGACAAGCGGCCCACGGGCCGCTTTTTCATTGCCGCTCGGTCTATGCTGGGCGCATGAGCACGTCCACCAAGACCTTGCTGATCGTCTACCACACGATGACGGACGGCACGCGCCAGATGGCCGAGGCGGCGCGCAACGGCGCCATGACGGAGGCCGGCGTGCAGGTGCGGCTCGTGCACGCCGCGCAGGCCGGCGCCGAAGACGTGCTCGCGGCGGACGGCTTCATCTTCGCCACGCCGGAGAACCTCGCGGCCGTCAGCGGGCAGCTCAAGGATTTCTTCGACCGCAGCTACTACGGCGCGCTCGACCAGGTCAACGGCCGCCCCTACGCCAGCCTGATCTGCGCCGGCAGCGACGGGCACAACGCCGCGCGGCAGATCGAACGCATCGCGACCGGCTGGCGGCTCAGGCCCATGGCCGAGCCGCTGATCGTCTGCACCCATGCGCAGACGCCGGAAGCCATCCTGGCCACCAAGCACATCGATGCCGACGCGCTGGCGCGCTGCCGGGCCCTGGGCGAGGCCATGGCCGCGGGCCTGGCGATGGGCGTCTTCTAGGCCATGCGCCTGACACGCTTCGTGGCGGCCGGCGCATGCAGCAGCGCGGGCGTGGGCACCCACAGCAGGTCGCAGTCCGTGCGTGCGCGCAGGCGCTGCGCCAGGCTGCCGAGCAGCAGGTCGGCCCACCACGGGCGCCGTGTCTTGCCGACCACCAGCAGGCCGGCGCGCGCCTGTGCCTGGTGCGCCACCAGCTGGCGTGCCGGATCGCCCTGGCGCACGACCGGCGTGGCCTCGTGCACGCCGGCACGATGGGCCAGCGTCAGCACGGCCAGGCGTGCCTTCTCGTGAATCGCATGATGGTGCTCGCCGATCACGGACCGCGACACCTGCGCCGCATGCGCGGCCCGCTCCGACGCCAGGCTCACCGCATGAAAGGCTTCGACGGTGCCCATCGGACAGACACGCGCGGCGAGCGCCAGCAGCGGCTCGGCACTGGGCGAGAGGTCGATCGCGGCGAGCACCCGGCGATAGCGCAGCCCCGAAGGCCGGCGCGCGATGAGCACCGGTACGCCGGCCTCGCGCAGCAGGCGCTCGGCGATGCCGCCGTGCAGCAGGTCGCTCCATCGCCGCGGGCGCCGCGCGGCGGGCGTCACGATGAGGTCCGCCGTGCGCGCGGCCTGCAGCGCGGAGGCGAGCGAGCCGTCGGCGCACACCGCGTGCGTCACGCGAACACCCAGCGCGTCGGAGATCTCCCTTGCCAGATGCGACAGGTCGGCACGCGAGCGCGCCAGCGGCGAACTCGGGCCGAAGCGCGAGGAAGGATGGCGATCGAGTCCGTCGATCACCTTCAGCAGGTGCAGCGCCGCGCCGGCGGCGCGGGCGATGCGCCCGGCACGCCAGGCGGCATGGATGCCGGGCCCCGACAGGTCCGTCACGGTCAGGATGTTCTCGAGTGAATGCATGGCGTCTCTCCGAAGCCCTGGCGACGCCGGTGCGCCGGGGCCAATGCAGCAGCCCACCTGCGCGGGCGGCTCGGTTGCGAGGAGGAAACGGCGGTGCGCCGCACGCTGGCGTGCACGCCGCCGTTGCGCCTGGTTGGCGGAGGCCCGGCGATCAGTGGGGGCGCGGGGAGAGGAAGAGGATCGCCGGGCTCAGGGATGCGCTTGCGGTCGGCCCATCAGCCACGCCGACCGCCGCACCGCACACCGCGGCGAGGCGGCGCAGGATGTGACGGAGAAGATCGGACGATGCATGGGCGCCAGTCTAGCCGCGGGGGTGCACCGCGGCCAGCATGCCCCCACGGCCCCTGCCGGATTGCGCGCGGGGCGTGGCTTCAGCCGATCCAGCGGCGCGCGTTGCGCCAGATGCGCATCCAGGGGCTGGCGGCGCTCGGGTCGCCCGAGGCCCAGCTCATCTGGATGTTGCGGAACACGCGCTCGGGGTGCGGCATCAGCGCGGTGAAGCGGCCGTCGGGCGTGGTCACGCCGGTCAGGCCGCCGGCGCTGCCGTTCGGGTTGAAGGGGTACTGCTCGGTGGCATGGCCGTGGTGGTCGACGAAACGCATCGCGGCGATGGCGCGCGCCGCGTCGCCGCGGTGGCCGAAATTGGCGAAGCCCTCGCCGTGCGCGACCGCGATCGGCAGCCGGCTGCCTGCCATCCCGGCGAAGAACAGGCTGGGCGAATCGAGCACCTCCACCATCGACAGGCGCGCCTCGAAGCGCTCGCTGCGGTTGGTGGTGAAGCGCGGCCAGTCCTGCGCGCCGGGGATGATGCCGGCCAGCTCGGCGAACATCTGGCAGCCGTTGCACACGCCCAGGCCGAAGGTGTCGCCGCGCGCGAAGAAGTCCTGGAACTGCGTCGACAGCCGCGGGTTGAAGGTGATGCTGCGCGCCCAGCCGATGCCCGCGCCCAGCGTGTCGCCGTAGCTGAAACCGCCGCAGGCCACCACGCCCTTGAAGTCGGCCAGGTCGGCGCGGCCGGCCTGCAGGTCGGTCATGTGCACGTCGAAGGCGTCGAAGCCGGCCTCGGTGAAGGCGTAGGCCATCTCGACGTGCGAATTGACGCCCTGCTCGCGCAGGATCGCGACTTTCGGGCGCGCCAGGTTGAGGAACGGCGCGGCCACGTCGTCCTCGACGCCGGGCGCCAGCTGCACGTGGGCGCCCGGATCGTCCGGCGCGCCGGCGGTGGCATGCTCGGCATCGGCGCATTCGGGGTTGTCGCGCTCGCAGCAGATCTTCCAGCTCACGCTGTCCCACACCTGGTGCAGGTCCGACAGGCTGGCGCTGAACACCGCCTTGGTGTCGCGCCAGACCTCCACCTTGCCCTTGCCCGCATCGATGGGCGAACTGGCCGGCCGCGTCTTGCCGACGAAATGGCTGTGCGCGCTCAGACCGTGGGCGCGCAGGGTCTGCATGACCTCGTTGCGCTCGGCGGTGCGCACCTGCAGCAGCATGCCCAGCTCCTCGGTGAACAGCGCCTCCAGCGTGCGCCGCTCGCGGCGGGCGCCGACCTGCTGCGTCCAGTTCTTCGCGTCGCCGTAATCGGCGCGGCTGTCGCTGATGCCGTCGCCTTCGGTGACGAGCATGTCGACGTTGAGCGCCACGCCGACGTGGCCGGCGAAGGCCATCTCGCAGGCGGCGGCGAACAGGCCGCCGTCGCTGCGGTCGTGCAGCGCGAGGATCTTTCCCTCGGCGCGCAGCGCATTGACCGCATCGACCAGGCGCACCAGGTCCTGCGGATCGTCGAGGTCGGGCACGGCGTCGCCGGTCTGGCCCAGCGTCTGCGCCAGGATGCTGCCGCCCATGCGGTGCCGCCCGCGGCCCAGGTCGACCAGCACCAGCGTGGTGTCGGGCTCGGTGGCGTCCAGTTGCGGCGTGAGCGTGCCGCGCACGTCGTCGAGGCTGGCGAAGGCGCTGACGATCAGGCTGACCGGCGAGGTGACCTTCTTCGCCTCGCCCTCGTCCTGCCACTGCGTGCGCATCGACAGCGAATCCTTGCCCACCGGGATGGAGATGCCCAGCGCCGGGCACAGGTCCAGGCCCACCGCCTTGACGGTCTCGTACAGCGCCGCGTCCTCGCCCGGCTCGCCGCAGGCGGCCATCCAGTTGGCCGACAGCTTGACGCGCGGCAGCTCGATCGGCGCGGCCAGCAGGTTCGTGATCGCCTCGGCCACCGCCATGCGCCCGGAGGCCGGCGCATCCAGCGCCGCCAGCGGCGTGCGTTCGCCCATGCTCATCGCCTCGCCGGCAAAGCCCCTGTAGTCGGCCAGCGTCACGGCGCAGTCGGCCACCGGCACCTGCCAGGGGCCGACCATCTGGTCGCGGTGCGACAGGCCGCCCACGGTGCGGTCGCCGATGGTGACGAGGAAACGCTTGCTGGCCACGGTCGGGTGCGACAGCACGTCGATCGCGGCCTTCTGCAGGTCCACGCCGTCGAGATCGAGCGGCGCGAAGCGGCGGGCGATGGACGTCACGTCGCGGTGCATCTTCGGCGGCTTGCCCAGCAGCACGTCCATGGGCATGTCCACCGGCTGCGCGTCGGCGCCCTCGTCGGCGACGATCAGTTGCCGTTCCTCGGTCGCCACGCCCACCACCGCGAAGGGACAGCGCTCGCGCTCGCAGAAGGCGCGGAAGGTGTCCAGCGACTCGGGCGCGATCGCCAGCACGTAGCGCTCCTGGCTCTCGTTGCACCAGATCTCCTTGGGCGCCAGGCCCGACTCTTCCAGCGGCACCTGGCGCAGGTCGAAGCGCGCGCCGCGGCCGGCGTCGTTGGTGAGTTCCGGGAAGGCGTTGGACAGGCCGCCCGCGCCCACGTCGTGGATCGCCAGGATCGGGTTGGCCTCGCCCTGCTGCCAGCAGTGGTTGATGACCTCCTGCGCGCGGCGCTCGATCTCGGGGTTGCCGCGCTGCACCGAGTCGAAATCCAGCTCGGCCGCGTTGGCGCCGGTGGCCATCGAGCTGGCCGCGCCGCCGCCCATGCCGATGCGCATGCCGGGCCCGCCGAGCTGGATCAGCAGCGTGCCGGCGGGAAACTGGATCTTCCTGGTCTGCGTGGCATCGATCTGGCCCAGGCCGCCGGCGATCATGATCGGCTTGTGGTAGCCGCGCCGCACGGTGTCGACGTCGCTGGCCACCGTCTGCTCGTACTCGCGGAAGTAGCCCAGCAGGTTGGGCCGGCCGAACTCGTTGTTGAAGGCCGCGCCGCCCAGCGGGCCCTCGGTCATGATCTGCAACGGGCTGGCGATGTGCGCCGGCCGGTCGCCGCCGTCCGCGGGCCACAGCGTGGAGACGGTGAAGCCGGTCAGGCCCGCCTTGGGTTTGGAACCACGGCCGGTCGCGCCTTCGTCGCGGATCTCGCCGCCGGCGCCGGTCGAGGCGCCCGGAAAGGGCGAGATGGCGGTCGGGTGGTTGTGGGTCTCCACCTTCATCAGCACGTGGTGCACCGCGTCTTCCTTGCCGTAGCGCGGCGCACCGGCATCGCCGGCGGCGCGGGGCACGAAGCGCTCGACCGGCCCGCCCTCCATCACCGAGGCGTTGTCGGCGTAGGCGATGACGGTGCGCTGCGGGTTCGTGCGGTGCGTGTGCCGGATCATCGCGAACAGGCTCTGCGGCTGGGCCACGCCGTCGATGGTGAAGTCGGCGTTGAAGATCTTGTGGCGGCAGTGCTCGCTGTTGGCCTGCGCGAACATCATCAGCTCGACGTCGCTCGGGTTGCGGCCCAGCTTCGTGAAGGCGTCGACCAGGTAGTCGATCTCGTCCTCGGCCAGCGCCAGGCCGAACTGCGCGTTGGCCTGCGCGAGCGCGGCCCGTCCGCCGCCGACCACGTCGACGTGCGCCATCGGCTGGCCCGGCAGCTCGGCGAACAGCGCCGCGGCGCCCGCCACGTTGGGCAGCACCGATTCGGTCATGCGGTCGTGCAGCAGCGCGGCGACGGCCACCAGCCGTTCGCCGTCGAGCACGGGCGTCTTGCCGATCAGCGGCGGCTTCAGGCGCAGGTGGTATTCGGTCGCGCGCTCCACGCGCCGCAGGGCCAGGCCGCAGTTGTGGGCGATGTCGGTGGCCTTGGAGGCCCAGGGCGACACGGTGCCCAGGCGCGGGGTGACGACCAGCGTCGCCGTGCCCGCCTGCGCCTCGAAGGGCTCGCCGTAGTCCAGCAGCGCGGCGAAGCGCTCGCGCTCGGCCTCCGCCAGGGCGCCGTCGGTCGCCACCAGGTGCACGAAGCGCGCGGCCACCGCCTCGATCCTCGGCTCGATCGCCTGCAGCCGCGGCAGCAGCTGGCGCGCCCGGAAGCCGCTGAGCGCGCTGCCGCCCTCGAACACGGTCACGACGGGAACCACGGTGTGGGCGGGCGAAGGCGAGGCTGGCGTCACGGTCGAATCGGCCCGCAGGCCGTGTTGGAAGTGAAGGAATCCGGCCGGACGGCCGCTGACTGGGGCCATCCGTGCAAACCCGGGATTTTAGCGGGACGGGGTGGGATAATCCCGCCCCATGAGCATCACTTACAAGGACGCCGAGGGCGTGGCCGGCATGCGCGTCGCATGCCGCCTGGCCGCCGAGGTGCTGGACTACCTCACGCCGCACGTCAAGCCGGGCGTCACCACCAACGAGCTGGACAGGCTCGCCCACGCGTACATCACCCAGGTCCAGGGCGCGACGCCCGCGCCGCTGAACTACATGGGGGCGAGCAGCGTGCCCTACCCCAAGTCGATCTGCACCTCGGTCAACCATGTCGTGTGCCACGGCATCCCGAACGAGAAGGCGCTCAAGAAGGGCGACATCATCAACATCGACATCACCGTCATCAAGGACGGCTGGCACGGCGACACGAGCCGCATGTTCGTGGTCGGCGAAGGCTCCATCGCGGCCCGGCGCCTGTGCGCCATGACCTATGACGCCATGTGGCACGGCATCGTCAAGGTCAGGCCCGGCGCGCGGCTGGGCGACATCGGCTGGGCGATCCAGCGCTTCGCCGAGAGCAACGGCTTCTCGGTGGTGCGCGAGTTCTGCGGCCATGGCATCGGCCGCGGCTTCCACGAGGAGCCGCAGGTGCTGCACTACGGCAAGCCCGGCACGCTGGACGAGCTCAGGCCCGGCATGACCTTCACCATCGAGCCCATGATCAACGCCGGCAAGCGCGACATCAAGGAACTGGGCAACGACGGCTGGACCATCGTCACGCGCGACCATTCGCTGTCGGCGCAATGGGAGCACACGGTGCTGGTGACCGAGACCGGCTACGAGGTGCTCACCCTGTCGGCCGGCAGCCCGCCGCCGCCGCCCTTCGTGAACGCCGGCGCCTGAGCCGCCGGCCCCGCGCATGGCTTTCTCGGTGGTGGTCGACCTGCCCGCCGCGCTGCGCGACGAATCGCGCACGCACAAGAGCACCCTCTTCGCGCGCCTGCGCGCCGTGGACGGCGTGCGCAACGTGCGCGCCACCCTGCGCGAGCTGTCCGCGCTGGCCGACCACACCCTGCGCGCGCTGTGGGACGACGCGGGCTTCGGCCGCGCCCTGGCGCTGGTCGCCGTGGGCGGCTTCGGGCGCGGCGAGCTGTTCCCGTATTCCGACGTCGACGTGCTGGTGCTGCTGCCCGCGGCGCACGCGGTCGAGCCGGGCCGCATCGAGGCCTTCATCGGCCGCTGCTGGGATGCGGGGCTGGAGATCGGCTCCAGCGTGCGCACCGCCGACGAATGCCTGGCCGAGGCCGCGCGCGACGTCACCGTGCAGACCTCGCTGCTCGAATCGCGGCTGGTGGCGGGCGACAAGCGGCTGTACGACGCCTTCCGCGGGCGCTTCCTCGCCACCATCGACCCGAACGCCTTCTTCGCCGCCAAGTCCCAGGAGATGCGGCACCGCCATCAGAAGTTCGAGAACACGCCCTACGCGCTGGAGCCCAACTGCAAGGAATCGCCCGGCGGCCTGCGCGACCTGCAGACCGTGCTGTGGGTGGCGCAGGCCGCCGGCATCGGCAAGCGCTGGGACGACCTCGCCCGCAGCGGCCTGGCCACGGCCTTCGAGGTGCGGCAGATCAAGCGCAACGAAGCGCTGCTGTCGCTGATCCGCGCCCGGCTGCACGCGATCGCCAACCGGCGCGAGGACCGGCTGGTGTTCGACCTGCAGACCGCCGTCGCGGGCACCTTCGGCTACGAGGGCGAGTCGCAGCGCCGGGCCAGCGAGGCGCTGATGCGGCGCTACTACTGGGCCGCCAAGGCAGTCACCCAGCTCAGCGAGATCCTGCTGCTCAACATCGCCGAGCACCTCAATCCGCAGCTGGAGACGCCGACGCCGATCAACGAGCGCTTCCTGGAGAAGGCCGGCACCATCGAGGTCGCGAGCGACGACCTCTACGAGCGCGAACCGCACGCGATCCTCGAGACCTTCCTGCTCTACCAGAAGACCATCGGCGTGAAGGGCCTGTCGGCACGCACGCTGCGCGCGCTGTACAACGCGCGGCACGTGATGGACAGCCGCTTCCGCAACGATCCGGCGAACCACGCCACCTTCATGCGCATCCTGCAGCAGCCGCGCGGCATCACGCATGCCTTCCGGCTGATGAACCAGACCTCGGTGCTGGGCCGCTACCTGCGGCCCTTCCGCGCCATCGTCGGGCAGATGCAGCACGACCTGTTCCACGTCTACACCGTCGACCAGCACATCCTGATGGTGCTGCGCAACGTGCGGCGCTTCTTCATCGTCGAGCATGCGCACGAATACCCCTTCTGCTCGCAGCTCGCGGCCGGCTGGGACAAGCCCTGGATCCTGTACGTGGCGGCCCTCTTCCACGACATCGCCAAGGGGCGCGGGGGCGACCATTCCCAGCTCGGCGCGCGCGACGTGCAGCGCTTCTGCCGCCAGCACGGCATCGGCCGCGAGGACGCGAAGCTGATCGAGTTCCTCGTCGCCGAGCACCTGGTGATGAGCCAGGTGGCGCAGAAGCAGGACCTGGGCGACCCCGAGGTGATCGCCGCCTTCGCGAAGCGCGTGGGCAGCGAACGCTACCTCACGGCGCTGTACCTGCTCACCGTGGCCGACATCCGCGGCACCTCGCCGCGCGTGTGGAACGCCTGGAAGGGCAAGCTGCTGGAAGACCTGTACCGCTACACCTCGCGCGCGCTGGGCGGCCACATGCCCGACCCGGACGCCGAGGTGGAGGCCCGCAAGCGCGAGGCGCTGGTGCAGCTCGCCCTGCACGCCCTGCCCTTCGAGGCGCACAAGGCGCTGTGGGACACGCTGGACGTGGGCTACTTCATGCGCCACGAGGCCGCCGAGATCGCCTGGCACGCCAAGCAGCTGTCGCGCTTCGTGCCGCCCAAGGGCGTGCCGATCGATCCGAAGGCGCACGCGATCGTGCGGGCGCGGCTGTCGTCCGTCGGCGAAGGCCTGCAGGTGGTGGTCTACACGCCCGACCAGCCCGACCTGTTCGCGCGCATCTGCGGCTACTTCGACCAGGCCTCCTTCAGCATCCTGGACGCCAAGGTACACACCGCCAGCAACGGCTATGCGCTCGACACCTTCCAGGTGGTCACCACCTTCCTGCCCGAGCACTACCGCGAGCTGATCAGCATGGTCGAGACCGACCTCGCGCTCACGCTCGACGCCGCGGGCGAGCTGCCCGCGCCCAGCCGCGGCCGGGTCTCGCGGCGGGTGAAGAGCTTCCCGGTCAAGCCGCGCGTGAGCATGGTGCCGGACGAGAAGGCCCAGCGCTGGCTGCTGAGTATCTCGGCCAGCGACCGCGCCGGCCTGCTCTACCGCGTGGCACGCGTGCTGGCGCGCCACCACCTGCACCTGCAGTTGGCCAAGGTCTCGACCCTCGGCGAGCGGGTGGAAGACACCTTCCTGATCAGCGGCCCCGAGCTGCAGGGCCAGCGCGCGCAGATGGCGATCGAGCGGGAATTGCTGGAGGTGCTGGCGGCGGAAACGCCGGCGCCGGCGCCGGCCGTGCCTGCCTGAGGCCGCGTCAGCGCCGGCCCGCGCCCAGCCGCCGCTCCAGCCACACGCTGTAGCGCGACAGCCCGAAGCACAGCACCCAGTACACCAGCGCGATGAACAGGTAGCCCTCCAGGTAGAAGGGCCGCCAGGTCGGGTCGCCGCCGAGCGCCAGGCTCAGGGCACCGGTCAGCTCGAACAGGCCGACCACGGTGACCAGCGAGGTGTCCTTGAGCGTGCCCACCACGTTGTTCGTGAGCGCCGGCACGACCATGCGCAGCGCCTGCGGCAGCACGATGTCGCGCTGCACCGGCCAGCGGCCGAAGCCCAGCGCGACGGCCGCGTCGACCTGCCCGCGCGGCACCGCCTGCAGCCCGCCGCGGATGATCTCGGCCATGTACGCCGCGACGAACAGCGACAGGCCCATGAGCACGCGCACGAGCACGTCGGGCTGCCAGCCCGCCGGCCACAGCAGCGGCAGCAGGAACGAGGCCATGAACAGCACCGAGATCAGCGGCACGCCGCGCACCAGCTCGATGTAGGTCGTCGCAAGCGTGCGCGCCACCGGCCACTGCGAGCGGCGTGCCAGCGCCAGCACGAGCGCCAGCGGAAAGGCCAGCGCCAGGCCCACCACCGCCAGCGCGACGGTCAGCGGCAGCCCGCCCCAGCGGTTGGTCGGCACGAAGTCCAGCCCGAACAGGCCGCCGCGCATGAGCAGCACGAACAGCGCCAGCACGGCCAGCCACAGGGGAACGAGCCACCAGCGCCAGCTGCGCGGCCAGGCGCTGAACACGGTCATCGCCGACAGCAGGACGACGGCGACGGCGGGACGCCATTGCGATTCGTACGGATAGCGGCCGAACAGCAGCGGGCGCCATTTCTCCGCCACCACGCCCCAGCAGGCGCCGTGCGGCACGGCGCGGCAGGCCGGTGCGTCGGGCCGGAACACCGCCTGCAGCACCGCCCAGTCGAAGGCATGAACGCCGGCCCAGGCCAGGGCCGCCGCCAGCGCCAGCGTGGCCGCGCTGCGCAGCGGCGAGCCGAACAGCTCGTCGCGCCAGCGCGTCCAGCGTTCGGACTTCACTGCCAGCCCCGCAGCGCCACGCGGGCGTTGTAGCGGTTCATGCCGGCCGAGATCAGCAGCGACAGCAGCAGGTACACCGCCATGATCACCGCAATGCACTCGAAGGCGCGGCCGGTGGAATTGAGCGAGGTGTTCGCCACCGACACCAGCTCGGGGTAGCCCACGGCGACGGCGAGCGAGGAGTTCTTGGTCAGGCTGAGCAGCTGGTTGGTGAGCGCCGGCACGATCACGCGCAGGGCCTGCGGCAGCACGACGATGCGAAGCTGCTGCACCGATGTCAGGCCCAGTGCCTGCGCCGCGAGCTTCTGCCCCTGCGACACGGACAGGATGCCGGCGCGCACGATCTCGGCGACGAAGGCCGCGGTGTAGAACGCGAGCGCGCCCACCACGGCCATGTATTCCGGGCTGAGTGCCGCACCGCCGGTCACGTTGAAGGCGGTGCGCTCCGGCCATTCCAGGCCGCTGGGCCAGAAGGCGCCCGGCTCGCGCACCGGCCAGGGCATCGACAGCCCCTCCTTGCTGAGCCAGATGCCCGGCAGCCACTCGGCGGCCTCGGTCGAATCGGGCAGCAGCTGCGTGAACGCGAAGTACAGCATCAGCATCTGCACCAGCAGCGGCACGTTGCGCACCGCCTCGACGTAGGCGGTGCAGATGCCGCGCACCAGCAGGTGCGAGGCCAGCCGGCCGATGCCCAGCAGCGTGCCGAGCGCGACCGCCAGCAGCGCCGCCGGGATGGCGGCACGCACAGTGTTGATCAGGCCCGCCAGGAAGGCGCGCCAGTACGGCTGGCCCGCATCGAAGTCGAGCCAGCCTTCGGAAATGCCGAAGCCGGCGCTCTGCCAGAGAAAGTCGAAGCCCGAGCGCACGCCGCGGCTGCGCAGGGTGTCCAGCGCATGCTGCACCAGCCACCAGGCGCCGCCGACCACGGCCGCGACGAGCAGGACTTGCACGGCCCAGCCCAGCCAGGCGGCACGGCGCGGCGGCGGCCGCCCCGCTGCACCCGAGCGCATGTCAGTGGTCAAATGGCGCCGAGCGCCGGCCGGCGCAGCCAGGCCCGTTCGCAGGCACCCGCGGGTCCGGCTCCGCCGGCCCGCCGGGTGCGCCCCCTCGAGGGGGTGCAGAGCCACACGCAGTGGGCGAGGCTGGGGGTGGGCGTCATTTCACCGGGAGTGCGTACAGCAGGCCGCCCTTGTTCCAGAGGTTGTTGGCGCCGCGCGGCAGTTGCAGCACCGACTTCGGCCCGACGTTGCGCTCGAAGATCTCGCCGTAGTTGCCCACCGCCTTGATGGCGCGATACGACCAGTCCTTGTCCAGCCCCAGCAGCTTGCCCAGGTCGTCGCCGCTGCCCACCAGGCGCTGCTGCGCCGGGTCCTTGCTGCTGGCCTTGAGCTCGTCGATGTTGGCCTGGGTCACCCCCACCTCCTCCGCCTCGATGAGCGCGTTGGGCACCCACTTGACGATCGCGTACCACTCGTCGTCGCCGCGGCGCACCGCGGGCGCGAGCGGCTCCTTGGAGATCAGCTCGGGCAGGATCAGGTAGTCGTCGGGATTGGGCGCCTCCTTGTTGCGCAGGCCCGCCAATGCCGAGGCGTCGGTGGTGAAGGCCTGGCAGCGGCCGGCGAAGAAGGCCTTGAACGAGGCCTCGAAGCTCTCGAACACCACGGTCTTCACCGCAATGCCCTGCGCCCTCGACCAGTCGGCCACGTTCTTCTCGTTGGTGGTGCCGGCCTGAGTGCAGATGGTGGCGCCCTTGAGCTGCTTGGCGCTGGTCACGTTGATCTTCTTGGGCACCAGGAAGCCCTGGCCGTCGTAGTAGTTGATGGTGGTGAAGTGGAAGCCCAGCGAGGCGTCGCGCGTGAGGTTCCAGGTGGTGTTGCGCGCCAGGATGTCGATCTCGCCGGCCTGCAGCGCCGAGAAGCGCTGCTGCGAATTCAGCGGCACGAACTCCACCTTCTTCGGATCGCCGAGCACCGCGGCGGCGATCGCGCGGCAGGTGTCGACGTCCAGCCCCGACCAGTTGCCCTGGGTGTCGGGTGCCGAGAAGCCCGCGACCCCATTGGTCACGCCGCACTTGATGCTGCCGCGCTGCTTGACCGCGTCGAGCGTCTTGCCGGCGAAAGCCGGCATGGCGGCGCCGATGGCCAGCGTGGCCGCCGCGGCGGCCAGCGTGATGCGAAGTCCTGTCTGCATGATGCTTGCTCTCCTGTCCATGAATCGAAGCGCAGTTTACGGGGCAGCGCGGTCCGGCGCCTTCGGTGCAGGCGCTTTCTCCACTAACATGCGCGCCATTCCAACCTCCGACGAAGGGCACTCATGAAATCCGACGATCTCGGCAAGCTGATCCTGCGGCTCGCACTGGGCATCCTCATCCTCCTGCACGGCGTCGCCAAGGTCGGCTCGGGCGTGGACGGCATCGGCGGCATGCTCGCGGCGCGCGGCCTGCCCGCCGTGGCGGCCTACCTGGTGTACATCGGCGAGATCGTGGCGCCGGTGCTGCTGATCATCGGCCTGTTCACCCGCCCCGCGGCCTGGATCGTGGCGGCCAACATGGTGGTCGCCGTCTGGCTGGTGCACATGAACGAGCTCAGCGCGCTGACCAAGAACGGCGGCTGGGCGCTGGAGCTGCAGGGCATGTTCCTGTTCGCGGCGGTCGCGGTGGCGCTGCTCGGCGGCGGCCGCCTGGGCATCGGCGGCAAATACAACTGACGCGGCGGCGCCGCGTCAGTCGTCCTCGGCTGCGTCCAGGCCGGGGAACAATACCTCGGTGAAGCCGAAGCGCGAGAAGTCGCGGATGCGCATCGGATAGAGCTTGCCCAGGAGGTGATCGACCTCGTGCTGCACCACGCGGGCGTGGAAGCCCTCGGCCTCGCGCTCGATCGGGTCGCCGTACGGGTCGAAGCCGGCGTAGCGGATGCGCGCGAAGCGCGGCACCACGCCGCGCAGGCCGGGCACCGACAGGCAGCCTTCCCAGCCCTCTTCCTCCTCGTCGCCAAGGGGCGTGATCACCGGATTGACCAGCACCGTGCGCGGCACCGGCGGCGCATCGGGATAGCGGGGATTGACCACGTCGGTGCCGAAGATGACGACCTGCTGGTCGACCCCGATCTGCGGCGCCGCCAGGCCGGCGCCGTTGACGGCGTGCATGGTCTCGAACATGTCGCGCACCAGCAGGTGCAGCGCGTCGGTATCGAAGGCGGCCACCGGCTGCGCGATGCGCAGCAGCCGGGGGTCGCCCATCTTCAGAATCTCGCGGATGGCCATCCCGCCATTGTGAAGCCGGAAGGCGCGCTCCGCCGTGTTCCCGGGCGCGCCTTTGCTCAGGGCCGATCGCCCGGTTTGACCGGCTGGCTGCCGAACCACCGTGGTGGGCCGGACGGTCGCTGAATACTGCCGGTGGGAGGCCGCACATGAGGCGGCCGGGCCTGCGGCACCGGGACAGGCACCGGCACGGCGCGCACGGGCGGACGCCGGTAGCCGCGATGCCCGTATCCGGGCCCATAGCCATGGCGCGGGGCGTAGTGGGGGTACGGCCGGTAGCCGCGGTAGCGCGGCGCCGAATACACGTCGATGTCGACGTAGGCCGGGCCTGCCCCACCGTAATACGGATAGCCGCCATAGACCGCCGGCTCGCTCGGCACGGCCACGCAGCCCCCGAGCACGATCAATGCGCCGACTGCAGTGCCCACGCCGAGGATGCGTAGATGCTTCATGGAGAACTCCTGGATGTCTTTCTCTGGGTATGCAAGGGGCCAGAGAGTTCCATACGAACCGCTTGACCGCGCATACGAACCGGTTCGATCCCGTCAGAAAAAGAAACGAAATGATGTAATGATTTTAAGAAGCGTTATCATTTGTACTGTAACCACAAGAACTGCCACAAAAAACAACATGCATAGGCGCCCCTCTTTTCTCTTTCAAGGACCTGTCCATGATCAAAGCACAGCGCCGTGCCAGGCAGCTTCACCTCAAGCCCATCGCAATGTCCTTCATCTGCGCCGGTTCCGGCGCGGTGATGGCCCAGTCGCCGAGCACTCCGGCCGCCACGCCCTCCCTGCCCGAGGTCCGCGTGACCGACACGACCGTGACGCCCTACAAGGCGCAGGACGCCTCCTCCGAGAAATTCACCGCTCCCCTGCTGGACACCCCGCAGACGGTGAACGTGATCCCCAAGGAGGTGTACAACGAGCAGGGTGCGCGCAGCCTGACCGACGTGCTGCGCAACACCCCCGGCATCAGCTTCAACGCGGGTGAAAACGGCTTCGGCACCAACACCAACAACTTCAGTCTGCGCGGCTTCGACGCCAGCGGCAACATCTTCATCGACGGGGCACGCGACTCGGGCAACTACAGCCGCGATCCGTTCAACATCGAACAGGTCGAGGTCATCAAGGGCCCGGCCGCGGACAACGGGCGCGGCGGCGCGGGCGGCTACATCAACCTGCAGACCAAGACGCCGAAGCTGGAGAACTTCATCGGCGGGTCGGCCAGCTACGGCTTCGATTCGTACGATTCGGACGCACGCAGGCGCCTCAGCGTGGATCTCAACCGCGTTCTCGGCGAAACCTCCGCCGTGCGATTGAATCTGCTGGTCGACGACAGCGGCGTCGCCGGCCGCAAGCTGGCCAAGCAGAAGACGCTGGGCTTCGCGCCCTCCATCGCTTTCGGTCTCGGCACGCCCACCTCGGTCGTGCTCTCCTACCAGCACGTGAAGCAGGAAGACCGGCCCGACTGGGGCGTGCCGGGCGCCTTCGTCAAAGGCACCATCAACTACAACCCCCTCGCGGCACAGGCCGGGCGCGACACCTTCTACGGGCTGGCCTCGGACTACGACGACGTGACCTCGGACGCCTTCCTGGCCCGCATCGAGCACAAGATCTCGCCGACCTTGACCATCAGCAACCAGACCCGGTGGTCGAAGACCGACCGTTCGGCGCTCTACACCGTCCCCACCGGCTACACCGCCGCCACCCAACTGGTCCCGACGCAGCGCCAGGGATTCAGCCGCGAGAACACCGGGCTGAGCAATCTGACCAACCTCACGGCGAAGTTCAACACCGGCAGTGTCAAGCACACGCTGGCCACGGGCCTGGAGCTGACGCAGGAGAAATCCGTGAGCGGCCGCTACCCGACCAACGGCGTCCTCGGCAATCCGGGCAACGTGAGCGTGTTCTTCCCGAACCCCTACCGCTTCGTCACGGGCGCCCTGATCCCCACGCAGACCGGCACCGTCAAGATCAGGACCATCGCGGCCTACGCCTACGACACGGTGGAATTCAACCCGCAGTGGCAGCTCACCGGAGGCCTGCGCGTCGAGCGCTACAAGGTGGAGCTGGCCAGCAAGACCGCGATCGGCGCGCCGCAGGGCGGCGTCGACGGCTACGAGCGCAGCGAGACCAGCGTCAGCGGCAAGCTCGGCCTGGTCTACAAGCCGGCGCGCAACGGGGCGATCTACGTCTCGTACGGCCAGTCGGCCGTGCCGCCGGGCTCCTGGCTGTCCAACCCGGACAGCGGCCGCGAGGGCGACAACGCCTTCCCGGGCTGGGAAGGACAGCACAACAGGAGCGCCAGGGAGCAGAAGCTGACCAACCTCGAGATCGGCACCAAGTGGGACTTCCTCAACGACCGGCTGTCCGCCACGGCGGCGGTGTTCCGCACGGAACGCAAGAACGTGGCCATGCAGGCGGTCAACGGCACGCCCAGCGGCTATGGCAAGCAGTCGGTGCAGGGCCTGGAGCTGGGCATCGCCGGGTCGATCACGCCCGCCTGGTCGATCTACGGTGGCCTCACGCTGCTGGACAGCGAACGCCGGCACAACGCGGCGGTCGATGCGGCGCTGAGCGGCGACTACGGCAGCTACCTGACGACCAACGGCGACGAGCTGGCCTTCACGCCCAAGCAGACCGCCAACCTGTGGACCACCTACCGCTTCCCGATCGGGTTGACGGTGGGCGGCGGCTTCCAGCGCGTGGGCAGTTCCTGGGTCGGCCGTCCGGACACCGCCGACCGCGTCATCCCCAACGGCCGGGCCGGCAAGCTGCCGGGCTACACGGTGTTCAACCTGATGGCGGCCTACGAACTGAACAAGAACGTGAACCTGCGCCTGAACATCGACAACGTAGGGGACAAGACCTATGCGCAATCGATGAACTGGGCCGCGACGCGCGCCTTCCTCGGTGCGCCGCGCACGGTGGTGGTCAGCGCAGACGTCAAGTTCTGACCGTCGACGGGCGCAGTCCCGACGGGACGTCGCCCCGTTGCGCGGGCGCCGGACTCGTGATCAGTCCGGCGTGCTCCCGCCCAGAATCTCCATCAGGCGCGCCTCGTCGATCACCTCGATGCCCAGGTCGCGCGCCTTGTCGAGCTTGCTGCCTGCTTCGGCGCCGGCCACCACGTAGTGCGTCTTCTTGCTCACCGAGCCGGCCACCTTCGCGCCGGCCGCCTCGAGCCTTTCCTTGGCGTCTTCGCGGCTGAGCGTGGGCAGCGTGCCGGTGATGACGAAGGTCTTGCCGGCCAGCGGCAGCAGCGCGCGCGGCGCGGGCTCGCCCTCTTCCCACTGCACGCCGCTGGCGCGCAACTGCTCGACCACCTCGCGGTTGTGCGTCTGGTCGAAGAAGGCGCGGATGCTCTGCGCCACCACCGGGCCGACGTCGTCGACTTCCAGCAACTGGCCTTCGGTCGCGTCCATGATCGCGTCGAGCCGGCCGAAGTGGCGCGCCAGTTCCTTGGCCGTGCTCTCGCCCACGTGGCGGATGCCCAGGCCGAAGAGGAAGCGCGGCAGCGTGGTCTTCTTGGAGGCCTCCAGCGCCTCGATGAGGTTCTGCGCCGACTTGTCGGCCATGCGTTCCAGGCCCGCGAGCGTGGTGAAGCCCAGCCTGTAGAGATCGGGCAGCGTACGGATCAGGCCGCTGTCGACCAGCTGCTCCACCAGCTTGTCGCCCAGCCCCTCGATGTCCATCGCGCGGCGCGCGGCGAAGTGCAGCATCGCCTCCTTGCGCTGCGCGGCGCAGAACAGGCCGCCGGTGCAGCGGTAGTCGGCCTCGCCCTCCTCGCGCAGCGCATCGGAACCGCACACGGGGCACTGGCGCGGCATGCTGAACACCGGCCCGCGCGTCTCCACAGGCCTGGCCGCGCTTTCCGGCACCACGCCGACCACCTCGGGAATCACGTCGCCGGCACGGCGCACGATCACCGTGTCGCCCACGCGCACGTCCTTGCGCCGCGCCTCGTCCTCGTTGTGCAGCGTGGCGTTGGTCACCGTGACGCCGCCGACGAACACGGGCGCCAGCTTGGCCACGGGCGTGAGCTTGCCGGTGCGCCCGACCTGCACCTCGATGCCCAGCACGGTGGTCATCTGCTCCTGCGCCGGGTACTTGTGCGCCACCGCCCAGCGCGGCTCGCGCGAGACGAAGCCGAGCTCGCGCTGAAGGGCCAGGCTGTCCACTTTGTAGACCACCCCGTCGATGTCGAAGGGCAGCCCATCCCGCTCGGCGGCAATGCGCGCATGGTAGGCAATCAACTCGGCGGCGCCACGCGCCTGCTGCACGAGCGCCGAGACGGGAAAGCCCCAACCCTTCAGCACCTGCAACACCTGCCAATGACTTGCAAAAGCGGGACCGCCCTGATCGGGGGGCGTCAGTTCGCCCAGGCCGTACGCGAAGAAACTCATGGGGCGCTGCCGGGCCATGGCAGGATCGAGCTGGCGCACCGCACCCGCCGCGGTGTTGCGCGGGTTGACGAACGTCTTCTCATTCTTGGCGCCTGCAGCGATCCGGGCACGCTGGCGTTCATTGAGCGCCTCGAAGTCGTCACGGCGCATGTAGACCTCGCCGCGCACCTCCAGCACCCTGGGGATCTGCCCCGTCAGGCACAGCGGAATCTGGCCGATGGTGCGAATGTTGTGTGTCACATCCTCGCCGGTCTCGCCATCGCCGCGCGTGGCGGCCTGCACCAGAACACCGTCCTCGTAGCGCAGGCTGATGGCCAGGCCATCGAACTTCGGCTCAGCCACATAGGACAGCGGCTCGCCCGCCAACACCGCCAGCGCCTGCGCACACAGGGGCTCGGCGCGACGGCGCGGATCGTTGACCTTGAGTTCGGTCCGCCGCTGCTCGACGGCCAGGTAGTTGCGTACCTGCTGATCAAATTTCTCGGCGCCCGCGGCCGTGGTGTCGGTCTCGGTGCGGATGCTGAGCATCGGCATCCGGTGACGCACCGGCACGAGCGAGTCGAGCACCCCGCCGCCCACGCGCTGGGTCGGCGAATCGGGCGTGCGCAGTTCGGGGTGCGCGGCCTCGATGGCCTGCAGGCGCTGGAACAGCTGGTCGTACGCCGCGTCCGGCAGTTCGGGCGCGTCGAGCACGTAGTACAGGTGGGCGTGCCGGTTGAGCTGCGCGCGCAGCTCGGCGGCCTCGCGCCGCACGTCGTCGGAAGGATGGGAAACGGTCATGAAAACAGGCGTCGCGCCAGCGCCGAGCCGGCCGACAGGTCGCGCGCGTCGAGCGTGTCGTAGAGCTGCTCCAGGTCGGCGCCGATCACGTCCATGGTCTCCTCGCGCAGCAGCTGGCCGTCGCCGTCGGTGACCACGCCGTCCATCTCGCGCGCCAGCGTGGCGGCGGTCTCGCGCATGCGGGTGAAGGGCTGCTCGCCGCGCTCGACCTGCGGCACGTCCAGGCTGAGCGTCAGCTCGCGGATCGCCGACTGCGCCGGATCGTCGGCCAGCGCCGCCTGGGTGTCGAAGGCCAGGCCGAGGATCGGCGGCATGCCGGGCTCGCCGGTGGGCAGCACCATGCGGCCGGGGATCATGCCGGCGACGAAGCCCAGGCGCGCCGCGTTCTGCTGCACGTAGCCGGGGCTCCAGGCCGCGTGCCGCGCGCGCAGGACGAAGCTCAGCTGCGCGTCGTGCGCGCTGGCGAACTGGTCGAGCTCGCGCGCACGCGCCACCTCGTCGAGCATTTCGGGAAACTCCGGCGCGCCGTTGACCGCGTCGGCGAAGGCCTGCGCCTTGACGACGAACTCGGAATACTCGATCTCGTTGAGCGCACCCGTGCGGTTGGCCAGCTGCACGCCGGCCTGGAAGGCGCTGTAGCGCTGGCTCTGCGCCGGCGGCTCCCACTGGCCGGTGTGCTCGTTCAGGCCCTCGATGGCGATCGGCTTGCTGCCCGCGCGCCGCGTGGCCGGCATGGCGGCCAGGGCCGCGCCGCCGGAGACCAGGCCCTCCAGCGAGATGGGCGTGATGACGTCGATCAGAGGATCCAGCCCGCCGCGCCGTTCGGCGCCCGGCGCCTGCTGCAGGCTGGGCGGCGGCAGGTCGGGGTCGAACAGGGGCTCGTGCCTGCCGGCCGCCGCTGCCTGGCCCGGCTCGGTGCGCAGCGCGGCCTCGTCGTCCGGCGGCGATGCCGGCAAGTCTTCGTCGAAGGGCACGGCCTCGGGCGCATCGGGCTGGCGCGGCGCGTTGCGGCGCGTCATCCAGGTGTTGTAGCCGATGATCGCGGCCAGCACGAGGCCGCCGAGGATCGCCAGCGCAACGGTCAGGTTGCTCATGAAGCTTCCCCGCGCCGACTCAAGCGGCCTCGACCATCGAGGCGGCCGACTCCATGTCCACCGCCACGATGCGCGAGACGCCCTGCTCCTGCATCGTCACCCCGATCAGTTGTTCGGCCATTTCCATCGCGATCTTGTTGTGGCTGATGAAGAGGAACTGGGTCTCGCGGCTCATCGCGGTGACGAGCTTGGCGTAGCGCTCGGTGTTGGCGTCGTCCAGCGGCGCATCCACCTCGTCCAGCAGGCAGAAGGGCGCAGGGTTGAGCTGGAAGATCGCGAACACCAGCGCGATGGCGGTGAGCGCCTTCTCGCCGCCGGACAGCAGGTGGATGGTCTGGTTCTTCTTGCCCGGCGGCTGCGCCATCACCTGCACGCCGGAGTCGAGGATTTCGTCGCCGGTCATCATGAGCCTGGCGTTGCCGCCGCCGAACAGCTCGGGGAACATGCGGCTGAAATGCTCGTTGACGATCTTGAAGGTGCCGCCGAGCAGTTCGCGCGTTTCGGCGTCGATCTTGCGGATCGCGTCTTCCAGGGTAGTGATGGCCTCGTTGAGGTCGGCCGACTGCGCGTCCAGGAAGGTCTTGCGCTCGCGCGCGGTGGCCAGCTCGTCCAGGGCCGCCAGGTTCACGGCGCCGAGCGAGGCGACTTCGCGGTGGATGCGGTCGATCTCGCCCTGCAGGCCGGTCAGGCGCACCTTGTCTTCCTCGATCGAGCGGGCCACGGCCTCCAGGTCGGCCTGCGCATCGACGAGCAACTGCTCGTACTGCTCCAGGCCCAGGCGTGCGGCCTGTTCCTTGAGCTGGAATTCGGTGATGCGCTGGCGCAGCGGGTCGAGCTCGCGCTCGAGCGTCAGGCGCCGCTCGTCGCTGGCGCGCAGCTTCATCGTCAGGTCGTCGTACTGGCTGCGCGCGGCGGCCAGCGTGGATTCGCGCTCCATCTTGAGCGACAGCGCGTCCTGCAGGCCGGCCTGCGCCGCGGCATCGGACAGGCGCCCGAGCTCGCCCTGCGCGCGCTCCTGCTCCTCGCCGAGCGCGACGATCTGCTGCGTGGCGGTCTCGATCGCGCGGTTGAGTTCGCCGCGGCGCGCCTCCAGCGTGCGCTGCGAGAAGGTCGCCTCCTGCAGCTGCCGCTCCAGGCTGCGGTGCTGCTCGCGGCTGGCGGCGAGCTGGCGGCCGGCCTCGATCACGCGTTCGTCGAGCTGGGCATGGCGCTCCTGGCTGTCGGCCAGCTGCATGTCCAGCTCCTCGAAGCGCGCCTCGGCGGCCACGCGCTTTTCCTGCAGTTCCTCCAGCTGCGCATCGACCTCGGCCAGGTCGCCGGCCAGCTGCTCGCTGCGTGCGCGGGTCTGCTCGGCGAGCTGGGTCAGGCGCAGCGTTTCCACCTGGAGCTCGTGCGCGCGCGACTGGGTCTCGGCCGCTTCCCGGCGCGCGTTGACCAGGCGGGACGCCGCGTCGGCATAGGCCGCCTCGGCGCGCACGAGCGCGGTGCGCGCCTCGTCGCTGATGAGCGACTGTGCGCGCAGCTGGCGCTCGAGGTTCTCCATCTCCTGCTGGCGCGCCAGCAGGCCGGCCTGTTCCGAGTCCTCGGCGTAGAAGCTCACGCTGTGCGCGGAGACGGCATGGCCGTCCCGCACATAGATCACTTCGCCGGGCCGCAGCCGGTCGCGCTGGGCCAGCGCGTCCTCGAAGCTCGAGGCGGTGTAGCAGCCCGACAGCCAGTCGGTCAGCAGGGCCTGCAGGCCGGCATCGTTCAGGCGCAGCAGGTCCGACAGGCGCGGCAGCGCGCCCTCGGCCACCGGTGCGCCGGCCGCGGGCGGGCTGTAGAAGGCCAGCTTGGCCGGCGGTGCGTCCTGCCCGAAGGCGCGGACCATGTCCAGGCGCGAGACTTCCAGCGCGCCCATGCGTTCGCGCAGCGCGCCTTCGAGGGCGCGTTCCCAGCCCTGCTCGATGTGGATGCGGCTCCACAGCCCTTGCAGCCCGTCGAGCCCGTGCCTGGCCAGCCAGGGGGCGAGCTTGCCGTCGGTCTTGACCTTCTCCTGCAGGGCGCGCAGCGCTTCCAGGCGCGCCGAGAGTTCGGCGTGACGTGCGCCCTCGGTGTTGACCGCCTCCTGGCGTGCGCGCCGGTCGTCGTCCAGCTGCGGCACGCTGTCCTGCAGCTCGTGCAGGCGCGCATCGGCCTCGTTCGCGCCCTCCTGCGCGGCAGCCAGCTGCGCCTGCAGATGGGTCAGGCGGGCCTCGTCGGGCGCCGCCAGCGCATTCCTGTCGGACTGCAGGCGCTCGCTGCGCAGCGTGAGCTGGCGCACCTGGTCGTCGATGTTGCGCTGGTCGGCCGCCAGCACCTGGATCTGCTGCTGCACCTGCGCCACGCTGGCGCGCTGCGTGTTCGCCTCGTCCTGCGCGCGCTGCTGCGCCTCTTCCAGGTCGGGCATGCGCGCGTCGTGCTCTTCCAGCTGGGCGGCGAGCACCGTGGCCTGCTCCTCGGCATCCACGCCCTGCCCCGCCAGCGTCTCGATCTCGGCCTGCGCGTCGGTGCGGCGCGTGTCCCATTGCTGGATCTGCTCGCGCAGTTGCACCAGCCGCTGTTCGACGCGCTGGCGGCCTTCGACCACGAAGCGGATCTCGCCTTCGAGCCGGCCGACCTCGGCGCTGGCCTCGTACAGCCTGCCCTGCGCCTGGTTGACCTGGTCGCCGGCCGCGTAGTGCGCCTGGCGCACCGTCTCCAGCTCGGCTTCGATGTGCCGCAGGTCGGCGGTGCGCGATTCGAGGTCGTTGATCGCCTTCTCGGCATCGGCCTTCACCTTGGCCTGGTCGGACTCGCTCTCGGTGCGCTTGAGGAACCACAGCTGGTGCTGCTTGCGCGTGGCGTCGGCCTGCAGGGTGTTGTAGCGCGCGGCCACCTCGGCCTGCTTCTCCAGCTTCTCCAGGTTGGCGTTGAGCTCGCGCAGGATGTCCTCGACGCGGGTCAGGTTCTCGCGCGTGTCGCCCAGGCGGTTCTCGGTCTCGCGCCGGCGCTCCTTGTATTTGGAAACGCCCGCCGCCTCTTCCAGGAACAGGCGCAGCTCCTCGGGCTTGGACTCGATGATCCGGCTGATCGTGCCCTGGCCGATGATCGCGTAGGCGCGCGGGCCCAGGCCGGTGCCCAGGAACACGTCCTGCACGTCGCGCCGGCGCACCGGCTGGTTGTTGATGTAGTAGCTGCTGGTGCCGTCACGCGTGAGCACGCGCTTGACGGCGATCTCGGTGAACTGGCTCCACTGGCCGCCCGCCCGGTGGTCGGCGTTGTCGAACACCAGCTCCACGCTGGAGCGGCTGGCCTGCTTGCGGGTGGTCGTGCCGTTGAAGATCACGTCCTGCATCGACTCGCCGCGCAGCTCGCTCGCCCGCGACTCCCCGAGCACCCAGCGCACGGCATCCATGATGTTGGACTTGCCGCAGCCGTTGGGCCCGACGACGCCGACCAGCTGGCCCGGCAGCATGAAGTTGGTGGGTTCGGCGAAGGACTTGAAGCCGGAGAGCTTGATGGAGTTGAGACGCACGGCAGGTCAGCTTTTGTGCCAAGGTGTTGATTTGTAAGGAAAAATGCGCATTGGATGCGCGGCCATCCCCGCCGGCGATGATAACGTGCAGGCATGAGTCGCCCGTGCTTTTCAACGCCTGGCCCGCAACGGCGGGCCTTTTTCACGCTTGCGCTCGCGCACGCCGCCGTTCTGTCGGGCTGCGCCGCCTTCACCAGCACCGAGCGCGCCGAAACCTACGACGGCAACGAGTGGCTGCAATCGGGCGCCAACCGCATCGCCAACCTGGCGCTGCGCGACAACCTGCAGTCGGTGCGGCGGGTGCAGCTGTCGCTGTACCGTCGCAACCCCCGCGAATGGCGCAAGTGGGCCACCAGCGCCGACGAGGCGATCCAGCGCACCTGGGACGCCGTCATGCAGGACCGCCCCCTGCCCGCGCTGCGCGGCGCCGCCAGCATCGATGCGGTGCGCCTGGCTTTCGAGCCCGAACCGGTGTTCCAGGGCGACCGCGTGGCCGCGCTGGTGGCCGGCTGGTCGGCGATGCTCAAGCAGGCCAACGGCGACACCTGGGCGCAGACCATGATCGACGGCGTGAGCGCCGAGAACGCCTACCGCGCGGCGCGCAACTTCGAGATCTCCCTGTGGCTGCTGAGCTCGCGTAACGGCCCCAACGGCCAACCCCTGCTGCTGTCCACCGAGATCAGCGAGCGCGGACGCAACCTGGTGGTCGACCGCGAACTCTCGAAGGTGGTCGCGCGACTGGACCTGCTGGCCGCGCAGGCCGACGAGAAGTACCGCCGCGCCGCCCTGGATTTCAGCCAGGGTTGGCTGCTGGGCAGCCTCGGCCCCTTCTTCGCCATGGTCAAGAGATAAGCCCGCCCCCGTTGCTTGCTCACTGCGTGTAGCCGCCCCCCTCGCGAGGGGGCGACACCGGCGGCCCGGCCGAGCCGGTTCCGTGGTGTCTCCCGAACGGACTTCCCTGCGCTCGCCGGCCCACGGATCGGTGTACGGCCTCTCGCGCTGCGCCCCTAGAATGGCCCGGTTCCTGCCCAACCCTTCTCGGACACACCATGAGCTCCCTCAACTTCATCGGCGGCGAAAAAGGTGGAGTCGGCAAGTCGGTCACCTCGCGGCTGCTGGCGCAATATTTCATCGATCGCAGCCGGCCCTTCGTCGGCTTCGACACCGACCGCTCCCACAGCTCGTTCACACGCTTCTACGAAGGCTTCGCCTCGCCGGTGGTGGTGGACAGCTTCGAGGGGCTGGACACCGTGGTCAACGGCTTCGAGACCAACCCGCAGCAGAGCGTGATCGTCGACCTGGCGGCGCAGACCCTGGCGCCGCTGGCGCGCTGGATCCAGGAGTCGCAGCTGTTCGACGTGTTCAAGGACCTCGGCGTGGCGGTGAACTTCTGGCACGTGCTCGACGACGGCCGGGACTCCAGCGACCTGCTGGGCAAGCTGGTCGACACCTTCGGCGACCGGCCCAACTACATCGTGGTGCAGAACTACGGCCGCGGCAGCGACTTCGCCCTGCTGCTGGGCTCGCAGTCGCTGGCCAAGGCCACCGCGCACGGCGCCCAGGTGATCGCCCTGCCCCGCCTGCACGAGGCGAGCATGCGCAAGATCGACGCGCAGAACACCAGCTTCTGGAAGGCGGTCAACGACCGCAGCGGCCCCGACGCGCTGGGCCTGCTGGAGCGCCAGCGCGTCAAGAGCTGGCTGGCGACGACCTACGCCGCCTTCGACACGCTGCCGCTGTAGCCGTCGTCCGCGGCGGCCTGCCGCAGCCAGTCGCGGAAAGCCGCCATCGCCGGCGTGGGTCGGCGCGACTTCAGCCGTGTGAGCCAGTAGGCGCCGCTGCCGATCTCGACCTCGAACGGGCGCACCAGCCGCTCCTGCCGCAGCGCGCCGGCGAACATCGCAGCCGGCAGCAGCGCCACGCCGGCCCCTTGCGCGGCCGCTTCCGCCAGGGCCAGCGAGGAATCGAACACCGCACCGCGCACCACCGGGCTGCGCACGCCCGCGGCGGCGAACCACTGGCTCCATTCGTCGGCGCGGTAGGAACGCAGCAGCGCCTCGCCTGGCAGATCGGCCGGGCACTGCAGCCGCGCCGCCAGCACCGGCGCGCACAGCGGCGTGAGCGGCGCGTCCATCAGCCGCTCGGCCTCGGTGCCGTGCCAGGCGCCGTCGCCGAAGCGGATCGCGCAATCCAGGCCCTCGCCCGCGAGGTCCACCCGGTTGTTGTGCGTGAACAGCCGCAGATCGACGAAAGGATGCAGGTGCTGGAAATCGCGCAGCCGCGGCAGCAGCCAGCCCACCGCGAAGGTGCCGACCACGCCCACGGCCAGCACTTCGCGCAGGCGCCCGTCGCCGAACTGCGCCAGCACCTCGCCGATGCGGCCGAAGGACTGCGCCAGCACCGGCAGCAGTGCGGCGCCCTCGTCGGTCAGCGCCACGCCGCGCGGCAGGCGGCGGAACAGCGGCACGCCCAGGCGGTCTTCCAGGTTCTTCACATGCTGGCTGACGGCGGTCTGCGTGACGTTCAGCTCCGCCGCCGCGCGGGTGAAGCTGAGGTGGCGCGCCGACACCTCGAAGGCGCGCAGGGCATTGAGTGGAAGCTGCATGCCCCATATTTTCTGATGTCTCGCCTGCAATCTTCCCATTGGAAAGAAAACGCACCGATGACTATCGTTGCGTCCTCTTCACGTGAACAGAAAGGAAAACTCGATGCATCGGCGACAGTTCTCGGCCCTTCTCGGCACATCGCTGCTCGGCCTGGGCCTTGGCACACAGGCCAAGGAAAAATTGGACCGCCCGGACCCACCCCCGGTCGCGGCACGCCTGCGCGAGATCGAGGCGGCCAGCGGCGGCCGGCTCGGCGTGCAGATCCTGGATACCGCCACCGGTGCACGCTACGGCCACCGCGCCGATGAGCGCTTCTCGATGTGCAGCACCTTCAAGGTGCTGGCATCCGCGCTGGTGCTGCGGCGGGTGGACCTGGGCCAGGAACGGCTGCAGCGGCACATCCGCTACGGCAAGGAGGCGCTGGTGGAACACTCGCCCGTCACGCAGCTGCATGTGGACAAGGGCATGACGCTCGGCCAGCTGTGCGACGCCACCATCACCACCAGCGACAACGCCGCCGCCAACCTGATCCTGCAGAGCTACGGCGGTCCCGAGGCGCTCACCGCCTACATGCGTTCGCTGGGCGACACGCGGACCCGGCTGGACCGCACGGAGCCCGCGCTGAACGAGGCCCGGCCCGGCGACCCGCGCGACACGACCACACCGGCGGCAATGACCGCCAGCCTGCGGACCCTGCTGCTCGGCGACGCCCTGTCGCCGGCCTCGCGCGAGCAGCTCGCGGCCTGGATGATCGCCAACACCACCGGCGATACCCGCCTGCGCGCCGGCCTGCCGGCCGGATGGCGGGTGGGCGACAAGACCGGTGCCGGCGCCCGCGGCACCAACAACGACGTGGGCATCGTCTGGCCGCCCGGCCACGCGCCCTGGCTGGTGTCGGTCTACCTGACGGAAACCGAACGCCCGAAGGAACAGCGCGACGCGGCGCTGGCCCAGGTCGGCAGGCTCACGGCCGAACTGGCCGGTGCGCCAGCAGCGCGATCAGCAGCACGCTGAAGACCGCGAACCAGACGAAGGACCAGTTGGCGATCGTCAGGCCCAGGAAGGTCCAGTCGATGGCCGAGCAGTCGCCGCTGCCGCGGAAGATCATCGGGATGGCGCGCTGCAGCGGGAAGGATTCGATCATCCCGTAGAAGTCGCGCCCGCAGTTCACGATCTCGGGTGGATTCCACTGCAGCCAGCTCTGGCGTGCGGCCGTCCAGGCGCCGAAGACGGCCGACAGCAGGCCCAGCACGGCCCAGGTCTTCTGCAGGCCGGGACGGGCCGTCAGGCCGGCCAGCCCCGCGAAGACCGCCACGAGGATGAGCGCATAGCGCTGCACGATGCACATCGGGCAAGGCTCGAGCCCTTCCACGTGCTGCAGGTACATGCCATAGGCCAGCATCGCCACGCAAACGGCGCCGATGAGCAGACAGGTGCGCCGCGGCGCACCGAACAGCCAGTTCAAATTCCAGACCCCTCGTCGATGAACACCCGGGCCCGGCGCGGGCTGGCGACCACGGTGTCGCCCTCGCGCAGGCCCAGCTCGCGGTACTGCTGCGCAGGAATCTGCACTTCGATGAGCGTACCGGTGCCCGGATTATCCGGATTCGCTTCCTGGGGTTCGAGTTCCAGGCGCGCGGTGGGCCCGACCACGATGGCGCGGCCGATGCTGGCCACGATGCCCTGCGGATGGACGCTGCCGGCTTCGTGGCGGACGATGTCGAAGTCGTGCGGGCGGATGTAGGCCAGCGCCTTGGCGTCCTGCGCGTCGCCGTGCTCGGGCGAATCGAGGCGCAGGCCCTGCAGTTGCACTTCGCCCTCGTGGGCGCGGCCGTGGAACAGGTTCACGTCGCCCAGGAAGCCGTAGACGAAGGGGCTGGCCGGGTGGTCCCAGACTTCCTGCGGCGAGCCGACCTGCTCGATGTTGCCGGCGTTCATCAGCACCACGCGGTCGGCCACCTCCAGCGCCTCTTCCTGGTCGTGGGTGACGAAGATCGAGGTGACGTGCAGTTCGTCGTGCAGCCGGCGCAGCCAGCGGCGCAGTTCCTTGCGCACCTTGGCGTCGAGCGCGCCGAAGGGCTCGTCCAGCAGCAGCACCTTGGGCTCCACCGCCAGCGCACGCGCCAGGGCGATGCGCTGGCGCTGGCCGCCCGACAGCTGCGAGGGATAGCGGTCGGCGAGCCAGTCCAGTTGCACCAGGCTCAGCAGGTCGTGCACCTTCTTCCTGATCTGCGCCTCCGAGGGCCGCTGGCCGCGCGGCTTCACGCGCAGGCCGAAGGCGACGTTCTCGAACACGGTCATGTGGCGGAACAGCGCGTAGTGCTGGAACACGAAGCCCACCTGGCGCTCGCGCACGTGCACGTCGGTGGTGTCCTCGCCGGCGAACAGGATGCTGCCCGCGTCGGCGTTCTCCAGCCCGGCGATGATGCGCAGCAGGGTGGTCTTGCCGCACCCCGAGGGGCCGAGCAGCGCGACGAGTTCGCCGGACTCGATGTCCAGGCTGACGTCGCGCAGGGCGTGGAAGTCGCCGAACTGCTTGCTGATGTTGCGGATTTCGATGCTCATGGCACTTGGCCTCTGTTCTTTCTCTGGATTCAGACGGGCGCGGCGCTCAGCGGCCGCTCGGGCGGCAGCTCGGCGATGGCCTTCATCTCGCGTTCGTGCCGCCACTCGATGACCGACTTGATCACCAGCGTGACCAGCGCCAGGATCGCCAGCAGCGAGGCCACCGCGAAGGCGGCCACCGACTGGTACTCGTTGTAGAGCACCTCCACGTGCAGCGGCATGGTGTTGGTCTGGCCGCGGATGTGGCCCGAGACCACCGACACCGCGCCGAACTCGCCCATCGCCCGCGCGTTGCACAGGATCACCCCGTACAGCAGGCCCCACTTGATGTTGGGCAGCGTCACGTGCCAGAAGGTCTGCCAGCCGCTGGCGCCGAGCACGATCGCGGCCTGCTCCTCTTCGGTGCCCTGCGCCTGCATCAGCGGGATCAGCTCGCGCGCGATGAAGGGAAAGGTGACGAACACGGTCGCCAGCACGATGCCCGGCACGGCGAAGATGATCTTGATGTCGTGCGCGGCCAGCCAGGGACCGATCCAGCCCTGGGCGCCGAACACCAGCACGTAGATCAGGCCGGCCACCACCGGCGACACCGCGAACGGCAGGTCGACCAGCGTGGTGAGGAAGGCCTTGCCCCGGAACTCGAACTTGGCGATGGCCCAGGCCGCCGCCACGCCGAACACCAGGTTCAGCGGCACGGCGATGGCGGCGGTGATCAGCGTCAACCGGATCGCGGCCCAGGCATCGGGCTCCTTCAGCGCCTCGACGTAGGCCTCCAGGCCCTTGCGCAGCGCCTCGGTGGCCACTGCCGCCAGCGGCAGCACGAGGAACAGGAACATGAACGCCAGCGCGCCGCCGATCAGCAACCGGCGCACCCAGGCCGATTCGGTGGTGCCGGCCTTCGCGCGGCGCACGACCTTCGTCGCGGCCCCGCTCACGACATGCCTCCCGAGCGGCGGCGCTGCCAGCCCTGCAGCCCGTTGATGACCAGCAGCAGCGCGAAGGAGATCACCAGCATCACCAGCGCCACCGCGGTCGCGCCGGCGTAGTCGTACTGCTCCAGCTTGCCGATGATGATCAGCGGCGTGATCTCCGAGACCATCGGCATGTTGCCGGCGATGAAGATCACCGAGCCGTATTCGCCGATCGCGCGGGCGAAGGCCATCGCGAAGCCGGTCAGCAGCGCCGGCATGATCGAGGGCAGGATCACGCGGCTGAAGGTCTGCCAGCGCGTCGCGCCCAGGCAGGTCGCCGCCTCTTCCAATTCCTTCTCGGCGTCTTCCAGCACCGGCTGCACCGTGCGGACCACGAAGGGCAGCCCGATGAAGATCAGCGCGATCACCACGCCGGCCGGCGTGAAGGCCACCTTGATGCCGTAGGGCTCGAGGAACTGGCCGATCCAGCCGTTGCCCGCCAGCAGCGCGGTGAGCGAGATGCCGGCCACCGCCGTGGGCAGCGCGAAAGGCAGATCGACCAGCGCATCGACGATCTTCTTGCCGGGGAACTTGTAGCGCACCAGCACCCAGGCCACCAGCAGGCCTGCGAACAGGTTCACCACCGCCGCCAGAAAGGACGCGCCGAAGGTCAGCCGGTACGAGGCCATCACGCGCGGCGAACTCACCGCCGCCCAGAACTGCTCCCAGCTCAATGTGAAGGTCTTGAACACCAGCGCCGACAGCGGAATGAGGACGATCAGGCTCAGGTACAGCAACGTGTAGCCGAGCGTGAGGCCGAAGCCGGGCAGGACGCGCTTGGCGCCCCTTGCGCCTCCCGCACGCGGAACCGGCGCTGCCACGGAGGGCAGCGCCGGTGAAATAGCGCCGCTCATGAACTTACCTGGCGCCGCCCGGCACGTAGATCTTGTCGAACTGGCCGCCGTCGTTGAAGTGCACCTTCTGCGCATCGCCCAGGCTGCCGAACAGTTCCTGCACGGTGAACAGCTGCACCGGCTTGAAGGTATCGGCGTGCTTCTTCAGCACCGCCGGCGAGCGCGGGCGCAGCGCGTGCTTGGCGGCGATTTCCTGCGCCTCCTCGGTGTAGAGGAAATCCAGGTAGGCCTTGGCGACCTCGGCCGTGCCCTTCTTGGCCACGGTGCGCTCGACCACGGCGACCGGGTTCTCGGCCAGGATGCTGATCGAGGGATAGACCGCATCGACCTTGCCGGCGCCGAACTCGCGGGCGATGGAGATCACCTCCGACTCGAAGGTGATCAGCACGTCGCCGGTGTTGCGCTGCAGGAAGGCGGCCGTGGCATCGCGGCCGCCGCGCGCCAGGATCGGCACGTTCTTGAACACCTTGCCGACGAACTCCGCCGCCTGCGCGTCGGTGCCGCCCTTCTTCTTGACGTAGCCCCAGGCGGCCAGGTAGGCATAGCGGCCGTTGCCGCCGGTCTTGGGGTTGACCACGACGATCTGCACGCCGGGCTTGATCAGGTCTTCCCAGTCCTTGATGCCCTTGGGGTTGCCCTGGCGCACCACGAACAGCATGGTCGAGGTGGTGGGTGCCGCGTTGTCGGGGAAGCGCTTCTGCCAGTCCTTGTCCACCACGCCGGCGTTGGCCAGGAAGTCGATGTCGGTGGTGGTGTTCATGGTCACCACGTCGGCATCGAGGCCGTCTGCCACCGCCCGCGCCTGCGCGCTGGAGCCGCCGTGCGCCTGGTCGACCTTGACGTCCTTGCCGGTGGTCTTCTTGTAGTGGGCGACGAACGCGGGGTTGATGTCCTTGTAGAACTCGCGCGCCACGTCGTAGGAGGCGTTGAGCAGGGTCTGCGCCATCGCGCCGGTGCCGGCGGCAGCCAGGGCCAGGCCCGCAAGGATCGTCTTGATTTTCTTGGAAGTCATAAGGGTGCCAGTGGTTCTAAATGGGTGCGGCCGGCCAGAAGCCGGCTCGGCTCGTCGGTCAACGATTGAAGCAGCGCCAGCCCCAGCGGCCAGTCGCCATGCCCCGATTCGACGTTGATGTGGCCCGCATTCTGCATGCGGACGAATTCGCTGCCCCAGGCGCGGGCATAGGCACCGGCCAGGCGCACGGGGCAATAGGGGTCGTTGCTGCTGGCCACGACGATGCTGCGGTAGGGCAGCTTCGCATAGGGCACGGGGGCGAAATCCGACAGCACCGCGCGGCGCTCGGGGTCGGCCGGCGCCACCAGCAGCGCGCCGTGGATGCGCGCCGCGGCCGCCTCGGGCAGGTGCGCGGTGGCGATGCAGCCCAGGCTGTGCGCCGCAATCACCACCGGTCCCTCGGTCTGCGCGATGCGCTTTTCCAGCGCCGTCACCCAGGCCGTGCGCGAGGGCGAGATCCAGTCGTCCTGCACCACGCGCACCGCGCCCTGCATGCGCTCGGCCCACAGGCTCTGCCAGTGGCCTGGGCCGGAATCGCGCCAGCCGGGAACGATGACGATGGTGGCATTCACTTGTTGGGCTGCGGCGTCAGGCGCAAGTACGGCTTGACCGCCTTGTAGCCCTTGGGGAAGCGTTCGGCGATCTCGGCCGGATCCTGCAGGCTGGGCAGGATGACCACGTCGTCGCCGTCCTTCCAGTCCACCGGCGTGGCGACCTTGTGGCTGTCGGTGAGCTGCAGCGAGTCGATGACGCGGATCAGCTCGTCGAAGTTGCGGCCGGTGCTCGCCGGGTAGGTCAGCGTGGCGCGGATGGTCTTCTTCGGATCGATGAAATAGACGCTGCGCACCGTTGCCGTGGTCGAGGCGTTGGGGTGGATCAGGTCGTACAGGTCCGACACCTTGCGGTCGGCATCGGCCAGGATCGGGAAGTTCACCGTGGTGTTCTGCGTCTCGTTGATGTCGCCGATCCATTCCTTGTGCTTGTCCACCGGGTCGACGCTGATCGCGATCGGCTTCACGCCGCGCTTGGCGAACTCGCCGCCCAGCGCCGCCGTGCGGCCCAGCTCGGTGGTGCACACCGGCGTGAAGTCCGCCGGGTGGGAGAAGAGGATGACCCACGAATCGCCGGCCCACTTGTGGAACTCGATCGGGCCTTCGCTGGAGTCTTGGGTGAAATCGGGTGCCGTATCGCCGATGCGCAGGGTTGCCATGGTCGCTCCTTGGAGGAATGAGAACCATGGATTGTGGGAAACATCCCTTCTGCGGCAAACGAATATCTATTTGTATCGATATGCCACTTTCCGAATATGAAAGCCGCTACCTCTCATGCCAGCGCGGCGTGTGGCCGTCGAGCTGTTCGGCCAGGAAGTCCAGCAGCCGCCGCACGGCCGGCACGAGCGCGCGGCGCGGCGGGTACATGGCATGCACGATGCCCGGTGGCGGCCGCCAGCCCGGCAGCGCCTCGACCAGCGCGCCGGACGCCAGCTCGGCGCCGCACAGGTAGTCCGGCAACATGCCTGCCCCTGCGCCCTGGACGATCGCGCACTTGAGGGCCAGCAGATCGTCGGCCAGGTAGCGCGGCGTATGGACCATCGCGTGCGGCTTCCCGTTCGGCCCTTCCAGCTGCAGCGTGGCGCGGCCGTCGCTGGCCGACATCGCCACCGTGTCCAGCCGCGCCAGGTCCGTCAGCGTGCGCACCGGCCCCTGCCGTGCGAGCTGCTCCGGGCTGACCACCAGCATCCCCTTGCCGGGGCCGAACACCCGGGCCGCCAGCGTGGTGCTCTCCTCCACGGCCAGCCGCACCCGCAGGGCGAGATCCACGCCCTCTTCCACCGGGTCGATCGGCCGGTTGGTCACCCGCATCTCCACGCGCACCTGGGGATGGCGCCGCAGGAAGGCCGGCAGCAGCGGCCCGACGCTGCTCTGCGCCAGCGTGACCGGGCAGGTGAGCCGGACCGTGCCGCGCGGCTCGTCCTGCACCTGCGCCACGGCTTCGGCGGCCGCCTGCGCAGCATCGCGCATGGCGGCGCAATGGCGCAGGTACAGCTCGCCGGCCGGCGTGAGCGACAGGCGCCGGGTGCTGCGCTGCAGCAGCTGCACGCCCAGATGGCGCTCCAGTTCCGCCACCCGGCGCGAGAGCCGCGACTTGGGAATGCCCAGGGCCCGCCCAGCCGCCGCGAAGCCGCCACGCTCGGCCACCTCGGCGAAGAACACCATGTCGTTGAGATCCTGCATGTTCATATTGTCCTGCAAACAGGACAATAAAACGCATTTTTGGCTACTTATCAATCAATCGCCACAAAAATAGAATTCATTCATGCCGCCTCCGTCGCGGCCCATCCCACATCCGGAAAGCGATTGATCATGAAACTCCTGCACGTCGATTCCAGCGTCCTCGGCACCCAATCGGTGTCGCGCCAGCTCACCGCCGAAGTGGCGGCCGAGTGGCGCCGCGCGCATCCCGACACCACTGTCGACTACCTGGACCTGGCGCAGGACGCGCCCAGCCACTTCAACGCCGACGCGCTGGGCATCAAGCTGGGCGTGCAGGCCGCGCCCACCGAAGCGCAGCAGCGCGAGAACGCGGTGTCGGAGCGGCTGATCCAGCAGTTCCTGGCGGCCGACGTGGTCGTGGTCGGCGCCCCGCTCTACAACTTCTCGATCCCGAGCCAGCTCAAGGCCTGGATCGACCGCCTGGCGCAGGCCGGGCGCACCTTCAAGTACACCGACAAGGGCCCCGTGGGCCTGGCCGGCGACAAGACGGTGATCGTGGTCTCCTCGCGCGGCGGCATCTACTCCACCACCGAGGCCGGCCAGGCCACCGAGCACCAGGAAAGCTACCTGAAGGCGATCTTCGGCTTCTTCGGCATCACGGACGTGCGCATCGTGCGTGCGGAGGGCGTGGCCATGGGCGACGGCCCCAAGGCCGCTGCGCTGGCCGCGGCACGCGCCGACCTGCGCGTGGTGACGGCCGACGCCGCCAACCAGGGCTCCACCCAGCTGGCCGCCTGAAGCACGCCCGCAGCCCTCGCGGGCGAAGCCGGGGCATCATTCGCGGATGCCCTCTTTCCTTCTCTGGACGGCCGCGGCGGCGCTCAGCCTGGGCGTCGCCGCAGCGCGCGCCCAGGAACCCGTTCTCCTCGTCACGTCACCCGCCGCCTTGCAGGCCGCCTTGCAGGCCGCCGAACGGGCGGGCGCAGGATTCGCCCATTGGATGGATGCGCGCGCCGGCGATGACGGCATCGCAAGCAACGAGGCGCTGTCGCGCTCGGCCGCCTGGCCGTCGATCGCCGAGCCCTTGCGCGCCGGCATCGCCCGCATCCGCACCCGCGACCCGCAGGCCGGCGTGGGCATCGCGCGCTACCCGCATCGCCTCTTCGACACGCGCTGGCTGAACGGCCGCGAAGCCTTCTTCGAACTGGTGGGCGTGGTCAACCGGCTCGACCGCCGCCCCTTCCAGCCCGGCGCCTGCGGCGAGACGCGGCTGGTGTACCGCCTGGCCTACCGCGCCGCGGCGCTGCAGTCGCGCCTGCCGATGACGGTGAACGTGGAACTGCGCGCGGACGCGCCCGATGCCGACGGCAGTTGCCGCAGCGCCGTGCGGCAGTGGCTGCCGCCGGCAGGTCTGGACGACGCCGGCCTGGGCCGCTGGCTGGTATCGGCCGACGGCCCGCTGGCCCCCGCGCGGATCGCCCGCGGGCGCCTGGCGCGCATCACCGTCAACCTGCAGAGCGTGCGCTGGCCCTCGGGCGTGCGCCCCGACATGGGCGGCCATGCCGAGTACCTGCTGCAGGCCTTCCACTGGAGCGCGGCGCAGCGCCGCTACCAAGCCGCACCGCTCGAGAACACGCCCGACGTGGCCCGGCTGCGCCAGCGCCCCGCCCTGCGCGCCGAACTCGCGGCCTGGCTGCGCCGCGACGAGAACCTGCGCGCGCTGGACGAAGGCATGCTGCAGATTCCCGACCGCTTTCTCGCCACCGACGCCGTCTCGGTCGCGCCGCTGGGCCTGGGCCGGCTCGCCAACCGGCCCTTCGCGCAGCTCTTCAAGGCCGATGAATGGCAGGCGGTGCCGGGCAGCCGCACGCTGGGCTCGCCGCAGGCCGTGCTGCGCCGCCTCGACGACCTGAGCTGCATGGGCTGCCATCAGAGCCGTGCGGTCGCCGGCTTCCATCTGCTCGGCATCGACCAGGCCAGGGCCACGCGCACCTTCACCGCCGGCAACGCGCTGGCGCTCGGCCACTCCCCGCATCTGCAGGATGAACTGACGCGCCGCAAGGCCTACGTGCACGCCGCGCTGGCACAACCCGCGCCCGACCCGTTCCGCCCCCCGGCCGGCACAGGCGGGTCCGATGGCGGCTTCGGCGCCGCCTGCGGCCTGGGCGATGCGGGCTTCGCGTCATGGACCTGCGCGCAGGGCCTGCACTGCAGCGACCACGGTGCCGGCGGCAGCGGCGTCGGCACCTGCATGCCGGATGCGCCGGCCGTCGGCGCCCTGTGCGAACCGGCGCGCCTGGCCAGCTCGCCCGATCCCTGGCGCGACCGGGCCGTCAAGCAGCGCACGCCGCAGGCCTGCGGCGCGCAGGGCGTATGCGAGGCCACGGCCATCGGCTTCCCCGGCGGCATGTGCTCCGGACGCTGCGACCCCACGGACCCGCAGGCCACCTGCGGACGCATCGCGATCCTGGACGGCTTCAACCGCTGCCTGGCGGCAGGCCGCCCCTTCGGCGAGTGCCTGGCCGGCCACACCCGGCCCGGCCGGCTGCGCAGCTGTTCGGCCGCGCAGCCCTGCCGCGACGACTACCTCTGCGCGCAGGCCGGGGACGGCGGCGAAGGCCGCGGCGCCTGCATCCCACCCTATTTCCTGTTCCAGATGCGGGTGGACGGGCACCCCTAGCACGATCGGCTAGGCAATCTCCGCCCTGGGTACCGCGCTGCCGACCAATCCGGTCGAGTCGTAGTACGCCACCACCCCGTCCGCGAAGCAGTGGATGACAATGGACCGGCGTTGAAGCGTCTGGTCGATCCGAGCGGAGCCCGCATGCAGCAGGTTTTCATGCCAGATCAGCACGGTTCCCTTCTTGGGACGATAGACGAACGGCTCGTACCGCTGGGTCATGTCGGCCCAGATCTTCCCGACGGACTGCCCGAACGCCGTCCAGTCGCCTTCGACCTTCCCGCACCCGGTTTCGGCCAGATAGACGCGTCGTTCCCGATGGCTGCCGGGATAGACGATCAGTTCGCCGCTGTCCGGCACCACATCCTGGAGCGCGATCCAGGTGCCGCACATGAACCCGGCTGGAAACGGCGTGAGATGGATGGTGTCCTGATGCGCATCCTGCTGGCTGCCGAACACGTAGGTCAGCGTCTGGCAAGGCCGCGCCGTGGCGCCAAAGATCAGGTTTGCATACCTGCGATGACGGGCATCCAGCCAAAGCGCCCGCACCTTGGGATAGTGCACGTGGAGATGCTCTATGCGCTGGCTGGTCCCGAACTCGTAGCCTTGGTAGCCCTTCTCGATGGCGTCGTCGATCTCTGCATTGACGTCTGCGATCAGCGCCTCGTCGATCAGGTCGGGCAGTACCAGGAATCCATCGCGGACGAAACTGCGCAACTGCTCTGCCTCGGTCGCGTTGATTTCGCCACGCTGCAGCAAGTCGCTGACATGGGCGTCCGCATCCGGCCGATCGAACCAGGCGGCTGTGGCCTGGCCATAGGGGTACATCGACGAATCGCAGGCCCCCTCGAAGAGCAGGGGCGTTCCTGCATCTCGCAAGTGTTTCGCCGCCTGCTCTGCAAGCCCGGGCGCATGATCGACATGGATCACCGAGCTCAGCATCGAGCTTTCTCCGGCCGGCTCGGCGAGCTCGAAGCGGATCGTGTGCCGCCCGTTGCCCAGCATCAGGAAATGCGCGCCGATCTCCACCGCTTGACCCGGGGAGAGATCCGAGACCGTCAACGCATCCGGCTCGTGGTCGATGGAGACTCTCAACGAGGATCCCGACTGCGCCGAGTCCGCGATCACGAGCCCGAACTTGATCACGCCGGCGCAGCCCGCGGGATCATCCGCGCGCGCCAGATGCAGATGCCCTGCGTCCACAATGGATTCCGATGCGCTTCGCCGCGCATCGCCCGACGGAGACAGGATGGACTTGATTCTTGAAAGCAGCATGTCGATGGGGTGAGCGTCAGACCTGTGCGGCCATCGGCCTCGATTCAGATCGCAAAGGGATTGCCAATGCGCTGGCCTGCCAGCCAGCGCTGGCGATGCGCCAGCCGGTCTTCCTTCGAAATCGGACTGCCGTTCAAGTACGTCCCGTAGTGCCACCAGCGCGCCGGCACGCCACGCAGGGCCTTGGAGGCCAGGCGACGCTTGTACCACTCGATCAACTCGAACACCTCGATCCGGCCGCCGGCATACCGTTCGAGCATCAGTTCCCCCACGTGCGTCACCTTGGTGAAGTGGAAGAACTTCAGAGGGTCTGCGCCCGCCGTGATCGCGCCATCGACTCCGATGCGGATCGGGCGCTGACTCAGATTCCAGCTCGCGACGTTGTAGCCTCTGTGGCGCAGCGTGGCGATCTCCGGAAAGAACACCGGTGCGTGATTGCACCACTTCTGGTCCGTGAAAAGACCGTTGGGCACGTCGTCGAAGCAGAACTCGAGCAGACGGTCCCGCCACCATTGAGCGAATGCAAGACCGCGCGGCTCGTTGCGCACTGCCACGAAACCCAGGTTGTAGATGCCGTACTTGAGCGAGCCGATCTCGTTGTCGAGGATGGCAGCACGCGTCTTGTCGGGATCGATCTGGTGCGGCGTCAGCACCGCGCTGTGCCGATCCAGAAGGTCCAGGACCTCCTCCAGCCGCCCGAACAGCGCGGTATCCGGATCGAGGTAGATCACCTTGTCGATGCCTTGCGCCAGCATGTGGCAGAGCATCGGCCCCTTGACCGCCGTGCACAGCTCGACCACGTCGTGCTGGAACGCCCACGCCAGTGACTCGTCGATACCGAGGTCGCCCAGGCGCACCACGCGATCGACATCCTCGTGGTCGATGTCCAGCGCGAAGTCCGGCGGGTCTTCATCGACCAGGCACAGCCAGTTCTCCCATTCGGGATGAAATTCCCGGACGGTCTCGAACAGCACCCGGACCCGATCGAAGTAGCTGTAGGACGCACTCGTGAAGCAAGCGACCCTCATGCGGCGACGCCTTCGGCTTCAACCTCGGCCTCGGCCTCGGCCTCGACGGGCAGCATCAGCAGCTCCGCACTTCCCATCGACGGCAGCAGGATGCCGCGCCGGCGCTGCGCGCGCCCGACCTCGGCCTGGATCGCTCCCGTATGAAAGAAGTCGTGCAGCTCTTCCTCGCTCTCCAATCCCCGCGATGCAAAAGGGGCATACTGCTGCGCCGCAACCGGCACGTGGCCCTGTTCGCGCCGCGCCACCAGGAATGCGCCGCTGGCCATGGCCTCATGGGCCGTGAAGCAGAAGGTCTCGGGCCAGACGCTCCATGAGATGACCACATCGATGTCGTTCTGCGCCAGCGCATGGACCATGGCATCGCGCGAGGAGGCCGTCACCTGTACCGGAACATGACGAACGAAGGCCGGGACCCCGCCGGCGGACGAGCCGAGCTGGAAGAATTCGTAGCGCTCGTCGTGGCGGAAGCCGTCCGCCAGACGCAAATAGGTCTGCCAGCCCTTGTGGAAGACCAGGGAGCCGACGAAGGCGACGCGCAGTCGCGCCCGGGGTGCGCCCATCCTGGGCCGCTCCGAGAACACGATGGTTGCAGGCGCAAGCACCTCCGCGCGGATCCTCATCACGCCCGTGGCCCGCTGCCAGAGGTCGGCCGCGGCGTCCGAAGGGGTCACCAGCGTCGGCCGAACCGTCTCCACGAAGGTGCGCATGCGCGCCATGTGAGCCCGGCGCTGGCTGCCGTATGCACACACCCTGCAAGCGCCGGAATCCGGCGCAGGGCCGCCGCAGTAGGCCACATCGTTGCGCAGCAAGGTATAGCTTGGACAGGCGGCGAAGAAATCATGCGCCCAGAGAAGGCGCTCCTGCGCGCGACTCTCCTGGACCAATCTGCCCACGGTTTCCGGCGCATGCCCCATCAGGTGATGCACGGTCCAGGCGATGGGCATGCCGAGGCCCGCCAGGCGGACCAGCGCCTGCTGGAGCGTCAAGTCGTCCGCACGCCCGAGCGCCTCTCCATTGCACCGCAGGGCAAAGAGAAAATCGCCCGGCACCGCGGCCTGCGCCAGCCCTCGCACAGGACGCGCAGGGCAAAGGTGCAGATAGGTCAGCCCGCGTGCGCGGAACTCCAGGCACTCGTCGCCCAGGATGTTCTGCACCCCACCCACCGAGACCGCGTAGTCGTCGTGACTGACCGCGATGACCACGCCGGACAGGCCCTCCCGACTCAGCGCTGCCTCTATTTCCTCGACCGTCAGGATGTGATCCTTGCCGAGCCGCGGCGGCAGCTGCGAATCGTCCGGCCGGTTCGCTTCGTCTTCCCAGGCCTGCCGAAGACGCCTTCGCGCCACGCTCATCACCGGCGCCACGCGGCGGCCTTCCGCCCGGCCTGCGATCGCGTAGTGGAAGAGCGGATTCATGCCGGCGGCAGCGACATCGTGGTAGGTGCGCAGGTAGTACTGCGTATCGAACTCGCTGTTGGGATTGCGCCCTTCACGCCAGCCGCTCGCGCAGTAGTGCGCGAGCGGATCGCAGCCGGCCGCTGCCACATCGGCATAGACGGACAGGTAGTAGCTGCTGTCGAAGAACGGCTTGATGGCCTCCGCTTCGCGCGTGCTGCGCCTTCTCATCGGACGGCCCACGCCTGCTTTTTCCGGAGCGCGAATCGCAAGGCGCGCTTCAGGTAGGGAATGCGATCCGCGATGCGCGAGACGCGAAGTGCGGCTCGCCACGTGATGCTGCTTTGCATGCTGTGCAGCGTTTGGCGCAGCGCCGCTGCGTCGTCGAACATGCCTTGAGATCCGGAGGCCCGGGGCCCTGCGATACCGCCTTCCGCAGGGTATGGCCCCTGCGTGTGCTGCAGCACCTGCCGTGCGAGATCCCGCTGCGCCTCCTGGTACTGGCTCGACAGCTCCGCCAGCTTGCTTTCGAGCCGGGCAATCCGGGCATTCCTCAGCGCCAGCTGGTGCCGCACATCCGAGATGCTGCGCGCATTGCCATGCCCGGCGTTCATGCAGGAGGACGCCAGGAAATCCTCGCGCTTCTTGCCCGATGCAAGATGACCCGCAATACCGGCGATCTGATGCGGGCCGAGCGCTTCCCATTCACCCGGCGCCCAGCGAGGCGTGCGCCAGAGCGCCTCCTCCAGATCTTCCGGGCGCGTGATCGGCTCGACCATGCACCCCGCGCGCACCTGCCGGGGGGTCAGCGCAAGAGGGGCCGCTCCCAGCAGCAGGCCAGCCTCGTACGCGAAGGGAAAGATGCTGCGCGACGCGCCAAGATAGTTGTCCGGGTTGTGGGAGGGCCAGGCAAAGTACGTGAGAGGGCGCCCCGTCTCCAGCAGCATCCGCGCCAGGGAAACGGACGCCGGGCTTTCATTGCATTCGAGCCAGAAAAGCACCGACGCGTCCCTGAGCAGATCAGGATCGCTGGAGAGCAGGGTCTCTTCCATGCCCTCGACATCGAGCTTGACCAGATCCAGCGGCATGAATCGCCGCACGAGTTCCTGGAAGCCGATCTGGACCTGCGGCACGCCCACGCGTATCTGGCCCGTCGCACCGGGCACGAAGGACGTCGAACCGACATTGTCGGCATCGGCCCATCCTCCCTTGATCGGCGGGGCGCCCGGATCGACGACCAGCGCGTGCATCACCTCGTGCGCACAGCGGATGTTGTCGGCCGCATTGGCCGCGAGAAAGGGGGCACTTGCCGCGTTGCCCTCCACCATGCCGATGAAGGACGGGTTCGCCAGCTTCGCCAGGCCGATCGAGAACGTGCCCAGGTAGGCGCCCACATCCAGCACCCTCGCCCCGGCCGGCATCAAGGCGGCGAGGTATTCGACCTCGAGAAAAGACCACTCTCCGTAGTGCTCGAGAAAATTGGTGATCAGATCGGTCGCGTCGGACGGAACGGTCAGGCTTCCATAGCGAGTGTCCAGCGTCCGGGATTTCAAGCTTGATTCATTGACATTCATCGCGACCGGATCCTCATTGACCTTCGAACAACCAGATGCAGCCGATCAGATTGCTCGAAACAGCCGCTTCAACAGCGATCATTGTTTTACACGATTAAGGTATTGAAACAACTTGGGGATGGTACCCAGTTCAATGCGCATGACCACTGGACTTCCCTCCGCTCAGACGCGTTTTTCACTCGGGAATGTGAACGTCAACGCATTTTCTGATACATCGGCCCGCGACACACACCATTCAATCCATAGTATTAATATGAAATATCCATTCACGAAATTTTCATAAGGATGTGCTAGCTCGTCTTCCATCAGTTGACGACTGCCATATGTGTCCGGCAGCACGGGGCGCTTTTGCACGATCCCTCTGTCCATTGCCAATTGCGCGATGCACCGACATGCGGCCGGACGGTGCAACGCCGGTCTGACACGAGGGTGGATGTTCACGAGCGTGCCAAGTCGATGCGGGCCGATGCGCCCGCGCCGTCGCACCCGCAGCACCAGCGGTGCATCACGCCCGAAATGCCGGGGCTCGACGCCCCCGTCCTAGGCGCTGTGCCGCTTGACCCAGGCCACGTACTTGTCGACCCAGGTCTGCAGGAACTTCTTCGTGTCCTCGCTGCCGATGTTGCCGGCGTCGTCGAAGAGCCCTTCCTTGTTCTGCAGGAAGGCCTCGGGCTGGCCCAGCGTGGGCACGTCCAGGTAGGCCAGGATGTTGCGCAGGTGCTGCTGCGCCAGCGAGGTACCGATGGCGCCGACCGAGATGCCGATCACACCCGCCGGCTTGCCGGCCCAGGCGCTCTGGCCGTAGGGGCGCGAGCCCTGGTCGATCGCGTTCTTCAGCACGCCGGGGATCGAGCGGTTGTACTCGGGCGTGACGAACAGCAGGCCCTGCGCGGCGGCGATCTCCGTCTTGAAGCGCTGCACCGGTTCGGGCTGCTTGCCGTCCAGGTCCTGGTTGTACAGCGGCAGGTCGTCGATGCGCAGGTGCTCGAAGGTGAAGTCGGCCGGCGCCAGCCTGGCCAGTGCCAAGGCGAGCTTGCGGTTGAAGGAATCCTGGCGAAGGCTGCCGACGATGACGGCGATGCGGGTCTGGCTCATGAACGAGGCTCCTGGTTGAACGAACGAAAGAAGAACCCGGCGACGCTCAGGCCCCGCCGCGCGCCGCGCCCTGCAGGCTGGCCTGGGTCACGCTGGCGCCGGGCGGCACGTCCTCGGTGATCCACACGTTGCCGCCGATGGTCGCACCGCGCCCCAGCGTCACGCGGCCGAGGATGGTCGCGCCCGCGTAGATGACCACATCGTCCTCCACCACCGGATGGCGCGGCAGGCCCTTCTGCAGATTCCCCTGCGCATCGGTGGGGAAACGCTTGGCCCCCAGCGTGACGGCCTGGTACAGGCGCACGCGCTCGCCGATCACCGCGGTCTCGCCGATCACGATGCCGGTGCCGTGGTCCATGAAGAAGCCGGCGCCGATGCGCGCGCCGGGGTGGATGTCGATGCCGGTCTGCGCATGCGCCAGCTCCGAGACGATGCGCGCCAGCAGCGGCAGGCCCAGGCCGTACAGGCGGTGCGCCAGGCGGTGGTGGATCATCGCCAGCACGCCGGGGTAGCACAGCAGCACCTCGTCCACGCTGCGTGCGGCCGGGTCGCCCTGGTAGGCGGCCAGCACGTCGCTGTCGAGCAGGCGGCGGATCTCCGGCAGCGACGCGGCGAAGGCGCGCACCGTGGTGCTGGCGCGCTCCTCCAGCGCCGCATCGTCCGCCTCGTGCTGGCGCGCCACGTAGCGCAGTTCCAGCTTGACCTGCGTCAGCAGGCCCAGCAGCGCGGCGTCGAGCGTATGGCCGACGTAGAAGTCCTCGCTCTCGTGGCGCAGATCGGGCGGGCCCAGGCGCATCGGGAACAGCGCGCCCTTGAGCGCCTCGACGATCTGCGCCGTCGACTCGCGCGAGGGGAATTCGCGCCCGCCGGGTTCGCGCGAACGCTGCTGCGAATCGCGCCATTCGTGGCGGGCCTCGCGCAGGGCGCGGACGATCTCGGGGATGTCGAAGGAAGGCTGCATGACGAGGCGGGCAGAAAAGGTAACACCGCCGTTATACAGCGAGGCGCCGCCGGCCGCCTGCAGGCCGCTCAGCGCACCCGCCGCTGCCCCGAGAGCCGGCGCACCACCGCCACCAGCCGGTCGATCTCCTCGAAGGTGTTGTAGAAGGCCAGCGAGGGCCGCACCGTGGTCTCGACGCCGAAGCGGCGCAGGATCGGCTGCGCGCAGTGGTGCCCGGTGCGCACCGCAATGCCCTCCTCGTTCAGCGCCTGGCCCACCTCGTCGGTGCTGTAGCCATCGAGCACGAAGGACATCACGCTGGCCTTGTCGGCGGCGGTGCCGATCAGCCGCACGCCGGGCACGTCGCCCAGGCAGCGCATGCCGTACACCAGCAGCTCGTGTTCGTAGCGCGCGATGTTCTCGATGCCCACGCGGTTCACGTAGTCGATCGCCGCGCCCAGGCCCACCGCGTCGGCGATGTTGCCGGTGCCGGCCTCGAACTTGTTCGGGATCGGCTGGAACACGGTCTTCTCGAAGGTGACGTCGGCGATCATGTTGCCGCCGCCCTGCCACGGCGGCATGTCTTCCAGCACCTCGCGCCTGCCCCACACCACGCCGATGCCGGTCGGGCCGAACACCTTGTGGCCGGAGAAGACGAAGAAGTCGGCGCCGATGTCCTGCACGTCCACCCGCATGTGCGAGACCGACTGCGCGCCGTCCACCAGCGCCTTGGCGCCCGCGCGGTGCGCCAGCTCCACGATCTCCTTGACCGGCACCACGGTGCCCAGCGCGTTCGAGACCTGCGTGACGGCGACGATCTTCGTGCGGTCGTTCAGCAGCTTGCGGTATTCGTCCAGCAGCACCTGGCCCGAGTCGTCCACCGGGATCACGCGCAGCTTCGCGCCCTTGGCCGCGGCGAGCTGCTGCCAGGGCACGATGTTGGCGTGGTGCTCCAGGTGGCTCACCACGATCTCGTCGCCCTCGCCCACGTGCTGGCCGCCCCAGCTCTTGGCCACCAGGTTGATGGCCTCGGTGGTGCCGCGCACGAAGATCACCTCGTTCACGTCGGGCGCGTTGATGAAGGTCTTGACGCGCTCGCGCGCGCCTTCATAGGCGTCGGTGGCGCGCGCGGCCAGCTCGTGCGCGGCGCGGTGGATGTTCGAGTTCTCGTGCGCGTAGAAGTACGAGATCCGGTCGATCACCGACTGCGGCTTGTGCGTGGTCGCGGCGTTGTCGAACCACACGAGCTGGCGCCCGTTGACGCGCTCGGCGAGGATCGGGAAGTCGCGCCGCACCGCGTGCACGTCGAAGGGCGGATGCCGATCCTGCCCGGCGGCCGGCGCGGCGCCGTGCGGCGCCGGCTTGGCCGGCGTGACGTAGCCGCCGGGCAGCACCACGGCGTCGGTGAAGTAGAACCTGGGCTGCGTGGAGGGCACCGTCTGCGGCACGCCCTCGCCCTGGGTGGGTGTCGCCACGCGCGGCACCTCGGGCGATGCGAAGGGCAGGCGCGCCAGCGTGTCCAGGGGATCGGGCGCCGCATCGGTGCCGAGCCCGCCCGGCGAAGGATGGCCGTGGTCGCCGCCGACGAAGTAGTACGGCGCGGCGCCCGCGGCCTGCGCCTCGGGCACGCCCAGCACCTGGCTGCCCAGGCGCGGCTCGTAGGCCGGCACGGTGGTCACCACCGTGTCGGGCAGCCCGTTGGCGGCCGTGGCATGCGGCAGCAGCGCCGGCGCCCGGTTGGCGAGCGAAGGCAGCTGCGTCGGCGAGGCCGGGATCAGGTTGGTGCCGGGCACCTGCCCCTGCGGGATCGGCGTGCCCGGCACGCCGGGCCCGAAGCCGGCCGGGCTGGCCAGCGGCGAGCCCGGCGGCGCGATGTTGCCGGGCGCCTGCACGCCCGGCGCCGCGCCGCCGCCCGGCAGCGTGGCGAAGAAGGCGTTCGCCATGCGCGCGAGCACCGCCGCATCGATCGGCGCCTCGAGCGCCTGCGGCAGGTTCGCGGAAGTCGGTCCGAGGGTACTCACCGCGGCTTACTTGTAGGTGTCGGCGTAGTCGTGGTACTTGTTGACCTCGACGTCGTCCAGCACGGCCAGCGCGTCGGTGGTCAGCACCGCGAGCGAGCAGTACAGCGAGATCAGGTACGAGGCGATGGCGTGGTTGTTGATGCCCATGAAGCGCACCGACAGCCCCGGCCCCTGTTCGCCCGCCAGGCCGGGCTGGAACAGGCCCACCACGCCCTGGCGCTTGTCGCCCACGCGCAGCAGCAGCACCTTGGTCTTGCCGTCGGCCACCGGCACCTTGTTCGACGGGATCAGCGGGATGCCGCGCCAGGTGATGAACTGCGAGCCGAACAGGCTCACCGTGGGCGGCGGCGTGCCGCGGCGCGTGGCCTCGCGGCCGAAGGCGGCGATCGCCAGCGGGTGCGTGAGGAAGAAGGCCGGCTCCTTCCACACCTTGGTCAGCAGCTCGTCCAGGTCGTCGGGCGTGGGCGCGCCGGTGAGCGGGAAGATGCGCTGCTCGTCGGTGACCTGGGCCAGCAGGCCGTAGTCCGGGTTGTTGATGAGCTCGCTCTCCTGGTTCTCCTTGATCGTCTCGATCGTCAGGCGCAGCTGCTCCTTGATCTGGTCGTGCGGGCTGCTGTACAGGTCGGAGATGCGGGTGTGCACGTCCAGCACGGTGGACACGGAGTTCAGGAAGTACTCGCGCGGATGCTCCTCGTAGTCCACGAAGGTGCGCGGGAGCTGGTTCTCCTCTTCCTTGGCGGTGCAGGTGACCTTGATGGACTCGGGGTTCTTCACCTTGTTCAGGCGGTAGATGCCGGCCTCCACCGGCACCCACTGCAGCAGGTGCGTCAGCCAGCGCGGGCTGATCGTCTCGAGCTGCGGGACGGTCTTGGTGGCGTTGGCTAGCTGTCTGGCGGCGTTGTCGCCAAGGGCGGTGGTTCCGCCCACTGTTGCGCTCATGCAGGACTCCGTGGATCAGTGAATCGAAAGGGACTGCGGCAGTGTCCGGCGGCCCGGGGCGCCTCTCAACAGGCTATAGCCGCCAAGTTGATGCGTTGCGCGGTGCGCCGGCGCTCGACCTGTTCGCACTGCGCGAGCAGCGCCGCGACGTTGAGCTCCAGGGCCAGCGCCAGCTTCTGCGCCGTGACGATGGAAGCGATGACCCGCCCGCGCTCGATCTCGCCCACGTAGGAGCGGTTGAGCTCGGAGCGCTCGGCCAACTGTTCCTGCGACCAGCCCTGCGCCTCGCGCAGCTGCCGCACGGTGATGCCGAAGATCTCGATCAGCAGCGCTGCACTGCTCATGCCACGGCCTCCGCCGCCGGCGCGTTGCGCAGGCCGGCCTGCGTCACGCTGGCGCCGGCCGGCACGTCGTCGGTGATCCACACGTTGCCGCCGATGACGGCGCCCCTGCCCAGCGTGACGCGTCCGAGGATGGTCGCACCCGCGTAGATCACCACGTCGTCCTCCACCACCGGGTGGCGCGGACGGCCCTTGTGCAGCACGCCCTCGGCGTCGGCGGTGAAGCGCTTGGCGCCCAGCGTCACCGCCTGGTACAGGCGCACGCGCTGGCCGATCACCGCCGTCTCGCCGATGACGACGCCGGTGCCGTGGTCGATGAAGAAGCCCGGGCCGATCTGCGCGCCGGGGTGGATGTCGATGCCGGTCTGCTCGTGCGCCAGCTCGGCGACGATGCGGGCCAGCAGCGGCAGCGCCAGCCGGTACAGCGCATGCGCCAGCCGGTGGTGGATCATCGCCAGCACGCCGGGGTAGCACAGCAGCACCTCGTCCACGCTGCGCGCGGCCGGGTCGCCCTGGTAGGCGGCGAGCACGTCGCTGTCGAGCAGGCGCCGCACCGCCGGCAGCCCGGCGGCGAAGCGCTGCACGGCGGCCAGCGCCTGCACGTGCGCCGCCTCGCCATCCTGCGACGCATGGCGGGCGGCATAGGCGATCTCCAGCTTCGCCTGCGCCAGCAGGCCCTGCAGCGCGGCGTCGAGCGTGTAGCCGACGTAGAAGTCCTCGGTGCCGTACTGCAGGTCCGGCGGGCCGAGCCGCATCGGAAACAGCGCGCCCTTGAGCTGGCCGGCGATCTGCGCCATCGCGTCGCGCGAAGGGAATTCACGCCCGCGCGGCTCGCGCGAACGTCGCTGCGCATCGCGCCACTCGTCCCGCACGGCGTGCAGCTCGCGCACCACCCCTGTCACATCGATGCCGGCCATCGGCCCTCCTGTCGTTCTTGTTCAGCGGCCCTCGTGCCGGGCCGTGCCCGCTACGGCGTCGTCAGTCCTGCACCCACGGCAGGCCGTGGAAGCGCCAGCCATCGCCGTGGCCGCGCTGCTGTTTCTCGTCGATCTCGCCCTCGAAGCCCTCGAGCACGTTGAACACGTGCCGGAACCCCGCCTTGGCCGCGGCCTCCGCCGCCAGCGCCGAGCGCTTGCCGCTGCGGCACAGCAGCAGCACCACCGCGTCCTTGCCGCCGTCCTTGGCCAGCTTGGCTTCCAGCTCGCGCACGAAGCGCGGGTTGCGCGTGAGCGCGGTGCCGGTGGCCCACGGCACGTGCAGGCTGCCGGGCACGTGGCCGACGAACTGGCGCTCCTCCGCCGAGCGCACGTCGACCAGCAGCGCGTCGCCGTTCTGGAACAGGGTCCATGCAACCGGCGGCGTCACGCCCCCCGCGTAAGGCAGGTTCGCTTCGGCGGCCTGGGCCTGCGCCTGTTCCAGCGCGGCGGGCAAGATGAGGTCTGCGATTTCGGCGGATGACACGCTGTCTGCTCCTTGGGGTCTGTGCCTTGATGGCGATGAACATCGAATCTAGGGCCGCGGCAACGATTGGCAAACGAATAAAAAGTGGATATCAAAGAACGCCAGGCTCTATGGCGAGGCCGGCTCAGCGAAGAAGCGGTTGGCCGGACGCGGCAGCCCGAGGTTCTCGCGCAGGGTGCGGCCTTCGTACTCGCGCCGGAAGATGCCGCGCCGCTGCAGCGCGGGCACCACCTTGTCGACGAAGGCCTCCAGCCCGCCGGGCAGCCAGGGAAACATCACGTTGAAGCCGTCCGAGCCCTCGGTCTCCAGCCATTCCTGCATCTCGTCGGCAATGTGCTCGGCCGTGCCGACGAAAGCCGGGCCGGCATAGCCGCCCAGGCGCTGCGCCAGCTGGCGCACCGTGAGGTTCTCGCGCCGCGCGAGCTCGATCGTGCGCTCGCGCGCGGTCTGGCTCGCGTTGGTGGGCGGTACCTCGGGCAGCGGCGCGTCGGGATCGAAGCCCGAGGCATCGTGGCCCAGCGCGATCGAGAGCGAGGCGATCGCACTGTCGTAGTGCACCAGGCTGTCGAGCCGGGCGCGGATCGCGCGCGCCTCCTCGTCGGTGTCGCCCACCACCACGAAGGCGCCGGGCAGGATCTTCAGGTGCTCGGGATCGCGGCCGAGCCGGCGCATGCGGCCCTTCACGTCGGCGTAGAAGCGGCGCGCGTTCTCCAGCGTGCCGGGGCTGGCGAACACCACTTCCGCCGTCTCGGCGGCGAGCTGGCGCCCGGCCTCGGAGGCGCCGGCCTGCACGATCACCGGCCAGCCCTGCACCGGCCGCGCGATGTGCAGGGGCCCGCGCACCGAGAGGTATTGGCCCTTGTGGTTCAGCACATGCAGCCGGTCGGGGTCGAAGAAGCGGCCGCTCTCGGCATCGCGCACGAAGGCATCGTCGGCCCAGCTGTCCCACAGGCCGGTGACCACGTCGTGGAACTCGCGCGCCCGGGCGTAGCGCTCGTCGTGGTCGATCTCCTGGTCGCGGCCGAAGTTGCGTGCCGCATCGGGATTGGACGTGGTCACGATGTTCCAGCCCGCACGGCCCCCGCTGAGGTGGTCCAGCGAGGCGAAGCGGCGTGCGATGTGGAAGGGCTCGTCGAAGGTGGTCGAGGCGGTGGCGACCAGGCCGATGCGCGTGGTGTGCTGCGCCAGCGCCGACAGCAGCGTGAAGGGCTCGAAGGAGGTGACGGTGTGGCTGCGCTGCAGCGCCTCCAGCGGCATGTTGAGCACCGCCAGGTGGTCGGCCATGAAGAAGGCGTCGAAGCGGCCGCGCTCCAGGGTCTGCGCCAGCTGCCGGAGCCGGTCGAAGTTGAAGTTCGCGTCGCGCCAGGCGCCGGGATAGCGCCAGGCGCCGGTGTGGATGCTCACCGGGCGCATGAAGGCGCCCAGCCTGAGTTGCCTGCCCGTCGTGCCCATGCAGCCTCGCTCAGCCGCGCCGGAGCCGGTGCGGCACGTAGCGGTCGGCCTGGATGTCGGGCGTCACGCCGTGCGTGTACACGTCCTCGGTGACCGGCAGGAAGCCCTCGTTCCATGCCTCCCACTGGTGCCTGAGCCGCTCGAACACGTCCGGGTGCCGCCCGCGCAGGTTGGCGCGCTCGCGTTCGTCCACCGCCACGTCGAACAGGAACTCGTTGTCGTTGATCTTCAGGTACTTCCAGTCGCCGTCGCGCACCGCGCGCTGCGACTGGGCCTTGTAACGCCAGTAGAGCGTGCGCGGATGCGCCGGTTCGCGGCCTTCGAGCACCGGCAGGATGTTCTCGCCGTCGCTCGGGTAGTCCGGGTGCGGCGCGAGGTCGGCCGCGGCCAGCAGCGTCGGCAGCCAGTCGACGCTGATCGTCACCTGCTCCTGCACCTGCGGCCGGACGCGCGCCGGCCAGCGCAGCAGCGTGGGCACGCGCAGGCCGCCTTCCAGCAGCTCGGTCTTCTGCCCGGTGAAGGGCCAGGTCTTGGAGAAGCGCTCGCCGCCGTTGTCGCTGGTGAAGACGACGATGGTGTTGCCGGCCCGGCCGCTCTCGTCGAGCGCGGCGAGCACCTGGCCCACGGCCGCATCGAGCGACTGCACGATCTCGCCGTACTTCCTCAGGTTGCCGCCGTCGTAGTGGAACAGGTCCTTCAGCTCGCGCGCCACCTGCTCGTCGCCCGGCCCTTCCCACGGCCAGTGCGGCGCGGTGAAGTGCAGCGACAGGAAGAAGGGCCGGCCCGCGTCGCGCCGGTCGCCGATCCAGGCCGCGGCCTCGTCGGCCAGGATCTGCGTGTAGTAGCCGGCGCGCTCCACCGGCGCCTCGCCTTCCCACAGGTCGCGCGGCACCTGCGCGCCGACACCGGGCTTGTGGGTGAAGTAGTCGACCGCACCGTGCAGGTTGCCGAAGAAGTGGCCGTAGCCGCTCTGGAGCGGCCCGTACGCGGGCGGCAGGCCGAGGTGCCACTTGCCGATCAGCGCCGTGTCGTAGCCGGCGTCGCGCAGCAGCGACGGCAGCGTGGGATGCGCGGGCGGCAGGCCCAGGCCGGTGTCGCGCAGCGCGAGCGGCTCCTCCAGCCCCGCGCGCAGGCGGTACTGGTAGCGCCCGGTGATCAGCGCCAGCCGCGTGGCCGAACACACCGCCGAGTTCGCGTAGGCCTGCGTGAAGCGCACGCCCTGCCCCGCCAGCCGGTCCAGGTGCGGCGTGGCGAAGCCGGTCTGGCCGTAGACACCGAGATCCGCCCAGCCGAGGTCGTCGGCGAGGATGAAGAGGATGTTCGGTGCGCTGGGCATGGCGGACCGCGCGTCAATCCGCCCGGAAGCCTGAAGATTCGATCACCGGCCGCCACTTGGCGATCTCGGCCACGCGAAGCTGCTCCAGCGCTTCGGGCGTGCGCGGATCGGGCTCCAGCGCCAGCTCGTCCAGCCGGGCCTTCACGCCGGGCTCGCCCAGCGCGGTGTTGAGCGCGCGGTTGAAGGCGCTCACCGCCGCCGGCGGCGCGCCCTTGCGCGCCCACAGGCTGTACCAGCCGCTGCCCGTGGCCCTGGCGTAGCCCAGTTCGGCGAAGGTCGCCACGTCGGGCAGCTCGGGCACGCGCTTTTGCGAGAAGGTGCCGATGATGCGGATCCTGCCCTGCCGGTGCAGCGGCAGCAGCTCGGTCGTGGTCTGGACCGCGGAGCTGATCTGGCCGCCGGCCAGGTCGGCCAGCATCGGCGAGCCGCCCTTGTAGGCCACGTGTACGATGTCCACCTGCGCCGCCTCGCCCAGCAGCAGGCCGAAGAAGTGCGGCAGGCTGCCGGCGGCCGGGCTGCCGAAGTTGGCCTTGTCCGGGTTGGCCTTGAGCCAGGCAACGAGTTCGGGCACCGTCTTCGCGGGATGGCTGGCCGGCACCGCCAGCGCGAACTGGAAGTGCGCCACCAGGCCCACGGGCGTGAAGTCCACCGCCGGGTCGTAGCCGGGCTTGTTGTAGACGATCTGCGAGAGCACGGGCGTGATGAGCGGCGCCAGCAGGTAGGTCGCGCCGTCGGCCGGCGCGTTGAGCAGGGTGCTGGCCGCGATCTGGCCGCCGCCGCCGGGCTTGTTCTCCACCACCACGTGGTGGCCCGGCCCCAGCAGCGGGCCGATGCGCTCGGCCAGCACGCGCGCGAGCAGATCGATGCCGCCGCCGGCGCCGAAGCCGATGAGGATGCGCGAGGACGCCGGCACCGACGCCCGCGCAGGCCGGCCGGCGGCCAGCAGCGCGACCGCCGACGCCGCGGCGCCCAGCACCGCGCGGCGGGAGGCAAACAGGGACGAGGCCACGGCGTTCAGAGCTTGGCGATCGACACTTCGGTCGACTTCACCAGCGCGACCACGTCGGAGCCGACCTTGAGCTGCAGCTCGTCGACCGAGCGCGTCGTGATGACCGAGGTGACGATGCCCCAGGCGGTCTCCACGTCGACTTCGGAGACGACGTCGCCGCGGATGATCTCGCGGACCTTGCCCTTGAACTGGTTGCGCACGTTGATGGCCTGGATGGACATGATGTTCTCTCCTTGAAGGTTGTGTGAGGTATGGGAAAGGGATTCGGGTTCAGACCGCCGCCAGCGCCTGGTCGAGGTCGGCCTTGAGGTCGTCGATGTGCTCGATGCCGACGGACAGGCGCACGGTCTCTTCCGACACGCCGGCCTTGGCCAGTTCCTCGGCCGAGAGCTGGCGGTGCGTGGTGGAAGCCGGGTGCGTGGCGAGCGAGCGCACGTCGCCGATGTTGACCAGGCGGGTGAACAGCTTGAGCGCGTCGAGGAAGCGCGCGCCGGCCTCGCGCCCGCCGCCGCCGGCCAGGCCGAAGGTGAGCACGCCGCTGGCCTTGCCGCCGAGGTACTTCTTCGCCAGCGCGTGGTCGGGGTGCCCTTCCAGCGCGGCGTAGTTGACCCATTCCACCTTCTCGTGCGCCGACAGGTGCCGTGCCACGGCCAGCGCGTTGTCGCTGATGCGGTCCACGCGCAGCGCCAGCGTCTCGATGCCCTGCAGGATCAGGAAGGCGTTGAAGGGCGAGATCGCCGCGCCGGTGTTGCGCAGCGGCACCACGCGCGCGCGGCCGATGTAGGCCGCCGGGCCCAGCGCCTCGGTGTAGACCACGCCGTGGTAGCTCACGTCGGGCTCGTTCAGGCGCCGGAAGCGTTCCTTGTGCTCGGCCCACGGGAACTTGCCCGAGTCGACGATCGCGCCGCCGATGCTGGTGCCGTGGCCGCCCAGGTACTTGGTGAGCGAGTGCACCACGATGTCGGCACCGTGCTCGATCGGGCGGCTCAGGTATGGCGAGGGCACGGTGTTGTCCACGATCAGCGGCACGCCGTGGCGGTGCGCGATCTCGGCCACCGCCGCGATGTCGGTGATGTTGCCCGCCGGGTTGCCCAGCGACTCGACGAACACCGCCTTGGTCTTCGCGTCGATCAGCTTCTCGAAGCTGGCCGGGTCGCGGTGGTCGGCGAAGCGCGTGCTGATGCCGAACTGCGGCAGCGTGTGCGCGAACAGGTTGTAGGTGCCGCCGTACAGCGCGGTGGAGCTGACGATGTTGTCGCCCGCCTCGGCGATGGTCTGGATTGCGTAGGTGACCGCCGCCTGCCCCGAGGCCAGCGCCAGCGCCGCGATGCCGCCTTCCAGCGCGGCGACGCGCTGCTCCAGCACGTCCTGCGTCGGGTTGTTGATGCGGCTGTAGATGTTGCCCGGCACCTTCAGGTCGAACAGGTCCGCGCCGTGCTGCGCCGAATCGAAGGCATAGGCCACGGTCTGGTAGATCGGCGGCGCCACGGCCCGCGTGGTGGGCTCGGGCGAGTAGCCGGCGTGCACCGAGAGGGTCTCGAATTTCCAGTTCTGCGACATGCGTTGTCCTTTGGATGTTCAGATCGCCCAGCGCAGCGCGTGCGCGGGCTGGGGCAGCCAGGGCGATTCGTTCGCGGCGTCCTGCGCATCGGGCTTCTGCAGCACGCGGTCCAGGATGCGCTTCTCGATCGCCGCGAAGGCTGCGTCGCCCTGCGAGCGCGGACGCGGCAGGTCGATCGCCACGTCCAGCGCGATGCGCCCGTCCTCGATCAGCACCACGCGGTCGGCCAGCGCCACGGCTTCCTGCACGTCGTGCGTCACCAGCAGCGCGGTGAAGCGGTGGCGCTGCCACAGGTTCTCGATCAGGCGGTGCATCTCGATGCGGGTGAGCGCGTCCAGCGCGCCCAGCGGCTCGTCGAGCAGCAGCAGGCGCGGGTGGTGGACCAGCGCCCGCGCGAGCGACACGCGCTGGCGCTGCCCGCCCGACAGGCGCGCCGGCCATTCGGTCTCGCGGTCGGCCAGCCCGACATGCGCGAGCACTTCCCGGCCCCGCCCCCTCGCCTCCTTCGGCAGTCCCAGCGTCACGTTGTCGAGCACGCGGCGCCAGGGCAGCAGGCGCGCCTCCTGGAACATGATGCGCGTGTCGTCGTGCAGGCCGTTCACCGGCTTGCCGTCGGTGGACAGCACGCCCTCGGAGGGCGATTCCAGCCCGGCGACCAGCCGCAGCAGCGTGCTCTTGCCGCAGCCGCTGCGCCCCACGATGGCGACGAACTGGCCCGGCTCCACGATGAGCTGCGTGTTGCGCAGCACCTCGCGCTCGCCGTAGCGCTTGGACAGGCCCCGCGCCTCCAGCTTCACGCCGGCGGGAATGGTGGTCTCGGGCTTCGGGACGGCGCTCATCGCTCAGGCTTCCGGCTTGAACAGCGGCACGTCCAGCGCATCCACCTTCTTCGGCAGCAGCTTCTCCGCGAAGAAGGCATCGGCGATGCGCTGCTGTTCCGACAACCCCTGCGGCGTCACCGGCCGCACCGCGTAGCTGCGGCGGCCGTTGGCCTGCTCGACGATGGCCGCATCCAGCCCCCAGAAGGGCGCGAGCAGCGCGGCGGCCTCCTTCGGGTTCGCCTTGACCCAGCGGCCGGTCTTCTCCAGCTCGGCGTACAGCACGCCCAGCACCTTCGGCTGCGCCGTGGCGAAGCGCGTGCTGGCGAGGTAGTAGCGCTGGTACGAGGCCAGGCCGGTGCCGTCGGCCAGCACGCGCGCGTTCGACTGGCGCTGCGCGGCCGACAGGAACGGGTCCCACACCACCCAGGCGTCGATCGCGCCGCGCTCGAAGGCGGCGCGCCCGTCGGCCGGCGTGAGGTAGGCCGGCTCGATGTCCTTGAACGACAGGCCCGCCTTCTCCAGCGCGGCGATCAGCAGGTAGTGCACGCCGGCCGCCTTGGCGAAGCCGATCTTCTTGCCCTTGAGCTCGGCCACCGACTGCAGCGGCGAATCGGCGCGCACCAGGATCGCCTGCGCGGTGGGCGACGGCGCCTCCTGCGCGACGAAGGTGAGCTGCGCGCCGGCGGCCTGCGCGAACACCGGCACGGTGTCGGCCACGTCGGCGCTCACGTCCACGTTGTCCAGGTTCAGCGCCTCCAGCAGCGGCAGCCCGCTGGTGAACTCGTGCCAGCTCGGCTTGAAGCCCAGCGGCGCGAACTGCTTCTCCAGCGTGCCCTGCAGCCGCAGCACCGCGATCAGCGTGGACGATTTCTGGTAGCCGATGCGCACGGTCTGCGGCGCGCTTTGCGCCCAGGCCGGGCCCACAGCCAGCGAGGCCAATGCAGCCAGCGCTTCTCTGCGCTTCAACGTTGTGGTGTTCCAAGTCATAGAGTCAGCTTTCAATGGCAAGCGAAGCGAGGCCCGTTCGGGAAACCCCACGGAACCGGCTTTGCCGGGCCGTTGGGGTTGCCCCCTCGAGGGGGGATTCGGCTACACGAAGTGAGCAAGAAACGGGGGTGGTCATTTCTGATAGCCGGGGTGCCAGCGCAGCCAGCCTTGCTCGAGCGCACGCGCCAGCACGTCGGCCAGCTTGCCCAGCAGCGCGTAGAGCAGGATGCCCACCAGCACGATGTCGGTCTGCAGGAACTCGCGCGCGTTCATCGTCAGGTAGCCGATGCCGGCCTGCGCCGAGATGGTCTCGGCGACGATCAGGATCACCCACATCAGGCCCAGCGAGAAGCGCAGGCCGACGAGGATGGACGACAGCGCGCCGGGCAGGATCACTTCCTTGTAGAGCTGCCAGCGCGTGAGGCCGTAGGTGCGCCCCATCTCGATGAGCTGCGGATCGACGTTGCGGATGCCATGGAAGGTGTTCAGGTAGATCGGGAAGAACACCGACACGGCGATCAGGAAGAGCTTGGCCGTCTCGTCGATGCCGAACCACAGGATCACCAGCGGGATCAGCGCCAGCGCCGGGATGTTGCGCACCATCTGGATGGTGGAATCGAGCAGCGTCTCGAAGAATTTCACCGAGCCGGTGAGCAGGCCCAGCACCAGGCCGAGCCCGCCGCCGATCGCCAGGCCCAGCAGCGCGCGCCCGGCGCTCACTTTCACGTGGGTCCACAGTTCGCCCGACACGGTGAGCGTCCACGCGGCCTTGACCACGTCGATCGGCGCCGGTAGCACGCGGGTGGACAGCCACCCCAGCGACGAGGCGATCTGCCAGGCCACGATCAGCCCCACCGGCACCAGCCAGGGCACCAGGCGCTGGCCGACATTGGCGGCGAAGCGCCTCAGCGTGACGCCCGCGCCCAGCGGGGCCGCGGGCGCCGGCAGGTTCTGCACTTGTTCCGTCATGGCGGTCCTTCGTCAGCTCTGGGCCGTCAGCCGCGAGGGGGCGTCGAGGTTGGCCACGACCTCGCCGAAGGGCCCGGTGAGCGAGCCGGTCTGCAGCTTGCGGCGCACGCGGCCCGGCAGCAGCGGGAACACCAGCTCGGCGAAGCGGTAGGCCTCCTCCAGGTGCGGGTAGCCCGAGAGGATGAAGGCGTCGAGCCCGAGCGCCGCGTATTCCTCGATGCGCGCCGCGACGGTCTTCGCATCGCCCACCAGCGCGGTGCCCGCGCCGCCGCGCACCAGGCCGACGCCGGCCCACAGGTTGGGGCTGATCTCCAGGTCGGCGCGGGTGCGCTTGGCGCCCTGGCGATGCAATGCGGCCATGCGGCGCTGGCCTTCGGAGTCCATGCGCGCGAAGGCGGCCTGCGCACGGATCACGGTGTCGTCGTCGAGGCGGCTGATCAGCGCATCGGCGGCGCGCCAGGCCTCGTCCTCGGTCTCGCGCACGATCACGTGCAGGCGGATGCCGAACTCGACCTTGCGGCCCTTGCGCTGCGCGCGGGCGCGCACGTCGGCGATCTTCTTGGCCACCTCGGCGGGCGGCTCGCCCCAGGTCAGGTAGCGGTCGATCTGCTCGGCCGCGAGCTCGTGCGCGGCCTCGGACGAACCGCCGAACCACACCGGCGGATGCGGCGCCTGCACCGGCGGGAAGAGCAGCTTGGCGCCCTTGACCTGCAGGTGGCGGCCGTCGTAGTCGAAGCTCTGCCCTTCATGGCTGCGCGCGATGATCTCGCGCCAGATGCGGATGAACTCGGCCGACTGCTCGTAGCGCGCCGCGTGGTCGAGGAACACGCCGTCGCCTTCCAGCTCGGCCTGGTCGCCGCCGGTGACCAGGTTGACCAGCAGGCGCCCGCCGGACAGCCGGTCGAAGGTGGCCGACATGCGCGCCGCCAGGCTGGGCTGGTGCAGGCCCGGGCGCACCGCGACCAGGAACTTCAGCCGCTGCGTGGCGCCGATCAGGCTGGAGGCGATCACCCACGGGTCTTCGCAGGAGCGGCCGGTGGGAATGAGCACCCCTTCGTAGCCGAGGCTGTCGGCCGCGCCGGCGATCTGCTGCAGGTAGGCCAGGTCGACCGAACGCGCGCCCTCGGCGGTGCCGAGGTAGCGGCTGTCGCCGTGGGTGGGAAGGAACCAGAAGATCTGCATGAGGAAAAGCCTCTCGGATTACCAGGAATGCGCCAGCAGATGCGCGGGCGCGGGCAGCGCGGCGGCGCGCAGCCGCCGCAGCGCGCGCACCGGCACGTAGCCGCGCGGCGCGCGGCGCGCCACCGCATGCGCCGACGGCAGGCGGATGCCCCAGGCCAGCACGGTGACGCCGATGACGCGCAGTGCCTGTTCGGCCGGCGTGGCAGCGGAACGAACCGTCATCCCCGCCCTCCCCTCAGGCGATGCCCGACGCGGCCGCGTCGAGCACGTCGATCTTCTTCGGGATCAGCTTGAGCTCGAAGAAGGTGTCGGCGATCTTCTGCTGCTCGGCCAGGATCGCGCGCGTGATCGGCCCGGTGCCGAACTGCGAGCGGCCCACCGACACGTCCACCACCGCCTTGGGAATGCCCCACAGCGCCGACAGCTCGGTGGCCAGCGCGTCGCGGTTGGCCTGGCCCCACTGGTCGACCTTGTCGATTTCCTCGATCAGGATCTTCGTGACGTCGGTGTGGCGGTTGGCGTAGGCGAGCGAGGAGAAGTAGTAGGCGCGGTTGCCCACCACGCCGGTGGCGTCGGCCAGCACCCGCGCGCCCAGCGTCTTCTCGGCCGCGGCGAGGAACGGATCCCAGATCACCCAGGCGTCGATCGAGCCCTTCTCGAAGGCGGCGCGCGCATCCGAAGGCGGCAGGTAGACCAGGTTGAGGTCGCTGTACGGCAGGCCGTGCTTCTCGAACAGCTTGACGATGAAGTAGTGGACGTTGCTGCCCTTGTTGAGCGCGACCTTCCTGCCCTTCAGGTCGGCCACGGTCTTGATGGCGGAGTCCTTGGGCACCAGCACCGCCTCCGACGCCGGGCGCGGCACGGTGGCGGCCACGTAGGCCAGCGGCGCGCCGGCGGCCTGCGCGAAGATCGGCGGCGCCTCGCCCACGTCGCCGAAGTCGATCGAGCCGACGTTCAGCGCCTCGAGCTGCACCGGCCCGGCGGTGAACTCGGTCCACTTGACCGACACGTTCAGCGGCGCCAGCCGCTGCTCGAGCGTGCCGCGGCCCTTGAGCAGGCTGAGGTAGCCCTTCTGGTGGCCGATGCGCAGTTCGCGTGCGCCTCCTTGCGCGAAGGCAGCGGACGGCAGCGCGAGCGCCGCGGCCGCGCCCTGTACCAGGCGGCGGCGCGACAGGGAAAGAATGGTGTTCGTCATGAGAAGCGTCCTGCGTTCAGGGTTGCGCGAGTACGACCGCGTCGCTGACCTTGATCGGCTTGGGAATGAGCTTGAGCGCGTGGAAGGTGTCGGCGATCTTCTGCTGCTCGGCCGCGACCTCGCGCGTGATCGGCTTGACGTTGAACTCGTAGCGTTGCAGCGCGAGCTCGACCACGTCCACCGGCAGGCCCTGCAGCGGCGCGATGATCTCGGCGGCCTGGCGCAGGTTCTTCTTCACCCAGATGCCCTGCTCCACCGAATCGTCGAACAGCGCCTGGATCACCTTCGGGTTCTTCGCGGTGAAATCGCGCTCGCCCAGGTAGTACAGGTGGTTGCTCACCACGCCCGGCGTGCCGTCGGCCAGCACGCGCGCGCCGATCGCCTTCTCGGCCGCGGCCTGGAACGGATCCCAGATCGCCCAGGCGTCGACGTTCCCGCTCTCGAACGCGGCGCGGCCGTCGGCGGGCGCCAGGTACACGGGCTGGATGTCGGTGAACTGCAGGCCGTGCTTCTCGAGCTGCTTGACCAGCAGGTAGTGCACGTTGCTGCCCTTGTTGAGCGCGACCTTCTTGCCCTTGAGCTCGGCCACCGAGCGGATCGGCGAGTCCTTGGGCACCAGGATCGCTTCCGCGCGCGGCGCGGCCGGGTCGAAGCCGATGTAGACGAACTTCGCCCCCGCGGCCTGCGCGAAGATCGGCGGCGCCTCGCCCACGTGGCCGACGTCGACCGCGCCGACGTTGAGCCCTTCCAGCAGCTGCGGGCCGGCGGGGAACTCGATCCACTTCACGCGCACGCCCAGCGGCTCCAGCTTCTTTTCCAATGTGCCCTGCGCCTTCTGCAGCACGAACAGGCTGGCGGATTTCTGGTAGCCGACGCGCAGTTCCTTCGCCGCCTGCGCATGCGCGCTGGTGGCGGCCAGGAAGCTGGTGATCAGCGCGATGGCGCCGACCACCAGCAGGCTGATCGCCAGGTCGACGAGACGGCGCCAGGCGGGGCGCGAGGCTTCGGCGGGAAAGGAATCGGTGAGGACGGGTGGCATGGTGTTCTTTCGGGCGTGAGGAAGTCCGCGCCGCGCACGCGGCGGCGGCGTTCGAAAAACGAAGAGGAAGAAGCGGAAGGCGGCGGGGCCGTCAGACGCTACATCGCACCTGCGAGAAAGGCACCGGCGCGAAGCCCGTCGCCGCCGGCAGCCGCAGGCCTTCGCTGGCCAGCGTGTCCACCGCGTCGTCCAGGCGCTGCGCCAGGTCGTGGTGCACCTGGTAGGCGCCCTCGGGCGTGAGCGTCACCTGCCCGTCGGTCGCGTAGATCCCCGGCAGGATCAGCCGCGCCGCCAGCGACTGCAGCACCGGCCGCAACGCGTAGTCCAGCGCCAGCATGTGGTGCGGGCTGCCGCCGGTGGCCAGCGGCAGCACCGTCTTGCCCTTCAGCGCGGCCTGCTGCAGCAGGTCCAGGAAGATCTTGAGCACGCCGCTGTAGGCCGCCTTGTAGACCGGCGTGGCCACCACCACGGCGCGGGCCTGCGCCACGCGGTCGGCCGCCTGCCTGATCGCCGGATGCTCGGCGTCGCCCTGCAGCAGCGCCGGCGCCGGCAGGTCGCGCACCGCCAGGCGCTCGATGCGCGCGCCGCGTCCGGCCAGGCGCTGGGCCACGGCTTCGAGCAGGGCGGAGGAACGCGAGGGCACGGTGGGACTTCCTGCGATCAGCAACACGGACATCGGGGGCTTCTGACCTTACTTCTGCGCGTTGGTGTAGATCTGGTCGAAAGTCCCGCCGTCGGAGAAGTGCACCTTCTTCGCCTGCGTCCAGCCGCCGAAAGCCTCGTCGATGGTGAACAGGTTCAGCTTGGGGAACTGGCCGGCGTACTTGGCCGTGGCCTTCTCGGTCGTCGGGCGGTAGAAATGCTTGCCCGCCAGGTCCTGGCCTTCGTCCGAGTAGAGGTACTTCAGGTACTCCTCGGCCGCGGCGCGCGTGCCCTTCTTGTCCACGTTCTTGTCGACCACGCTCACCGCCGGCTGCGCCAGGATGCTCAGCGACGGCGCGACGATCTCGAACTTGTCGCTGCCGAATTCCTTGAGCGCCAGGAAGGCCTCGTTCTCCCACGACAGGAACACGTCGCCCACGTTGCGCTGCACGAAGGTGATGGTCGAGCCGCGCGCGCCGGTGTCGAGCACCGGCACGTTCTTGTACAGGTTGGCGACGAACTCCTTGGCCTTGGCGTCGCCGCCGTACTTGCGCTTGGCGAACTCCCAGGCCGCCAGGTAGTTCCACTGCGCGCCGCCGGAGGTCTTGGGGTTGGGCGTGATCACCGACACGCCGGGCTTGACCAGGTCGTCCCAGTCCTTGATGCCCTTGGGGTTGCCCTTGCGCACCAGCAGCACGATGGTCGAGGTGTAGGGCGCCGAGCCGCCGGGCAGGCGCGCCTGCCAGTCCTGGGGCAGCAGGTTGCCGTTGGTGTGCAGCGGGTCGATGTCGCCGGCCAGCGCCAGCGTCACCACGTCGGCGTCCAGGCCGTCGATGACCGAGCGCGCCTGCTTGCCCGAGCCGCCGTGCGACTGCTTGACCGTCACGTTCTGGCCGCTCTTCGCCTTCCAGTGCGCCGCGAAGGCCTTGTTGTAGTCCACGTAGAACTCGCGTGTCGGGTCGTAGGACACGTTGAGCAGTTCGACCGACTGCGCGAACGACGGCACGGCGGTCAAGGCCATGCTCGCCGCGGCGGCGGCACCGAGGGAAAGCTTGATAAAGTCGCGGCGAAGGTTCATGGTCTTGTGCTCGTAAATGGCATAACGCTGAAGCCACGGATTCTGAATACGGCATATAGAAACAGGAACAACCAAGTTCTCAGTTCTAAATAGCTAAATCAACTAAGCGACATTTCCCGCGAAAGAGGCACCTCAAATGGCACGCATGGTTCAGTGCATCAAGCTCGGCAAGGAAGCCGAGGGACTCGACTTCCCGCCCTATCCGGGTGAACTCGGCAAGCGCATCTGGGAAAGCGTCAGCAAGGAGGCCTGGGCCGCCTGGCTCAAGCAGCAGACGATGCTGGTCAACGAGAACCGGCTGAATCTGGCCGACCAGCGCGCGCGCCAGTACCTGGCGCGGCAGATGGAAAAGCACTTCTTCGGCGAAGGCGCCGACGTCGCCCAGGGCTACGTGCCGCCCTCCCCGTAAAAAGAGCCGCGCGCTGAAGTGGCCGAACCGGTCGATTGGCGCGCCGACGGCCAGCCGTACAGCCCCCGCTTCGGCGACATCTACCACTCCGAGGCCGGCGCGACCGACCAGGCGCGCCATGTGTTCCTGCGCGGCTGCGGCCTGCCCGACGCCTGGTCGAACGCCCCGCAATGGCGGATTCTCGAAACCGGCTTCGGTTTCGGGCTCAATTTCCTGACAACCTGGCAGGCATGGCGGGCCGATCCGCAGCGCCCCCGGATGCTGCACTTCGTCTCGGCCGAGGGCTATCCGGTCGCGCGCGAGGATCTGCGGCGCGCCGCGCAGCCCTATCCGGAACTCGCCGATCTGGCCGAGCGGCTTGCCGCCCAGTGGCACGGCCTGCTGCCGGGCTTTCACCGCCTGGTCTTCGACGAGGGCCGCGTGCTGCTCACCCTGTGCGTGGGCGAGGTGTGGCCGATGCTGCGCGCCCAGCAGGGCTTCGAGGCCGACAGCCTGTACCTGGACGGCTTCAGCCCCGATCGCAATCCGCAGATGTGGGCGCCCGAGACGCTCAAGGCCCTGGCCCGCTTCGCGCGGCCCGGCACGCGGCTGGCCACCTGGAGCGTGGCGCGCGCGTTGCGCGACGCGCTGGTGCCGCTGGGCTTCCGGCTCGAGAAGGCACCGGGGCTGCCGCCCAAGCGCGACTGCCTGCGCGGCGTGTTCGACCCCGCGTGGACGCTGCGGCGCCCGCCGCCCCCCGAAGGCGAGCGCACCGCCGGGCCCGGCACCTGCGCCGTGGTCGGCGCCGGCCTCGCAGGCGCGGCCGTGGCCGCCAGCCTGGCGCGGCGCGGCTGGCAGGTCACGGTGCTGGATGCGGCGCCCCGCCCCGCCGCCGGCGGCGCCTCGGCCGCGCCGGCTGGCGTGCTGGCACCGCATGTCTCGCCCGACGACGCCCTGCTCTCGCGCCTCACGCGCGCCGGCGTGCGCGCGACCTGGCAGCAGCTGGAGGACCTGCTCGCCGAGGGCCGCGACTGGGGCGCCGGCGGGGTGCTCGAGCGTCGCGACGGCGCGATCCGCCTGCCGCCCGGCTGGCACGCCGACGGCCCCAACGAATCCCTGCCGGCGAACGCGGCGCATCTGCGCGCCGCCGGCCTGCCGGGCGATACCGCGGCCCTGTGGCACGCCCGCGCCGGCTGGGTGCGCCCGGCCCGCCTGGTCGAAGCCTGGCTGGCCCGGCCGGGCATCCGCTTCGAGGGCGGCTGCCGCATCGCCGGCCTCGCGCGCGACGGTGCCTGCTGGCAGGTGCTCGACGACCAGGGCGCGGCGCGCGCGCAGGCGCAGCGCGTGGTGCTGGCCGCCGGCCATGGCACCCGTGCCCTCGCACCGGACTGGCCGCTGCAGCCGGTGCGCGGTCAGCTCCTGTGGGGCCGCGCCCGCGAACCCGCCTCGCTGCCCGCCGTGCCGCTGAACGGCGACGGCCACTTCATCGGCCGGGTCTCCGATGACGAAGGCACCTTCTGGCTCAGCGGCGCCACCTTCGAACCCGGCAGCGACGACACGGCCATCCGCGCGGCCGACGTGCAGGCCAATCGGGACCGCCTCGCGCGCCTGCATCCCGGTGCCGCGCAGGCACTGGCCGGCGACTTCGCGCGCGGCGCGGTCCAGGCCTGGGCCGGCGTGCGCTGCGCCTCGGGCGACCGCCGGCCGCTGGTCGGCCCCGCGGGTGACGCACTGCCCGGCGTATGGCTGTGCACCGCCCTGGGCTCGCGCGGCCTGAGCTTTGCCGCCCTCCTCGCCGAACTGCTCGCCGCCCGCTGGCACGGCGAGCCGCTGGCGCTGCCGGCGGCGATGGCGCGCGCGCTGGACACCCGGCGCGCGACGCGCACCGGCAGCCCCTGACGCACGCGCTTCAGGACACGACCTGGTAATAGAGGTTCTGCGGGTGCTGCGCCTGGGCGAAGAAGAACCAGCGGTCCGCCACCAGCCCCGGCGCCTGCACGAGCAGCGCCAGCATGAAGGCGTATGGCGTCGAAGCCAGCACGCCCCAGGCCAGCAGCAGCGCCGGCAGCGCGAAGCCCAGTAGGATGAGCGCCACCTTCACCTGCCGCAGCGCCGCGTGGCTCGCACGATGGAAGAACTCGCGGGTATTGAAGGAGCCGGCCGACATGCCCATCGACTTCTGCACCAGCTTCTGCGCCCGGATGCCGGTGGCCGACTGCAGCGTCGAGCGCGGCTTCAGGGCCGCATTGCGGCGCAGGGCCAGCATGCGCGTGGCCCAGGCCACGAGCGTGACCGCCAGTGCGCAGGGGCCCGTGACCCGCAGCAGGCTCCCCTCGCCCATCAGTGCGGCCAGCGCACTGGCCAGGATGAGGCCGGACGACAGCCCGGTCAGCGTGAAATTGACGACGGTGAGCGGCTGCGCCCATTCCTGGATGAAGCGCAGGCAGGCGTAGATCATCGCGGTGCAATACCAGAGCAAGGCGGCGACGGCGAGGGCGGCCAGCGGCAGCACCGGCGTCTCGATACCGCTGCGCAGGGCCAGCCACCACAGTGCCACCAGGCCGATGAAGGCGGGCAGCACGATCACCTCGCGCGACAGCCAGGAGGTGCGCCACATCAGCACCGCGCGCCAGGCGCGTTCGGGCCGCCCCAGGTGGCCGAAGGATGCGCCCAGGCCCACGAGCAGCATGGCGAGCGCGACGAGCAGCGCGATGCCGGCGAAGCCCGGCGCCATCGGCAGGCCGGCGAGCACCGCCAGCGCCAGCGCGACGACCAGCCCCTGCGCGGCCCCCGCGACCGTGGTGAAGAAGACGACGGAGAACGCCGGGTTCATGGCGTGCGGCCTCCCGGCGCGTCCGCCGGCGCCCCGGTCACGCGCCGCGGCAGGTACTGGTTGGCGGGCCGGGTTTCCCATTCGGGCATCAGCGAGTAGCCGCCGCGCTCGCGGACCGCCTTCGAGGCGTCGGAGTCCGGATCCTTCACGTCGCCGAAGATCCGCGCGCCCGTCGGGCAGGCTTTGACGCAGGCGGGCTTGCGGTCTTCCTTGGGCAGCGCCTCGTCGTAGATGCGATCCACGCACAGCGTGCACTTGGTCATGACCTGGCGCTCCTCGTCCAGCTCGCGCGCGCCGTAGGGGCAGGCCCAGGCGCAGTACTTGCAGCCGATGCACTTGTCGTAGTCGACCAGCACGATGCCGTCTTCCTTGCGCTTGTAGCTGGCGCCCGTGGGGCACACCGGCACGCACGGCGGGTCTTCGCAGTGCAGGCAGCTCTTGGGGAAGTGGATGGTGTCGGTGCCGGGGAAGGCGCCGGCCTCGTAGGTCTGCACGCGGTTGAAGAAGGTGCCGGTCGGGTCGGCCCCGTAGGGCTTCTCGTCGGCCAGCGGGCCGGCACTGCCCGAGGTGTTCCACTGCTTGCACGAGGTCACGCAGGCATGGCAGCCGACGCAGACGTTCAGGTCGATCACCAGCGCCAGCTGCCTGGCGAGCGTCTCGCCCGGCTCGGCGCGCACGCTGGGCTGCCCGCCCACTCTGGGAGAGGGGACGAAATTCCCCGCCATCAGGTCCTTGAGCCACTGCATCATTGCCTGCGCCCCGCAAAATAGGTCAACACGCCGGCCGCCTTGCCCAGCACGCCGGGCGCGCCCGGCACGCTCGCGATCTGCGGAAAGGTCTCCTCGGGCTCGCCGGGTTCGGCCGGCCGGATGCGCACGCGCACGTCGTACCAGCCGGCCTGGCCGGTGACCGGGTCGGAGTTGCTGATGCGCCCGCTCGCGGTGCCGCTGCACGGCAGCTCCTCGCTGATCAGGTGGTTGAGCAGGAAGCCCTTGCGCGCCTCGTCCGCGCCGGGGGCCAGCTGCCAGGCGCCGTCGGCCTTGCCGATCGCGTTCCAGGTCCACACGGTGCCGGGTTCCACGGCCTCGCTGTAGCGCAGCATGCAGCGCACCCTGCCCCACTGGCTCTCGACCCAGCACCAGCCACCGTCGGCGATGCCCGCGGTCTGTGCCGTGCGTGGATTCACGTGCAGGTAGTTGTGGCTGTGGATCTGCCGCAGCCACGCGTTCTGCGAATCCCACGAGTGGTACATCGCCATCGGCCGCTGCGTCAGCGCGTTGAGCGGATAGGCCTCCAGATCGGTGGCGGCCTCCTCCAGCGGCGGATACCAGAACGGCAGCGGATCGAAGTAGGTGGCGATGCGCTCGCGCAGGGCGTCCGGCGGCTGCCGCCCGCCGCTCTTGCCCTGCGCCGCGAGGCGGAAGCTCTGCAGGGTGTCGGAGTACAGCGCGAGCTGCACCACGTCGTTCTTCTGGCGCCAGCCCTTGTCCTTGGCGAAGTCCAGGTACGCGCGGTTCCAGTTGCGCATGTAGTGCATGCCCTCGGGCATGTGGTACTGGAACACGCAGTTGTTCTGCGCGTAGGCCTCCCACTGCTTCGGGTTCGGCGCGCCGCGCAGGTGCTCGGTGCCGTCCTTGCCGCGCCAGCCCATCAGGAAGCCGACGCCCGGCTGCGGCTCGAAGTTGACGACGAAGTCGGTGTAGCCGCTGAACCTGCGCCCGCCCTCGGGCGTGGTGAAGGCCGGGAACTTCATGCGCGAGGCCAGCTCGATCAGCACCTCCTGGAAGGGCTTGCACTGGCCGGTGGGCGGCACCACCGGAATGCGCACCGAGTCCACCGGCCCGTCGAACTCGGAGATCGGCCGGTCGAGCATGCTCATCACGTCGTGGCGCTCGAGATAGGTCGTGTCGGGCAGCACCAGGTCGGCGAAGGCCACGGTCTCGCTCTGGAAGGCGTCGCAGGCCACGAGGAAGGGGATCATGTACTCGCCCTGCGCGTCCTTGCGGTTGAGCATCTCGCGCACCGCCATGGTGTTCATGCTCGAGTTCCAGGCCATGTTGGCCATGAAGATCAGCAGCGTGTCGATGCGGTAGGGATCGCCCTTGACCGCGTTGGTGATCACGTTGTGCATGAGCCCGTGCGCCGACAGCGGGTGCTCCCACGAGAATGCATGGTCGATGCGGATCGGCGAGCCGTCCGGGTTGATCGCCAGCTCCTCCGGGCTGGCCGGAAAGCCCAGCGGCGCCGCGTTCAGCGGCGTATTGGGCTGGATCATCTCCGGCGCGTTGAAGGCGCGGTAGTTGGGCACGATGTGGCGCGGGTACGGCGCCTTGTGCCTGAAGCCGCCGGGCGCATCGATGGTGCCGAGCACGCTCATCAGCACCGCCAGCGCGCGCACCGTCTGGAAGCCGTTGGAATGCGCGGCCAGCCCGCGCATCGCGTGGAAGGCGACCGGCCGGCCCTGCGTGGTCGGGTGCTGCTTGCCCCAGGCATCGGTCCAGGCAATGGGCAGCTCGAAGGCCTGGTGCAGCGCCGTCTCGCCCATCTCGCGGGCCAGCGCGCGGATGCGGCCGGCATCGATGCCGGTGATCGCCGCGGCCCACTCGGGCGTGCAGTCGGCCACGCGCTCGCGCAGCAGCTGGAACGACGGCGCGACGCGCGTGCCGTCGGCCAGCGTGTAGTGGCCTTCCAGCGCCGGATCGCACCACTCGCCGATGCCTTCGGGATAGGCCGGCTTCACGGTGCCGTCGGCACGGTCCCAGATCAGCTTGTTGTGCGGGTTGCGGCCGTCGCCCGGCGGGCCGCGCCCGGGGTCGAAGGCGAACAGGCCCTCGCGCTCGCCCTCGTCGAGCACCACGAGCTGCGGCGCGTTGGTGAAGCGCTTGAGAAAGACGTGATCGATCAGGTTGGCGGCGATCAGCTCGTGCAGCAGCGCCATGAACAGCGCGCCGTCCGTGCCCGGCTTGATCGGAATCCATTCGTCGGCGATGGCCGAGTAGCCGGTGCGCACCGGGTTGATCGAGATGAAGCGGCCGCCATCGCGCTTGAACTTGCTGATGGCGATCTTCATCGGGTTGCTGTGGTGGTCCTCGGCGGTGCCGATCATCACGAACAGCTTGGCGCGCTCGAGGTCCGGTCCGCCGAACTCCCAGAAGCTGCCGCCCACGGTGTAGATCATGCCCGCGGCCATGTTGACCGAGCAGAAGCCGCCGTGCGCCGCGTAGTTGGGCGTGCCGAACTGGCGCGCGAACAGGCCGGTGAGCGCCTGCATCTGGTCGCGCCCGGTGAACAGCGCGAACTTCTTCGGGTCGGTGGCGCGGATCTTCGAGAGCCGCTCGGTCAGCAGGTCGAAGGCGCGCTCCCAGCTGACGGGCTCGAATTCGCCGGCGCCGCGCTCGCTGCCGGGCTTGCGCAGCAGCGGCTGCGTGAGCCGCGCCGGCGACACCTGCTTCATGATCCCCGACGAACCCTTGGCGCAGATCACGCCCTTGTTCAGCGGATGGTCGGGGTTGCCGTCGATGTAGCGCACCTCGGGGCCGTGCTCGCCCTGGCGCAGATGCACGCGGATGCCGCAGCGGCAGGCGCACATGTAGCAGGTGGTGGTCTTGACCTCGGTGTCGGCGGTCGGCGTGGGCGAAGCCAGGGGGTCATGGACAGGCTCGCGCGAGAGGAAGTTGAACAAGGCCTGTCTCCTGTCTGGGTCGCCGTGGGATCGTTTGCAATCGATGATAGGTTGCTATCATTGAACAATAAAGAAGGTAATTCAGGTAATCATGAGCGACAAAATCGATCAGCGACTGCGCCTCACGCTGCGCCAGCTCGAGGTCTTCGCAGCCACTGCGCGCGCCGGATCGACACGCGCCGCCGCCGGCCGCATCGCCCGCTCCCAGTCGGCGGCCAGCGCTGCGCTGGCCGATCTCGAAGCCGCGCTCGGCACTCAGCTGTTCGACCGCATCGGCCGGCGCCTGGTGCTCAACGAGGACGGCCGCGCCCTGCTGGCGAAATCGGTGTCCCTGGTCGATCAGGCGGCGGAACTGCAGGCCATGTTCTTCTCGGCGCACCGGGCGCCGCTGCGCATCGCAGCCAGCTTCACGACCGGCGAGTACCTGCTGCCGGAGCTGATCCTGAAATGGAAGCAGGGCAACCTCGACGCGCGCGCGCGGCTCATCATCGGCAACACCAACGACGTCATCACCGCGGTCGTCGGCTTCGACGCCGACGTCGGCTTCATCGAGGGTCGGCAGACGCATCCCGACCTCACGGTGCGGCAATGGCTCACCGACGAGATGGTGCTCGTGGCCGCACCCACGCATGCGCTGGCCGGACGCCAGGTCGGCGTGCGCGAACTCGCTGCCGCGGGCTGGGTGCTGCGCGAGGAAGGCTCCGGCACGCGCGAGGCGACCGAGCACTGGCTGCTCAAGCGGCTCGGGGCGCTCAACATCGAACTCGAGCTCGGGAGCAGCCACGCCATCAAGCGCGTCGTCGCGTCGGGCGTGGGGATCGGATGCATGTCGCGCTACGCGGTGTCGGACGCGCTGCAGGACGGCTCGCTGGTCGAGCTGAAGTCCCGACTGCCGCGGGAATTCCGCGCCTTGTCGATCGTGTTCCACCGCGAGCGGCGGCCGGGGCTCGCGATGCAGGGATTCATCGACTACTGTCTCAAGGCCGCCGCCCGGCGCTAGGCCGACCGGGCGCACCGGCAGTGTGCAGCCGCCGGGGGCGGAGGGAGCGCGCTCATGCCGGCCTCGACAGCAGGTGCACGTAGGCGTGCCGCGCCGTGTCGATGGACGACACCCGGTACTCCACCGGCTTGTCGCCGAAGGTCAGGGCGGTGCGGCGCACCTCCATCACCGGCGCTCCGGCCCCGACGCCGAGGATGCGCACGACGCAGCGATCGGCAATGGTCGCGCGAGCATGCTCGCGCGCCCGCGTCACGGTGATGCCGAACTCGGTCTGGTAGAGGTGGTAGATCGTGCTGGTGCGCTCGCGAAACCGCTTCTCGGTGAGGCCCTTGAACAGCAGCACCGGCAGCGTCAACCGGTCGTGGATCACGGCCTTGCCCTGCAGCAGCAGGCGGTTGTCGATCTGGAACGCCGGTTCGCCGGCCTTCAGGCCGAGGGCCTGCGCCGGCTCTTCGTCCATGCGAATGCGCTCGAACGCGACCAGCTCGACCTGCGGTGCCTGGCGTAGTCCGTCGCTGCGCTCGACGTGGAAGAACTGGAACATGAAGCGATCGGCGTTGTGCACGGCGACGAAGGTGCCGCGGCCCTGCCGGCGCACAAGGATGTGCTCGGCGACCAGTTCGTCCGTCGCGTGGCGCAACGTGCCGACCGAGACACCGAGCGCGGCGGCCAGTTCGGTCTCGCTCGGCAGCGCACCGCCCGCCGGGTAGTGGCCCGATTCGATCGCGCGCAGCAGCGCGCTCTTGACCAGCCGGTACAGCGGCGCGCCGGTCGCATCGAGAGGGATGGGCTTGAACGCGATCGCGGCATGTGCTCGTTTCATCGCGCCATTGTGGCCGTGGCCGGTCCTTTCATTCAAGTCATCTAGATGACCCGTTTGACACTCGGAAACGCACACGCCGAAACTGGCCCGCATCGCAACTTCAGAGAAGCAGGAGACGGATAGATGATTCATTTCGTATTGCACGACGCCAAGGACACGGTGGCCGTCGTGGTGGTCGAAGGCGTCAAGGCCGGCATGTCGCTCAGCGGCTGGATCATGGACGAGGACAGGCTGACCAGCGTGGACGCGAAGCAGGACATCCCGATCGGCCACAAAGTTGCGCTGAAGGACATGAACCCCGGCGACACGGTGTGGAAGTACGGCATCGACATGGGAAAGGTCGTCGCGCCGATCAAGGCCGGCGAGCACGCCCACGTGCAGAACATCAAGACCAAGCGCTGGTAGGCGCGCTCGTCCGCTGCATCGACCTTCCCCATCCACGAACCGGAAAGAGATCCCCGCCATGTCCGCCATTTCCAAAGACACCACCTTCCTCGGCTACCGGCGCGAGAACGGCCGCGTCGGCGTGCGCAACCACGTCGTCATCCTGCCGCTGGACGACCTGTCCAACGCGGCCGCCGAAGCCGTCGCGCACAACATCAAGGGTGCACTCGCCATTCCGCACCCCTATGGCCGGCTGCAGTTCGGCGCCGACCTCGAGCTTCACTTCCGCACGCTGATCGGCGCGGGCTGCAATCCCAACGTGGCCGCGGTGGTCGTCATCGGCATCGAGGACGGCTGGACCCAGAAGGTGGTCGACGGCATCGCGACCACGGGCAAGCCGGTGGTCGGCTTCGGCATCGAGGGCCACGGCGATCACGACACCATCCTGCGGGCCAGCCGCGCGGCGCGCGAGTTCGTGCAGGCGGCGAGCGAGAAGCAGCGCGAGCCCTGCGCCATTCATGAACTCTGGGTCTCCACCAAGTGCGGCGAGAGCGACACCACCTCGGGCTGCGGCGCCAATCCGACGGTGGGCAATGCCTTCGACAAGCTCTACGAGACCGGCAACACGCTGGTCTTCGGCGAGACCTCGGAGATCACCGGCGGCGAGCGCATCGTGGCGCAGCGCTGCCGCACCCCGGAGGTGAAGGAGCGCTTCATGTTCATGTTCGACCGCTACCAGGACATGATCAATCGCCACAAGACCAGCGATCTTTCCGACTCGCAGCCGACCAAGGGCAACATCGCGGGCGGCCTGACGACCATCGAGGAGAAGGCGCTCGGCAACATCCAGAAGATCGGCAAGAAGTGCATGGTCGACGGCGTGCTCGACAAGGCCGAGGCGCCCACCGGCCCGGGCCTGTGGTTCATGGACTCGTCCAGCGCCGCGGCCGAGATGGTGACGCTGTGCGCGGCATCCGGCTACGCGGTGCATTTCTTTCCTACCGGCCAGGGCAACGTCATCGGCAATCCGATCCTCCCGGTCATCAAGATCTGCGCCAATCCGCGCACCGTGCGCCTGATGAGCGAGCATGTCGACGTCGACACTTCGGGCCTGCTGCAGCGCGAATTGACGCTCGACCAGGCCGGCGACCAGCTGCTCGAATGCATGCTGCGCACCGCGAACGGCCGCCTCACTGCGGCGGAGGCGCTGGGACATCGCGAGTTCGTGCTGACGCGGCTGTACGAGTCGGCCTGAGCGGGCGCGCGCTCATCATGGGACGCATCGTCATTGCGGAATTCATGGGCGAGGCCGCGGTCGCCGAGCTCCGCGCGCAGCACGAGGTGCTGTACGACCCGACGCTGGTGGACGACGGCGATCGCCTGCACCGCGAAGCGGCCGATGCGGATGCGCTGATCGTGCGCAATCGCACGCAGGTGCGCGGCGAGCTGCTCGCGGCACTGGGGCGCTGCACGGTGGTCGGCCGCCTCGGCGTAGGCCTCGACAACATCGACGTCATGGGTTGCGAGTCGCGCGGCATGCGCGTGATTCCCGCCACCGGCGCCAATGCATTGAACGTGGCCGAGTACGTGATCGCCAGCGCGATGCTGCTGCTGCGGGGCGCCTACGGCTCGACCGCATCCGTGGCCTCGGGCCGCTGGCCGCGCGCGGCGCTGTCGAACGGCCGCGAGTTCTCGGGCAAGACGCTGGGTCTGGTCGGCTTCGGGTCGATCGGCCAGCTGACGGCATGCCTTGCCGGCACGCTCGGCGTGCGGACCATCGCGTACGACGCGATGCTGGACGCCGACCATCCCGCCTTCGTGCAGTCCGGTACGCGGCGCGTCGGCCTCGACGCGCTGGTGGCGCAGGCCGATGCGATCAGCCTGCATGTTCCGCTGGTGGAGTCGACGCGCCTTCTGTTCGACGCGGCGCGCATCGCTGCGATGAAGCCGGGCGCGGTCCTGATCAACACCTCGCGCGGCGGCATCGTCGACGAAGCCGCGGTGGCGGCGGCGTTGCGCGAGGGCCGCCTCGGCGGCGCGGCGCTCGACGTGTTCGACGCCGAGCCGCTGGCGGCGGCCGCCCATTTCGAGGACTGCCCCAACCTGCTGCTCACGCCGCACATCGCGGGCGTGACGGCCGAGTCGAACGAGCGCGTGAGCAGCCTGGTGGCGCGCAAGGTGCTGGAGGCCTTGCACTGATGGCCGCGCTCGGCCTTCAACAGGCGTGCGATGCCGTTGCGCAGGCGCTGCAGGCCGCGGGCGCCAACGCGACGATGGCCGCGGCGACCGCACGCGCGCTCGTGCTGGCGGAGGCGCAGGGCCTCGGCTCCCACGGCCTCAGCCGCGTCGCGCAGTACGTCACGCACCTGCGCAACGGACGGGTGAACGGCGACGCGCTGCCCACGCTGCGCCACGCCAAGGGCGGTGCCGCGCTGATCGACGCGCACGAGGGTCTTGCCTTCGCGGCCTGCGAGATGGCCGTCGCCGAGGCGATCGCCCGTGCGCGCGAGTTCGGCATCAGCATCGCCGGCGTGGCCGACAGCCATCATTGCGGCGTGGTGGTCGATCACCTGCGTGCGGTCGCCGAGGCCGGCATGGTCGGCCTCGGCTTCGCCAACTCGCCGGCCGCGATGCCGGCGGCGGGCGGACGGCATCCGATCTTCGGTACCAACCCGGTGGCCGCCGTGTTCCCGCGCCGAGGCGCCGAGCCGCTGATGGTCGACCTGAGCCTGTCGGAGGTGGCGCGCGGCAAGCTCATGGTCGCGGCCCGGCAGGGTCGACCCATCCCGCCCGGCTGGGCACTCGACTCGAGCGGCCAGCCCACCACCGACCCGACGGCGGGCCTCGAAGGCTCGATGCTCCCGATCGGCGCCGCCAGCAGCCCCAAGGGCGCGATGCTGGCACTGGTGGTGGAGCTGCTGGTCACGGCGCTGATCGGCGCGCAGTTCGGCTTCGAGGCCTCGAGCTTCTTCGTCGATGCCGGCAACCGGCCGCGCATCGGCCACGCCTTCATCGTCATCGACCCCGGCGCGCTGGCCGGCTCGGCGGGCTACCTCGATCGCGTCGAGGTGCTGGTGGCCGAGATGCTGCGCGACGAGGGCGTGCGGCTGCCCGGCGCGCGGCGCGAGGCCCTGCGACGGCGCGCCGAGGCAGAGGGCATCGAGGTACCGGACGCGCTGCTCGCCCGGTGGCGGAACGCCCGCTGAAGACACACACGACAAAGGAGACACTGCGATGTTGAAGAGACGTGAAATGATGCAAGGCGCTGCGGCACTGGCCGCGGGTGCGCTGACGCCGGCGATGGCGTGGGCGCAAGGCGGCGACTACCCGAAGCCCGATGCAACGATCCGCTACGTCGTGCCCTTCCCGCCCGGCGGCCTGACGGACGCGATGGCCCGGCAGATCGGCCAGCAGTTGGGCGAGCGCTGGAAAGTCAACGTGGTGGTCGACAATCGGCCCGGCGGCAACGGCCAGATCGGCGCCGACGTGGTCGCGAAGGCCGCACCCGACGGCAACACGCTGCTGGCCATCACGCTGACCCATGCTGCGAACGTGACGCTGTTTCCCAAGTCCCCGTTCAATTTTCAGAAGGACCTGCGGCCCGTCGCGCTGATCGCCGGCAGCCCGATGCTGATCGTGGTGCCGGCCGCGAGCCCGATCAAGGATCTCGAGGAGCTGATGGCGCAGGCGAAGACGCGCAAGCTCAATGCCGGCTCCAGCGGCAGCGGGACGCCGCCGCACCTGACGCTCGCGCTCTTCAACGACCTGAACAAGTCGAGCATCCAGCACGTCCCCTACAAGGGCGGCGCGCCATCGATGACCGACCTGGTCGGAGGCCAGCTCGACGTCATCTTCTCGAACTTCCCGGAATCGGTCGCGCACGTGAAAGGCGGCAGGCTGCGTGCGCTCGCCATCGCCAGCAAGGCGCGCTATCCCTCGCTGCCCGAGGTGCCGACGACCGCCGAAGCCGGCATGCCTGCGCTGCTGGTGGAGAACTGGACCGGCATGGTGGCGCCGGCCGGAATGCCCGACGCGGCGGTGCAGAAGCTGGGCGCCGAGGTGGTGAACATCGTCTCCCAGCCCGAGATGGAGAAACGCATGCGCCAGCAGGGCTTCAGCGCCGACGCGCGTGCACCGGACCGCTTCGCCGCCTTCCTGAACGAGGAGATCGTGCGCTGGGCGCATGTCATCAGGGCAGCGGACATTCAGCCGAGCTGAAGCTGGGGCGTCAGGCGTGCGGAGCGGCCGCGAGCACGGCCAGCGCGACCGACGCGATGCGCGACGGCAGCGAGTCCGCGCGCGAGGTCAGCACGATCGGCACGCGCGCGCCCAGCACCAGCCCGGCGCATTCGCCGCCGCCGATGTAGGTGAAGCTCTTGTAGAGCATGTTGCCGGCGTTCAGGTCGGGCACCAGCAGCAGGTCGGCGTCGCCGCTGACGCTGGAAGCCATCTTCTTGATCTGCGCGGCCTCGGCCGAGATCACGTTGTCGAAGCCGAAGGGGCCCTCGACCGTCGCGCCGGGCCAGGCGCCCTGGCGCGCCATCCCGACCAGCGCCTGCGCGTCCACGGTGGCCGGAATCGCGGGGTTCACGGTCTCCACCGCGGCGACGATGCCGACCTTGGGATGCGTGACGCCGAGCGCGCGCAGCAGGCCGATCGCGTTGCTCAGGATGTCGCGCTTGACCGCCAGCGGCGGCGCGATGTTGACCACGCAGTCCGCCAGCCCGAGCAGCTTGGGATAGCGCGGCAGGTCGAACAGAAAGACGTGGCTGATGCGCGTGTCCCCGCGCAGGCCGCCCGCCTTGTCGACCACGGCCGACATCAGCTCGTCGGTGTGCAGCGACCCCTTCATGAGCGCGCCGATCGCGCCCTCGCGCGCCAGCGCCGTGGCGCGCCGCGCGGCCTCGGGGGGCGCATCGGCGGTGGCGACGATCTCGAAGCCGCGCACGTCGATGCCCGCCGCGTCGCCCGCGCGCACGATGGCCTCGCGCGGGCCGATCAGCACCGGCTGCGCGAGCCCGGCATCGGCGATGCGCGCGGCGGCATCCACCGCCGCCGCGTCACAGGGGTGGACCAGCCCGATGCGCGGGCGCGCGGCCTTCGCACGCTCGCGCGCCCGTGCCACCAGGGCATCCAGGCGCGGATGCGTCGCCGCGGCGGTGTCGGCCAGCTCGGTCATGGCGGCGTTCCGCTGCCCCGCTCAGACGTAGTCCTTGTACTTGTCGAGGAAGCGCACGGGCTTGGCCAGCGCATCGCGGCGGAACGGGTCGCCGAGCTCGCGCGTGCACATGACCTCGATCACCGTGGTCTTGCCCTGGTTCATCTGCATGTCCACGGCCTTCCTGAGCGCCGCGCCCACGTCTTCCAGCCTGTCGACCACGATGCCCTCGGCGCCCATCGCCTTCGCGATGCCCGCGAAGCTCTGGTTGTCGAGCTCGCCGGCGACGAAGCGGCGGTTGTAGAAGTCGACCTGGTTCTTCTTCTCCGCGCCCCACTGGCGGTTGTGGAACACCACCGCCGTGACCGGGATGTCGTGGCGCACGCAGGTCATGATCTCCACCATGCTCATGCCCCAGGCGCCGTCGCCCGCATAGGCGATGGCCGGGCGGTCCGGCGCGGCCAGCTTGGCGCCGATCATGGTGGGCAGCGAGTAGCCGCAGTTGCCGAAGCTCATCGGCGCGAAGAAGCTCCTGGGCTCCTCGAAGCGCAGGTAGCTGTTGGCGACCGCGTTGATGTTGCCGATGTCGGTCGACACCATCGCGCGCGGCGGCATCGCCTTCTCCAGCTCGCGCAGCACCTGGCGCGGATGCAGCCAGTGGCCGCCCTCCTTCTTCGCCTCCTCGATCATGTCCAGGCTGTAGGGGTCGCGCTCGTGCGTCCAGCCGTCGAGCTCCTTCTCCCAGGCGGCCTTCTCCTCCTTGATCTTCGCGGCGCGCTCGGCCTGGGTGGCGTCGCAGGCCAGCGTGCGGTCGGCCAGGCGCGCCAGCAGCGCCTTGCTCACGGCCTTGGCGTCGCCGTGGATGCCCACGGTGATCTTCTTCACCAGGCCCAGGTTGGTGTGGTCGGCCTCGACCTGGATGATCTTGGCGTTCTTCGGCCAGTAGTCCATGCCATGCTGCGGCAGCGTGCCGAAGGGGCCCATGCGCGAGCCGAGGGCCAGCACCACGTCGGCCTGGGCGATCAGCTTCATCGCGGCCTTGCTGCCCTGGTAGCCCAGCGGGCCGGCCCACAGCGGATGGCTGGCCGGGAAGGAGTCGTTGCGCAGGTAGCCGTTGGCCACCGGCGCGCCCAGGCGCTCGGCCAGCGCCTTGCATTCCTCCACCGCGTCGCCCATGACGACGCCGCCGCCCGACAGGATGACCGGGAACTTGGCATTGGCCAGCAGCTCGACCGCGGCCGCCAGGCTGTTCTCGCCGCCCGAGCCCCGCTCCACGCGCATCGGCCTGGGGATCTCGCATTCGATCTCGCCGTAGAAGTAGTCGCGCGGGATGTTGAGCTGCGTCGGGCCCATCTCCGAGATCGCGCGGTCGAAGCAGCGCGCGGTGTACTCGGCCATGCGCTTGGGGTTGTTCACGTGGCCCTGGTACTTGGTGAACTCCTGGAACATCGGCAGCTGGTTGGCTTCCTGGAAGCCGCCCAGGCCCATGCCCATGGTGCCGGTCTCGGGCGTGACCATCACCACCGGGCTGTGCGCCCAGTAGGCCGCCGCGATGGCCGTGACGCAGTTGCTGATGCCGGGGCCGTTCTGGCCGATCACCACGCCATGGCGGCCCGAGACGCGCGCATAGCCGTCGGC
>Ga0160469_100145_pt1 | contig 83897 bp, 60 predicted proteins | sample HID1972M_E11MG_FD_108246 | JGI IMG/M metagenome (GOLD analysis project Ga0160469, IMG submission 108246) | Enriched pill bug-associated microbial communities from UW Madison campus, WI, USA - HID1972M_E11 MG | ecosystem: Host-associated > Arthropoda: Insects > Digestive system > Unclassified ...
CCAATTCGTGACACACGCCTCATCTCAAGGCGAACCTTTCGCCTTGGCTCCTACTATAAAAACAAGTTTCGGAGACCAGCATGAACGCATCGCTTACGCCCAACGAAACCACGCTGCAGAAGGTCAAGCTGCTGATCAATGGTGAGTGGGTCGAGTCGCAGACCACCGAATGGCACGACATCATCAACCCGGCTACCCAGCAAGTGCTGGCCAAAGTGCCGTTCGCCACCGCCGCTGAAGTCGATGCTGCGGTCAACGCCGCGCAGCGTGCGTTCCAGACCTGGAAACTGACTCCGATCGGCGCGCGGATGCGCATCATGCTCAAGCTGCAAGCGCTGATCCGCGAACACTCCAAACGCATCGCCCTGGTGCTCAGCGCCGAGCAGGGCAAAACCATTGCCGACGCCGAGGGCGATATTTTCCGTGGCCTCGAAGTGGTCGAGCACGCTTGCTCGATCGGCACTCTGCAAATGGGCGAATTCGCTGAAAACGTTGCGGGCGGCGTTGATACCTACACCTTGCGCCAGCCAATCGGCGTGTGCGCCGGCATCACGCCGTTCAACTTCCCGGCGATGATTCCGCTGTGGATGTTCCCGATGGCCATCGCTTGCGGCAATACGTTTGTGTTGAAGCCTTCGGAGCAGGATCCGCTGTCGACCATGTTGCTGGTTGAGCTGGCGGTCGAGGCGGGCGTTCCGGCGGGCGTGCTCAACGTGGTGCATGGCGGTAAAGACGTGGTCGATGGCCTGTGCACGCACAAGGACATCAAAGCGGTGTCCTTCGTCGGTTCGACCGCTGTTGGCACTCACGTTTACGATTTGGCCGGCAAGCACGGCAAACGCGTGCAATCGATGATGGGTGCGAAGAACCACGCTGTGGTGCTGGCCGACGCCAATCGCGAGCAAGCACTGAATGCCTTGGTCGGCGCCGGTTTCGGTGCGGCCGGGCAACGTTGCATGGCCACTTCGGTGGTGGTGCTGGTTGGTGCGGCGAAACAATGGTTGCCGGATCTGAAAGCGCTGGCGCAGAAACTCACCGTCAACGCTGGCAGCGAGCCGGGCACCGACGTTGGCCCGGTGATCTCGAAAAAAGCCAAGGCACGAATTCTCGACCTGATCGAAAGTGGCATCAAGGAAGGCGCCAAGCTGGAACTGGACGGCCGCGACATCAAGGTGCCGGGTTACGAGCAAGGCAACTTTGTCGGCCCGACCCTGTTCTCGGGCGTGACCACCGACATGCAGATCTACACCCAGGAAATCTTCGGCCCGGTGCTGGTGGTGCTGGAAGTCGATACCCTTGATCAGGCGATTGCGCTGGTCAACGCCAATCCGTTCGGCAACGGCACCGGCCTGTTCACCCAGAGCGGCGCAGCGGCACGTAAATTCCAGACGGAAATCGACGTCGGTCAGGTCGGCATCAACATCCCGATTCCAGTGCCAGTGCCGTTTTTCAGCTTCACCGGTTCGCGCGGTTCGAAACTCGGCGACCTCGGCCCGTACGGCAAGCAAGCGGTGCAGTTCTACACGCAGACCAAAACGGTCACGGCGCGCTGGTTCGACGACGACAGCGTCAACGACGGCGTGAACACCACCATCAACCTGCGCTGAGGATCGGCCATGAAAATCGCATTTATCGGGCTGGGCAACATGGGCGCGCCGATGGCGCGCAACCTGATCAAGGCTGGCCACTCGCTGAACCTGGTCGACCTCAATAAAACCGTGCTGGCGGAACTGGAACAACTCGGCGGCAGCATTCGCGCTTCGGCGCGTGAGGCGGCCGAGGATGCTGAACTGGTGATCACCATGCTGCCGGCCGCTGTGCATGTGCGCAGTGTCTGGTTGGGTGAGGACGGCGTTTTGGCCGGAATTGGCAAAGGCGTGCCGGCAGTGGATTGCAGCACGATTGATCCGCAGACGGCGCGTGATGTGGCTGCCGCTGCCGCCAAACAAGGCGTGGCCATGGCGGATGCGCCGGTGTCTGGCGGTACGGGCGGCGCGACGGCCGGGACGTTGACCTTTATGGTCGGCGCCACGCCAGAACTGTTCGCCACACTGCAACCGGTGCTGGCGCAGATGGGCCGCAACATTGTGCATTGCGGTGAAGTCGGCACCGGGCAGATCGCCAAGATCTGCAACAACTTGCTGCTGGCGATTTCGATGGTTGGCGTCAGTGAGGCGATGGCGCTGGGCGATGCGTTGGGGATTGATACGTCGGTGCTCGCCGGGATCATCAACAGCTCGACCGGACGTTGCTGGAGTTCGGAGATGTACAACCCGTGGCCGGGGATCGTTGAAACGGCGCCGGCTTCGCGCGGGTATACCGGTGGGTTCGGTGCGGAATTGATGCTGAAGGATTTGGGCCTGGCGACGGAAGCCGCGCGTCAGGCGCATCAGCCGGTGGTGCTTGGCGCGGTGGCGCAGCAGTTGTATCAGGCGATGAGTCAGCGTGGGGATGGCGGGAAAGATTTCTCGGCGATTATCAACAGCTACCGGAAACCGCAGTAACTTGGGTCAGCAATACTTTTGTGGCAAGTGAGACTTTGTGGTGAGGGGATTTATCCCCGATGGGGTGCGCAGCAGCCCCCTACAGTGTGTCAGGTAAACCGAGTGCTCAGGTTTTGCGACTGCTGCGCAGCCGATCGGGGATGAATCCCCTCGCCACAGGGATCTCTATTTCCATAGGGATCATTGGGTGGGTTTAAAAATTTGCAGTAGGTGTTGCCGGGAAATCACGTCGGGTGATTTCCCGGCTTTTTTGTGCCAAAAAAAGATCGCAGCCTTCGGCAGCTTTTACAGGAAACGTATCTCTGTAGGAGCTGCCGAAGGCTGCGATCTTTGCTTTATCAGGCAAACACGAAATACTTACGCACCGTCTCAACCACTTCCCACGTACCTTTCATCCCCGGCTCAATGACAAAGATGTCGCCAGCACGCAAGTGAATCGGCGCCATGCCGTCCGGGGTGATCACGCAGTAGCCTTCCTGGAAATGGCAGTATTCCCACTTCACGTATTCCACGCGCCACTTGCCCGGCGTGCAGATCCACGTGCCCATGATCTTGCTGCCGTCTTCGCTGGTGTAGGCGTTGAGGTTGACGGTGTGCGGGTCGCCCTCGAGTTTTTCCCATTTGCAGGCATCGAGTACCGGCAGGGGATGGGTGTCGCGCAGAACGGTGATTGGGGCGGTCGCGGTCATGGGAGCTCCGGGCAGAAGGAATTGAAGTCGCACCGTATAGCGCCCGGGCGCTGCCCAGTTGTCTGGGGTCGACATCGAGCTGCTCAGAAACGCGCGCACGTTCAGAGTTTTTCCAGCGGCTGAATCTGTTTGGATGAAGTCTGCCCCTTAGGGGAGAGTCAAGACGTGTAGCAGGGCTTTGGCGTAACCCGGCAGGGCGGTGAAGTCCTTGGCGCAGAGCATCAAGGTGCGGCGCGCCCACGGTTCATTGAGCGCAACGCTTTTGAAGCTGCGTGGCGCCGCACGTTCGATGGCGGCCGTTGGCACGATGGCGAGCCCGGCGCCACGGCTGACCATACGCATCACACCGTCGAAACCGTCGGCGCGGATACGCACCTGCATGCGGGCGCCGCTGTGCAGGGCCTGTTCTTCGAGGTAGATCGCCAAAGCGCTGTTGGCGCTGAGTCCTACAAAATCGTGGTGTAACGCATCGCTGAAACTGACCTCGTCGGCGTCAGACAACGGGTGATCGAGGGGCAGAATCAGTACCAGTGGATCATCGCGAAAGGGTTGGGTTTGTAGGTCGCGGGTGTCTACGGCGTCGGAAACAATCCCGAGATCCGCTGCGCCTTGGCGCAAGGCGTGGGTGATGCGCGCGCTCGGCAATTCCTGCAAATCGATGTCGAGATTGGGGTGATTGCGCAGGAAATCGGCGAGCACTTCCGGCAGGTATTCGGTGATCGCCGTCGTGTTGCACAGCAGCCGCACCTGGCCTTTGACGCCTTGCGCGTAGTCGGCGAGATCCTGCTGCATACGTTCGGCTTGTTGCAGGAGGATGCGCGCGTGATGGGCGAGGGCTTTGCCGGCGGGGGTCGGGGTGACGCCACGGCGACCGCGTTCGAGGAAGTCGGCGCCGAGCGAGGCTTCCATGGCGCGGATTCTGGCGCTGGCGGCGGCGAGGGATAAATGGCTGCGCGCGGCGCCGGCGGTGATATTGCCGGTGTCGAGGATGTGCAGGTAGAGGCGCAGGTCGGTGAGGTCGAAGTGCATGTCGGCAGCCGGTTTTTGTGGTGTGTGGGCGGGCCTCTTCGCGAGCAAGCTCGGCTCCTACAGTGTTTTGTGTTGTGCACAACATCTGTGTTTGACACAAAACCTGTAGGAGCCGAGCTTGCTCGCGAAGAGGCCATCAGCCCCAACGAAATCATCAGCCTCTCCCAAAAGCAGAGGCACCCTCAGTATATGGCAGATTTTCAGCCAACCTCGACTGGCGCACAGTACCGCCATGAACACACTCACAGACTTCTACCAACACCTGGGCCTGACCCTGTCCCTGCTGGTCATCGCCACCTTCATCCTCGCCGGCCTGATCAAAGGCATCATCGGTCTCGGCCTGCCCACCGTCGCCATGGGCCTGCTCGGTCTGGCTATGGCGCCATCGCAGGCAGCCGCGTTGTTGATCATCCCGGCTACCCTGACCAACCTCTGGCAACTGGCATTCGGCGGGCATTTAAAAGGCCTGATCAAACGCCTCTGGCCGATGCTGCTGATGATCTTCCTCGGTACCGGCATCGGCACGTTGTGGATCGGCATGGCCGGCGGACATTGGGTGGTGCGCGGACTCGGCGCGGCGCTGTTCCTGTATGCGTTGAGCGGATTGTTCCTGCCGACGCTGAGCGTAAATCCCCGCCACGAACCCTGGCTCGGCCCGGCCTGCGGTTTAATCACCGGCGTCATCACTTCAGCCACTGGCGTGTTCGTGATTCCGGCGGTGCCCTACCTGCAAGCACTGGGTTTGAACCGTGATGAACTGGTGCAGGCACTCGGCCTGTCCTTCACCGTCTCGACTCTGGCGCTGGCCGGCGGTTTGCTCTGGCGCGGCGCACTCGGCGGCGGTGAATTGAGCGCCTCGCTGCTGGCGCTGATCCCCGCCGTGCTGGGCATGTCGCTCGGCCAATGGCTGCGGCAACGCATCAGCGCCGGACTATTCAAACGGGTTTTCTTCATCGGTCTGGGCGCGCTCGGCGCCCATTTATTGATCAGCGGTTAGCCGACGCTTCGCTGAGCATGTCGATGGCGCGAATGTCGAAATCGCGTTCCAGATAGTCCATGCGCTCGGCGAAAAACGCCTTCATGTGCGGCAGATTCGAGTGCACATCCAGGTGTGCCTGGCTCTCCCAGATCTCGTAGAAGATAAACAGCGACGGATCTTCCTTGTCGCGCAGCATGTGGTACTCGATGCAGCCGGGCTCGGCGCGGCTAGGTTCAACATAAGCGCGGAACAGCGCTTCAAAGGCCTCGGCTTTTTCCGGGCGGGTCTTGGCGTGCAGGATAAAACCCTGGCGTTCACTCATCACAACGACTCCTCAAATACAGATGGCCGAGCATGCTATGGCAACAATCTGCGTTCGATTCGTGCTTTTTGGTCAAATGTATTTTGCGCAATCACGGCTTATTCCGCGCGAGGCAGATGGTTAATCTGCCGCCATTCCAGTTTCCCTTCTCCACCCAGCCGGAATGGCTGCGCCGAGGCTTTCTCATGAAAAAAGTATTGTTGCTGAATGGCGGTAAAAAATTCGCCCACTCTGATGGTCGTTACAACGCCACCCTGCACGAAGCCGCGCTGAGCGTGCTGGATCGCGGCGGTTGTGATGTCAAAACCACCTTCATCGATGAGGGCTACGACGTCGCTGAAGAAGTGGCGAAATTCCTCTGGGCCGACGTGATCATTTATCAGATGCCGGGCTGGTGGATGGGCGCGCCGTGGACGGTGAAAAAGTACCTCGACGAAGTCTTCACCGAAGGCCACGGCAGCCTCTACGCCAGCGATGGCCGCACCCGCTCCGACGCCTCGCAGAAGTACGGCAGCGGCGGGCTGATTCAGGGCAAGCAATACATGCTGTCGCTGACCTGGAACGCACCGCAGCAAGCCTTCGATGACCCGACCGATTTCTTTGAGGCCAAAGGTGTTGATGCGGTGTACTTCCCGTTCCACAAGGCCAATGAGTTTCTGGGCATGACCGCGTTGCCGACGTTCTTGTGTGTGGATGTGATGAAACGCCCGAACATCGAAGGTGATTTAGCGCGTTACGAGCAGCATCTGACCGAGGTGTTTGGCCTTAAGGCTTGAGTGGTTTAGGGCTACTATCGGTGGTAATAGCAAAAGATCGCAGCCTGCGGCAGCTCCTACAGAGTTCACATGTAGGAGCTGCCGAAGGCTGCGATCTTGGCGATCTCAAAGAGGACACCCGTGAAAGCCAGATCCGATGAGTTGCAGATTTTCGTCTGCGTGATCGAGTGCGGTTCCATCTCCGCCGCTGCCGAGCAGGTCGGGCAAACACCGTCGGCCGTCAGCCGCACGCTGTCGAAGCTGGAAGCCAAGCTCGACACCACGCTGATCAACCGCACCACGCGGCGCATGGATCTGACCGAAGAGGGCAAGTACTTTTTCGAGCACGCCAAGCTGATTCTCGATCAGATGGATCAACTCGAAGAACGCCTGTCCTCACGCCAGCAAACTCCGTCCGGGCGTTTGCGCATCAACGCGGCGTCGCCGTTCATGCTCCACGCCGTCGTCCCCTACATCGACGAATTCCGCCGGCTCTACCCAGACATTCAGCTAGAACTGAACAGCAATGACCTGATCATTGACCTGCTGGAACAAAGCACCGACATCGCCATCCGCATCGGCACCCTCGCCGATTCGACGCTGCACGCGCGTTCGCTCGGTTGCAGTCCGCTGCTGATCGTCGCCAGCCCTGCGTATCTGGAAAAACACGGCGCGCCGCAGCAAGTCGCCGATCTGAGCGAACACACTTTGCTCGGCTTCACTCAGAACGAAGGCCTCAACCAATGGCCGCTGCGCTATGTGCACGGCGATCGCTGGCCGATCACTCCGGCAATCAGCGCCTCCAGCGGCGAGACTGTGCGGCATCTGGCGCTGGAAGGGCAGGGCATCGCTTGCCTGTCGCACTTCATGACCATCGACGACCTCCGCGCCGGCCGTTTGAAAGTCCTGCTCGGTGAATTCAACAGCGGTTATCGCCAGCCGATCAACGCGGTGTACTACCGTAACTCGCAACTGGCGCTGCGCATTCAGTGCTTCCTCGACTTTATCCAGAGCAAACTCGCCGCCTACGCCAGCGCCGATTTCAAGGGCTGATTCGTGACCTCTGCGCAAGAGTGAATTGGGCGGGAGCGGGTTTTTCCCCCGGGCTCACGGGCCGATACTCGTCCCATCACTTACTCACGCAGGGAGTTTCTCCATGAACGTATTCGTCACCGGCGCTGCCGGTTTTATCGGCGGCTCGATCGCTACCGGTCTGGTTCAGGCCGGGCACAACGTCACCGGTCTGGTGCGCAGCGCTGAACAGGCTGATGAGCTGAAAGCACTCGGCATTACCCCGGTCATCGGCACACTCGATGACAAAGCACTGCTCGCCGAACAGGCCCGCGCCGCCGACGCCGTGATCAACGCCGCCAGCAGCGACCATCGCGGCGCGGTGGAAGCGTTGCTCGATGCTTTGCGCGGTACCAACAAAGTGTTCCTGCACACCAGCGGTTCGAGCATCGTTGGCGATGCGTCGGGCGGCAAGTCCAGCGACGTCATCTACTACGAAGACAATCTGCCGGAGCCGACCGTCGATAAAGCCGCACGCGTGGCCATCGACAACTTGATCCTCGCGGCGGCGAAGGATGGAGTGAACTCCGCCGTCATCTGCAACACGCTGATCTACGGGCATAGCCTGGGCGTCAAACGTGACAGCGTGCAACTGCCGCGACTGCTCAAGCAAGCGCGTAAAAGCGGCGTTGTTCGCCACGTCGGTACCGGCCAGAACATCTGGTCCAACGTGCACATCGAAGACGTCGTCGCCCTGTACCTGCTGGCGCTGACCAAAAACGTTCCGGGCACGTTCTACTTTGTTGAAAGCGGCGAAGCGTCGTTTATCGACATGACCACCGCCATGGCCCAAGCGCTGAACCTGGGCCAACCGCAAGACTGGCCATTGAAAGACGCAGAAGCCGAATGGGGCTATGAAATGGCCAACTATGGCCTCGGTTCCAACAGCCGTGTGCGCGGCAAACATGCGCGCGAACTGCTGGGCTGGGCACCGAAGCGCACGTCCGTGGTTGAATGGATTCGTAACGAAATGGTGTGAGTTCACGCAACACCGAGTGAAGCCATTCGCGAGCAAGCCCGCTCCCACAGTTTGACCGCATTCTCACTGAAGAAATGCACTCAAAACTGTGGGAGCGGGCTTGCTCGCGAAAGCGGTATTTCAATCAACAAAGATGTTGAATGTGCAACCGCCATCGCCAGGCTGGCTCCCACAATTTGACCGCATTCTCACTGAAGAAATGCACTCAAAACTGTGGGAGCGGGCTTGCTCGCGAAAGCGGTATTTCAATCAACAAAGATGTTGAATGTGCAACCGCCATCGCCAGCAGGCTGGCTCCTACAAGTTAACCGCGTTCTAACTGAAGGAATGCACTCAAACTGTAGGAGCAAAGCTTGCTCGCGAAAGCGCTGTGTCAGTCGACAGAAATGTTGGATGTGACATCGTCTTCGCGAGCAAGCTCAGCTCCTACAGGTCTTGTGTGGGCATGAAAATTCGCTGGGTGGATTTTCATTAATCACGACAAGACATATCTGTTAGCGACACACCTTACCTCTCCACGAAAATTACTTTCATGCGGTTTGAAATCTCGATCTCGAAATGATTTATGAGTTTCACAACCCATTCGAACGTGACCCTTTCGAGGAGTACCGCATGACGCCTGACTTCGGCTATTGGCTGCTGGTTTATGCAGCCGTTGCCATCATTGCTCTGATCGTTCTGATCGCCCGTTACCGGCTCAATCCGTTCATTGTCATCACCTTGATTTCCATCGGCCTGGCGCTGGTGGCCGGGATGCCGGCCTCCGGGGTTGTCGGGGCGTATGAGGCCGGGGTGGGCAAGACGCTGGGGCATATTGCGCTGGTGGTGGCGCTGGGGACGATGCTTGGCAAGATGATGGCCGAGTCCGGCGGCGCCGAGCAGTTGGCGCGTACGCTGATCGATAAATTCGGCGAGAAGAATGCGCACTGGGCGATGGTCTGCATCGCGTTTCTGGTCGGTTTGCCGCTGTTCTTCGAAGTCGGTTTCGTCTTGCTGGTGCCGATTGCGTTCACCGTGGCGCGCCGCGTGGGTGTGTCGATTCTGATGGTCGGTTTGCCGATGGTCGCCGGTCTGTCGGTGGTGCACGCGCTGGTGCCGCCGCACCCGGCGGCGATGCTGGCGGTGCAGGCCTATCAGGCGTCGGTCGGGCAGACCTTGCTGTACGCGATTGCCATCGGCATTCCGACGGCAATCATTGCCGGCCCGCTGTACGCCAAATTCATCGTGCCGCGCATTCAATTGCCGGCGGATAACCCCCTGGAAAAACAATTCCTCGATCGCGAACCGCGCGACAAGCTGCCGGGTTTCGGCATCACCATGGCGACCATTCTGTTGCCGGTGGTGTTGATGCTGATCGGTGGCTGGGCCAACCTGATTTCCACGCCGGGCAGCGGTTTCAACCAGTTCCTGCTGTTCATCGGCAACTCGGTGATCGCGCTGTTGCTGGCGACGTTGCTGAGTTTCTGGACGCTGGGTATCGCTCAGGGTTTCAGCCGTGAATCGATCCTCAAATTCACCAACGAATGCCTGGCGCCTACGGCCAGTATCACTTTGCTGGTCGGCGCTGGCGGCGGTTTGAACCGCATTCTGGTCGACGCGGGCGTCACCGATCAGATCGTCGGCCTCGCTCACGAATTCCACCTGTCGCCGCTGATCATGGGCTGGCTGTTTGCTGCGCTGATGCGCATCGCCACCGGTTCGGCGACCGTGGCTATGACCACCGCATCGGGCGTGGTCGCGCCGGTGGCCATTGGTCTGGGATATCCCCACCCTGAGCTGTTGGTGCTGGCGACCGGCGCCGGGTCGGTTATCTTTTCCCACGTCAACGACGGCGGCTTCTGGTTGATCAAGGAATACTTCAACATGACGGTCGCCCAGACTTTCAAGACCTGGACTGTATTGGAGACCCTGATTTCGGTGGTCGCTTTTGCAATGACCCTCGGTCTTTCTTACCTGCTGTAACCGGAGCCAGCCGTCATGGACATCCTCTATCAGATCCGCGCCCGTCAGGATTCCTTCAGCGCCGGCGAAGGCCGTATCGCCCGGCTGATGCTCGATGACGTCGGTTTCGCCGCGAGTGCCAGCCTCGAAGACCTCGCGCAACGCGCCGAAGTCAGCACCGCCACGCTGTCGCGGTTTGCGCGCACGGTTGGCTGTCGTGACCTGCGTGATCTGCGTCTGCAACTGGCCCAGGCCAGCGGGGTTGGCAGCCGTTTTCTCGACCCTGCCGGTACGCCCGATCAGTCAGCGTTCTACGGGCAAATCGTCGGCGATATCGAAACCACCTTGCGTCAGCATCTGGCCGGTTTCGATGAATCACGCTTCGCCGATGCAGTGAGATTGCTCGGCCAGGCGCGGATGATTCACGCCTTCGGCATGGGCGGTTGTTCGACCCTGTGCAGCGATGAATTGCAGGTGCGGCTGGTGCGCCTCGGCTACCCGGTTGCGGTGTGTCATGACGCGGTGATGATGCGCGTCACCGCCGCCAGCCTCAACGCCGAACAAGTGGTCATCGTCTGCTCGCTGACCGGCATCACCCCGGAGCTGCTCGAGACAGTCGAACTGGCACGCAACTACGGCGCACGCATTCTCGCCATCACCCGCGCCGACGCGCCGCTGGCCGAATTGGCCGACGTCGTGCTGCCGCTGCAGAGTGCGGAAACCTCGTTCATTTTCAAACCGACGGCGGCGCGCTACGGCATGCTGCTCGCCATCGACGTGCTCGCCACCGAGCTGGCGCTGGCCAATCCTGAAGACAATCAAGAACGTTTGCGGCGGATCAAACTGGCCCTCGACGAATACCGTGGCGGCGACGATCATCTGCCGCTGGGAGACTGACATGTTGTACGACACCCTGATTCGCAATGCCCTGATCATCGACGGCAGTAACGCGCCCGGCTACCAGGCCGACGTGGCCATCCGCGATGGCCGTATCGAGCGCATCGGCGATTTGTCCGAGGCCACGGCGACCGAAGAAATCGACGCCGCTGGCCGCGTGCTGGCGCCGGGTTTTATCGACGTGCACACCCATGACGACACGGTGGTGATTCGTCAGCCAGAGATGCTGCCAAAACTCAGCCAAGGCGTGACCACGGTGATTGTCGGCAACTGCGGGATCAGCGCCTCGCCCGTGAGTTTGAAAGGCAATCCGCCGGATCCGATGAACCTGCTTGGCACTGCGGCGGCGTTTGTTTATCCACGTTTCAGCGATTACCGCGCGGCAGTCGAAGCGGCGAATACCACGCTGAACGTCGCCGCATTGATCGGTCACACGGCGCTGCGCAGCAATCATCTGGATGACCTGTTGCGCACCGCGACTCCGGAAGAAATCACGGCGATGCGCGAGCAATTGCGTGAAAGCCTTGAGGACGGTGCGTTGGGTTTATCCACAGGTCTGGCCTACGCCAGCGCCTACAACGCGTCCACCGATGAAGTGATGCAACTGACCGAAGAACTCACGGCATTCGGCGCGGTGTACACCACGCATTTGCGTAGCGAGTTCGCCCCGGTTCTGGAGGCGATGGATGAGGCGTTTCAGATCGGTCGTCACGCCAAATCGCCGGTGATTATTTCCCACCTCAAGTGTGCAGGGGTGGGTAACTGGGGGCGCAGTCCTGAGCTGCTCGCTTCATTGGAAGAGGCCGCGAAAACCCATCCGGTCGGCTGCGATTGCTACCCGTATGCGGCGAGTTCTTCGACGCTGGATTTGAAGCAAGTCACCGATGCGCATCGCATCACCATCACCTGGTCGACGCCGCACCCGGAAGTCAGCGGTCGCGACTTGATCGACATCGCTGCGGAATGGAATCTGCCGCTGCTTGATGCCGCGAAACGCTTGCAACCGGCGGGGGCTGTTTACTACGGCATGGACGAGGCGGATGTACGAAGAATCCTCGCCCATCCGCTTTCGATGGTCGGTTCTGACGGACTGCCGGAAGATCCGTTCCCGCATCCACGCTTGTGGGGCGCGTTCCCACGGGTGTTGGGCCATTTCAGTCGCGACGTCGGCCTGTTTCCGCTGCACACCGCCGTACACAAGATGACCGGTTTGTCGGCGGCGCGGTTTGGTTTGAAGGCGCGCGGCGAGATTCGTGAAGGTTTTTGGGCGGATCTGGTGTTGTTCGATCCGGCGACCGTGCGTGATGTGGCGGATTTCAATGATCCGCAACGGGCGGCGCAGGGGATTGACGGGGTGTGGATCAATGGCGTGTTGAGTTATCGCGACGGGCAGGCGAACGGGCGCAGGGAAGGGCGGTTTCTGGCGCGCGAAGGTGATTTACGCAAAGGATTTCATCAGTCGAAATCCCCCCTGTAGAAGCTGCCGAAGGCTGCGATCTTTTGATCTACGTCTCATAGTGGCAATCTGAGATTAAAGAAAGCCATCAACAAGCCGAATTCCTGACATCCACCCCGTCTACACTGTGGGGCCAACCAGTCAGGGAGCACCCCATGAGCTTCGGCAAAACCACCCCGATCCTGCGGATCTTCGATGAAGCCAAAGCGGTAGAGTTTTACGTCGATTTTCTCGGATTCAAGATCGACTGGCAGCATCGCTTTGAAGCGAACTTCCCGCTGTATCTGCAGGTGTCGCGTGGCGAGTGTGTGCTGCATTTGTCCGAGCACCATGGCGACGCGAGCCCGGGTTCGGCGCTGCGTATCGAGACGGATGAGCTGGAAGCGTTTCAGCAGCAATTGATCGCCAAGGACTATAAGTTCTCGCACCCGCAGATTCAGGCGATGCCGTGGGGGAGTCAGGACATGACGATTGCCGATCCGTTCGGCAATCGGTTGGTGTTTACCAACGCAATCAGCCTTTGAGGTGAATCAGGCTAAAAGCCCCTCACCCTAGCCCTCCCGAAACGTCGGACCGCCCGGAGGGAGAGGGGACCGATCCGGGGATGCTTGAGAGATACACCGACCTGAACCAGCTCGGTCGAATCCATAATCGACTCGGTCATTCAGGTCGATGTATAGCGCCAGACACCTCGGTCGGCCCCCTCTCCCTCTGGGAGAGGGCTGGGGTGAGGGTGAAATGGCACACCGCAAAAAGAAGCCCGCCATCCAACCCTTCCAGTTGGCCGGCGGGCTTTTGCGTTACTCGGTCGGCACTAACTGGTCCAGCACGCGATTGACCGCCATTTCCGCCACCATCACCACTTGCGCAATGCCCTGCAAAGTCTTGCGATGGGTGCCTTCAACCTGCGCGGCATGGTTGTTGAGCATGACGGTGGCCGAGCCAAGGGTTTCGCTGGCGTCGGTAAGGAGGGATTCGGTGTTTGCTGCGGGGTTGGCCATGTACAGCGTGTTGGGCGAGTAGGGCGTGGCCATGAGGTCGGCGTTCGTCGGGCCGAGGTAGTGGTCGAGCGCGCGCTCGGCGGCTTCGTGGAATTTTCTGGAGTCGGGGGATTCGTAGGGGGATGCCGGGTCGGTGGCCGGCGGGTTTGGCGTTATCTTGAACATAGCTGTGTTCCCTTTGTTGAGCGGCAACCCTTTGGCTACTAAACGAAAGGGTGGCAGCTGTACGCAGGTTAGTAGACCGGGGAACTCAGCTAAGCCGGCGCGCCGAAGCGCCCTGCGTACAGCCACCATCAAGCTCAGGTATGCAAGCACCTGTGATGAATGTACGACCAGCAGAGTTACCACCGGGCTACTAAACCCGATCACTGGAAATCAGTGACGCAATCAAGTTACGCAGCATGCTCAGGGCGCACAAGCCGGCGGATTCTGGCGTAGGCGTAGGTTATGGCGCAAGGATTTGTGGGCTGTTTCGCGTAACGCCGGGTGTCCTTAAACAGCTGCGCTGCAGGATGTTTAATGCGCTCAGGTATCGAAGATTTGCTTGTAGGAATTGTGGGCTGCAACTGACGCCATCGCTGGCAAGCCAGCTCCCACAGTGTTTTGTGTCGTGCATAAAATTTGTGATCACCGCTGAACCTGTGGGAGCTGGCTTGCCAGCGATGAGGCCGGAACAATCACCCCCGATGCATCTGCCGAAACTCCCCCGGCGGCATCCCGCGGCGGCTCTTGAATGTGCGGTGAAACGACCTCGGTTCGGTAAACCCCAGATACTGCGCAATGTCCTGAATCGGCAACGTACTGTTGAGCAAATAATGCTCCGCCAACTCCTGGCGCAAATCATCCAGAATCTGCTGATACGACGTCCCCGCCTGATGTAACTGGCGCTGCAACGTACGCACCGACACCGCCAGATGCTCGGCCACCTGTTCCTTGCGCGGCAAGCCTTCCTTAAGCAACTGCCGCAGAATGTTCTTCACCTGCTGCTCCAGCGAAGCGTCCTCCAGCGTTGCCATCAACCCCAGCGCATGTTCTTCCAGCGTGCGCAGCAACTGCGCATCGGCCTGACGCAGCGGCAACTGCAAATACGCCAGCGGCACGATCAGCGCCGAATACGGCTGATCAAACACCACCGGGCAATCGAAAAACGCCTCGTACTGCGCAGGCGTCGCCTCGGCCGGGCATGAATGTTCGAGCCAGACTGCGGCCGGCGACATCTGCGTGTCGGCGATCCAGCGTGCATATTGCAGCCATGAACCGAGCACGTTTTCCACCAGATGTCGGCGAATCCGTGGGCGCTGATAACGGCATGTCCAGATCAAATGCACGTGGCCATCCAGCACTTCTGCACGACTCACGCCCATGTCGCCGACCAGTTTTTCGAACGGCATGATCCGGCTCATCGCATCGCCCAACGTCGCGCAGTTCATGGTGATGTAACCGAGCACGCTCCACGAATTGGGCAGGACGAAATTCGCCGCGTTGAGCCCGAACAACGGATCGCCCGAGTGTTCGCAGAAATAATCCAGCAGCCGCTCATGCGCCTCACCGGGCAAACGCAGGGTGTTGTCGCTCAACTGCTGCGCCTGCAAACCCGCCGCCGCCAACGCCGGTTCGACGGCCATGCCCAGTTGTTCGGCGTGGCGCAGGTATTTGAGCAGGGGCGGAACTGAGGTGAAGCCGAGCGATTGCATGATCCCTTCCTTTGATCGACGGCCGCGTGGGCGGATGAATGCCTGAAAGGTAATTTGAAACCACGACTAAAGTAAATGGCTGACGCTTGCGCGACGTTTGACTCAATTGGCTACACGAACTGGCCGGATGCGACCGTGACACTTTGCGGCCGCTGGCTAGTATGGGGGCCTGAAATATCACTGATCTGACGGCAAAAAAGGACACACGCATGCGACGCTGGAACGGCTGGGGAGATGCAAGCACGGTGGTCGAACTGCCGGCCCAGGGCGCGGAGTTTCTTCATGAGCGACTGGGCGAGGGGCGCGCGCTGCCCGATGCCACGCTTGAAGCCGCATTGGCGCGTGTGCCGGCCTCGCGGTTGTCGGCGCACACGTTGTACAGCGTCGATGCTCATGATCGTTTGTTGCATGCGCGGGGCCAAAGTCTGCCGGACTGGCTGGCGTTGCGCGAAGGTGCGCTGGGCAATTATCCCGATGCAGTGGCGTTTCCCGAGACCGCTGAGCACATTCGCCAATTGCTGGCGCTCGCCCACGAGCAGGACTTGTGCCTGATCCCGTATGGCGGCGGCACCTCGGTGGCCGGGCACATCAATCCGCCGGATTCAGCGCGGCCAGTGGTGACGGTGTCACTGGCGCGGATGAATCGGCTGATCGATCTCGATGAACAGAGCCTGCTGGCGACGTTCGGCCCCGGTGCGAGCGGGCCGCAGGTGGAAAGTCAGTTGCGTGCGCGGGGCTACACGTTGGGGCATTTTCCACAGTCGTGGGAGTTGTCGACGTTGGGTGGTTGGGTTGCCAGTCGTTCCAGCGGTCAGCAGTCGTTGCGCTATGGCCGGATCGAGCAACTATTTGCGGGCGGAACGCTGGAAACCTTTGCCGGGCCGATGCACATTCCAACCTTTCCTGCTTCGGCTGCCGGACCCGATTTGCGCGAAGTGGTGCTCGGTTGCGAGGGCCGTTTCGGGATCATTTCCGAGGTCAAAGTGCGGGTCAGCGCGCTGCCTGCCGATGAATGTTTCTACGGCGTTTTTCTCCCCGACTGGCCGCAGGCTCTCAGAGCCATTCGCCAATTGGCCCAGGCACGCGTGCCGCTGTCGATGCTGCGTTTATCCAACGCCGTGGAAACCGAAACGCAACTGGCACTGGCTGGTCATCCGCAACAAATCGCCTGGCTGGAAAAGTATCTGAAGCTAAGGGGGGCAGCTGAGGGCAAATGCCTGCTGACCTTCGGCGTCACCGGCAATCGTCGGCAAAACGCGCTGTCGCTGACCCAGGCACGACAGCATCTGAAGGCGTTCGGCGGCGTGTTCACCGGCACTTTGCTCGGCAAGAAATGGGCGCAGAACCGCTTCCGTTTCCCCTACCTGCGCGAGAACCTGTGGAACGCCGGTTACGTGGTCGACACCCTCGAAACCGCCACCGACTGGAGCAACGTCGACAACCTGCTCAACCTCATCGAAAACAGCCTGCGCGAGGCTTTGGCCGCCGAAGGCGAACGCGTGCATGTGTTCACCCATTTGTCCCATGTCTACGGTGAAGGCTCGAGCATCTACACCACTTACGTGTTTCGCCCGGCGGCTGACTATCCGGCGACGCTCGCGCGCTGGAAAGCGCTCAAACACGCGGCCAGCCAGACCATCGTCGACAACCACGGCACCATCAGTCACCAACACGGCGTCGGCAAGGATCACGCGCCGTACCTGTTGCGCGAGAAGGGCGCCCTGGCGATGGATACCTTGCAGGCGCTGAGCAAACACTTCGATCCGGCCGGGCGCCTCAACCCCGGCACGCTGTTGCCGGAGTGACGGCCATGAGTCAGGACTGGAACGCCGCATGGCGCCAGCAGACTCTGCCAACACTGGCGGATGAAACCTGGGATCTGATCGTTATCGGCGGCGGCATCAGCGGCGCCGGAATCCTGCGTGAAGCGGCGCGCCGAGGCTGGCGCTGCCTGTTGCTGGAACAGCGCGATTTTGCCTGGGGCACGTCTAGCCGATCCTCCAAAATGGTGCATGGCGGTTTGCGTTACATCGCCAAGGGCCAGTGGCGCTTGACCCGCGACTCGGTGCGCGAGCGTCAGCGCTTGCTCGACGAAGCGCCGGGGCTGGTCGAACCGATGAGTTTCATGATGCCGCACTATCGGGGCGGCTTTCCCGGGCCTCGGGTATTGGGTGGCTTGCTGAGCGTTTACGACGCCTTGGCGGGGCGGCGCAGCCATCGTTTTCATGATGCGCAGCAGCTGCGTTATTTGGCGCCGGGCGTGAAGGAAAGTGACTTGCTCGGCGGCACCAGTTTTGTCGATGCGCTGACGGATGACGCGCGATTGGTGATGCGCGTGTTGAGCGAGGCGCGAGCGGATGGCGCGGTCGTGGTCAATGGCGTTCGCGTCGAGCATTTGCTGCGAGAAAACGGGCGAGTGTGCGGCGTTCAGATCGAAGACTGCGAGGCCGGGGCGACCCTGCAATTGCGCTGTGGCGTGCTCGCCGTGGCCACTGGCGCTTGGGCTGAACGCTTGCGGCCGACTGAGGCACCACGGCAATTGCGGCCGTTGCGTGGCAGTCATTTATTGCTGCCGGGTTGGCGTTTGCCGGTGGCGCAGGCGTTTACGTTTTTGCATGAACGCGACCGCCGTCCGGTGTTCGTTTTTCCGTGGGAGGGCGCGACGGTGGTCGGCACCACGGATCTCGATCATCGCGAAGATCTGGATCACAGCGCGAGCATCAGCGGCGAAGAACTCGACTATCTGCTGGCGGCCTGCACACAACAATTTCCCGGTGCTGAAGTGACGGCGAATGACGTGCTGTCGACATGGTCGGGCGTACGTCCAGTAGTTGGCAGTGCGGCGGGCAATCATCAAGACCAACCGTCGAACGAAACCCGTGAACATGTGCTGTGGCAGGAGCCCGGATGCGTGACGCTGGCCGGCGGCAAACTGACCACGTTTCGCCCGCAAGCCATCGAAGTGCTCAAGGCCTGCGCGAGCATGCTCGAACGTCCCTTCGTCGATGACGCAGCGCCGGTGTTTGCCGCCGTACCTGCGCTGGCGATTGCAGAATTGAGCAACCAGCAATGGCGACGACTGGCCGGACGGCATGGCCGACACCTGCCGAGGCTGGCGCAACTGATCAACGATATCGGCCACGAAACGGTCGGCGCCACGGACACCTTGTGGGCGGAACTGGCCTTCGCTTGCGAAGCGGAAATGGTTCTGCACCTCGACGATCTACTGTTGCGCCGCACGCGTCTCGGCCTTTTGCTGCCTCACGGTGGCGAAGACTATTTCACCGCCATCCGCCAAATCTGCCAGCCACGACTCGGCTGGAGCGACGCATACTGGCAGCAGGAAATTCAGCGTTATCGGGCGTTGTGGCAACGCCATCACGGTCTGCCGGATGCCACGCCTTGATGCCCCTTGAAGAGAGCTCCATGGATAACCACCCGAACAAGCGTTACTTGCTGGCGATCGACAACGGCACCCAGAGCGTGCGCGCGTTGCTCTTCGATTTGCAGGGCAATTTGCTCGGCAAAGGCAAGGTTGAATTGCAGGCGTATTACTCGACGCAACCGGGTTGGGCCGAGCAGGATCCTGAGTATTACTGGGCGAAACTCGGCGAGGCGTGTCAGCAAGTCTGGGCGCAAACCGGCATTGATCGTTCGCAGATTGCTGGCGTTTCCCTGACCACTCAGCGCGGCACGGTGATCAATGTCGATGCCGAGGGCAAACCGCTGCGCCCGGCGATTTTGTGGCTCGATCAGCGCCAGAGTGAAGTCGAGGGCGGGATCAAAGGGCCGTGGGGCTGGTTGTTCAAACTGGTCGGCGCGCAGGGCACGGTGGATTATTTTCGCGCCCAGGCTGAGGCCAACTGGATTGCGCAGCATCAGCCAGAGGTGTGGGCGGCGACCGACAAGTTTCTGTTGCTGTCCGGGTTTCTCACGCATCGACTGTGCGGGCGTTTCGTCGACTCGGTGGGTTGCTGCGTCGGCTATCTGCCGTTTGACTTCAAACGCCTGAAATGGGCCGCGCCGAGTGACTGGAAATGGCAGGCGCTGGCAGTGCGTCCCGAGCAATTGCCGACCCTGCACAAACCCGGTGAAACCCTCGGCTACATCACCGCTGGAGCGGCTCGCCACACCGGCATTCCCGAAGGCTTGCCGCTGATTGCGGCGGGCGCCGACAAGGCGTGTGAAGTGGTCGGTGCCGGCGTGGTCGATGCGGGCACGGTGTGCCTGTCCTACGGCACCACGGCGACGATCACCAGCACCCGTTCGCGCTATCTGGAAATCGTCCCGTTGATTCCGCCGTACCCGTCGGCGGTGCCCGATCAGTTCAACTGCGAGGTGATGATTTATCGCGGTTACTGGATGGTCAGTTGGTTCAAGACCGAGTTCGGCTTGCGCGAGATGCAGCAGGCCAAAGAGCAGGGCATCGAGCCGGAGCAGTTGTTCGATGCGCTGGTCGATGCAGTGCCGCCAGGCTCGATGGGTTTGATGCTGCAACCGTACTGGTCGCCGGGGATTCGTGAGCCGGGCGTGGAAGCGAAGGGCGCGATGATCGGCTTCGGCGATGTGCACACCCGCGCGCATATTTACCGGGCGATTCTTGAGGGGCTGGCGTATGCCTTGCGCCAAGGCATGGAGAACATCGAGCGGCGTTCGAAGGTGTCGATAAAGCGCCTGCGCGTGGCCGGTGGCGGTTCGCAGAGTGATGCGGCGATGCAGCTTACGGCGAATATTTTCGGCCTGCCGGCGGAGCGTCCGCATGTCTACGAAGCATCTGGCTTGGGGGCGGCGATCTGCTGTTCGGTGGGGCTCGGATTGCACGCAGATTTCCCAACTGCAATCACCGCGATGACCCGCGTCGGCGCGGTCTTCACCCCACAACCCGATGCGCAGAAAATCTACGAGCAACTGTACAAAGAGGTTTACCTGCGCATGTACCGCCAGCTCAAACCGCTCTACCAAAGCATCCGCAAAATCACCGGCTACCCCGCCTAAAAGCACACCTCTAATCCCCTGTAGGAGCTGCCGAAGGCTGCGATCTTTTGATCTTGTTTTTTAAGATCAACATCAAAAGATCGCAGCCTTCGGCAGCTCCTACAGGAATCGTATCGTCACCTGAAATGGCGTACCGCCAGCTCAAACCGCTCTACCAGAGCATCCGCAAAATCACCGGCTACCCCGCCTAAAAAGCACACTTCAAATCCCCTGTAGGAGCTGCCGAAGGCTGCGATCTTTTGATCTTTTTTTTTTAAGATCAACATCAAAAGATCGCAGCCTTCGGCAGCTCCTACAGGGATCGTATCGTCACCTGAAATGGCGTACCGCCAACTCAAACCGCTGTACCAAAGCATCCGCAAAATCACCGGCTATCCCGCCTGAAAAGCACACTTCAAATCCCCTGTAGGAGCTGCCGAAGGCTGCGATCTTTTGATCTTGTTTTTTAAGATCAACATCAAAAGATCGCAGCCTTCGGCAGCTCCTACAGGGATCGTGTTGAGATTTGAATTGGCGCCATCGGAGACTTTTTCTGGTGAGATCGGACAGTGTCAGCGGCGGGGGCGGTTGTTAGGCTCATTCCCCACGGCACCTCCAATAAGAACCCGGCAATGAAGCTGACATTCCTCCTGTTGCTGCTTTGTGCAACGGCCCCAAGTGCTTGGGGCTGGTCGAACCATACGGTGGGCAGCTACCTGGCGTTGCAGGATCTGCCGGCGTTGCGCGATGCGCCACTGGTGGAAGTCGAGCCGCTGGAAAACTTCCTCACGCAGCAATACCAAGCCGTCAGCGCATTGCTGGAAGAGCAGGAAACCTTCGCCCGCGATCACTTCGCTCAATACCCGCCACGCCCCGATGCGCTGAAATTACCGGCCACGCCGGGTGACAATCTGCGCCACGACTTTTTCACCGCGCTGCGCATCAACCCGCAGATTCATCTGGCGATGGTCATCCAGCCATTACCCGGCAAAGACCTGCCCGAGCGCGAGCATTTGCAGGCCAATCAAGTCATGGTCGAACAAACCCTGTCACCGTGGAATCGCCAGCGCTTTATCGTCGTCGCCGACCACGAAAAAGTCGCAGCACTCGCGGTGCTGGCCAGCGCCGCCGACGAACCGGATTACGGCCACGACATCAACCTGTTCAGCGACAACCCCGGCGACGCTGGCGCGCGCTACGGCTTCGGCCCGCAACCCTTTGGTGACGAGCGTTTTCAGTACAGCTCGCAAGCGCCGTTCCACATGGGCTTCTTCCACGAAAGCCCGGTGGTCTATGCCGCTGCCGGATTCCTCGAACGCAGTTGGCCGGACTGGCGCGCGTATCAATACATGGGCCTGGCGCGACTGGCATTTGCCAGCGGCCATCCGTATTGGGGTTATCGCTTTCTCGGCTGGGGCCTGCACCACGTTCAGGATCTGACTCAGCCGTATCACGCCAAGCCATTGCCGGGTGTCGACCTCGCCAGTCTTTTGCTGCTGGAAGGCAAGGCGCTGGCCGGTTTCGCCGCCGACAAACAAGCCTCCATCGAACGCGTTGCGACCCGGCACATGGAAGTCGAAAAGTATCAATCCACCTGGTTGCGGCGTTTGCTGCGTGCCGGCAATCCGCATCCGATGCTCGACGCTTACACCTATGTCGCCCAAGACAAAAGCTATCCGCCGTACTCGGTCGACTACCTGCGCGAAGTGGTCAGCGCCGAGTCGGTCGACGACTCCGCCGCCTTCGACGAAGCGATCGGCCAATGGCTGGAAACGGCGCCAGCGACCAGCGATTTCAGCAGCGGCAATCAGCTGCAACGCGAAGATTTCGACCATCCGGCACTCAATCAACAGCTGTTCAAACTGCTCGGCCATTTCGGCGCGCACAGCCGGATCTACGTCAGCGCGGGATTGGCGCCCTAGCCACCGCGACAGGACAAAAAACAATAAAAAACAGGGAAGGAGGAACACATGATCAACACTCGATTGCGCCTGACGGGCGCGGCGCTCCCCGGTGTCGGCCTGGCAGGGCTGCTGCAACTGTGCGCAGTCGATGCGGCGCACGCGGTGGAGTTCAGCTTCATGGACAAACAGGTCACCGGTTCGATCGACACGACGTTGTCGTACGGTCGTATGTGGCGGGTGCAGGGCCGCGACAAATCCAACGATGACGTCAACACCAACGACGGCAATCGCAACTTCGACACCGGGCTGGTTTCCGAGGTGTACAAGATCACTTCCGAGCTTGAAGCCAACTATCAGAACTACGGTTTGTTCATGCGCGGCACGGGGTTTTACGACACGCAGCTGATGGACAAGCGCAACAACTATTACGACAACAACAGCCCCTCGCAACCGAGCCAGAGCTACCCGCAGGACGACCGTTTCACCAGCCAGACCCGCGATATTGCCGGCAGCCGCATCGAGATGCTCGACGCGTATGTGCACGGCAGTTGGGACGTCGCGCAGATGCCGGTGACCGCCCGAGTCGGTCGACAAGTGTTCAACTGGGGCGAGGGGATTTTCTATCGCGGCGGGATCAACACCACCAACCCGGTGGACGCGGCCAAGTACCGTTTGCCCGGCGCCGAAGTGAAGGAAGTGCTGGTGCCGGTGGAGGCGCTGAGCTTCAACGTCGGCCTCACCGATTCGCTGACCATGGAGAGTTTCTACCAGACCAACTGGAAAGAAACCCGCATCGATCCGGTCGGCACCTTCTACTCGCAAACCGACCTGTTCGCCGATGGCGGCAACACCGGTTACAACAACTTCAGCGGCACCGCGCTCGACACGCCGGTGCCGGGGTTTGGCAACGTAATCGGCTTGTACAGCGCACTGGGTAACAACCCGTTGCTGAGTTCGGCTCTGCAAACCACCGGGCTGTACGCCAACGGTGTGACGCCTGCGTACGGCAACACGCTGAAAGTGGCGTCGATCGGCAAGGACTACAACGCGCGCAACGACGGGCAGTTCGGTTTCGCTTTCCGCTACATCGCCGAGCAGCTCAACAGCACCGAGTTCGGGTTGTACATGGTCAACTACCACGCCAAGGAACCGACCATCGCGGCGGATCTGGGCGGGTACAAGGGCATCGACATGGATGCGCTGACCAATCTGTTGTCCGGCGTTGCCGGCGATCAGGCCGGGGCGCTTGCCGGTGGTCTGGCCACGGCCGATGTGATGGGCAACATTCAGGCGCATCGTCGTTACGCTGAAGACATCCGCATGTACGGCTTCAGCTTCAACACCACGCTGGGCGAGGCCTCGGTGTTTGGTGAAATCGCTTATCGGCCGAACCTGCCGATCGGCGTCGCGGCCACCAACGATTTGATCGGCGACCTGGCCAACGGTGCGGCGGTGGCGGTGACGGGCCGGTCGATCAACGTCGGCGGGCAGATGGTCAATCTCAACAGCGAGATCAACAACGCCGAGCGCGTCGAAGCGTTCAACACCTCGCTGGGCACCATCTACAACTTCGGCCCGACGGCCTCGTTCGACTCGCTGTTCGGCATCTTCGAACTGGCATCAGAACACCTGCGTGGCAGCAATCTGCAATACACCGCTTATGACGGCAGCACGCGTTATTACGCGGGGACCGGTAACTATTCCTATGTGTCCGGTGGTGATCGCGATGATCAGGTCAACCGTGATTCCTACAGCTACACGGCGATGCTCAACGGCACGTGGAACGACGTTTACGCCGGGGTCAACGTCTCGCCTTACATCGTTTACAAAGACGACTTTCAGGGCAACAGCTACCAGGCCGGCAACACCATCGAAGGTCGCAAGGCTTACACGCTGGGGATCAAGGCCAACTACCAGAACAAGCTTGAAGCCGAGTTGCAGTACACCGAGTTCTACGGCGGCGGACAAAACAACGGCATCCGCGACCGCGACAACGTCGGGTTCAACCTCAAGTATTTCCTTTGAGCTGCACACGAGATTTCTGCAACACCTAATCCCCCTGTGGGAGCGAGCTTGCTCGCGAAGAGGCCGGCACATTCAACACAGGTATCGACTGATATACCGCTTTCGCGAGCAAGCTCGCTCCCACAGGTTTCGCATTCTGGAGAAAGTCATGTTGCACACGTCACGATTGACCACGACCACGCTGGCGCTTGTCATGAGTCTGCTGGCCGGCAGCGTTTTCGCCGCCATCACCCCGCAACAAGCCGAACAACTGAAAACCACCCTGACCCCCATGGGCGCCGAGCGGGCCGGCAACGCCGCCGGCACCATCCCGGCATGGACGGGCGGCATCACCCAAGCCCCGGCCGGCTACAAACCGGGTCAGCATCACCCCGATCCATACGCGGCGGACAAACCGCTGTTCACCATCACCAAAGCCAATCTCGACCAATACAAAGCCCACCTCAGCCCCGGCCAGATCGCGCTGTTCAATAGCTATCCCGACACCTTTCAGATGCCGATCTACCCGTCCCGTCGCTCCGGCTCGGCGCCGCAGTGGCTGTACGACAACACCTTGAAAAACGCGACCTCGGCGAAACTGCTCGAAGGCGGCAGCGGTTTCTCCGATGCCTACGGCGGTGTACCGTTTCCAGTGCCGAAGGACGGCGTCGAAGTGCTGTGGAACCACATCACCCGCTATCGCGGCATCTACGTCGTGCGCCGCGCCTCCGAAGCGCCAGTGCAGCGCAACGGCAGCTTCGCGTTGGTGACCTCGCAGCAGGAAGCGCTGTTCAACTACTACCGCCCGAACGGCCAGTTCGCTGACCTGAAAAACATCCTGTTCTACTACCTCGCCTTCGTAAAAAGCCCGGCGCGTCTGGCCGGTGGCGCAGCCCTCGTTCACGAAACCCTCGACCAACTCAAAGACCCACGCCAGGCCTGGGTCTACGACGCCGGCCAACGCCGCGTACGCCGCGCGCCCAATCTCGCGTACGACACGCCGATCGCTTCCTCCGATGGCCTGCGCACCGCTGACGACACCGACCTGTTCAACGGCTCGCCGGATCGCTACGAGTGGAAGCTCAAGGGCAAACAGGAAATCTACATTCCCTACAACAACTACAAAGTTTCCAGCCCCGACGTGAAGTACGCGCAACTGCTCACCCCGGGCCACCTCAACCCGCAATACACCCGCTACGAACTGCACCGGGTCTGGGTGGTGGAAGGCAACTTGAAACCGGGCTCGCGGCATATCTACTCGAAACGCGTGTTGTTCCTCGATGAAGACAGTTGGGGCGCTGCGCTGGTCGATCAATACGACGGGCGAGGGGAGCTGTGGCGCGTGTCGATGGCCTACCTGAAAAACTTCTACGACCTGCCCACCACGTGGAGCGCGCTGGACGTTTTCCATGATTTGCAGGCCCGTCGTTACTACGTGCAGAACCTCGACAACGAAGAAGCCGAGACCGTGGATTTCGCCCAGCCGGTGCCCGAGGATGCGTACTTTATGCCGTCGGCGTTGCGCCAGCGCGGCACGCGATAACCGACCTGGAACCAGGCCATGCCTCGTGCAGGGCATGACCTGGGCCAACTCGATCAAGGCAGAACGCTTAATCAGAACCGCTTGAAGTAGTTCGCGGGGAACATGTTGCCTATGTCATCAGCCAGGCGGGTTTCAATCTCAATCTGGTTGAGATGCCCCACGGGGACTTCAGCGAAATTGAAGAAATTGAAGCCGTCGCTGATGTTGATGTCGGTGGATTGCTGTTGGGAAGTCAGTTGATGCCATATCCAGGTACTTGAAGCCCCGGTTGAATAGGCCTGCACCAACTGGTCGTTAACCAGCGTCGGATTTTGTTGCGGCTGTTGCGTATACAGCGGCGCGAGCGCAGCGACGTCAGCCATGGCAATTTCATACGCCGGATCCTGCGGCATCCGCGGAGTGACGTTGAGGCTTGAAGCTACTTGGGGGTAGCGACTCTCCGAGAGCAAGTGCGGCATCGGATAAATCACCCAAGGATCGATGACCAGCGGATCCAGGCCAGGGTCTCCCAGTAACGTGAATCTGTGTCCGGGAATTTCCGAGAGGTGAACGGGAAGTAGCTGGCTGTTGCGTGCTGAGGATGAGAGCAGGCTGGAACTGACGACAGCGTATTCATCGCAATTGCCGGTCGCAGCGGCCACTGCGTGTTGTGCCCAGGGCTGCACGGCAGATGGTTGCCCGACGTTGGCGCGCAGGGCATTGGTCATTGCCGAGGACAGCTCCAGACTATTGGAAATGGCGCCGATCTGATTGCCTGGGCCGTTTGAAAGTAATGAGCGTGTCGTCCAGATCGTGTCATAGGCCAGTCTGTAACGCTCAAGATCGCCAGGATCCAGATACGCACTGGAAGCGCTGTGCGCAACCGAAGCGCGTGTAGCCGCCGGGGCCGGGGTTGTGGGCTGGGTACTGAAAGTGCCGACTTCATACTTGAAGAGGCCGGCATGATCCTTGTACCGCAGTGGGTTGTTGGCGACGAACGCATACAGATTCAACCCGTCTACCCTCCCGGCCGGATCCGCACTGATCCAGCGTTGGAGCCAGGGCGCGTAATAACGCGAGCCGTAGTAATACAGCCCGCTGGCATCGCGCTCTTTGCCGGAGTAGCGAACGGTGCGGTAGTTGGCCACGATTTCGCTCCGTGCCGCCCGCCATGCAGTCGAACCAAAGGGGTAATAACCTTCCTCGCTGATGCGTTGGCCGTCGCCATCGAGTTCCAGTGTGGTGCAGGCGGGATGGTCATTAAAGGTGTATCGCAGAGCACCATTATTGATGGCGTCAGGGCGGCCTTTTTTCCAGTACAGACACGTGACCTGGCACGCTCCCGCGTCGACGGTGATGACATCAAGGGTTGACCTGCTGTCAGTGCGCACTTCCAGTCCCGGCAAATAGAGCGTCTGGCGCAGATGTGTGGTGGCGTGGGCTTTTCGAATTTGACGTTTGCGTACGCGTTGACCATTGGCGTAGAGATAGGTTTCCTGGTCGGCGTCGCCATCGGCCCGTTCAATCACCGCAACACGTTGCAGTTGGTTGCGGTTATCCCACTCCAGCGGCTGGCCCGGTTGCAGGGCGAGCTGGTTGCCATTGGCGTCGAAGCCATTGTCGAGATCGGGTGGGACATCGCCCTTTTTCCTGCGCAGGGCGCGGTTACTGCCGACGGCGACTTGCAGGGTGCGTGTGTAGTTGTTGCCTTCAGATTGATGCCGCAACGTTATGAGGTTGCCGCGCGCGTCGTAGCTGTATCGCTGAGTGAAATTGACCAAACGACTGAGGTCGCCGGACGCAGGGAGCCAGGCAGGGAGCGACGCTTGCACGCGCGCGCCTTTGATCTCCCGTCCTGTCGCCTGGATCAGTTGATAAAGGCTGTCGTACTCATAAGTACTGACGGGGAGGATGCGCTGGTTAGTGTGGTGTTGCTCGGCCTTGCTGCTATCCGTAACGCTCACGATATTGCCGACCCGATCGTAGTCGACGTGCATTGATTGCAGGATTCGACCATCGGCCGTGGCCACCTTGCGTTCCTTCACCCAGCCATTGGCGGGCTGGTAAGACGTCTGCTGGGTGATTTTGCCACCGACATTCTGCGAAGTGATTTGCCCCTGCTCGTTGTAGGTCACCTGGTCGAGAATCAGCGTTTGCCCGCTGTCATCGTGCTTTTGCAACGTGATTTTCTTCAGCTGGCCCGCCACATCGAATTCACGACGCTGGATATGCCCGCTGGCGTCTTTTTGCATTCGCAGCTCACCCGTCACAGCGTACTCCCAGGCTGTCGAGAAGCCGGGATCACTTTCCAGCAGGGGTTCCCGCTCTTCAGGGATTTTTGGCCAGCCCCCCGTGAGCGGCTGTTTCAGCAAACGCCGGGTTTCGCCAATCAGGTTGCCATCCAGATCGTACTCCGCCAACGCTCGACTGCCCGCGCTATCGTCATGACGAACCAGACGGCCGCACAGGTTATAGCGCGCATTGTCGGCCGTGCCGTCGGCGTAGGCCAAGCGCTCCATGGCTTGTTGTGTGCCTGCGTTGTGTTGCTCGAGGATCACTACCGGACGCATCAGGCTATCGTGTTCGAACTGCCAGTGACTGCCGCGCGCATCCCACTTTTCCTCAAGTTGCCCAGCCTCCCCGAACAGGCTGACGCACCAGCCGGCATCAGCGCTTCGGGTCAGCAGGATCGCACCGGACAGGCTGGTGATTTCGCTGAAATCTGTGATGGAGGGACTGGCATCGACCGTGGGTGAATGGTGCTCGACGGACTGCCGGTAGATGTCGTGCAGGCTTCTGCTGATGCGTGCCTGCGGACGGCTGAAAGGGTCATTGCACAAGTACCTGACCTGGCGGATTTGAACCCCGCGGCTATCGACGACGTTCAGGGTCGGCGTATGGCGATGAAGAGCGCTCATGATGCGTCTCCCGGCTCAAGCGAAAGCGTGTTCTCGAAAGGCTTGTCGGCGTGGGTATCGTTTTCGTCCTCGCTCAGGGTGTACCAAGGGTGATAGGCATATCGGCGCTCATCACCGCTGGCATTGATGACCCTGATCAATCGCCCTGCGGGATCGTAGAATTGTTGATCGCAAAAGCCCGATGTACGTTTTATCGCGTCATGGCTGTAGCGGTAATCGTCACTGAACCATGGCCGGTAGAGGCGGATGACACGACCCTTGTTGTCGTATTCCACCGGTGCACTGACTCGCCAGCGTGCATCGACTTTCTGTTTGTTTTGCAGAGGCCGGCCAAAGCCGTCCTGACTGGCGATCATGATGCCGATCTGTTGCCCGGCAGCGTCCGGGTAGCGATCAGCCTGCAATGCAACACTGTGCACCGGTTCACGCACGGCGTTGCTTGTCTCACGCCGCAAGTAGCGTTGCGCCGGTGTCAGGGTTGCGAGTTGCTGCAAGCGTTTGCGGGTGCTGGCGCGAATGAACCCGCCCGGGAGCAATTCGCCGGACGCAATCGCCTGATTGCGCCATTGCGACTCTTGTTCAGCATCGACAGGTGCCACCGTTCCCATCCAGCTCAGAGGGGCATAGAAAAATGCGCTGGCCGCTTGTTGCAAGGACTGCTGAGGCGACTCGATGGCGGCGACAGTTGACGTGTTCAACGGATGAGCGTCGAGCGGTTTGAAACCCTGTTGCTTGTCGACGGTGTTTTTGTACTGGCTGAGCACGCGCACTTGTCCAAAGCCATCGTAACGCGCTTCTCGGATGATGCCGTTGGGGTCGATCAGTTGGGTGGCGCTCAGGGTTCGATAGTCAATGGCGCGTGTTCGTGTGGTGCATTGATCCGGCAGCGTGATCGAAGTAATCAGGCAATGGTAACGGTCATAGCCGATCGTAGTCGGCGCCTGTTGTCTGCTGGCGCTGAACGTTTTGGGTCTGAAAAAACCGTCTGCGCCCTGGTAAGTGGTGTAATCGCGTCGCACCGACCAGAGGTCTGCGGCAATCGCCCAAGTGTCTTGCAGTGGCGGCGCGATGGTCATATTCCGGTAGCCGCTGGCTTGCAGTTTTTCGCGGAGATCAACAGCACGGGGCGCGGTCTGGAGTGTGGCGAAGGCTTTCAGTGCCAAGTCGTTGATCTCGGCAGTTTCGCGATGATCCACCAGCGCTTCGATACTTGCCTGGCCATCGGCCAATGTTTCATCAGTCTTGCTGTCGCGGTAGCGCAGCACTGACAGCGCGGTCAAGACGCGCAAGGTTTTCCAGCGAGCGGTGGCGCTCAGTTTCAGCATGCTTTCATGGTTGATGCCGGCGGGGTCGAGTCCGTCGAGGAGCGGCGACTTGGGCAATCTCAAGGCATGGGCGCATTGTAGATACGGCAATCCCAGGCGATGGTTCTGTCCTGCATCCAGATGAATGAAGCGTTCTCGGTTTTCCTGCACGTAGTAAAACTGCTGTTGATCGTCATGCGCATCACGCCACCATTGTTGTTGCCACTCATCAGTGAAGGGACTGGCATCAGTGGCCTGTTTACGTCGGGCATAACGGATCTCCATGGAGTGGGTGGTAAACCCGTACTGATCCCATTGCAGATTGAGTGTATGGCGGCATTGCGGATCATCGGCGATCCGCTCGTAATCAAGGCGTACCGTTTCGGCAAGTACGGGGTGCACGATGGAACACGGACTGTGCTTGCCTCGCCCCCGGAGTTCGTTCAGTTGATAACGGTACGTCTGCACTGAATAAGGAACCACTGATCGGGCATCGGCATCGCGGGCGTAAGTTTCTTCACGGAGGACGCTTCCCGCCAACGCGATGGCCATTTCACGCTGACGGGATTTCCAGTGGGCTGTCGCCGCCTTGCGGTTGTGGGTGTCGGGAGACCAGCTTTCGCCTGTGTTCTGAATGGCTGGTTTCAAGGCGACTGCGTCTTTGTCACGCCAGTCCGAAACCGGCAACAGTGGATCAATGGTGTCACCGCTGTGGAACCAGGTTTTGCTGAGCATTGGCGGGGTATGAGCGCTGTAGGGGCTGGATCCGCTCTCGAGGCTGTCTGTCTGTTCAAGTAATCCGAAACCGCGGAACTCACGCTCTTTGCTGTCGTAGGCTGCGCGTCGGTATGTGAATTGGCGGGTTAATCGATTGTCGGTAATTTCGTCGTGCACGGTCTGCTCCTTGACCACGGGTAACGGAAACGGCAATCGACAGAGCGTTTTTTTGTTCTTCGCCAGTAACTTTTTTTTCTCATCCAGCCACTCTTGGGCAGAACTGCGATAGCGGATGCTGTGAATGGCGCCCATGTTGTTGTCGGTTGTACCGAGCAAGTACGGTTTACCGTTGACGAAGTCATAGCGCCAATACCTCGTCGCGCTTCCCGGTATCTCGATCACCAGGCTGGAGCAACCGGTTCCCTGCAGGTCGGCTGCCCTCACCTGACAGAACCGATCCAGGTGCAGGCCATTCGGCCAAGGCAATTTGATCGGTGCCGCCAGTCCGTTGCCAAAGCAGTTCATGAAAATACGGGCACCATCGGCTTGCAGATAAATCAGGTCGGTGGCGCCACTGCCATCCAGGTCAGCCAGCAAAATGCGCGATGCATCGAAGGATTCGTAGGCAAAATCAAGTGGGGCAATGACCCGGCCTGTGCCGAATCGGCCTCGTCCAAGATTCGGCCAGCACTTCATTTCGTTGTGACGAATGCGCACCAGATGTTGCTGGCCGCTGCCCAGCACATCGCTGAAGGCCACCAGCTCGCTGGGGGAGTAGTTGTCACTGGGCAAGTCATCGTCATCAGGCATGCGCAGTATGTCGGTTGCCATTTTGAACCCTGCCTTGCCCAGGCTGGCATTCAGCCTCACGCTGCGGGGGCCGATGATGGCCAGATCGCCGAGGCCCGTCCCCATCAGATCGACCAACTGTGCGTTGGCCTGGAAAAACTCTGTGGGGAATGCCTCAAAGGGCGTGAATCCCGACCATTTGCCCCCTGCATCAAGGGTGAAAAAACCGCTGATGCCGGGTTGGAGCATTAGCCAGTCCGGCCGGTCATTGCCGGTGAAATGGCCAAGGATTTGCCGGACTGATTTGTCGGTGTCAGCGACGGGGATGCGTGGCAGTAATTGCGCAGGCAGATAGTCCACACGATCGCCGCCGTCCTCATGACGTTTGGGGGCACAGTAACGCCATGCTTTTTCAGTCTGCTGAAGAATCCCCGGCAGACCCTCGCCGTACAGGTCGACAAACTGGAACAAGGGCGGATGTTGCAGCGTGTTCAGCACTTCGAAGGGCTGGAACCGGGTTGTCTCTGGTTGCCAGTCAAACGGGGTGTAGGAGAACTCGAGCGGAGGCAGGTAATCGGTATTGCCGTCACTGCCATAGGCCTGATTGAACACGGCGGTCAGCAAACTACAGGACAGGGGCGAGGTCTGGTACTCGAACAAAGTGCGGCGCACCAATACCGGGCCGCTGGCCATTTTTTCTTCATCAGGGAAATGGTGAAACATCAGCACCTGCCGGCACAGGCGTGTGGTGCGCAGCTCAAAACCATAGCGAAAGTCCGAGAACGGATCTGGACGCTCTTCTACGATGGCTCGCCCGGCGACGTCAGGTTTGTCCTCCAGCGTGGCCGCACGTTCGCCGTAGTCGAAATATAATTCGAAATGGCAGCGTCGATCAGTGGCGGATGGATGGGTGAATGCGTAAAGCTGTGGAGCGCCAGTGACGTTGCCATAGCGCACACGGGTCAAGTAACACTGGATGCCTGTAGCGAGGGGCTCGGCGGTGTACTCGTAAAGGATGTGTTCACCGTGGGCATTCATGCTTTCTTCAAGCAACCATTCCGCGACGTGGTCAGGGTGGGCCGGATCAGCGCGGCGTGCCGACGGTGTTTTGCCATAGACGTGCTGGTGGCCATCCGCGCTGCGTACCAGCCAGAACCCGACCGGGTTATCAGCGCTCGCCCAGTGTTCGATACGGTCGAAGCCGCGCTCGACCCGGGGGCGGTAGCGCACCACGCTATGAACGGGGTTTGTCGTATCGTCAGCGTAGTGTTTTCGGGTGGATTCGATCGCACCGCTGTCCTTGTTCCGGTCGGGCATCCAGACCGTGCCTTCGGGGCCGACGAACAAATCCTCATCGTTGTATGCCGGTACGCCCAGGCTGGTGCGCCTGGATATGGTCGGCACTGGCAGGTGCCAACCCAGACCGAATACCCCATTGCCGTGGCTGGAGCTGTAGCGTAAAGATAGTGCTGGCGCATAACCGCGACCTGCCGAGATCGGCAAGGCGATTTCGCAGGTGGCCGCGCCACTGGAACCGACCGTGCCGATGTCCGCTCCGAGCGTTTGAATCGCACCGCCTCCCTTGGGTAGCGACTGCGGCGTTGCTATGAGTTGAGAGTCTTGGGTCATGGCGTGAGCCCTCCGACCCTGGCGGTGTAGCGCAGGTGAACGATGACATCGGTGAGCGATTCGAGCATGGCTTTTTGCGAGCGGTGATTGGGAAAGGACAACTTCCATTTCGAGACCGCACCGGTGTATTCGAATGGCAAGAAGCGCTCATCCTGAAAGTTCAGCATGAACAGGCCGCTATCATCGACGCCCGTCGACAATGCGATTTGCTGATTCAATCTTGCCTGTTTGAGGACAGTCTTGCCGTCGCCGGGCAAGACCACTTCACTCGCGGTTTGGGTCAGCGTGGCGCGGATATCTTCATAAGGGCCGACGATGGCCGGCAGCGAAACACTGATGCTTTTGATCCGGCGCAGACAGTGTCCGGGATAGTCATGGTCGAAGAGCGATTGGCTCAACTCGAACTCGCAGGATCCATTGTTCACCAGCTCGAATTTGATGCCTTGCATCGCCGGGTTGCCGCCAGCCCCGGGGACGATGTCATCCCAGGGCTTGTTGATGGATTTCGCCCCGCCTGGCAGATCGTCCTCTTTCTGCTTGAGTCGTCGCAGCGACACGGTCTTGCGAATCTCCAGTTCGCGGTCATGGCACAGCAGGTAGGCATCGTTCATCTTCAGCAACCCAAGCTTCATTCGCTCACCGGGGCCCAGACCCCGATAGGTGGTATTCCACGCCAGATGCTCAAAGAAGGGCGGGGTTGAATCGTCGGCCAGCTCATAGCGCCAACACTGTTCCGTCAGTCGGCACAGGGCGAGTGTCGAGTCATACACCTGGTAGTAGAAGCTCGAGAGCTGATTGGTGAACCACTGATAAAGCTGTGAGTTGGTAAAACGCTTGCTGAGAAAGTTGTAGGCGTTGCGGGCTTGGTTCAGTGCTGTCCGGGTTTGTCGTAATAGCAGTTGCGAGGCGGCTTCCTTTTCGGCCTCCAGCGCCAGTTGGGCATCGATCTGGGCAATTTCGAGGGTGACCTGGTCGCGGGCGAATAGCCATTCCTGATGACGGCGACGGTATTGGGCGGCCCGTTCGAGCGCTTCGCCGGTTCCGTGGGCGGCAGTGGCTGCACCCATTGCCGCTGCTGCCACTGCCATAGGGCCGCCTTCCAGACGAAATCCTCCGTCGGCCAGGCCGAAAATATTCGGTACGAGCTTCAATCCATGGCCGACGGCCTGTGCCGCATGCGCGCCAGCCTCGGCAATGCGCCCGGTCAGATGGGCAACGGCGGCGCCGACTTCTTCAGGATTGAGGACTTCATCAACCAGCTTGCTGTAGTAGTCCCGGCGCCCCTCCAGGATGGCTCTACCGGCAAGCAATGCCTCGCGGGACTTGCGGTCGATTGTCAGGGAATGCGTCTGCAGTTCGACGGCCATGTTGGCGATGTCCCAGACATGGTGTTGTTGCAGCTCCAGATAGCTGGCCTGCTCGCTACGTTCGATAAAGGACAGCAGCGTTGCGCCGAACTGGATGACACTTTCCACCGCCGTCATGGCCTGGGCGTGCATTGCGCTGAAGCGGTAGGGTGGAATCACCAGACCGGAGCGCTGGACGTTGCCGGGCTCCGCCGCTTTTGGCGGATTGGTGCTCAATGGATCGCCCGAGTCCGAAGTTGAACCGAACATTGGAGGGTTTAAGGGCCGGCCAACGATATCGAGATTGTGCCGGAGGTTGTGCAAGCGACTTTCCAGTCTGTCCCAATGCGCGATCAATACGGGATTGAAGGGCAACCGCAGGTGCGGGGTATCGATGGTATGGATCGACGGTGGATGGGCGTAAGGACGCACGCACACCTCAGGTGCCAGATTTTCCTGTGCCGATATGTCTTTGTTTTCGGTGCTCAGTTTTTTTTCAAAACTGCGCAGATCCACGTTGATCTCGCTGCTGAAGTCGCCGAGGGTTATCGCGTTCCAGATGTCGGTCTGGCGGATATCCGGGCGGGGCCCGAGCAAATCCGCTGCCCGGACATACCATAGCTTTGCCTGCGATAAACCGTCCGGGGTCAACCGGCGATAGGCGGCATCGGCGCGATTGAGCAAGATGTCGATATGGAGCATGTACAAGGCTTTTCGAAAGTGAACCGGGTGACTCAGTGCGATTTGATGCGGATCCTGCGGGCCCTGAATGGCATGGCTGAGTTGCCCTGGCGCCGGAGTGCTGGAAGTCAGCGGTACTGAGTTCCAGTAATCAGGGCTGCCGCCCGCGATTTTTTTACGACCGGGATTGAACAGGTACTGCAACCAGTTTTCGGCGTGAGCGTATTGCCGCTCCTGATTGAAACGATGGGCCACCAGCCACGGCAAATAGAGAAATAGCTCGAAGAAATAACGACCGTAGGCGCCATGGAAATCCATCTGCCCGGCATCGCCGCCCGCCTCGAAGGGAGGCTCGGGCAAGTGCTGTGAACTCCAGCTCAGCAACTCATCCATGCTGGCTTCGGCACGTTCGATCAGGTGCCTGGCGAACGTGATGTTCATTCGGATGGGCGAGCGTTTTTGCTTTTCAGTGACTGTGCTGCCGGATTCCGTGAACTCGATCTCGGATCCGGCGAAGTCGATGAACTCAGTGGTTCCTGTCTTCCCATCGAAGTGAGTGTTGATGCTGGGGGCGGTGCGCTCGTTCTGAAGCGCTTCATGGAGAAATTGCAGTTGTCGTTGCTCACCCGGCGGAAAGTGCTCGGCAAGATTTCTCAGAGGAACGTCTGTGTCAGCCTCTAGCAGACCGCTTGCACGAATGTCGGATCTGGAGATGGCATCCTTGTCGATCTGCGCCGACATCCAGAGCAAATGTTTCGCAGCCTTTTTGACGTATGGCACGTCAGTGACATACAGCGCGACCAACAGGCACGCATCATTCTGATCGTAGACAGCGATAGTCTGTGTGCCCTTCAGCACTTGCTCCACGCTCAGCGTGTGCATCTCTGTATGTAGCCCATAGGCTTGCACGCAGCTTGTGGGCGTACTCCAGCTTCCATCGTATTTCTTGAAACACATATTCAGACGGAATAAAGGGTTGGTCTTGGGCTTCCCTGGATCGCTGTTGCTTGAGGCCTTGTCTTGAAAGATGCATTCGGCCCAGATCACATACAGGCGCTTGTTGAACATCACGGGACGGACAGTGTGTTCAATGGCGCTTTCGGAAAAGGGTAGATCGAAGCGGTTCCAGTCCGACCAGGCCTGGGGTTCGGGCGCATCGTATTGGCTGGTCAGTGACTCAGGGACGCTAGGTCTTTTCGTCATGTCCAGTGAGCGCCAGTACCAGGTGTTCGCCGTTCTGGATCTGGCAACAAAGTAATAAGTACTGGCGCTGAAAACGCTGCCGTCGATGTAACCGTTGACGGTTTTCAGGTTTGCCACTTCTTCCAGCCTGCTCAGATAAGCCAGTACCGTGGTTTGTACAGACTCAATGCTTAACTGGTTCTGGTTGAGGTCGTTTTCCAGTTTCTTGAAGCTCTCGGTGCAGTTCTGGCGCAACGTTGGATCAAGATAGGCCGCCGGGAAATAGTGCAGGCGTTCGTTAGTTGCCCAGCCTTGGTATTCATGCATCGCCGTGCGCCAGGTTTCAATCTGGTCGGGTGCAACGACTGCCGTGTGATACCCCTGCTCCATGCTATCCAGAATGCTGTTGATGTATTGCTGCAGGCTGGCGATAGCGCAAGCCACCGGGCTGGTCGGTACGTCCTGGCTGACCAATACGTCCAGCAGCAAGTGGTGGTAGAGGTCATTCGCGGTCTTGAGCTGCGTTTTAATGTCGCCGCTGTTTGAAACGTCCGAATCGATCAAGGACAGATAGAGCCCGAGCAGCGCGTCACGCAGGCTTTCTTCAAGTTGTTTTTCGATCAGTGCTTTCATGTTCGTTCCTTGAGCATGAGATGGGATCAGTTTCCGCTGGCCATTACCGCCTCACCGACGGATTTCCAGTGTTCTTCAGGGCTGTCGTTCTGCAGTCTGGTCGCGTCAAGCAAGGCCGCCGCGCCGAGGCCGGTTTTTGCGCAGGTGTCGTGACAGCGCACAAGCCAGTCAATGTCCTCCATGGTGCTGGCCCGTGAGCGGGGTAATCGGGCGGTCAACAGACTGACTTGCGCCGGCGTCCAGTTCAGCAGTCGCGCCAGATGAAGGTTGCTGGCGTCCGCGGATGAGCCGGGTTCGTTGGCCAGCTCCAGATAATTCAACAGGCTTTCTTCATCATGCTGATGGGTCGTCATGCAATGGACTAGCCGGTCGAGCAGGTAGAGGGTCTCGAGTGTCAGCGCCAATGCCGAGTTCGAGCGTTGCAGCCAATCAGGATGGTTCTGGAAAACCTGTAATGCCCTGTTGCTCATTTGCAGCTGAACGGCCGCCCGGGCATGGCGCAGGACGGGTTCGAGGGTCGATGCGAGAGCGTTCAAGCGTTCCGAGGACAATGCGGCAAGCAGGATTCGGTGGATCGAGGACTTCGCCCAGGTCACTACGCCCTTTGCACACGTCATGGGAAGCCAGCAGGTTTCCTGAAGAAACGTCTCGATCAGATGTTGCTGTCGATCATGGGCTGGCAGGAGCAGGTCTTTGAGTTTTTGTCGGGCGTTTTTCTTTAGTCTCTGGCTTTGCGCGTCGTCGTCGACGTGAATCAACAGCGCGGGTAATTTCTCGAGGGCCGCGTCCATCTTTTCAGAGGCGTCGTCCGTTGCCAGCGGCGCGAAATTTTTCACCAGACCCTTTTCATCGAGCAAGTCGATCGCCAACTCTGCGCGCAAATTCGCACTGTCGGGCAATGACAAGGCTGCCAACTCGGGCGTCGTCACCACGGCTTTTCGTGTTGCAGCCTGCAGACTGGTGAAGTGTTGCAGCAACTTACCCAGCATTTGCTCGCTGCTGCTTGCCGGCTCGAGGAGCTGCTGAAGTCCCGGTATGTCAAAGACGGACTGCTTGATCCAGCGGCTGATCCAGTCCATTTGCATCAGGACATCAAGCATGTCGAGATCCCGTGGCGCGCTCTCGGCGCTGGTCAGTGTGACCTTTACGTAGGTTTCAAACAGTGCCCGGTTTGCGCCCTGCCTGGTTAGCGTTACGAAAGGGCTTTGCAACTGCAGCAGTTCATCGAGAGTGCCACCGTAGGTGGACACAGTCCCCGCTAAGGGCGTGACGGTATTCGCCGCGACCTCATGAGGCATCTTGAAATAGAGTTCAGGCAGCTCCCCGGATAAATTGCGGGGATAGCGGACAGTGATCACGTTGTCGATCGAGTCGGAAAAAAAAGCCGTTCCTATCTCGATGCTGGAGCCTGGAAGCAAGTGCCAGTGCTTCATGTCCGCCGACAACGGGGCGCCGATGGACAGGTTTATCTTGAGCCCTTCAAGATCGGAGCAATCGACCTTGATTTCATGCTCTTTGGTCTGACCTGACACCAGATACGCGGCAATCCTTTCTCCGCCCAACAGATTCGCCAGCGTCGCACTTTCGCTGACGGTGAAGCCGAACAGCTGCGCAATGCGAGCCTGGCGGTAAATGGAAGACAACGTGTGCGCGTCGCACTTCAGCGAGCCCAGTTGTTTCTCGGTATTTTTCACAATGTTCAACAGCGCGTTTTCCGACAGGGGAATACCCAGGCTGGCGCTCAAATGCTGCAGAACCGAATGCGAGAGTGGATCTGTCGGGTTTGACGAAAACGCTCGGCCATCAAGCAACAGCGGCTCATCGAACAAGCGCGCCTGATTGAAGATCCGGTCAAAGAGTGCCGGCTCATCACTGGTCGCGGACGTTGATACAAGGTGCAGTAATGCGGCGAATTCCTCAGCCTTGAGTGAATAGTTGCGCTGAAAATATCGATACACACCGAGTGCCCGAATCACATAACGATCAATTTGCAGGCTGGGTTCCGGTGCGCGCGGCGAGCCCATGGCACTGCAGATGAGGACATCCAGATCGGCAAAGGGCATCTCCAGCCAGCGTTGCAGGCGAATCATTCGATGCAGGCGCTCTAAACGTTGCGCGGTTGCATGTGTGATGCGCGCAGGTTTCGCGTTTCGGTCGATCGTCATCGCCGGGTAGCGGGCGCTAGTCGCACCGTTGACGTAACGGGCTGTACCGGCACCGAATGAGCTAGCCCCCAGACGATTCTGAGGGGAGTTGTGCAGGGCGTATCGGCCTTGCGCGAGTAATGCCTCCAACTGGTCGGCATTGAGCCCGGTTCGCTCGAGGAAGGTGCTGATGTGACTGAGATCGTCGGTCGTTGCCGGGCCGTAAACAGGTTTCCAGTATTGCGACTGTTGCTCGGCTGTAAACGAATCACTTGCGACGCTCGACAGTGTTCTGGCATCAGGCCAGTCAGTCAGAAGTGCCTGACGCTTGGGTCCCAACCCTGACATCAGGGCCTGTGCCACACGCGGTGAAGATTGCGGCGCGCTGCCATAAAGATGGCTTTCATGCTGGCTTAAGGGGAGATGCTGGCTGATGCGATAGTTCAACTCGCCCAGCGCAGTGTTTTTTTCGTTCAGCCCCAGCAGGCATTGGTGATGGAAGAATTCGTAGGGAAGGACGAAAGGGAACTGCCGTTGAGCCAGCAGTTTATAGGTCGATTGAGCTTTGTCGGGGGCCGATAACAGCCCTGCGCGAATATTGTTATCCAGCGTTTCGTTGACGATTCTGAGCATCGGTTGAGCAGTGAAGGTGCTTTGATGACTGATCGACAGTAGCGACAGATCCGGGCGTCGTGCAGCCAAAAGAATTCGATCGTTTTTCTCTTCGCTGTTTACTGAGGGACTTGACTCCAGTTGCAGGGCAAACAGGTACAGCGCGCGGAGATAGGCGACCTGCGAATCGATGGCGGCAATCGAATCGACCTTGCAGGCATCGTCCCAGTTTTCCATGAACAGATGGGTGTAAGTGGGGGCTTGTTCCTCGGCTTTGCGAATGCTCGACGGATGCCAGTGGTGTTGTGCTTTTCCATCTGAAGTGCGCTGTTCCCGGTAGAGATGCGTGAGCTGCGCCGCGAGGCATCTGACATTGTCGAAAAGCGTTTTTGTATCGATTGAGGACGACAGTTGGCTCAGTGATTGTCTGGCTTCAACGCCGGCGCGAACCCTGGCGGCGAATTCGGCCTCGGTCAGTCGGGTGATGTCGAAGATCGAGCCGAACTTCAGATCCTTGTCGAAAAGCTCTTTGAACTCGCTCTCCTGATCTTTCGGACTGTGCGTCTGGATCAACGTCTTGAGCAGTGTTCGGTCGGTCATCCCGGTTGTCTCCTTCTCTGTGGAGAATCGACACTACGCGGGACGCTTCGACAGCGCTGTCAGCCATTGCGGCCGTTGGACACAGGATATTCGCCGCTGCACATCGGAAAGGGATCACGAGGATGTAGGAATTTGAAGGGCGGGGGCGGGACATGCTTCGGGCGCTGTAGATGTCGTTGCACGTCTCCAGCGCCGGAGACGTGCAACGGACAGTTTAGCGGTCGATTCAGACCCGGAAGTGGCTGACCATCTGCTGCAACTGCCCACCCAGGCGCGCCAGTTCAACACTCGACGCCGCGGTTTCATCACTCGCCGCTGCGGTCTGCTCCGAGACGTCGCGCACGTTGATGATGCTGCGGCTGATCTCTTCAGCCACTGCGCTCTGCTGTTCAGCCGCCGCCGCGATCTGCTGGTTCATCGACTGAATATTCGACACCGTGCGGGTGATGCTTTCCAGTGACAGGCCGGCCTTGCGGGTCAGCGCGACGCTGCTGTCGGTCAGGGCGCGGCTGTTGTTCATCACCGCCGAAACCTGCTGGGTGCCGTTCTGCAGACCGGCGACCAGGCCTTCGATTTCTTCGGTGGATTTCTGTGTGCGCTGGGCCAGGCCACGTACTTCGTCGGCAACCACGGCAAATCCACGACCGGCTTCACCGGCACGTGCCGCTTCAATCGCAGCGTTGAGCGCGAGCAGGTTGGTCTGTTCGGCGACGGCTTTGATCACGTCCATGACGCTGCCGATCTTGTCGCTTTCCTGTTGCAGCACGCTCATGGCTTCGGTCGAACGCACCACTTCGCTGGCCAGACGTTCGATCTGCGCGATGGCTTCGTTGACCACTTTGTCGCCTTCACGGGCTTCGCCGTCAGCGGCGGCAGCGGCTTGCGAGGCTTCCTCGGCGTTGCGCGCAACTTCCTGCACGGTGGCAGTCATTTCGTGCATTGCGGTGGCGACCTGATCGGTCTCGACTTTTTGGCTGTTCACCCCGGCGCTGGTCTGCTCGGTGACGGCGGACAGCTCTTCGGCGGCGCTGGCGATCTGGGTGACGCCGTCGCGGATGCCGCTGATCAAATCGCGCAGGGTCACGCCCATGCGCGCGATACCTTGTTGCAGCACACCGAGTTCGTCGCGACGGGTGACGATGACGTTGTGGGTCAGGTCGCCGCTGGCGATGCGGTCGACCACAGCCATGGTTTCGCGCAGCGGACGGGTGATCTGACGGGTGATCAACACCGCGGCAATCACGCCAACCAGCAACGCCAGCAGGGTGCTGATCAGTTGCAGAGTACGGGCCTGAGCGCTTTCGGCGTCACGACGATCGAGTTGGATCTGATACAGCTGCTCGCTCTGGGTCACGATGGTCGCGCCCTGATCGGTCATTTCCTTGCGCGCCTGCACGGCTTCGCTGTTGGCGTTTTTAAACGCCTGCAATGCGCTGCGGTAATTGACCAGCGCGGTTTCCAGCTGACGCAGGGCATCTGCCTGAGTGTCAGCGAAATGCACGTTCAATTGTTTGAGGCTGGCGATCGCCACGTCGAGTTGGGCGACGGCTTTCTGCTCGGTGTCGGCGTTGGTGGCGGCCATGTAGCTGCGCACTTCGTAGCGGGTGAGGATGAACGCTTCCTTGGCCGTGGTAATGGCCTGGAACTGTTCGAAACGCTGCTCGCTCATGTCCATTTGCTGCACATGTTTGCTGATCGATTCGATCTGACGGTACGCGGCGTCGGCATTCACGCTCATGGCGTCGCGCGCACTGTTGGCGGTGCGGTAGGCGTTGCGCATTTTGTTCAGCGAGGTCTGGTATTCGGCGATGGTCGCCGCCTGCGCCTTGAGCAACTTGACGTTTTCCGGGCTCTTGAAGCTGCTGATCAACTTCTGCTGTTGCGCGGCGAAGGCTTCAAGGGTGGTCTGCACGTTTTGCGCGGCGGTTTCGTCGCCGTTGGTCAGCATGTATTGCAGGCGCACCACGCGCAGTTTGGTCAGGCCGGAGTTGAGCTGGGTGATGTCGCTCATCCAGTTGCTGCGGTCGATCAGGCCGCCGAGGCTGGTCCAACCGGTCAGGGCCAGGACGCAGGTCAGGGCCAGCACCAGGCCGAAGCCCAGGCCCAATTTCATGTTCACGCTGATGTTGCCGAACCAGCTATTCATCAAAAATCCTCCAGAAACGTTGGGTTTCTTGGTCGTCGGTTAGGCTGGAAGATTGTTGTTTTTTTGAGCCAGCAAGGGTGTTAGCAGGTCTGTATCGGCCGCAATGCCGAGAGCTGAAAGGATTTTGTCCTACGGAATTTGTAACAAAGGATCCCAAGACTTTTTTCACATGGGTTTCACTGGCTGCCCACGCCCGCCTCTGTACCTTCGCCGCATCGAATGACAAGTGATGCATGCCGGTGAGGCGGCTTTTTGTGGAATTGAGACTGAATCTGTTCGGCGTCAAACGCTCGATCGATCTGAGCGGTTTGGCGCGTTTTCGCAACACGTGGGTGGTGTTGGCCGCCTCCGTGCTGGTGATTCCGCTGACCCTGTGGTTGTTGGCACCCGCTGCCGTGCCGGATCTGGCCCACGGCAATGTCGCCGGCGCGCAGGCGTTGGCGCAGGGCTGGGCGCAAGGCGACATGATCGTGCTGGTGCGCCACGTCGAACGCTGCGATCACTCCAAGGCACCGTGCCTGAGTGGCAACGACGGCATCACTCAACGTTCGCGCAGTGTCGCGGATGCGGTGGGTTCGCAGTTTGAACAACTGGGCCTGAGCAACGCCGACCTCTACAACAGCCCGATCGAGCGCACCGTGCAGACCGCCGGTTACATGTTCACCAAGACCTCCACCGCCGCCGACTGGTTGATCAGTTGCAAGGGGCGAATGTTGCAGGAGGCGCTGGCGCACAAAGTGCCGGGGCGCAATCTGATCCTGGTGACCCACAGCGAATGCATGGGGCAACTGGAGAAAGACCTGAATGTACCGCCCTCCGATCCCGGCTACGGTTCTTCGCTGTTTGTCGCCGCTGCCAATCCGGCGGCCCCACAAATGCTCGGCTTCATTGAAGCCTCCGACTGGCGCACGGTGACCACCCGATGAAATCGCGTTTCTACGCTTATAACTTTGGCATTCCGCTGCTGTGTGCAGCGGTGGTGTTTCTGCTGTTCGACATGACCAAAATCGACATCGCTTTCAGCAACCTGTTGTTCGATCCGCTGACCCAGACTTTCCCGCTCGACAAAATCCACTTCTTCGAAAAACTCACGCACAAATGGGCGCGGATCATTCCGAACTGGACGGGCGAAATCGCCGTGATCGGCGCGATGCTCTCGGTGATCTGGCCATTGGTCAACCCGCAGAAGCGGCCACGACTGGGTGCCTTCCTGCAGCGCAGCCGAGTCGCGCCGTTGCTGCGATTTACCGCCGATCACCGTAGGGATTTTTTCTTCGTTGTGGTGGCGTTCACCGTTTGCACCGGGGTGATCCACTTCCTTAAGGCGCACACCAGCGTTTACTGCCCGATCGAGACCACGCTGTACGGCGGCAAAATGGCTCATGTCGAGTGGTACGAGAATTTCCAGTTGCTCCATGAAGCGGGCGAGGGCCGTTGCTGGCCGGGCGGGCACGCGTCGGGTGGCTTCACCATGCTGGCGCTGTACTTTGTTGCGCGACGCTACCAGTGGCGGTTTTCCAAGGCGATTTTGTGGGGCTCGTTGTTGCTCGGTTTTGTCTACGGCACGACGCGCGTCCTGCAAGGCTGGCACTACATGTCCCACACGTTTTGGGCTGGGATCTTTGTCTGGTTGGCGTGTTTGCTGACAGCGTTGGCGTTTTATGGACGGGCGCGGCTGGAGATACCGGTGTTGGAGAAGCATGAGCGGACAGTGTCAGTCGCAACGTCGGCAACAGTTGGAATGCCCATCCAGTGAATAACCTGTGGCGAGGGGATTTATCCCCGATGGGGCGCGAAGCGGCCCCTCTCTTGATTCAAAAGAAAGGGCTGCTGCGCAGCCCATCGGGGATAAATCCCCTCACCACAGGGCTTTGTGTTTAGCCCGATCTAGTCGGTGACGAAGTAGTAAGCCTGTCGCCCAACCATCATGGTCTTCAGCACTTTCAGCGGCGCCGCAGGCTCAGCATCCGCCGAGATCACCGCCACATTCGTCGCTACTGCCCCCAGAAACTCCCGTAACTGCGCCTCCGTATCCAGCCCCCTCAGCACACTCTGCGTATAAAACACGCTCGCGCCGCCCACCCGCTCATTCGCCTGAAACAACGCCACCTGATGACCACTGGCCTGCAGCGATTGAATGTGTTCCGTCAGTGGCAGGAACGACAGGTGTTTATCCGCATTCGGCAGCGCCCACTGCGCCGCGCCGAGATAACCGGCGATCACCGCCGCCAACACGCCGAATCCCAATGCCTGACGCCGACGAGCGACCCAGCCTACAAATCGATTCGCCGATTCGTACGCTTTCAACCTCTCAAACAACACAAATGCATACTCAGCCGCGATCACCGCAGCCGCCGGCGTCATCGACATCAAGTACACCGTGCGCTTGCTCGACGCCAACGTCAGCATCACAAACTGCGCCACGATCCACAGGCTGAAAAACAGCAGATAGCGATTCGCCTTCAACTCTTTACGGAAGTGCCACAGGCCCAGATACACCAGAATATTCCACGGCAAAAACGCTTGCGGCAGCTTGGCGAGGTAGTAGTAAAACGGCTCGTAATGCCCGGCCTCAACGAACGATCCACTGAAACGTCCGACACTGTTGGTCAGCAACACCTCTCTGACCGCTTGCGCACCGCCATGCTGATAAAGCACCACCAGCCAGATCAGCAGCGGAATCAGACCGACCACGGTGATCAATCCCGGACGCAACCAATCCCTGATCTTCAAGCGCCGGTCGATCAGGTTGTCCGCCAGCAGATAAGCAAAAATCACCACGCCCGGCATCGCCAAGCCCAACACACCTTTACTCAACGTCGCGATGGCGATGCCGACGACAAACAGCAGCGAATTGCCCAGCGTCGGCAGTCGCTGCGCCTGGAAAAATGCCAGCAATGCCGCCGTCACGCCGAGCGCCAGCAGCGCGTCTTCACCGACGCCACGTACGTTGCTCCAGTAACTGGCCATGGTCGCCAGCAGAATCCCCGCCGTCCATGCGACCCTTTTCGGCCGCTCGAAGCGACGCAACATGCCGTACAACAACATCACGCTGAGCAGCCCGGCCACCGCCGAGGCCAACCGCACTGCCCACGGCGAAACGCCGAACACGCGCATTGCACCGGCGTCCAGCCACAAACTCAGCGGGGGTTTTTCCAGAAACGCTTCGCCGAACAGACGCGGCGTCACCCAGTCATTGTCCAGGTGCATTTCCATGGCGATGCCGGCGACGCGGGCCTCGGTGGAGCCTTGCAACTGATGGTTGCCCAGCGCAAAGAAAAACAGCAGGGCGGCAAGCAGAAACAGCGAAGTGACGGCACGCGACATGACGTTCAGGCTACCGAAAGGGGCGGGAGCCCCGAGCATACGTCGGCAATGCTGAACAATTCGTGAAGCTTAAGCGAGTGGTCGCGACCAACGTTTGTCCGGCGTTTCGAACCGCGGATTGACCAGCGCCGTCAGCACATGATCCTGCCAGCGACCGGCAATGTTCAGATACGCCTTGGCGTAACCCTCACGCTCGAAACCCAAGCGCTCCAGCAACCGCGCACTGCGCTCGTTACCGGGAATGTAGTTGGCCATGATCCGGTGCAGATTCTGCCCCTCGAACATGTACGCGATGCCAGCCTCCAGCGCCTCCTGCATCAAACCCTGGCCCTGATGGGCTTCATCGATGTGATAACCCAGATAACACGCCTGAAAAGCCCCGCGAATAACCCCGCTGAAATTGCACGCGCCGGTCATCTGCTGGCCGTCCGGCGACAACAGCGCGAAATGCATCGCCAGCCCGGCCTCGAAGGCACTGGCCTGAATCTCGAGACGTCGACGGATTTGTGCAGTGGAGAAATATTCAGTGGTACGGATCGGCGACCACGGCGCGAGGTGGCGCTGGTTGCGACGATAAAACTCACTTTCGAGTTCCGCCTGATCCGGGGCAAGAATCGCCAGCGTCAGGCGTTGGCAGGGCAGGGTCAACAGCGGCATCGGACGTTCCGGTCGGCGAGGTTGTCAGACAGCATTGCCCGACACCGCAGAAAATACAAACCGGTTGATGTTCAGTAGGAGCTGCCGAAGGCTGCGATCTTTCGCTCCTGCGTTTCAAGATAAAAAGATCGCAGCCTTCGGCAGCGCCTACACGGGAAACTTTGAACGATGAGGAATTTCAGGCAAAAAAAAGCCCGCAGGAGCGCGGGCGAACCGTAGTTTCTTGAATGAGCGAGCGAACTTTACAGGTTCGGTCGGGCAGGGGCAGTGAAGAAAAATTCATCTCGTTTGCGGCCGCTCTAGCCCGGTTCAAGGCAGGTAATCAGCGGTAAAGTCGGCTTCCGAACGTGCGCGCAAACGACCTTTGCGACAGGCCAATTGAAAGCGTTCGAAGTCGCGTTCATTTTGCGAGGTGTAGCTTTGCGCGTACGTCAACAACGCATCGGCCAGCGCATCGCTTTTGCCGATGTAGCCGCTGATTTGCGCAGCTTGTCCGGACGCTTTCGCATGCGCGCGGGCCAGGGCGCGACCGCAAACCCGTCCATAGGCGGCGAAGGTTTCAGCGTCGAAGGTTTCCAGTTCTGCGGAGATTTTCATGTCGCGCAGTTGCCGCACATAGAAATGCCGACCGTTAGGCCCCGTCGTCCAGCCAAGAAACAGATCGCTGGCCGCCTGCATCAAACGCTGACACTCGACCACGCGCTGACCTTCGTGGCGCACCGGCGATTTGCCTTTGACGTAATCGGCAAGCACCGAGCGCCGCGCCTCCTTGAACTGCAGAAACAGCGGAAATTCCTGATCGTCGGTCATCAGCGCCACCAGACAACGGGTGCCGACACTGCCGACGCCGACCACTTTGAACGCCATGTCTTGTACATGAAACCGCGACAATAATTCGCGACGATCGGGTTGCAACGTGCCGCGATAATCGCGCATGAACATCTCGTAAAGCGGACGCCAGTCCGACAGTCGCAGCCAGTCATCCTCGGCATCGAGCAACGTGGAGTTGTTGTGCAGATGGAAAATTTCCGGCAAGTCATCGCGAATAATCAGACGCCCGTGTTTATCGCGCTCGCTGATCTTCGGCAGCAGTCCTGCGTGAGTGCGCTGCTCAGCTTTTTCGATAGCGCGCTGCACGTGTTCAAGCGTGGTTTTGCGCGCCTGCGCGAGCAAGTCGGTGTAACTGATCGACTCGTACCAGTTCTCCAGCGAACTCTGTTCGGCGCACTCCAGCAGGGTCGCTTGATACGCGCCGATCATGTCGCGACACACCGACTCTTCGACCGAATCGCCGTGGCGCAAGTCGCGCGCGGCAATCACCAGACTGGCGGCCAGACGTTTCAAATCCCACTCCCACGGCCCGGGATGCGCCTCGTCAAAATCATTGACGCTGAAGAGCAGATTGCGCTCCGGCGTGGCGAAACCACCGAAATTCATCAAATGACAATCACCGCAGATCGGCGAAATCAAACCCATGGTCGCCGTGCTCGACAAGTCATGCGCCTGCAACAACGCATTGCCGCGAAAAAACGTAAACGGCGACACCAGCATGCGCCCGTAACGCAACTCCACCAGCGACTCGACACGCCCCTGACTCGACGCCTTGATCAGCGGAATCGGATCACGACTCATCTTGCCCGTCGAAGCCTGAGAGCCGCGCGAGCACTGCTTGCGTGCGTCCTTGCCGGTTTGCATGCGGTCTTTTAAGGAAGTCATGATCACTCGGGTGTCGACGTTGAATGGCAGGTGCGCTGTGAGTGTAGAAGCGCTTTCGCACTTCACCCGCAAGGTTTGCACCGCGCGCGATCTGCGATAACGTCCAACCGACCTCACGTTCCAAAAACGGGGAGCCTTGTGCTTTCACTGTTGATTTCGCTACTGCTGGCCTTCCTCATTGGCCTGGTGTCCCAGCGCATGGGCATGTGCCTGGTCAACGCGGTCGGGCAACTGCTGCGACGCCGGCCGACACTGTTTGTGTCGCTGGTTTCCTGTGGCTTGTTTGGATTGTTGCTTGGGCCGTTGTATGGCTTGTCCGGGTTCAGTCAGCCGCTGTTTATTCCTGAAGTGGGTTATTGGTCACTGGTACTTGGCGGCTTGCTGTTCGGTGTCGCCTCGGTGCTCAACGACGGATGCAGCGTCGGCACCCTGACCAAACTTGCCAGCGGTCATCTGGCGAAAATGTTTACGGTGATCGGCTGGGTGCTGGGCATCGTGCTTTGGCACCACCTCAACATACTCACTGAACACAAGATTCAGCAGATGGCGGAGATATCCAGTCATCAATATTGGCTGACTATCGGCATCGTCTTACTGGTTTTGGTGTTTTTGTCACAGATGCATGGCGATCGGCGTGTTGTGGTTTCGAGCCTGCTGCTCGGCGCTCTGACCAGCGCGCTCTACACATTTGAACCGCAGTGGACGCCGAGCGTGTTCTTTTATGACTTGTCGCGGATGTTCTGGGCGATGGATGAGGGCGCGTTGACGGTTCAGCGAGTGGCGGTGTTTGGCATGTTGCTGCTGGGGATGCTGGTGTACACGTTGAAGCGACGGACGTTTTGTTATCAGCGGTTGCAGTGTTTGCCGGTTGTTCGGCATTTACTGGCTGGGATGCTGATGGGGATTGGCGCGTCGATGATGCTGGGCGGGAATGACTCGCAGATCTTGTTGGTGTTTCCGACGATGACGTGGGTGGGGGCGGTGCTGTTGGGGGCGATTGTGTTGGGGGTTTTGGTGGGGGTTGGGGGGCGAGGGGTTTGGCGTAGAAGAAATCTGACACTCTCTTGAGTGCATTTGCCAGCGATTGGCCGCCTTAAGCCAGTTTACTCATCAGCGTCCACGCAAAATCCTTAAGACGGATTGAGTACCCCAGAATCGAGTTTCCGCACGGCGCTGGCGTACTCTAAAATCTGGGCTTATACATTCAATCCAGCGGGGTGATTGAATTTCAGGCATAAAAAAAGACGTCCGAGGACGTCTTTTTTTTGAGTTGGTGGGCCGGGGTAATCTGAACAGGAAATATAACCTGTTGTTTATTAAGAAAAAGATCGGTTTTATTTTTTATCTGGAATGCCATTTGGAATGCCAGACGTTGTATGTCGCTTCAGATCGGACAGTTAATCACTTTGTTCCTTGTCCCAGGCTTTTGGTAAGCGAGCGCTGGATAACCTAAACGTTTTTCTCTTTTGTGGACTGATTTTCACCACGGGTGAAGGGTTGTCGGTTTGAGCGTGAGGGAAATCATCGGTCGGGCTTGAATTTAAGTCCAACGGTGCTGATTGTTCTGGCTGATCATCCTCTGCCGCCGCGGACGGCATTTGACTATTGCAGGGTGAATCTGGAACGAGGGTAATAGCCTCTCCCTGTTCAAGTAGAGGTTCAACGATTTCTGGGGCAGCCTGCGAACTAGAGCGTTCATTTGAAGCTGTCGAAGTGTACTCGCCTGACTTCTGCTTCAGCAGCTCAGGTTCACCCATTGATTTTTCAGCTAAGGAATGGCTGGGGATGGCTGAGTTATCGGGCTGTATGGCGCCTCCGACGAACATCTCGTGGAGGTCTTGAATTGTGTGGTGACGACTCCCCTGCAAAGTTTGTTTCGGCAGTTGCCTTTGCTGTCTGCGCACATGGGCTGCATAAGCCTTTGTAATCATGCTATCCAGCAGCACGGCGTGGCTCTTTTTTTGCTCTTTGGCCATGGTTTGTAGATGGCTCTTGGTGGCTGCACTCAGAGTGAATGCGCACACTTGGCGGCCGCTCTCCTTTTTCTTGTTTCTGTCTCTCTCCTGGCGCCAAGCATCCTTCATATCGCGAAATAGTTTGCTCGCGCCAGCGTCCTGCTCGATATACATGCCTGCATCCAGCATTTCGTTGTGGGACGGAAGCTCATTCGGAAGGATCCTCTCCCCGATATCGAAAATTCTCTCTAAGCCTTTCGCTTGCAAATACTTCAAGGCCCAAAGGCGTTGATTCGTATTTTCAGGATCAAGCCAATCCAGCCCAACTACTCTTTTGCGTCCCATTCTCATCTATTCCTGCTGGAGCATTGGTTAGGGCTAGTATATGAATTATTGATAACGTTATGAATAACGTTATTAGATTTTTCAGGTAAAAATAGGGTATATTTAGCTGTGATTATTTCCGGAATTCATATGCTAAATAGTCTTTTATCACTGGATTTAGGGCGGCTTGATTCGAAGGCTCGGTTCACGCTGGCTTCGTTTTACCTGCGTTATGAGTTCACTGCCACAGGGCCGATCACTATTGATGAGCTGGCGGGTTGCCTTGGAGTGCCCACGAGAGAATGTGCCAATACGCTCAACTTGCTCCTGGAAGAATCGATCCTCATCGCTACAACGGTGTTGGCTCAACGAGCCGGTCGGCTGAAAAAATCATTTCGCATCCATGACGACGTGGTCAATAAGCTCGGGATTGCGAGTTTGATTTCGCACCCCATCGATCTTGCGCCGCACTTTGGCGCCGTCGAGCACCTAATCAAGGGGCCTTACATTCACGCCACTAGGCCCGACGTGGAAATCTATTCGATGCCTACTGTGAAGGCGGAGCAAACGAGGGCAGCAGTGCCGAACCGCACTTCACTGCTCAGTCGATCCAATCGACTTCTGCTTGCAGTGCTATCCGCTCATGCAGACCGTTTTGGCGTGGTAAATTCGCTCGGGAATGTAGAGCTATGTCGACTTACCGGCCTTGAGCAGATAAGTCTTAAGCAGCGGATTAAGAAGCTTGTTGAAATGGGGTTTATTCGGCGACACGTGCCCGGAGTCGCCAGCCCCATTTATGCTGAAAAACTCAAAAGCAGTTATGTTCTTAACCTGAACCATCGGCAAATCACCTTGGGGACGGACAAGATCGGCTTCGTTGTGTATGAGTGTGCGGACGAATGGGCTGATGATGTGCGTTATATAGGGGACGTTTGGTTTGATCTTGAGCGCTGGCGTAATTCCGCTACTAAGCATAAATACTCATTGCCTGAATTTTCGACGCCGGCCTCGGTTCTCCGTCTTTTTAGGCGTGCTCCCAAACACGCGATTGAGCAACTCCAGTTTTTTCTGAGCGGTTGCGTGACAGAGCTTCTGGCGCGGCACTGGGAGCAGCTAGATGTAGCTAAATCAGACTTTTTCCTTGGCGTCCGAGGTGACATCAGCGCATTTTTTCGTAAGCCAATGAGGGATGTTGAAGATGCGAGCTCGCTCGACGAGACTGAGATCATAGATTTTCTTTGGGAGATGACTATTCAGTTTGCACGGGTGTGCAAGGTGCGCTTTTCACGGATTGATGGACTTGCCTGGTCAAGCCTGAACTTCAGACTTCTACCCAGTGATCTGCGACTAGGTTATTCCTGTTTGGGGATGTTGCTTGATGGAGGCGCTGGCAGTGGCCGGCTGCTGAGGGAATTCGGCGAGCACGCTGGAACGACGAAGATTACTACGGAAGCCCTTTGCCCTGAGGAGCTTAGAGAGAAAGCGGGGTTGCTCACGCCAGCACGAGCGACAGCCGTTTAGGCGGTTATTTTTTATCGCCCCTGCCAATCCTCTGAACGAATACGAGGAGCCCCGTTCATGAGGATCATCCGTTTAAAAGAAGTCATCGACTCGACAGGTCTTGCCCGGTCGACCATATACAAATACATCGCGGAAGGTAGCTTCCCGAAACCGGTATCTCTCGGCGACCGCTGCGTCGGCTGGGTCGATAGCGAGGTGCACGATTGGATCCTGGCACGGATCGAAGAGCGTGACCTGGCTGAGGGCGCTGCAGTGCGGTCCACCGGCCACCTGAGTATGGCAAGCTAGAAACCACCATAAGTGCCATGACCGGCTATGGCTGGTCATGGCGCTTATGGTGAATGGGCCTATGTATTTTTCGATAAGCAGAGCGGCGATGTTTCTCATTGCTCGACTCGTTTGGGCAGCTATATCAGCGAATGCCGAAATGGTTTTCTTCCAGAGTAACGGACTAGCAGAAATTCCCCCGCTAGGCTGGATAATTGAGGCTATGTTTCCCTAGCCAGTCGAGAGCGTCATTCTCGGTAAAAGTAATATGCTTTAAGCAGTGAGCACTACCTGCACGGTTTCAGGATTACTCATTGGGCTACATGCACTTGTATGGGCATGCGCCAGCAGGATTCGCAGGGTGCAGTTCCAGAGTGGAATACCACTTATGGGATACGTATAAGGGGCGGTGAATCTAAGCCTAGATACCTATCATAAAAACGGTACCTAGGTAGGCTAAGCAGCAGAGGCAATAGTTAAAAAATACTCAATGGGTACAGGTTATGAACCTAACCCAGGAGTAGTAACCATGCACCTTGATTCTCCCAAGACAAAGCGCTCTCTGCTTCGTCATTCCGGTAACTCCAACCTTCACCTGCACGACTTGCCTACCTTCGATGGCTTGCCCGTAATGCTGGCCGCAGGGCCGTTCATCCGAGAGTACCTCTCCCGTCTCAAGCAGACCATTGACCTAGCGCTGGAGCAACACTCAAGGGTGCTGGCATTCCGAGTGGATCTGCGCCTGCCCTTGGGTATTGACCTGCCTGACTACGCTTACACCAACGAAGTTATCAGCCGGTTCATCGAATCATTCAAGGCCAAGATCGAGCACAACCGCGCCAAGGCACGTGAACGGAATCCGTACGCTCATGACAGCAAGGTGCGTTACGTCTGGGCAAGAGAAATTGGAGAGATGGGACGTCCGCATTACCACCTGCTGATCTTGCTCAATCAGGAGGCTTACTACACGCTTGGGTGGCTCAAATCTAAAGCCAGCAATATCAATAACCGCATGAATGAAGCCTGGGCCAGTGCTCTGGGGCTGTCAGTTGATGAAGTGAGAGGACTGGTGAATATCCCGCCGAACGCTGAATACCGGATCGTGCGAAATGTCCGATCTGGTGATGTCGACGAATTGCCTGCACTGTTCTATAGGGCGAGCTACTTCTGCAAGGCAGCTACGAAGTCCTACGGGGATCGTCAGCGAGGATTCGATACCAGTAGGGGTTAATGCCGCCATCGGTGCGTGATCTTTAGGGGCTCGTTTAATTTATGAGCCCTGCTGGCGGTAACGGCGATTGCTGATTTCCTGACCGACGATACAGGATGCTGTGTTGTGGCGGGCCTCTTCGGGTTTGCGTGATGACCCTTCTCAGTCCTGAATTTATAGCGATCAAAATGATCATAACTTTATTTGTTAAATGAAACCATGGACGTGCTTAAAGGCATGCCATAAGCTCTGCTAAATTATGTTCATAAAGAGTTGCAAAACCACATGACATCCATGAACCCGCTTGCAGAGTTCGCTCAGCCACAGCGTGATCGCCTAGCTTTTATCGAGCTGCGCGTGCGCTTCGTTGGGGATATTCGTCGGCAGGATCTGGTCGAGCGCTTTGCTATTCAGTCTGCTGCAGCCACCCGAGATCTTGCGCTCTATAGGGAGCTAGCACCCGGCAACATCGATTATGACTCCAAGGGTAAGGCCTATGTACTTGGCGCAGATTTCTGTGCGCTATTCAATTACCCGGCCGAAAGAGTCATGTCTTGGCTGGCGCAGGCTTTCGGCGATGGCGAACCGCTGCTGTTCAAAACCTGGGTGCCCTGTGAGATTCCCTTCAGGCTGACGAACCCAGATTTGGATGTGCTGGCGAGTGTGACTCGCTCCATTCATAAGGGCTGTCCCCTGGCTATCGAGTACCACTCTATTTCCAGCGGTAAGTCCAAACGCGAGATTGTGCCTTTCGCCTTGATCGATACAGGGCTGCATTGGCATGTACGAGCCTTTGATCGCAAAAACCAAGAGTTTCGTGACTTTGTAATCACGCGAATCAAACGCCCGCGCTTGCTCAAGGAGGAGTCGCCGGCATCCCATGAGCTGAGCGATCAGGATATCCAGTGGACTCGCATTGTTGAGTTGGATTTGGTGCCGCACCCGGATCAGCCGCACTCGGAAATTACCGAGATGGATTACGGCATGCATGGAGGCGTATTGCGAATGAAACTGCGTGCGGCAACGGTGGGCTATGTGTTGCGCAAATGGAGCGTGGACTGTACCCCGGATCATAGTCTGCGAGGGCCAGAACACCGTCTTTGGCTGAAGGACTCATTGGCAATATACGGCGTTAAAAATGCTGTGCTAGCGCCAGGATATTCGGAGCCGGAGCGTACGGCCGGAGCAAAGAAATGATTTCTGCCTACCACGCCAAGTACTACGCGCACGAGTTAACAAGACGCCATGCTGCCGATGGCATTGACCGCCTGTCTCAGTCCCTGTTTGACGCCAGTGTTGATCTGAATCCTCATCAGATCGAGGCAGCACTGTTTGCTTTGCGTAATCCTTTGCAGCAAGGAGTCTTGCTCGCCGATGAAGTAGGTTTGGGCAAAACCATCGAAGCCGCGCTGGTTGTCTGTCAGCTATGGGCGGAGCGCAGTCGCAGGCTGCTGATTATTGCCCCGGCCAGCTTGCGCAAGCAGTGGGCGCAAGAGCTGTCAGAGAAGTTTGCCGTGCCCTGCACTGTGCTGGATGCCGTGGCACTTAAGAAGCAATCATCCGGCAGCGTACTGGGAACATTGCAGCACCTTGCTGGTAAATCAGTCCTGATCATGTCCTACCAGTTTGCTGCCCGTCTTGAGGCTGAATTGCGTGCCATTCCTTGGCATGTGGTGGTTCTCGACGAAGCTCACAAGCTTCGCAATGCACACCGCCAGAGCAACCGAACTGGCCAGGCCTTGCGCCGGGCGCTGGAAGGCCGCAAGAAGTTGCTGCTAACGGCTACGCCGATGCAGAACTCGTTGATGGAGTTGTATGGGCTGTCCACCCTCATCGATGAGCATCTGTTCGGCGATGAAAAAGCCTTTCGCAAGCAGTATCTGAACAACCCTGCTGGGCTGGAGGAGCTGCGAGGGCGGCTTGCTGGTTTCACTCAACGCACTTTGCGTAAGGATGTGCTGGAGTACATCCAATACACCGAGCGCAAGGCTATAACCCAGCCATTTAGCCCCACGGATGATGAACACGCGCTTTACGACCAGGTGTCTGATTTCCTGCTACGCGAACATTCTTTTGCCTTGCCCAAAAGCCAGCGCCATCTCACAGGTCTGATTCTTCGCAAACTGCTCGCATCCAGCACCCCAGCCATCGTTGCCACGCTGATTACCGTTCGGGCTCGGCTGGAACAGATGCTGGTAGACGAAGCCTCGGCAGAGCAGATCAACCTGCTGGAGCAATGGGTAGAAGAGGACGACCTCGAAACCGACTATCTCGAAGAAGAAGAAGAAGAAGAAGAAGAAGAAGAAGAGCCAGAGTCGGATGAACGGCTGCCCTCACAGCCGGTTGTGCAAAGCCCAGAGCATAAAAAACAGTTTATCCAAGCAGAAATAGATGAGCTGACGGCCATCATTGAGCTCGCACATAGGCTGCGTACTGATACCAAAGCTCAGTCCCTGCTCACTGCTTTGCAACTAGGCTTTGCCAGCATGGCTGAGCTTGGAGCCTCACGTAAGGCCATCATATTCACCGAATCAAAGCGTACTCAGGAGTACCTGCATCAGTTCCTGTCTGCCAGCGGTTATGATGGCAAGTTGGTGCTGTTCAGTGGCACGAACAACCATCCCGACTCCACCCTTGTCTACCAGCAATGGCTGACTGAACATAAAGGCACTGATCGGATAACCGGATCCCCCCAGGTAGACCGCCGCACTGCGCTTATTGATCACTTTCGCAAGGTCGATGGCAGCGGTGCGGAAATCATGATCGCCACAGAGGCGGCTGCTGAAGGTGTGAACCTTCAGTTCTGCGCCTTGCTAATTAACTACGATCTCCCATGGAATCCACAGCGGGTCGAGCAGCGCATAGGTCGCTGCCACCGCTACGGTCAGAAATTCGATGTGGTGGTTATTAACTTCCTCAATACCCGCAATCAGGCAGATCAGCGCGTATTGGAGTTGCTGACTGAAAAATTCAGCCTGTTTTCTGGTGTGTTCGGTGCCAGTGATGAGGTGTTAGGCAGCATCGAAGGTGGCCTGGACTTCGAGAAACGAATACAGAAAATCTACGATACCTGTCGCCAGCCAGATCAGATAGAAGCTGCCTTTAATGCGCTGCAGACAGAGCTAGAAGAAGCGATCAATGACCGCATAAAGGACACCCAGTCCCTGCTGCTGGAGAACTTCGATGAGGATGTTCATGACCGCCTCAAGTTGAGACTGGACGAAGCTGAAGCCCGGCTTGACCGACTAGGGCGCTGGTTCTGGGGGGTGACCCGCTATGCCCTAAGTGATCGGGCACGCTTTGATGATCAAGCGTATGCCTTTTCGCTGACCAGTCCGCCAGATATTGAGGCTCTGCAAATTGTGCCGGGCCGCTATCAGCTCATCCGCGGTGCCGCTCAACCCGATATGTTGGCGCACGCCTACCGTCTCAGCCATCCGCTGGGCGAGTGGAGCATTGCCACCAGCCTCAACGCCTCTACTCCGGTCGCCCTGCTCAATCTGGACTACGCCAAGCATGGCACGCGCATCTCGGTCATTGAAAAGCTACTCGGCAAGTCCGGCTGGCTCACACTGGTGCGGCTCGAAGTGACAGCCTTTGATACATCCGAGGCGCTGTTGTTCTCAGGCCAGACGGATGATGGTGAGCTGCTTGATCAGGAAGTCTGCGAAAAACTGCTGACTATTCCGGCAGCTGGTAAGCCCATCGCTATTGATGATGCAGCGCCCAATGCCCTGGTGGCGAACAGTCAGCGCTTGGTGCAGGCCACCATTGCCAGCGTGTTGGAAGCCAACCAGCGACTGTTCAATGAAGAGCGTGAAAAGTTGGAGCGTTGGGCAGATGACAAGCTCGTCGCTGCTGAGGAAGCGCTTAAGAACACCAAGGCCAGCATTGCCCAACTAAAGCGAGATGCCCGCAAAGCCGCGACGCTGCAAGAGCAGGAGTCCATCCAGCGTGAGCTTTCGGAGTTGGAGCGCAAACAGCGCCGTCAGCGCCAGGAAATTTTTGCCGTTGAAGACGAGATAATCGAGAAGCGCGATGCGCTGATTGAGTCTTTGCAGCAACGGCTGCAAGAGAAAACCGATACCCAATCGCTGTTCACCCTGCGCTGGCAGGTGGTGTGAACCGAGCACCGGAAACGAATGAATTAAGGCCCGAATTATGAGCACAGCCGTGATCGCTAAACAGAACGCTAAATTCCAGCAGCTCGTTACCAAGCTGCGAGAAATATTCCAGATCGACCGACCGGAGCTCGACTTTGGCATCTATCGCATCCTCAATACCCGCGCCGATGAGATAAACGACTACCTGGAGAACCGGCTAGCAGAGAAAGTGCAAGCCGCGCTGGCTTTAGGCAATGCCGCCAACACCCAGCAGCTGCAAATCGAATTGCAGGAGGCGGAAAAAAATGCCCATGCACTGGGCGTCAGTCCTGATGGTGTGCCCAAAGTACAGGAATTGCGCAACAAGCTAAAAGCAATCACTACCGGCTATGGCGAACATGAAAACGCTGTGTTTTCGCACCTGCTCACGTTCTTCTCGCGTTATTACGACAACGGCGATTTCATCAGCCAACGCCGCTACAAGGGCGACACCTACGCCATTCCCTATGCGGGGGAAGAGGTGATGTTGCATTGGGCCAACAAGGACCAGTACTACACCAAGAGTGGCGAGAATTTCGCCAACTACAGCTTCAAGCTGCCTAGCGAGGACGGACAATCGGGCCGCACGGTTCATTTAAGGCTAGTGTCGGCAGACACCGCCAAGGACAACCGCAAGGACAACGATAAGGATCGTCGGTTTGCCCTAGTTGAACAAAATACCGTTACTCGCATGGATGAGCTGGGCGACGAGTATGAGGAACAGCTCCTGCCGGTCGAGGAAGTTAATGGTTCGAGCGGCAAGGAGCTGATCGTTCGCTTCGAGTACAAAGCCGTCGCCAAAGGCACCAAACAAGACGCACTGGTACAAAAGGCTGTCGCAGCGGTATTGAGTGACGCTGCCGTCAAGGCTCGCTGGCTGGACTTGAGCAGCCGATCCCCTACTGAGAAGAACCCTCAGCGCACCCTGCTGGAAAAGCATCTGGTTGACTACACCACAAAAAACACTGCCGATTACTTTATCCACAAAAACCTGGGTGACTTCCTGCGTCGGGAGCTGGACTTCTATGTCAAGAGCGAAGCCATGCACTTGGACGATGTGCAGAATGCTAGCGCCTTTGCCGATATCGAGAAGTCGCTGCGCATGATCCAGTGCTTGCGGTCCATCGCGCTAGAGTTGATTGTGTTTTTGGCCCAGTTGGAAGACTTCCAGAAGAAGCTTTGGTTAAAGAAAAAGTTTGTGGTGTCCAGTCACTACTGCATTACTTTCGATCGAATTTTTGATATCGGTGCTGGCGTTCAGAATGTCGAAGAAAAGGCCAAAGTCATCGCTATCCGGGGGCAGTTGATTGCAGACATTTTGGCGAATGAAAGGCAATGGGAGCGGTGGAAGCAGCTTGGATTATGGGATGGAGAGGCAACTGGCACCCTTGAGGATCTGAAGGCTAGGCCTTATCGGATGGTGGATACCACTCTGTTTGAGATCGACTTCAAGCGGCGATTGCAGGCTGCCATTGAAGAAATCGATACTCATCTGGGCGGCTTGTTAGTTCACGCTGACAACTTCCAAGGCGTGAATCTTTTGGAGGCTTCCTGGCGTCAAACGATCTCTGGCATCTACATAGACCCACCGTACAATACTGACGCCTCTCCAATTGTCTACAAGAATGGGTACCAACACTCGTCCTGGGCAAGTCTGTTCACGGGCCGAATGACCACAGCTTTAAGACTTCTCAGTCCAGATGGCATGATTTGCGTTGCAATCGATGACTTTGAGTACTCACAACAGTATTTGATGATGAGTGGAGTGCTGGGGCTTCAGCACTCCGGAACAGCGGTAGTGAGGAGTAAGCCACAGGGAAGGCCAACTGCGTCCGGGTTCTCCGCGAATCACGAATACGCAGTTTTCTGGTCCCCTGTCGAAAAGCCGGTCATCGGGCGACTTCCGCGAGTCGGCTCCAAGGCAGAGCGTTACCCTAACACCGACGAGAAAGGCATTTACTCGTGGGCAAACTTCAGAAAATCGGGCACCGATTCAGATCGGTCAGACAGGAAAAAATCGTTTTATCCTGTTTATGTGCAGGATAAGTCTGCACGTGTTCCTGCAATGTCGTGGAGCAGCGAACAGGAGCAATGGATTGTTGAAGAAGAAGTCGTTCCTAATGAGACCGCTGTCTGGCCTATCGATTCAAATGGTAATGAGAAAGTGTGGACGTGCTCTGTGGCTCGCTTGCGGACTGAGCTAGACGACCTGAAAGTCGTCAGGAGCGATAATGGCCCAATTGAACTTCAGAAAAAATATAGACCGAACCAAGACGGTGCTTTACCTGGAACGTGGTGGGATCGCCCCGAATATTCCGCAAGTGAGAGCGGCACTAAGGTTCTCAAAGACCAATTCAAGGCAAAGGATTTTGATTTCCCCAAGAGCATTAACCTTGTCGTTGATAATCTACGCGTTCTAAACATCAAGGACGGCAATACCGTACTTGACTACTTCGCAGGCTCGGGAACGACTGGGTGCGCCACAATTGCCCTAAACCGAGAGGATGGAGGCGGTCGTAAGTACATCCTCATTGAGCAAGGCGAGTACTTTGAGACTGTCCTCAAGCCAAGGGTGCAGAAAGTCATTTTCTCCGCTGACTGGGCAAACGGCATACCCACCGCCCCTGATACTGGAATTTCCCACTGTTTCAAGATCATCAAACTCGAAAGCTACGAAGACACGCTGAACAACCTGCAATTGCGCCGGGACGCCAAGCAGGGTGAAACGCTGTCCCTATTGAATCAGCAGACCCAAGACGACTATCTGCTGAACTACATGCTGGATGTAGAGAGCCGCGATTCGCTGCTTTCCGTGCAGGATTTCAAGAAACCTTTCGACTACACACTGAACGTGGCGGTCGATTCGGCGGGTGCGTTTGAGCCGCGCAACATCGACCTAGTCGAAACATTCAACTATCTGATCGGGCTACGCGTCCGGCATGTCGATGCTCAACCAGAGCGTGGATTTTTGACCGTCACTGGAATGCTGCCTAGCGGCGAGAGCTGCCTGGTGCTGTGGCGTGACTGCGAAATACTAAATTACGAAGGCGTGAGTAAACTCTGCGACCGGCTTGCCATTAACCCGGCAGATAACGAGTTTGACGTGGTTTACATCAATGGTGACCACAACATCCCGACCGTACTGACGCAAACCGCAGAAGAAGGCGGTGCCACCCGTGTGCTCAAGCTGCGTCAGATTGAGCCTGAATTTCTGCAGCGTATGTTTTCGGCGGAGGATATCTGATGGCGCGTCCCCGCAAGACTATCGCGACTACAGGCGCCAGAGTTGTCGGAAAAAAGCGCAGCTTTCACCAGGAGTTGGTGCTTAATCGCTGGATGATGGGTTTTTTCAAGGGCGGTAACCTAGGTGCATTGAAGTTGCGCCTAGGTGATGACCGACACGAAGGTATCGATGAGGACGGGCAAACCAAATTCTTCCACGAGCTGACTCGCAATCTGTTCGAAGTAGATCGAGTATCTGAAGTTGACTTACGGCGCTATGACCTGAGCATTGTTGGCCACTGGCAAGCCATCACCGTTCAGCGTAATAAGCTGGAAGGCCATGAACTGCAGATGAAGTACTTTCAGTACCTGTCGCTGCTGTTCACCGAGATCTATCTGGACTGGTATTTCAACAAGCGTCAGGCCCTGCTGGATAGTCTGAATGAGGAGATGCTGCGCTATCGTTCCGAGGCCGGTGCGGAGCAATTTAATGCCTTTGAGGCAGACGATCTGAACAAGATTGCCTTCTGGAACGCCACAGGTAGTGGTAAGACGCTGCTACTGCACGTCAACATCAGGCAGTACCTGCACTATTTCCAAGCAGGTCAGTATGAGAGTTACCCGAGCAAGATCATTCTTCTCACGCCCAATGAGGGCTTGTCACGCCAGCATTTGGAAGAACTGCATCTGTCAGGCTTCAGTTTTGCTCAGTTCTTCAACAAGGCGCAGAACCCTGCGCGCGGAACCATCGAGATCATCGACATCAACAAGCTTGGTGATGAGATGGGGGATAAAGTTGTTGCTGTGGATGCCTTCGAAGGCAACAACCTGGTGTTAGTGGACGAAGGCCATTCCGGCACAGGCAAGGCCGGTGGTGCATGGATGAGCCGGCGTGATGCACTGGTGCGCGGCGGCTTTGCCTTCGAGTACTCGGCTACTTTCGGCCAGGCTGTAGCCAAAGGAATGACCGTGGCTGTGGCGGAGGAAGACATCCAGAAAAAGAAGTCAAAGATGCTGTTCGAGACAGTCAGTCTGAAGAAGCTGGATGACAGCCAGCTGGCGCAGCTTGCTCTGAGCAGCGATGAAAAACGCCTAGCGCGTATCTCCGCAACCCGTGAGATCTACGCCAAGTGCATCTTGTTCGATTACTCCTACAAGTTTTTCTACGAAGACGGCTACGGTAAAGAGTCGTTGATTCTGAACATGAACGGCGAGGCCTACGAGCAGGAGGAGTACGCCCGCAAATACTTCACTGCCTGCCTATTGGCTTTCTATCAGCAGCTTTGGCTTTGGAGCACTCATCGCGACAAGCTGACCGACTTCAACATCGAAAAGCCGCTTTGGGTGTTCGTGGGCAACAGGGTGTCTGGTGAGGAGTCGGACATCCTAGAAGTGGTCAATTTCCTAGCCTACTTTCTGAATAATGATGCGCAGATCAGAGTATGGCTCGGCGACCTAATTGCGGACAAAGCTCAGATTCTTGATGCGAAGGGCAACAATATCTTCAAGGGGCGTTTCAGTCCTCTAATGAGCTTCGTTGGTAAGCCGGAAGATCTGTATGCCGACATCCTGCATCGAGTGTTCAATGCGCCGGCGAGGCAGCGGCTGAAGCTGGTCAATATTAAGAGCAGCAAAGGTGAGCTGGCATTGCGTGTGGGTGATGCTGAGCCTTTCGGCCTCATCAATATTGGTGACGATGCAGGCTTTTTTGGCCTGGCTGAGAAGGTCGATGATTTCGATAGTGAGCGTGATGATTTTGGTGGCGCTCTTTTCGGTACTCTGAATAACAGAGATAGTCGGCTAAACATGCTGGTCGGCTCGCGTAAGTTTACTGAGGGCTGGAGCAGCTGGCGTGTCTCTACCATGGGCCTACTCAACATGGGGCAGGGCGAAGGCTCGCAGATCATCCAGTTGTTCGGGCGCGGCGTGCGCCTCAAGGGCAAGGGCTTTTCGCTCAAACGTAGTTTGCCAAATGAGCGGCCAAAAGCCTTGCATCTGGACAAGCTGGAGACGCTGAATATTTTCGGGGTGCGTGCCAGCTATATGGCCACCTTCAAGGATTATTTACGCGAAGAAGGCATCACTCCCAGTGACGAAATCCTGCATCTGGATTTTGAAACCAGGCCGAACCTGCCTGCCTGCACGCTCAAGACGTTGACCTTGAAAGATGGCTACAAGGACAACCAGAAGCTGGGGTTCAAGCGTACGCATTTCCCGCTGCTGTACGAAGTTCCCGAAACATTCAAGGACAAGATCAAAAACCCTCATGTGGCACTTGATCTATATCCACGAGTCGAAGCGCTGTCCACGCAGGATAAAGCCGTGGTGGCCACGGTTGAAGCACGCCATAAGGGCAAGCTGAACACAGCGCTGTTCACACTATTCGACTGGGATCGCATCTATCTAGCCTTACAGGACTACAAGCTGCAACGTAGTTGGAGCAACCTACGGTTGGATCGTCAGAAACTGATCGATTTCTGCGCGAGCTCATCTGACTGGTACACGCTTTACGTTCCGGCGGCGGAGTTGTCGCTGGCGGGGTTCAACGGCATTCGTAAGCAGGAGGACATCCTCATTCGTCTGCTGACGGATTACACCGACCGTTTCTACAAAGCGTTGAAAACCGGCTACGAGGGGCAGTTTTACGATGTAATCCGCATGGAAGAAGATCACGGGTCGATGCTGAAGCTCTATCAGTTTGAGATCGAAAATACGGATGACGGTCTGGAGTATCAGGAACGGCTGGAAGTGTTGAAGAAATTGGTGGCTGACGGCAAGATCGGTGAGGCCAGTAAGTGGAATGCGCCCCACATGGTCGCCATAAGCTTTGATCGCCATCTGTACTATCCGCTGTTATCACTGGAAGACAAAGACGCGGTTCCGTTGAAGATGCGCCCTCTGGCTTTTGATGCGCCAAGCGAATGGGATTTTGTTCAAGACCTGGAGGCGTTCTACAACTCGCCTAAGGGCCAGGCAGCCATCAGAGGGCGCAGTCTTTACTTGCTGCGCAATGCCGATAGCCAAGCAAAAGGGCTAGGTTTCGCGCTGGCTGGTAACTTTTATCCAGATTTCCTGTTGTGGCTTGTTGATGATGCCACCGGCAAGCAATGGCTGAGCTTTGTGGATCCTAAAGGCCTGCGGAACCTGAATCTATCTGACCCCAAGCTTGGGCTATACACGGAAGTGAAGAAGCTAGAAGCAACACTTGCTGCTCAGGCTAAGCCTGGTGAGCCTTCCTTAGTCTTGAATGCTTTTATTCTGTCACCAACTAGGTTTGCTGATCTGCTCAATGTCGCCGATGCAACGACGAAGGCTGACCTGGAGGATTGTCATGTACTGTTTATGGAGGACGGACGCGACAGCTATCTGAGCAATATGTTTGCACGGATAGTTTGAAATGGCTGATGGCTCACTGGCTTTCAGGAATTAAAGCCAGTGAGCTGGAATGTCAATCGCATGGTTTTTCGCAACCGTATTCAGCGTAGCGACAATTTCGGCGTGCCGGATCTGCTCGGCAGCCTGCCAACTGGTACGGCGATCCAAAAGGCTTTTCAGCTCTCTCAGGTTGTACATGCCCAGGCGATGGAAGTTGCCCCAACTCGGAATGCCGAACAGGTTATAGATAACAACAGTGGCATCACGCTCGCTTGCCAGACGTTTCTCGCCTGTTAGCTTTTCCGCAGCCTCTTCAGCTTCGTCGCGGTCGTCGTAGGTGTTAAGCAGTTTCATAGGTTTCGGATGCAAGCTCAATGGGGCGTAGATTTTGCCCGACTGACGAAAAAAGAGCATCCCCATCATAGGCGCAAGGTGAGTATCTGCTCAGCTATGCACTTGGCCAAAAAAATATTGAAGTGAAACCAATAAGGGGCGTATGCCCCCTATTGTCAGGTTTACCAAGCCGACGGTGCTTTTCACTGGCCCGGCAGTACTCAGGATCATTATTGCAACAGATAGCCCATCGGCTGGTCATCTTTGTCGAAGCAGAGGATGGTTTCACAGTGACCGCCTAGCTGATCGGCATTTGATTCGCTGATATCGGGCAACCATTTACCCAGCTCAGCGACTGGTACCTTCTTGTTGTTGATATAGCAGTCGTCATCAGCTTGCGGGTTGCACCAGGCAGTTTTGACTTCTGGCCATTCGGACTGGGGAGCGGCAAGGGTATTCGTCGTTGTTGATGCAGTTCCGTTTTTCTCCTGATTCCACGCGGTCCAGCCACCGATGTAGCGCTTGTCGAAGGTCGAAACCAGTTCATTGTCTGGGACGCCTGCATCCAGGTAGAACTTCATCAATAGACTGCCTGCTTCAACGTACGACACTTGACGAGTAGCGTCGGTGCGGTAGGCGACGGGCTTGCCGTCGGTACTACTGCCAATGCGATACCAGATAGAGAGTTGGAATGGGGTGTCTTCCTTCCATTGACCTACCTCTGCACCTTGGATTCGGCAGTTGCCACGCTGACACATGCCATTGACCTTGTTGGTGATACGGACGTTTTGCTGGCGCTGAGCGTCCCAGATATCCACGTAGCGCGTGCTGGTGAGCCAAGTACAAAAGAGCATCGGTTGACCCGTCGCTGCTGGGCGGGTGACGCATGGAATTGCCTCCGGGAGGTTGTGCGTCGATTTTTCGTCGGGAAAGAAAGCCGCTGTACCTTGGTACGCGGAGATTTCAGCGTTGGCTTGGGCGCAGAGCGCGAGAAGGAGAATGCTAAAAATACGTTTCATGGTCTGTTTCTTACTATGAAGGTGAGAGAGAAAGAGGTCTTGAACAGGCTGCTATTGCTTGTAAACAACCTTGAGCTGTTTGTTGACGTAGTCCTTGATGATTTCGTAATCGGGGTTATAGGTAACGAGCGTATGACCTACTCCTGCTGCGGCCGTTAATGTCGCGATGGTCAATGTGGCGGGTGTTGTCAGGACGCTGAATACGGCACCCAGCGCGCCGCCTTGTACCACTGCACTTTTCACATCGCTTTTGACTCGACACTTCAGTCCCTGGCTTTCAATCTTGGTTTCGACCAGTTTGATGCCTGCCATGAAATTTCCCCTGAGACCATGGATCTCGAAGGACGCTTTGCTTTTCACGAGACCTTCAATCTGTGCTTCGTTTAGGCCGGTTACGACGATCATGGTTTTTCTGAGCTCCTTGTATGCAATAGCGGGTTAGATAAAAGTCGAATATCAACCTATTAGGATGAGTCTCGGTTTGATGAGTCCTTCATGTCAATGGGTTGATGCTCAACCATCCGGGTTGTCCTGGAGGGTGAAATGTCAAAAACCAAATCGAAGCAGCTAGCGGAGTTTGTTGGGCAAGCCATTGCGCGCCAGCGCATTCGCAGCAAGTTGAGTCAGGAGCAGGTTGCGGAAAAGCTCGGGATTGGAAGCGAGGCCGTATCCCGTATTGAGCGTGGCATTGTGATGCCTAACATCGAACGCTTAATTGAGCTGGCGACGGTCTTCGGCTGCGAGACTGCTGACCTGCTAACTGAGGGCAGCACGCGTCAGGAGGATCAGGCGCGTCGACTGCAGGGGCTGTTATCCGTGCTGGACTCAGGTGACCGTACGCTGGTGTTGGAGTTTGTGGAGAGTTTGGTGGCGCGCCTCAGCCGGGGTTAAGCCGCTCCTTGATTTCGGCTGCCTCGTTGAACAAAGCACCACAGCGTAGGCAGAGAGAGTCAAAGTCGGCGAAGTGGAACCGCACAACCTCATCTGCCTCTTTTCTGGCCACTGGATAAGCAGGCACAACTGCGGCCAGCCCGCTGAGAAGAGCGAACTGGCCGCTCCTTTCATGCGGACGTTGAGCACCCTCGATTGCGCCATTAAACAACCCGATCAGCAAGGTCAGCCCTTTGGCGGCGTCACGTGTCAGCACGGCGCTGGAGTCGCAGATCAAACACTGTCTGTTCATCGTTATGTTTCCTATTGAGTTGAGGCGCTAGTGCATGCCTGACGCTCCTCAGACGTAGGGTTATTTCGGTGCTGCCATGGTGGCATCTGCCGCTGCTGGCTTGGGTGCCAATGCCTTTAAGAGACGGCAGAACATCCAACACGCCAGCAGTACGGCGATCAGCAGTGGTGGGAACCGCACCATCAAAAGCACCAACAATAGAGTGGCCAAGCAGCCCGCAAGAATGCCGGTGAACATGAGTACGGCCGTAAACATGCGTAGTAGCTTCATCGTCGTTTTTCTCCTTATAGATAGCCCTGCTCCGCCAGCGATACGCATCCCTCGTGACCTACCACGATATGGTCCAGTGTTCGCACCCCAACCAGGTTCAAGGCCTCCTGTAGTTTGTGGGTCAGGGTGAGGTCTGCTTGGCTAGGTTCTGGATCACCGGAAGGATGGTTGTGTACCAATACAGTTGCTGCAGCGTTGTACTCTAGGGCGGTCTTGACGACCTCGCGGGGATAGACATTGGCACTGTCCAATGTGCCCCGGAACAGTTCGTGAAAGACGATCACTCGGTGCCGGTTGTCGAGTAGGAGCAAGGCGAATACCTCATGCTCGTAATCGCCCAGCAGCGCTTGCAGATGGCTGAACACTTCCTTCGGCGAAGTTAATGCCCGTCCTCGGCGCAGACGTAGGTTTGCCAATTGCCGGGCCATTAGCAGGATGTCGGCTTCACTGATCGGCGACTCGATTTGGTAGGTGCCAGTAGATTCACTGGCCTTCAGCTTATGTAGGCGCATGTGGAGTTCCTTGATGGTTATCTGTCGGTGGGGTGTGGCGCTGGGCTTGCGTGTCCAGCTTCTCGAATAGGCTGGCTTTCGTCGAACGCGGGGAAATACTTGTGGTTGAACATGGGATTTCTTCGGTGGGGTAAAACTCTTCAATCACTGCACCGGCGTCTTCTTCGCTGTCCTCAAAAGCACCATTGCCAAAGCCACGTCGTGCAGCCTCATCAAGTGCGGCCTGATCAAAGCCAGCCGCCTGCCGCTGTGAGTCCAGTCCATTGGCAGCCTGCAGTGCTGCAGCCATGTCCATGCCACTGCGTACGGTAAGGTCGACATAGAAGATCGGTGTGCCATGGCTTTGCCGGGTGGATTTACCACGCAGGCGCAACTCCAGCGGTAGGCAGGCCAATCGATTACCGGAAATAGCTTTGAAGTACTGCAGGCGAGCCGCTAGGGTGCGGATGCTGTTGAAGCCGGTGGTGCGGAACACGAAGCTACCTAGCGGATCATCATCCCCAATCAGCACATTCAGTCGACCATAGGGCTTACATGCGCCGCCTTTAGCCAATGTACAAGCATCCGGTGAAGGACATGGCAACGACTGTATACCGTCCTGCGTAACCCGCTTGCAGTTCTCACCGTTGCCGATACACAACGGCCTGCCAGACTGCCGGTCGAACAGGGTGTAGTCGGCCCGGAAATTCAGTTCCGGTTCGTTGAACAATAGGCGTACAGGAATGCTGCGCAGCTTGTCTTCCTTACTCTGGCGCAGTTCGTCGTTGAGTGGGTGTAGCAGCCAGCCATCCCTGCTTTGCACCTGGGACGTGATGGTGAACTGATCATCTTTCTCCGGCAGGCGTTTGCCGTTTTTCTCGATGACTTTGCCGATGGAGATGCGTCCGAGCAAAGGGGGCGTCAGGGTTAAGCCTTTCAACATGATGGTTCTCCTGGAAATGAAAAAAGGCCAGCCACACAGCGCAAACTGCGTGGACTGGCCAAGGGGAGGGAAGTAAGGAACAGCGGAATCAGTTGATCAGGAAGCGGCGACTGCCTTCCTTGGCTTTGGCGTAGCGAACCTGCATGTAAGGTTTCTCTTTCAGTAGGCGTTCGACATCGAGCACGGTGCTGCCCTTGGATTTCTTCCAGCTGATATACCCGCTGGAAAACTCCGCTCGGGTGGCCTCGCCCATGGCTTGCTGCAGCAGCTGCTTGAGTTGGGCCTCGCGCGTTTCTTTCTCGCCGATGGATTGGCGCACGGCCTTGAGCTCTAAGTAGGCCTCCGCCAATCCTGCATGGCCGCTGAAGTCGACGGTCTGACCGTTGTCCTCCGGGTACAAGCAGCGCAAAGCCAGTTCAGCCGAGGCTGATCCGTCAGCAGGTGGTGGTGTATCGGTTTCCACGTACTGCCAGAACCTGCGCTCCAGTTCGATCAGACGAGCAATCATCTGCTCGTCCCGTTCAATGCGGCGGATCTCCAGCGTTTGCCCGCCGAGCAATACCGCTATATCCGCAGCCTGCTTACCAGTGACGGCGAGCTGATGCATGACCTGTAATTGCACATACTCAGGAACACCGTCCTTCCAGAGACGTGCGCCGTTTATGCCGGCGGTCTTGCATTCGAGAATCTGCACATCGTCGGTACCGATCACCTCGCGATCGATGTTGGCCAGCATCCAAGGCAGCTCAGGATCAGGGTGTTGCAGCACCGCGTTTATACGCCGCACCTTGTTGGTGGTGCGCTTGCTGTAGTGCCACGCCACGATGGGCTCTAGCACGTTCCCCCAGTACATCGGGCTTTCTTCATCATGCGGGTCGGCCTTCGGCAATGGGGTGTCGCGCCCCGTTTTCTCCAGCCACAGTTCCAGCTGTGATTTATAGGGATTGAGGCCAACTGCCGCGCCTGCATCCGAACTGCCGATGCCCTGCTTACGCACGGCCAGCCAATCTTCACGCGGTAATTCCTTGGTACTGATTAGGCGCAGCGCGGGGCGTGGCTTGTCGGTGCTGCGGTTCAATGAAGTGGCTTTCATAATTTTCACCTTGGGGAAATAGAAACGCCCGATCAGCAATCAGGCTGATCGGGCGTTATGGGGTGAGTATGTGGGCGGTCAAGCGACCAGTTGCAGGGCGGTTTCCAGGGCGCGTTGTTTGATCTGCGCGCCCTGGCCGAACCAGGCCGAGTCCATGCGGTACTCGTTGCTGCGTGCCCGCCGTTCGTGGTCGACAAACTCGGTGACGGAGTTGAGCAGGCCCCAGGCGGTGCCGCGTGCCGAGTCGAGCTGACTGCCCCGACCACGACCTTCGTACAGCTCCTGAACCTTGCGCAGAGCGCGTTCGTTGGGTAGTACCTCCGGCAGTGCGCCTGTTGGACTGGTCTCGCACAGCACGCTCATAAAGAAACTCAACGCCTCATGCCACTGCACCTTGCGCTCAGACAAAGCCCGCATGCGGTACATAAACTCATCCCACTGCGAGACGGCGAGGCCGAGCTGTTTCTTCACTGCTTTCGGGTCGAAGCGGGTGTTGTGCGGCACCTTGATCACGCGGCTGGTGCCGTTCAGGGCGATGGTCAGGGTGTTGTTGCACACTACTCGCACGGTGGTTGGTGTTGCTGTGGTGGCTAGGGTGCCGTCGCAGGATGTAGCCAGTAGCAAGTAGCCGTTGACCTGATCGTTACCCTTGAGCGCTGCGCCTTGCCCGGTACGCGCCAGCGCCCAGAACTTGCGACCACCTTTGAGCACACCGGCGGTTTCCAGCTCATAGCCGGAAACCTCGGTAAGGTCACGATAAAACTCCAACACTTCCCGAGGCTGCACGGTGTGATAGCGTTGGGAGACCACCGACAGCGGTGCCTTAGTGTCCGAACGGAAGAGCACCTTCTGCTCGGGGAAGGAATGGATCGCGCCCAGGTGGCCGACGGTCTCTGACTTGAAGAGTACGTGGCTTTCCTGGATCGCCCAGTCCATGCCGGCTTCGCGTTGCCAAACTTCGATGGGTTGCTTCTGAGTGAGCTGATTGCCCAGGCCATGCCAGGGAGTTGCGCCAGCGTAAGCCATAGTTTTGACGAGATGAGCCATGGTTGAGATTCCTTTGGGTGCAGGCCGGCATAAAGCACCGCGCGAAGCACAGTACTAATCGGATGAGTTAAGTGAGGAGGTGAGAGCTAGATCAGGTCGGCAGGTTGAAGCGGTGACCGCAGACCAGGCAGAGGTTGTGTGCAAGCACATGGCGGTCAAGTGACTCACCCAGCTGCGCGCCGAGCGCGCAACCGCCCACTCCACCGGCGAGGCCGCCGAGGATGGCACCGGATACCGAGCCGAGTGTGATCCCGACAGGGCCAGCGATAGCGCCGATGAGGGCACCAGCCTGACCACCTGCTAGAGCTGCGCTGACGCCACGGGCGGCACCGCCCACGGTACCGATGGCAGCCCCGACTTTCATGGCGTGATGGAAAGAAGCAACTTTGGGAGAATGACAGCGAGGACACTGTAATGACATAAGCCGAACCTTCTTGGTGGTGTAGTCAAGGAGGTTATGTGTGGCTGAACATTTTTCGAATCGAATGAGCGTTCTTGCGCGCTGCAGATAGCTTTGATAGGACGCAATCGGCCAAAAACAGTCATTCACCAAGAGCTGTTTTCGGCCCCAAGATGGCGAATCTATAGATGCGTACCTACCGCTGCGCGAAACCAAACCTCCGTTAGGGCTTGGCTCGCGCTCAGCTTGCACTTAGATCGGCGTCCGAAAGGTATCTGCATTATTGAATGCGCTGTTTCCAGTTCCCTGCTTGCGCAGTGACACCATTTTCAGTCGGCACGAGCGTCCAGATCTTGGCCTCAATCCCGTCGTTTTGCAGCTTGCGCAGGAAGTAACGCGCCTGCAGAGCATCATGGGTAGCGATCACGACCTGGAAACCATGATCAACGATGTAATCACGCAGCAAATCGAAAACCGCAGAGGCATGCACCAGGTCGTGGTGCTGAGTCGGGTCATCCAACAACAGTGCTTTCCAAGGAGACCACTGATGACTAATGGCCATCGAGAGAAGGAAGGTCAGTTGAAGATCCGTCAACTGTGCCTCACTTGCAATATCAGGTACCGGTACGGCTTTATTGCCAAGCGGTACAGAAACACCGGCACGATCTTTGTTATACGAGCTGAAGAACTTCAAGCTTGCCTCGTGGAATCTGGACTCCCGCACGACCCGTTTCAGCAGCGCCTGCCAGCGGGGTACCACCTTGCCGACATGCTTCTGAACGTTCTCAATTTCTTTCTTGAGTGAGCCGTCCAGCAAATCCATCGCGTCCGAGATCAAGGTCAATCGCAAGAAGCTGGATCGCGCCGCATTGATGCTGTCATTGAGGAAAGCTTCGAAGGCCTCTTCTGAACGGTCAAGACGCTGAGCATCAATCAGCCGCTGGGCCAGTTGTGATTCATTCAACTTGGCCCAAGCAGAAATTTCCACCCCAATGCCTTCTAGTGCTGAAACATAGCCTTCTAGGAGGGTCAACGTAGCGCGCAGCGTCGCTTCACGGGCTTGCGCAGCTTCCGCAAGTGGGTCGCCGGTTAACTCCAGCTCTTGCCAGCTTGCCCGGAATTGAAGAAGGAGCGTTTGAACCCTTCTGATTTCTTCCTCAATCCCCTGGACAACGGTTGATGACTCAAGCAACTGATGCTGTTGGGTGTCTAGGGCGGATTGCACAGTCCCGACCTTACCGTTTAGATCGCTGATCTGCTGTTCCAGCTGAGCTTTTGCTGCAGTGAGTTGCTCGAGCGTACGAGCCAGCGGTTCCCCAGAGGTGAGCGCGGCCAGTGAGGCGACTGCTTGATCCAGCCGCGTGGCCGCTTCGCTCTGTTGAACTCGGGCCAAGTCAAGCATGTGCTGTGCCGAGTTGAATGCTCGCTCGGTTTGTTCAAAGGCTTCAGGGGTAGGGAAAGCGTCCAACGCCGCTCGCTGATCAGCCAAACGCTTTTTGGCAGGAACAATGCTATCGAGTTGCTGCCTGAGCGCCTCTCTTGCCAACGGGAGCGAGTCACTAGCCAAAATCGGATCTGTACGAAACTGCGTAACTTGCCGTCCCAGCTCCACGCGTCTGGACTCCAAAGCACCCAATTCCCCTCGATTGAGGTCTAGTGCTTGATGCACTTTCTCAACCGCGACCTCACTGGCCGTTACCGCTTCCACCGCAGCCCGCAATTGCTGCTCAGCTGAGGTCAAACTAGGATTGATCGCCTCAAGGGCTTGAGCCACACGGGACTGAAGTTTGGCTGCACCATGCGGCTCCAGGCAAAGCGGGCATTGATCTTGGTCAGCGGGAAGATGTTGCGCTATGGATGCAACAGCCTGACGGATTGCGTCGGCGGAAGAACTGAGCATCTCATAATGTGATCGGGCAGTGGCCTCCGCAGCTTTACACGTCTCATACGAGGAACGTTCGGCATCCCGATCGATGCCCTGTTTATCGATGATCACTTCGAGCGCTGTGATTTGCTGAACAACCTCGCTGATCCGCTGCTCAGTGGCCTGCCAGTCGGCAAGCATTAGTTGACCCGCGTCCAGGCGCCGCTCGGTCTGGCTAATGCCCTGAAGCTGGGCGTCAATCTGAGCATGCTGGTTCCGAACACGTTGGTTGTGCTCATGCTGCTCGCGAAGTACGCGAGAATCTTTTTCGGCCTCACGTAGGGCAGCAATCGCTGACGTCAACGCATCATTACGGTGATCGATCTCCTGTTTGGCACTTGTTTCTCCGATCAGGCGCTCAAGTTGCTGCCCGATACTGGCGAGCTCTTGCTGTGCAGAGTGGATACTGGCCTGATGCTCGTGCAATGCGGCACTGCCTTGAGCCCTTTTAGTTGTGTGGTGGCCAAACGTTTCACTCGCTGCCGTGAGGTCTGCATTGAGCTTTTCAAGCTGCTCCCGCGCCGCAACGAAGCTTTCAACAAGATCATTTACCAAGGCGAGGTTTGAGATTTGCGTCCGAGCCCGCTCGACCTTTCCTTGCAAAATTTCGAATAGTGCGGAGTGTGCAATCGTCAACTCCTCCTGGCTCACAGGCCCGGTCAACAAGCCAGGCGGAATCTGACTCAAGCTTTTCGTCTGGTTTGCAGCGTCAGAGAGAATGTCCGCAATTCGATCGCGCGGACGCAATGCACCTACTGCACCAGCAGCAGCGATGTCACGCTCGTCAAGTAGACGATTCCACTCGTTCAAATCAGCCTCATGCCCAATCAGCACTTCTTCTGCGCGGGCTTTTTGCTCCGTGAGCGACCTTCGCACAGCTGCGAGGTTGGCGCGAGCTTTAGAACCGTCGCGACCAATCGGCAGCTTTGCCAGCTGGGATCCGGCTTCCTTTTCTTCCGCATTGACGATCCACCCGTTCTCCCTTTGATCCAAAAGGTGGGTTAGGCGCAGTAAAAATGGGATGTCACTTGAGGACACATTAGGAAAGACGCTGCTTAAGTCCCCGTCCTGGTTGACCTTGCCAGCTGCAGTCACACGTGATGTCGCGGTCAGCTCAGAAAAATTCAAACTGACTGCCGCTTCGGTCTGATCATCACGAATGATGTGGGCAATGTCGTCACGGAGTCGTGCGACTTTCCCAGTCAGACCAAACTCGATCGCCTCAAATACCGTTGTTTTCCCCGTCCCATTTGGTGCGAGCAAAATAGTCGCACCAGGACTCAGATCGATGGTGACGTTAGCCCCGAATTTACGCAGGTTCGACAGGGTGATTGAATTCAACTTACTCACAGCTGAACCTCACTTTCACTCAGCGAACCGATGAGTACACGCACGACATCCGCTCCGTTTTGGTTGGTCAGAAGCTGCGTTCTCCAGGCAGCGATGTGTGGAACTGACCAAGGGCGCTCATTGGACAGAGTATTCAGCGCCGACACCAAAGGGTCGCTAAGCATCTCGACATCGCCAGCAGGATCCAAAGTCGCCAAGAATGTCCGGTTAAGAAAATCACCAGCCGCTTCAGATTCGCGCACAACAACCTTGCGGCAGAATCTGTCATCAGTCTCAATCCGAGCAGCATCATCCTTGGCGATACCGCTGATCATCAGAAACATATAGAGGTCTGCAGTCTCAGGTTCCGGCAGCACATCCCGGACATCGGCGGCCCATTGGTTGGCTGCCTGCAGGGCCGTTAGTGGAAGCTCGATGAGCAGAACCGTCCGCCAGCCCGCCCGTTCGATGTGGGAGCGCTTGAGCCGAAGAACATGCGAGTCGTACTCGACCTCAGGCAGCATAAGTTCCGTTACGTCCCGGGGACACAAGTCATACCGACCCTCTACACGCTGAATGATTGCGCTAGTCAATTCCTGCAGTGTCAGCATGATTAGTGTCCTTCCCCATAAGCTTCGATTGCTGCTTCGCGCGTGTCGCGCCAAGCATCCCAATGACGTTTAAATTGCCCTTGTAGCTGGGCGAGTGTTCCGGTGCGCAGGTACTTGAGCACCCCAAATCGTGTCACCAGCAACTTGGGTTGTCGCTCAGCTGCCATGCTGTGACTGGTTTCAAAATCATCAGCCATGCCGGATTCAAGCAGGCTCGTGGGAGACCCTTCTACGCCCGCAAGAATGACTACCGGTGCCGGTGAAGGCCCCAAAACAGCCATTAGCTCATCCGCAACAGGCCTCGCGCCGCTGTGATCGCCGGATACGCCTGACCAGTTTTTCAAAGCGATGCTGAGAACTTCCCCAATATTTGGGATTTCGCGCCAGTTGCCATCGTCATTACCGATCGCGACGCACACTAGAAGAAGCATCAAAATGGCGGTTTCCATTAGATCTGCAGTACGAGGCCCTATGCGCAGCGAGTGCTTCCCGTCCAAACCTTCTGTTTTGGGGTACATCATTTGCTCAAACAGCGAATCACGCGCAGCGGCGTCAGCTGTAAGCTCAGCGGCCCAAGAGCGCCACTTCGGTTCCAATGCTGCCAGTAATGGCGTGTCGGATACCGAGTTCAACCTGGCCGTGATGCGGGCTTGCAGCTGCTCCCACACAAGATCATTCATTGCCCTGTGAAGCTCTGAAGATTCATCTCGCGTCTCTAGGATCGTCGAGAGCTCTCGACCCGACGCACAGGACAGTGCTTCTGAATTGTCTATCCAAGGAAGCTCATCAAGATCATTGATGCTGATCCCTAGCGTCCTACCCAACTCGTTCCCGGCGCCTTGTCGCCAGAGCGGCTCACCCAAAAGCAGGCAATGGCTCCCGCTTTTTAAGTGCAGAGCTAGGCGAAGGATGGCCGAGGGGAGGGCCACAGTATTTGGTATGGGCGGGCAATAGGTAGCGTGCAGCCGCAGCTTTCTGTTGTTACCGCCCGCTGTCCAGTGGTGACCGACAACTTCTGTGGCAGCATGGAGTACTTGCAGACTCGTCGTACCATTTAGGTTGTGGGTACCGGCGACCATCCAACTCGACCCAGCCTGCGGCTTAATTAGGTATTGCGTCCAGGTCACAGCATCTGACCGGCGTGCATCTTTGAGATGGTTGGCCATCGCATGACAGCTGATGGCGTTAACATCCGTCGCACTTGTAGAAATGTACCCCACCAGCTTCTCAAGGGTTGCCCGCGAATCATTAAAGTGTCGTCCTAACGACTCGCACGCACGATCTTCAAGGTTCTCTTCGCTCCCAACGGCATGAATCGTGAGTGTCCGCATCGTTTGTCGAACATGATTCCAGTCGGTAAAGCCGCACCAGGTCGTCAACCATTTGTAGACATTTTGCGTTGGGGTATCGGGGCGGCTGGAGAGGGCGGCCAAGTCAAGGCCATCCTGCTTGCAGAGTCGACAAAACTCATGCAAGTGGTTGGCGGTGATGAAGTCACTCCGCTTGCCCTTGAGGGCGACTTCCAGGCCAAGCAGGATAAGTGAAAAGGCGCGGGCTGGCGGCTGCTTGGACTGGGGTGTGAGACTCCAGGCAGACAAGCTCTTCATGGCCTTATCAAGCTCAGAGTCGATGGCGCTATCGGGCGGGACAACTGGCGTTGAACTTGCGGCTGCCTTGCTGCCTGCCTTGGGTATATAGGATTTGATGTAGTCGGCTTTATCGATGTGCTTATCGCAAAAGGGGGTCGTCTGCCGCTTGATCTGGAAGTGCTCGTAATGTTCATCCGCATGGTAAATGACCACGTCATCCCACTCACCGATATCTCCCTGTTCGGCGCCGATCAGCAACGGTGCAGTACGTCCATCCAAGTATTTGTCCATCATGTCCGACAGATGCCGAGCAATTACCAACTTTTCGTAGCGGCCTTTTTGCTCAAGCCGGAACCTTCTTATCATTCTGAATCCCTTCAAGCATTTCGGTACCCAAGGCACCAATGGCAGGTGGCCACATACTAGCGTGACGGCTTGGCCGAAGGAACAGGGTTCCCGAGGTTCCCCGTATTCAGTAGAAGCTGGTTTTAGAGTCCAGCATGCGAGCATTCAACTCAGCGCTGTAAGAAAGCTGCCTGGTTCAGGCTTGTTACGACAGGCTGCTTTTGGCCGATATCCGCTGCGCGCGAAGGGCAGCGTTGGGTCGATTTCTGCCTGTCGCAACCGGCAGAAATCGGCCAATAGCGGCCACTAGCTAGCGGCCCTTTTCGGCCAGTACCAGCCATGGGAATGCTCAATGTGAAATGATGGTGCAAGGCTCTTTGTTAGTCTAGGCTGGCCTCTGCAGTCAACTCCCACGGAAAGGACCCCATGATAGAAACGTGCGCGCAGATCCATCGGAAGCTCTGGTACAGCAATGAGCTCGCGGTGGCGCAAGGCTATGGAAAAAATCCCCGCGACGAGGCGCTGCTGAAATCTTTGGCGATCAAGCTGAGCATTCCGGATGAGAGCTTTATTCTTTCCGACGAGAGTAAGGCTATCAGCGCCCAACAGTACCTGATGGCCATGCTAGAGGTCCTTGAACCACTCTCGGTCATGTTCCAAGACATCTGGAATTACTGCGAACGCAGCATGACGAAGACGTCGAAGAACACCCTCGACATCAGTTGGAATTTCAACATTAAGGGTGACCAAGTCACGATCAATTTCGAGGCCTTTCGGCGCTATCGCCAGCTACTTGAGCAAGTACCAGAAAGCAATGCTTTCAATAATCTCTGCAATGGCTTCGCTGACGCTTGCAGGAACTATCAGGAAAACAGACCCAACGAGAGACCAGCCAAGCTGCCAGCTAAGCCTAAAGATGCGATGCCCAAAAGTGTCGCTTCAAGGATTTACGACCTATGCGAAAGCGTGCGCGACCAGGGGCTGGAAAAAAGCGGCTACTGGGGGACGGCTGATGCAGTACCCGCGTTATGGGCCATCAAGAACCTATCGCTCTGGGATATGCATGCCTTTGCACATCTACAGTCACTGCTGGATCAATGTGCCCCCAATCTCAAGGCCGAAGACATCCTTGACTTGCCATTCTGGCGCCATCGTTGGCAAATCTACGAGCTTTGGTGCTTGGTCACTACGCTACAGCTGTTTGCGCGACGCGGATTCGAGCTCAATCGCTCGCCGACAGGTGCGGCACTACTTGAGTTGGGGCAAACGGTCGTAGTCGCCGAACGCAAGAGCCTCCCATTTGGCCAGATCATCTACCAGCCGTCCTATCTGCGTCGCGCCGGCAAAAATGTACAGCCGGATATCGTAGTTGTCCGTGGTACATCGACGGTGATTCAGCCAGATGACGTGGCCGCTATCATCGAATGCAAGCAACATAAGATGCCTGACGATGAGTCGTTGAAGACGCTGAAGAAACGCTATTTCGATGGTGTGGCCGCGTCCTATGCTGATGCCGTCGCCACAGACGGCGCACTGGTACTGGTGAATTACGACAACGTCGATTTTCCCCACGATTACACGCTAATCGACGAGTTCAGACCACAGACGCGGCATACCCTAGCTGCACCGCTAGCGGCCGTGCTCAACGAATTCTCACAAGTTGAAGTTCAACCCCAGCCCGTGCTGATCATTGATGGTTCATCAAGCATGGAGGCGAGGCTGGCCGCGCTTCGAGACAAGGTTGGGCAATTGCATAGCGACCTACTAACGTCCCATAAAGTCATCTGCCTACCCTCAACTGGCCCCCTAGAGGTCGACATGAATGCGGTCGGCGCGTGGCTGTTTGCCGGTAGTGAAAGTGTTGAGCTCTTCACCCGGGGCGTGCGCCTAGCCAAGCAAATGTATCCGCTTGCGACGGTGCATATCATCACAGACTTGAAGGCGGATTCCATGATCATGTCTGAGCTTGCAAAGGCATGTGTCGACATCCCGTTCCAGGTGCATTGTATTTGAGCACCGCCAATCGCCAGGCTCTCAGTCAGGTAGCCTTGCTTTTACAGTTCACGATGTAGGCGGATGAGGCATCCATGGAAGAGCAGGTGTGTTGGGGATGTGTTGGGGATGCGATCTTAAAAAGCAGCATCATGTCGGAAGGGGATGCCGCGAAATGTTCGTTCTGTAACAAACGGCGAAAGTGCTGTTCCATTGGATGGCTAACTGCGGAAGTGCAATCCGTCTTGAGTTGGCTGATCCGGCCTGGCGACAGCTACCCGATTTTTGGCGAGGATGATCGAGTCAGTCATGAGGAGCGGTTTGGTGACCCGTTGCAGTTCTGGATCGGCGATGTGTTGGGCCTGTCCGATGACAGTCTACCAATCGTTGCAGCTATCTCACGTGAACTACAACCATCGCACCGAGACATTGCTGATGGGGGGGAAAGCGAGTTCCCGCCCGACATCAACTACGTTGAACGCCGATATCGCCCGGCTAACGTCGAGCGTCGCTGGAAGCGATTCAAGGCGGAAATAATGTATGGACGCAGATTCTTCAGCTCTGAAGCCAAGCCATTTCTGGATTGGCTTTTTGCAGGAGCTGAAGAGTTTGGGGTTTACACGCCCTTCGCAGACCGTGAGTCGGTAATAAGAACGATCCCTGCAGGCAGTACATTCTATAGGGCCCGTCGGTGCGACAGCAGAAGTGCAGTGGAAAAGGTAATATCAAACCCTGTCGCCGAGCTTAATGCTCCCCCTAGGCAATTCGCAAAGGCTGGGCGGATGAACCCAGCGGGAGTTCCCTTCTTCTATGGTGCATTCGACCGAGCGACTTGCATTGCGGAGCTTCGACCACCCGTTGGAGGGAATGTTGTAAGCGGAGAATTTGTGATCAGCCGGGATGTGCGAGTTTTTGATTTCGCGGGCCTTGACACCGCGTACATCGAGAGTGTCCCGACTAGCTATTTTGACGATACGTATCAGGAGCAAAAGCAGCGTGAGCACTTCCTGAAGTCTTTGCACAAGATCATCAGTTCGCCGGTTTTGCCGGATGACGAACACGAGTACCTCGTGACGCAGGTGATTGCAGAATACTTTGCCACCCAGCCACCCAACCCTATCGAAGGGGTGATTTTTAGGTCGGCTCAACGACAGAATGACAGCGATGCCCGGAATATTGTTTTATTCACTGCCGCTATTCCAGCATTGACCCTCAAGGCAGAAACCTTGCTGGTTCACCAAGTCACGGCAGTGATCTACGAGGAGGTCACGTTTGACGTCAAAAACGGTCACATCGAAATAGACCCAGCCGACGCTGACGATGAATGGGATTTCAACCCCAACGATTTTGACCCGTCAGATTGGGACAAACGGGAGGGTGAACAACACTTTATTACCTCCCTGGAGGAATTAGATCAAATGTAAAGCAGTGATGAATGACTCCTAGTCACTCTTCATCGACTTTGAGCAATTCCTAGATTTGAATGTCTACTTATGGGTGGCCTTTGCTCTCCAGCCTCAAGGCCACCCCCACCTCTGCGGAAGCCACTAGTGACGCATCGACTCGACTCGACTCACTATCTTCAGAGATCATTTCTCAGTTCAGGTCAATGTTGAGAGCGGAGCATGGGTGGCCGCTTTGTCTGACAAAACAGTTGATCAGGTGATGTGTTCGAGTGACCGCTCATGGCCGATTGTTGCCTGTCACGAAGGGCAGAAGTCGACCCAAAGCTGACGTTGGCGACAGGCAGAGAACCGCCAGAAGCGGTCGGCGGCTTAGCTGCCCGATACATTGAGCAACTGAGCTTCTTTTAGCGCATTTTTTCGTGTTGTGGCACTCTGCTTTCACACGGATCAATGCCTTGATCGTAAATCCTGTTTTAAAGTACGAAGGACCAGCAGTGATTGACTTAAAGAAGGACACTTACACAATCTTGAATTTCAATTCGGATTTAGATGAGCTGATCAAAAAATACAAGGATACGCTTCTGACCGCTCTAACAGACGACACTCAGCGATTAATAATACGACACTACCTACGCATAATTGATGAGCTTTGCAGTCAAGCTTGCGAATGCCTTAAGAACAAATCATATTCGACGCTTGAAGCCCTATCACGCGTGGTAATGGAGCAATCTGCCAATAAGCTCTATGTGGGTATGGATGAAGGAAATAATGGCCGTTCTCTACTGCGTAGCAGCAATCAGCTGATTGAAAGCAACGGAAAAGCTTGGACAGCATATCTTGAGTCGCAAGATGCTCAGAACCCTGCGGCCCAAGCGAGGCAGAAAAATGGTGCTTCTATGTTATCGCACTTCAATGAAGAATGGAGCGATGTCGCTAGATATCCTAGCGGGAAAGGTTTATTCAAGGCTTTGGGGTGGGAGAATCATTATTACGCTTTTTATGCACCACTCTGTGATTCCGTTCATAGCTTTTCAGATGAAATGTCAGCCTTAATAGGAATTGGCAAAATATTTGAGCACTCTGAAGTAGAGGGTGTAAAAACGCTGCAATATTGGGACAAGGAACGTCGCCGCCTTGCTACTTATCATTTTGCGGTAGCTCTTGGGCTTCGAGCAGAAGCTTTTGCACGCTTATGCGAATTACAATTAGGTGAGTTCAAAGACGAAAAGGCGGATAAGCTTTTCACAAAACTGAAAAATCTGGTCGAAACTCACGACAACTTCGACCACGCCAGGCTGGACGCAATGAGCAAGGGTTTAGTCGCGTATCTAAAATTCCCTATAAAAACATGGTAATTAAATTATTCAAATCGTTATAACGGGACAGATTTATTTCCCATGGGTTGAACGCCCGCTTCTGGCCGGCTTCTGTCACTACTAATTGGTAGAGCTCAGCTAGTTCCGGGCTCATCAGTGCTTGGACGACGAGCGGCGTTGCGACACTCAAAGAACAAGCATGTCCATTTCCACACTAGGGAAACTAGGCCAACTGGAACTGCCCACGGAGCTGGAGCGCAAGTCGCGATCGCCATTGCTCCACGACCAGCCCCGCTAAGTCTGCCAGGTTGCTGTCAGTTGAATTCATGATGGCATGGACGGCGGAAAGCAGGTTATCCGCCAAATCTTGTTCGGGGCTCATTCCTAGTGTGCGGATAAGAGTGATTGTGTCTTGCGATTGCCCTAGCGCGCCGCGCCAGTCCTTCGCCCACTCGAAGCGGTGTTTATAAAAATTTGCAGCTCCGTTTGCGATCGCGACGTAGCTCAGGCTTGACCTCGAATCGAGATCTGCCTCCAACGACATCACGGCGTTCTTATTTATCTTCTGTCCGTTTAGCTCGTAGATCCGCTTTACAATCGAAACCGTCTCGGTGATGGCCGCCTGAATAAGTACAAACATGGCCCCGAGCAGTACACCGGCCTCGTCGTATATTAGCTCCGCTGGGTGATCCCAGAATTTTCGCCCCGGATGGCCTATCTCCCGGAGGCGATCAGACCAAGCATCGAGTGCTTGTTTAGTTAACTCCGCGTGCGATCGGATTACGCTGGAGAGGGGAAACTGATCGAGCTCGTCTTCTAGCTCCTGCACCAATCTCAATATCTGCGTTTGCTTGTCCAAGATGTCCTCCTATGCAGATGGGCATCATAACGTCAGCAGAGTCCAATGCGCCTCGCTGGATGCGTACAGGGAGACTGTGTCTGGTCGAATCTGCTCTCCCTGGATGACCGCTCCTGGCGGATAGCTGCCCGTTGGTCAGCGTATCGAAACGACTTTCCTATCCCGATTTTCCGTCATCGCTGACACAGACAGGTTACCGGTTGCTGCTTCCTGAATGTGCTCGCTCCACCAAGCCATCATCGGGCGTCTGCGCTCGATATATTCCGCTCGGTTGTAGGCGCTACGAACCTCGTCCTTATCGACATGCGCAAGCGCCACCTCGATCAGCTCAGGATCCCAGCCGTGTTCGTTGAGGATGGTGCTGGCCATTGAGCGCATGCCATGGCTCACCAACCGACCTTCGAAGCCCATTCGCTTTAGCGCCATGTTGGCGGTCTGGCTGTTGCAATGTGTTCGAGGGTCCCGGTCTGCAGGAAATACATACTCTCGGTGTCCGCTGTAGGGTTTGATTGCCTCCAGCAGTCCCAATGCTTGATCTGTGAGCGGCACGATATGTACGCGGCGTTTCTTCATGCGCTCAGCAGGAATCGTCCAGATCTTCTTCTCGAAGTCGATGTCGACCCAGCGCGTGGTTGCAGCCTCCGCTGGGCGAGTCATGGTATTGAGCTGCCATTCAATCAGACAGCGCGTAGTTCTTTTTATGCTGGCATTAGCAATTGCCACCATGAGCTCTTTCAGCTCATCTGGAGCAAGTGCCGCCATGTTTTTCTTTTTCGGCTTCTTGAAGACGGAGCGAATCCCGCTGAGTGGGTTCGCGTGTATCAGTCCTGAGTTGACCCCGTAAGTCATGATCTCATTGAGTCGCTGTGACAGCCGTTTAACGGTTTCAAGGCTACCTTTGGTTTCGAGTGGTCGAAGAAGGTTGATGACTTGTGGTGCGCTGATGGCTGAAATCTGTGTGGTGGCCAAATCCGGAAATACATGCAGCGTCAACGAGCGCCAGATGTCCTCGGCATAAGCTGGTGTGACCGCATCCTTCTTCAGTTCAAACCATTCCGTCGCGACATTCTGAAATGTGTGCTCGGTTTCAGCTTGCTTTGCTTGCAGCACTGCATCTCGTTGTTCTTTGGGATCGATGCCCTGGGCAAGTATTTCCCTCGCTGCAATGGAGCCCTTTCGTGCTTGCGCTAGCGAGACTTCTGGGAAGGTACCGAGGCCCATGTTGATTCGCTTCTTCGTCACGGGGTGTCGATAGTTGAAGTTCCATAGCTTTGAGCCATTACTTCTCACTCGCATTTGAAGTCCGCCGCCGTCGAACAGGACGTAGTCCTTTTCAGCAGGCTTGGCAGATTTGATTTTGAGTTCCGAGAGGCGAACCGCTTGTGCGCACATTGGCATTCCAGGGTGGGATTGGCATTCCAAAAACTAGCAATGTTGGGCTTGGAATGCCAATTGGAATGCCATAAAGGGTGGCTGCTCTTGGACGTCTGTGGACGCTGATGGCGCTGAAACCCTAGTATTCACTGGATTTCAGGCACAAAAAAAGACGTCCGTGGACGTCTTTAGATGATGAAGTGGTGGAGCCGGGGGGATTTGAACCCCCGTCCGC